>Ga0315273_10003765_pt1 | contig 18336 bp, 18 predicted proteins | sample YL17G02_0_MG_FD_205753 | JGI IMG/M metagenome (GOLD analysis project Ga0315273, IMG submission 205753) | Sediment microbial communities from Yellowstone Lake, YNP, Wyoming, USA - YL17G02_0 | ecosystem: Environmental > Aquatic > Freshwater > Lake > Sediment | place: USA: Wyoming | collected...
GCTCGACGAAGGACAAGATGTTTTCTTGATGCTCCTTGAGAGTCCCCACAAACTTTCGCAGTGATGGGATTCGGCTCTTGAGCGTCGTCGTCATCCAGTGTTTCAGAAACTGGCGCTGACAATTTAATTTTTGCTCTGCAAAAATTAAATTGTCAGGGTCAGACCCCTTTTTTGCGGGGGACTTTGATGGTGCTGGCGAGGAGGCCTGCGGTAAGCAGGAAGCATGCCAGGATGGCCAGCCCGCCTTTGAACGATCCCGTCGCAGTGCTGAGATATCCCACGAGGTGGGGTCCCAGGAATCCGCCCAGGTTGCCGACGGAGTTGATCAGGCCGAATATCACCGCCGGGATTCCTTCCAGAATGAAGACCCAGCGCCACCCGGCCATACCCAGCCAATTCACTCCGAGAATCCACCCGGAAAGCGGCGAGCCGATCAGGTTTGAAATCGGCAGCGCCGACATGAACAAGGCAACGGCTTTGGCCCGGTCCTCATAACGGTACCAGTGGCTGAGGTAAACGATGATGCCGGGGAAAAATCCCGCTTCTGCGAGTCCCAGGCAGAAGCGAATGATGTAAAACTGCCGGGAGGTATGAATAAAGCCCATGAGGATCGCCATGATGCCCCAGGAGATCATGATCCGCGCAATCCATTTGCGCGCGCTCCAGCGCTCGACAATCAGCGTGCCGGGGATTTCGAGCAGGAAATAGCCCACGAAGAAAATCCCCGCCCCGAGGCCGAAGACGCTGTCGCTGAATTTCAGATCCTGCGTCATCTGCAACGCCTAGCTTACGTTGACGCGGTCAAGAAAGGCGATGATGTACAGGATAAAAAGGAAAGGCATGAGGCGCCATGCAATGCGGCGCCTGGCGCGTTCAGAAGTAGTGACTGCAGGCCTCATGGACTCGCATCCTTTGAGATGGATATGGGGCGGTATGCTACTATCCCTGAAAGACGATAACAACCTCAATCAGGAGAGATCTCCATGCAAACAATGTGGCAAGACATGTTCGCTCTCAGTCTCCCGATCCTCGAAAAGGTTCTTCGGCCGCTCATCGTCTATATCTTCCTGGTCATCGGCCTGCGCCTCGCCGGCAAACATCAACTGGCTCAGCTCAACCCGTTCGATCTCATCGTCCTGCTGACGCTTTCGAACACCCTGCAGAACGCCATCATCGGAGCGGATAACTCGGTGTCGGGCGGTTTGATCGGCGCGGCGACCCTGCTGCTGATCAATTACATCGTCGTGCGCTTCCTGTTTTCCCACGAGCGGCTGGATCGGCTGGTCGAAGGAGATCCCGATGCGCTGATTGAAAACGGCAGGTTGCGGGTGGATCGCCTGAAAAAAGAGCTGCTCACGAAGGCCGAACTGGAGACGGCAGCCCACAGGCAGGGGTTCGCCGGCCTTGACGAGGTGGATCAGGCAGTGATCGAGCCCGGCGGGACGATCTATTTTGTCGCCAAGAAACCACCGGCGAGCGAGATCAAACAGTCCGAACTCAAGAACCGGCTGGATCACATTTCCAGGCAATTGGCGACAATCCAGCAGGCACTCAAACAAAACCGTGAAGCGCACCCGGGCATTTGAGAATCCCTGGGAGCCCGTCCGAGAATGCAAATGACCAAAGAGAACCGGGAGCGCGGGGGCGAGAAGTGAAGCTGGAGTTCCAGACCAAACGGGATTCGATTCTAAGGCTCTGGAGGATGACGCCGGACGAGCGACAGGAACATCCCGAGGGCCCTTTCCGCCGTCCCTGCCGGCGGGCGCTAAAACCTCAATTAATCCTTCGCGCAATACCTCCGCCTCATTTATACTTACTGCTCGTCCATCTGCAGTCCGACAAAAAATACAATTTGAAGGGAGCATTAAACTCCGTGAGTATCAGTCAACTGGCAAGGACTATCAAAGAGTCGCCCACCCTGAAGCTCAATGAGACGGCGGCGCTTCTGAAGGAGAAAGGCGAACCCGTCATCCATCTTGGCGGTGGCGAACCCAAGAGCCGCGCTCCGATTGACGCGATTGTCAACTGTACAGCGCTGCTGAACACCGGCGAAGTCCGGTACACACCTGCGGACGGCATTCCGGCCTTGAAAAAGGCGGTGATCCGGTACACCGAAGAGCACTATGACAAAGCCGCATCCCCGGACAACGTGATCGTCTCCAACGGCGCCAAGCAATCGATCATGGTGGCGCTTTATTCCATCCTCGATCCCAAGGAAGAGGTCATCTTCCCTGCCCCGTTCTGGGTAAGCTACCCGGAGATGGTCAAGCTCGCGGGCGGAGTTCCAGTCGTCGTCACCCCGGAAGACGGCACCTTCCAACCCACGATTCAGGAGATCGCCGATGCGGTGGGCAGCTATACCAAGGCGATCATCATCAACAGCCCGAACAATCCTTCCGGCGTGATGTACACCGAGGACTTCATCTCCGAGGTGGTCCAGCTGTGCGAGAAGAAGAACCTCTGGCTCATCATGGATGACACGTACAACCGCCTGATTTTTGACGGCCGCACTCCAACCAACTGCTACCGGTACGCCAAGAAGAACCTCGAAAGCTCGAGGCTCATCGTCACCAACTGCGTCTCGAAGATGTACGCGATGACCGGCTTCCGCATCGGCTGGGCGGTGGGCAATAAAGAAGTGATCGGGGCGATGGGCAATATCCAGTCTCAGCAGACTTCCGGCCCTTCGGCCCCGGCGCAGTGGGCGGCGGTTGGAGCTCTCAACGGCATCCAGTCCTCGATCGAAAGCCTGCGCATGACGCTGCAGAACAACCGTAACGTGCTGGTGGAGCGCCTCAACGCCTTCGAGGCCGTCAAGGTCACGAAACCGGACGGCACCTTCTATACCTTCCCGGACTTCAGCGCTTATATGAAGGACTCGCAGAAACTCGCTCAATTCCTGCTCGAAAAGGTGCGCGTGGTCGTGGTACCCGGTAAGGACTTCGGCATGGAAGGGCACCTGCGGATCAGCTTCTGCGGCACGATCAAAGATGTCACCGAAGGGATGGAGAGAATCAAGTGGGCTCTCGATCCGAACTCTCCGAATGAACTCTACCTGGGCGACAGAAAGTTAGTGAGGGATTGGGCATGAACCTCTATCTCGACATCCCGTCTCCGGCTGCCAAAGAGGCCGGACAAACCGCGAGCATCTTTGGGATACAAAATCACGGCCTGTCCAACCTGCATCGGGTTTACTGGAACCTGCCGACCGCGGCCCTGTACGAAGAGTCCATCTTTCGTGCCGAGTGCCGCCTGTCGCACCTCGGACCGCTGGTTGTCAACACGGGCAAACATACGGCCCGGGCTGCCGCCGACAAATTCGTCGTCAAAGAGCAGACCTCGGAAGAACGGGTCTGGTGGGGCCAGTACAACCGGCCGTTCAATCCGGAAACCTTCAGCGCCCTTCTGACCCGGCTGCAAGGCTATCTGCAGGGCCGCGACCTCTTCGTCCAGGATTGCCATGCCGGCGCCGATCCCGAGTACCGGATGCCCATCCGTATCATCACGGAGAAAGCCTGGCACAGCCTCTTCGCGCGCACGATGTTCATGAAATTGAAGAACATCGATGCGATGAAGAAGCATGTACCGGACTTCACCGTCATCGCCGCACCGGGTTTCCATGCCTCGCCGATTATCGACAGCACGCGCAGCGAAACCTTCATCATCATCAACTTCGCCATGAGGATCGCGATCATCGGGGGGTCGAGCTACGGCGGGGAGATCAAAAAGACCATATTCACAGTGTTGAACTACCTGTTGCCGCTGGAAGGCGTGCTCCCGATGCACTGCTCGGCCAACGTGGGGGACCAGGGGGATGCGGCGATTTTCTTCGGGCTCTCCGGCACGGGCAAGACCACGTTGTCCGCGGATCCCGGCCGGCACCTGATCGGCGACGACGAGCATGGCTGGAGCGACAACGGAGTCTTCAATTTTGAAGACGGCTGCTATGCGAAGGTCATCCGTCTCTCGGCTGAAGCCGAGCCGCAGATCTTCTCCTGCACGCGCAGATTCGGTACGATCCTCGAAAACGTGGTCTACGACCCGCTCACGCGGCGCCTGGATCTGGACGACGACATGCTCACGGAAAACACACGCGCTGCCTACCCGCTGGCCTACATCGACAATTATCTTCCGGCCAAGATGGCGGGGCATCCGAAGAACGTGATATTCCTGACTTGCGATGCATCCGGCGTAATGCCGCCGATCTCGAAGCTGTCGCCCGACCAGGCGATCTACCACTTCATCTCCGGCTATACCAGCAAGATCGCCGGAACCGAGATCGGCCTCGGCACGGAGCCGGAAATCACCTTCAGCACCTGCTTCGGCGGGCCTTTCATGGTGCACCGTCCCTACGCCTATGCGGAAATGCTCAAGGCCCGCATCATGAAGTACAGCGCCAACTGCTGGCTCGTGAACACAGGCTGGACGGGAGGCCCGTTCGGGGTCGGCAAGAGAATCAGCATCCGCCATACCCGCGCCCTGCTCAATGCGGCTTTGAAGGGCGCCCTGCTCAATGTCGAGTTCCAGAAGGATCCGATCTTCGGATTTGATGTGCCCAAAACCTGCCCGGATGTGCCGCAGCAGATCCTCGATCCGGCCAACACCTGGGGCAGCAGGGAGGAATACTTCCGGAAATACGACGCGCTCGCCGCGCGTTTCATCGAAAACTTCAAATTGATGATGGAAGGCTGCCCGAAGCACATCCTCGAATCCGGCCCCAAGAGATTACCCTGATACGGTGGAGCCGAATCCTTTAAAAAAAAAGGCGCGGGCCATAAGGCCCGCGCTTTTTTCTGCAGTTTATAGATTTACCGGGAGCTGTCGAGATGCAGCATCTTCATATTTCGGATGAGGAAGAGGCCCGAAGGGCCGGTAGTGCGTAGGCCCGGCCGTCAGGCCGGGATATGGATAGAAACAGGGAAATGAACGCCGAAGAGGCGGCACGAAACTCCCGGCCTCACGGCCGGGCCTATTCACTGGCAGCCCTTCGGGCCTCCCAGAAATGTAGAAACTCCCCCAAAATCCATATCAGGGTTTGCTTTCCTCAGATTGGTGCAGCATGGTTTCTATCTTCTGTTCCCGGTCGGCAACCAAATCGAAGAGCTCCTGGTGCATATCCGCGTTGATCGCCTTAGCATAGGGAAGGATGTGGTCGCGGGTTTCCTTGAGGAACTTCCTGACGAACTTTGCTTCGTGGACAAATCCGAGTGCATAGAGATTGCTGATCCGGTCGGCCAGTTTGAGGACTTTCGCCCGGGAGCTGCCCGATTCCATAATGCGGCGGAGGTATTCGATCTTGGTTTCCTTCAGCCCGCACATTTCGGAATGGGTTACTTCCATTACTAAACTGAAGACCGCAGGCCCGTCGCGGTCGATGCGTTCGATTTCCTCCCGGCTGACACCGGGCATCCCGGGGGCATCCTCGAAGAGATCGTGGATAACCGAGGCCTTGAGCATCACGGGATCAATAATCTTGTAGTCGAGCAGAATCGCCATCGTGGCGAGCTGATGCCGGAACATGTTCCCGCCCGCCTTACGGCGCACGCCTATGAGCGCCATCGCTTTGAAAATGTACGGCGCCAGCGTTATGCTTCCGAGGTGTTTTTCAGGATCTTCCATTTCTGCCCCTTCTGCACTGCTAACAGTCAGATTCTTCTCGAATCGGAAAGAAATCTTCAAGCCGCCTTTTTCACGCAGCGCGGCAAGCCGCTTGGGTAAATCCGGCTTGAACCTCTCTTTGGTTGCGGCTTGCCGCGCTGCGTTTATCCGCGGTTTTAATAAATGTCAGTCGACGAACTGGTAGTAAGTGTTGCGGCGGCGGGGTTCGAAGCCGGCGTTGCGGATCTGGCGCTTGAGCTCGGTCTCGTCCATGCAGAAGGTTGTGCCTGCGGCACGCACCACATTCTCCTCGAACATCGTGCTGCCGAAGTCATTGACTCCGTATCGGAGCGACAGTTGTGCGATTTCTGCACCCTGGGTGACCCACGATGCCTGGATGTTGTCGACGTTGTCGATCAGGATGCGGGAGAGGGCCACGATCTTGAGATATTCGAAGCCGCCGGTTTTTTCTCCACCCAGTTCGGTGCCTCCGGGCTGGTAATTCCAGGCGATAAAGGCTGTGAATCCTCCGGTTTCGTCCTGCAATTCCCGGATGCGCAACAAGTGCTCCAGCCGGTGGCCGATGTGATCGACGGACCCGTACATCATGGTGGCCGAGGTTCGCATGCCCAGGGAGTGAGCGTCCCGCATCACTCCCAGCCACTCATCGGTTTTCTCCTTCAGGGGCGCGATCTGCGTGCGCACCTCATCGACCAGGATTTCGCCGCCGGCGCCGGGGATGGTGTCCAGACCTGCGGCACGCAACCTCGCGATCGTGTCCTTTACCGGCATGCGCGAAAGATGTGCGATGTAAAGGATTTCCGTCGGAGAGAGGCCGTGGATGTGAACCCTGAAGTTCTTTTTGATGGACCGGAACAGGTCTTCGTAATAGTCGATCTTCAGCTTGGGGTTCAATCCACCCTGGATGAGGATCTCGATCCCGCCGGCGTCGACCATCTCCTGGATCTTTTTGTAGAGGACTTCCTTCGGCAGGACATACCCTTCTTCGGATCCCGGAGGGCGGTAAAAGGCGCAGAAACCGCAGCGCACCCAGCAGACATTGGTGTAGTTGATGTTGCGGCCGACGATATAGGTGACGATCTTTTCGGGATGCTTGCGCCGGCGAGTCCAATCGGCCATCTGCGAGAGTTCGAGCAGGCTGGCGTGCCGGTACAATTCGAGGCCGTCCTGCAGGCTCAACCGTTCCCCGCCGTAGAACCTGTCGCTGATCCCGTCAACCTTCCGAATGGTGTTGCCGTCACGCATGTATCGCGCCTCAGAGCTCGACCGGCTCGCGTCCCGCTTCCCTCAGGAGGTTCGACATTCGATCGCGCCGGATTTCCGCCCCCTGGGCGCCGGAGTTTTCGGCCGCGCAAAAACCGCCGGCATCATCGGCGCCATACCATTGAGCTACCTGCGCCAGCGGTTCACCCACGGCATGGGGAGAGCTTCGAATTCTCGCTATATTGTCCAGAAAGAGGCGCCCGATCGCCACGGCACGAAGATGATTGTAGCCCGTGGGCATCGGAAGGTCCAGAGTATCGGTGTGCCAGCGGAAGGCAAGCGGGGCAAAACACTCAAAGATTGCTCCATAGTCCTGGATGCCGCGGATGCAGACGAGAGTATCCGTGAGAGTCTCCTGATCATCGTTGTCCCCGAAAACCCAGCAGAGTTCGCATTTCAATCCGAGATCCGCCGCGGCCTGGATCCAGGGCATCCTTCGTTCCATCATTGAAATGCTGTCGGAGCAAAGATGAGGCTGATCGGGCGACAGATCTGCCAGGGCGCCCCCGACGAGTGAGGCAAGTCCCGCACTGACGAGCGCGGCGAGGGCCTGCGCGGGCGTCCTTCCGTCCTTTGCCGCCGCATGTTCAAGTTCTTGCCAGGTGAAGGCGCGGAGCTTCCACTGTGGATGCGACGAGACTGCCCTCTCAACCAGGCGGCAAAGGCCGTCGAGGCCAATCCCGGAATGGGGGCCGCCTGCCATATGCAACTCGCCTGCCTGACCTGAGTTGACGCGCATGAGGGCCTGGTCCACAGCCTCCGGCGACAGGGCCGATCCGTCGACGGTCGATGCCACATTGCACTCCGGACACGCCGGCACCGGGAGACCTGTGGAATTCAAATGCATCGCCGGATGAATATATGCCGTATCCCCCGAAACGAGCTCACGCCGGCGATTAGCCAGGACTCCCAGGCTGGTGAGGTCATCGGTTTGCCACAGGCGCAGGCAATCGGTGCGCCTCAGCCGGTCACCCGTTTCGATCGCGGGCAGCAGATCTGCCAACTCACTCGAGGACAGCCTCTCCGTATCGGTCGCCATTCAATTCCTGCCTCAGTCAGTGCGGTGAACTTACCCGGCTGGAATCCGGGGCGCGGCAGCACGACTCCGCTTTCGGGGTGCTGGGTTTTGGGTGCTGGGTTTTGGGTGCTGGGTGCTGGGTTTTGGGTGCTGGGTGCTGGGTGCTGGGTGCTGGGTGCTGGGTCTTGGGTGTTGGGGCGCAAATGGCGAATTAAGCTAACTCAACGCCCTTGCGCACTCGAAATAAAAGATGCGCCTCTTGCTCAACTCGCAATCTGCAATTCTCAGTCGCCCCAAAACCCAGCACCCAAAACCCAGCACCCAAAACCCAGCACCCAAAACCCAGCACCCAAAACCCAGCACCCAAAACCCAGCACCCAAAACCCAGCACCCAGAAAGCGGCGTCATGCCGCCGCACTCCAAAAAATTTCGAACTGCGGGCGAGCGGTTGCCGCTGGTGTTTTCAAAATCCTTATGCTATAGGGATTCGAACTGGCTGTCAAAGCCGCGGGTTTCCTGCCTATGAGCTTTTCCGCAACAAAGGCTGCCGTCTTGACCCGGCACATCCGGGAGGAGGCGCGCCGTCTCGGTTTTTTTAAAACGGGGATTACGCCGGTGCGGCCTCTGCCGTGGGAGGATAAATTCAACTCCTGGCTGGAACAAGGCAGGCACGGGGAGATGAAATACCTGGCGAAACAGGCGTCGCGTCGCAGGGATCCCGGTCTCGTCCTGCAAAATGCACGCTCCCTGGTGATCGTCGCTGCGAATTATTTTTCTCCGGATCCGATTTCGGACGAGCCCTTGGGCGGGAGGATCAGCCGCTATGCCTGGGGAGAGGATTATCACCTTCTCATGGGACAAAGGCTCATGGCACTCCAGGAGAGCATCCTAAGAGCCGATCCGGGGGCGAGGACCCTCTCCTATGTGGATACCGGCCCGGTGATGGAAAAGGTCTGGGGCGCCCATTCGGCGCTGGGCTGGATGGGAAAACACACCAACCTGATCACAAGAGAGCAAGGATCATGGTTTTTTATCGGGGTGGTCCTGCTGGATGTGGATCTGGAATTCGACCAGCCGGAAAAAGATCACTGCGGCACCTGCAGCCGCTGCATCCCGGCATGCCCGACGGGTGCAATCGTCGCGCCGTACGTGGTGGACGCGAGACTGTGCATTTCCTACCTGACGATCGAGTTGCGCGGAACAATCCCGCGTCACCTGCGTCCTCTGATCGGCAATCGCATCTTCGGCTGCGACGACTGCCAGGAGGTTTGCCCCTGGAATCGCTTTGCCGTAAAAACGCCCGAACGCCGTTTCGGTCCACGCTCACTCAACCTCATGCCCGAACTCTCCTCTTTGGCGGACATCACTCCCGAAGAGTTCAGCCAGCGGTATCAAAACAGTCCGATCCGGCGTGCCAAGCGCGATGGGTTTGTCCGGAATGTGATGGTTGCCCTGGGCAACTCCGGCAGCCCGGATGCCTTGCCTGGCCTCGTGCGGGGCATCCACGATCAAAGCCCTCTTGTCCGGGCTCATGCGGCCTGGGCTCTCCGGCGGATTCCCGGAGACGCCGCCAGGATCATGCTGGAGCAGGCACGGGCAACGGAAGCCGATCCCTGCGTGATGGAGGAATTACCAGGTTAGCGCCGCTACACCAGTCCCAACCAGGCAAGCGCAGATGAATGCGGATAAACGCAGCGCGGCCAGCCGCAACCAAAGAGAGGTTCAAGCCGGATCTACCCAAGCGGCTTGCCGCGCTGCGTGAAAAAGGCGGCTTGAAGATTTCTTCCTGATTCGAAAAGAATCTGACTGTTAGCAGTGCAGATCCCTCATATCCCATCAGTAAAATTCGTGTAATTCGTGGCTTGTTTTTCTGAACAAATGAAAGCCTGTCAGACGGCGATGGGCGCCCGGATAACGGGGTGGGGATTGTAGTCGACCAGCGAAAAATCCTCGTATCGGAAGTCGAAGATTGAAGCCACATCCGGGTTCAGCTTCATCCGGGGGAGAGGCCGGGGTTCGAGCGCCAGCTGGGTTTGCACCTGATCCAAATGGTTGAGGTAAATGTGCACATCGCCGAAAGTGTGCACAAAATCCCCGAGCCCAAGTCCGGTTACCTGGGCGATCATCATAGTCAGCAGAGAATAGGACGCGATGTTGAACGGAACGCCGAGAAAGAGGTCCGCGCTTCTTTGATAGAGCTGGCAGGAGAGCCTGCCATCGGCGACGTTGAACTGAAACAGGCAGTGACAGGGCGGGAGCCGCATCTCCTCGATGCGCGCCACATTCCATGCGCTGACCAGAAGACGCCTGCTGTCGGGTTTGGTTTTTATCTGTTCGACGACCTGCGAAATCTGGTCGATGGTAGAGCCGTCAGGCGTGTCCCAGTGCCTCCATTGTGTGCCGTAGATCGGGCCCAGTTCTCCGTTCTCGTCCGCCCAGCTGTCCCAGATTCCGACGCCATGCTCCTTGAGGTATTTTATGTTGGTGCTGCCCTGCAGAAACCACAGAAGCTCGTGGATTACGCCCTTCATATAGAGCCGCTTGGTGGTGGTGGCAGGAAATCCCCGGTTCAGGTCGAACCTCATCTGCCGGCCGAACACGCTGAGGGTGCCCGTGCCGGTCCGGTCCGTCTTTTTGGTGCCGTTGTCCAGCACGTTCTGAAGCAGATCCAGGTACTGTCGCATAACAACGCTCTCTCCCCCCGGGCGGCGCTTCGCTTGCCCGGGGCTACTCTCTTTCGGCCCCTTCGGGGCCACGGGGAAGTTAGAGCTGATTCAGAATTGCGAGAACCTCTTCCGTGTGCCCGTCGACTTTAACCTTGGGGAATATTTTCCTGATGATCCCATCCTTGCCGATGATGAAGGTCGTGCGTTCAATCCCCATGACCTTCTTGCCGTACATGTTTTTCTCTTTATAGACTCCGAAGGCCGCGGCAACTTCCTTCTCTTTGTCGGCCAGCAACGGCATGTTCAAGCTGTATTTGTCACGGAACTTCGCCTGTCTGTCGACATTATCGGCGCTGATGCCCAGCACCACCGCACCCTTCTTTCCGATTTGTCCCATTGCGTCGCGGAACCCGCACGCTTCGCGTGTTCAGCCCGGGGTGTCCGCTTTGGGATAAAAAAAGAGCACCACCGTCTTTTTCCCGAGATAGTCGGCCAGGCTCACTTTCTGCCCGTGGTCGTCCAGCACACTGAAAACCGGCGCTTGGCTGCCTTCCTGGATCATTTGCCCTCCTGAGCAAGACTCGTCTTTGGCCTTGAAATCGATTTTATCAAACGGCGCTGCCGGGAGAAAGTAATGCCGACCTCGCGCTACTTGTTGCGCCTTCTTCCGCCCGTATACAGCCAGCGGATGAAAAAGCCCGCGGCAAGCAAACTTGCGGCGAGCGCCAGCCAGAAATCCGGATTCCCGAAGTTCTCGCTCAAGGCTTCTTCTCCCGATCGTAGCTGATGGAGGTTTCGACGGAGAACTTTTTATAGTCGCTATAGACTGTTTCGACATCAACACGAAAGCCTTTGAACACCAGGATCCTCCCGGTCCCGGTAAAATGAGACTCGGACGGCAGCCAGATTTCATCGTTGACCCTGCGGCGCTGGAAGACCATTTGCGACCCCTGGTTCAATTTGGCCAGGACTCCCAGGCCGAACGACAGGGTGGACCCGAGCTCCGCCTCGATTCGAATCAGTTCCTGGTCCGTCTCGCCGAACCAGGCTTTGCCCCGCAGCTTCGAAAGGACCTTCACCTCCTGTGTTTTGGGCTGATAGCCGGGGCGAGGTTCAAATGCCAGGGCGATGACGGCCTGCCCTTCTCTCTGCTCCCTGCCGATCATGGTGACTTTGTAGAGGCGGAAGGCCTCGTCCAGATTCTCTTCCTCCTTGCGTTTTTCTTCGGCTTCCTTTGCCTCCCGCCGGCGTCTCTCGTCGGCGCTCTCATGCTCCAGCTTGCGCTGCCTTTCCCCGCTCCTCTTGTCGAAGGCCCGGTCGCGTTTTTCAATTTCCTCCGCGCTCAACGGCTTGCCGTCGCGCGAAATCAGCTTCCGATAGGTCAGATGCTCGTCAAGAGAAGGGTAAACCTCATAGACCCTCACTTCGGTTTTCCTGGCCTTGCCGTTGGAATCCAGCTGCCGGAAGTTCGTCTGCTCGAGGTAGGTGTACCGGCTCAGGATTATCCGATCGCTGTGCAGGTGTTTGCGGACGCCCTGCAGGAACGAGGTCAACTCAGGCAGAGGTCTGGGCTCTTCCGCCCGTGGAGTTGCGGATTGGGCAAGCCAGGCGCCAAGGATGAGCGGAAACAAAAATATCATCAGGATGCCTTTCCCTGAGTGTCAAGGACGCGATCGATTACGATTTCACATCGGGACGAGGAACACAAGAAGTCCGTCCCGCTCATTTAATGAACCAGATGAATTTTGATTGATTATGGTTCACCTGCACAGCTAACAGTCAGATTCTTTTCGAATCAGGAAGAAATCTTCACGCTGCCTTTTTCACGCAGCGCGGCAAGCCGCTTGGGTAAATCCGGCTTAAGCATCTCTTTGGTTGCGGCTTGCCGCGCTGCGTTCATCTGCGGATGCTTTTTTATCGGTTGCCCGGGAACCGGCAGGGGAGCGCATTCTTGATGATCCGGTGGCAAGCGGATATGATAATCGCGCAGACGGAAACAATCGGGGGTTTGGGATTGGACAGAATCAGCCGGCGAACCTTCGCCGGGAATCTGCTGGCATCGGCGGTTCTCATCGATCGCCCGGGAAGATCCATGCAAACTGAACGGAAGAAAAATCTGCGCGGCACCCCTTCACTTACGGATGTGGACGGAATGCTTGTGGGTCATTTTACCTGCCGGGAACGTCCGACCGGCTGTACGGTTATCACCTCCCGCGCTGCATTTTCAGCCGGTGTGGATGTGCGCGGCGGAGCGCCGGGAACGCGCGAGACGGATCTTCTCAGGGCGGAGAACACGGTGGAGGCGGTCAACGCGATCGTCCTCGCGGGGGGGAGCGCATTTGGCCTGGATGCCGCCACCGGAGTCGTGAAGTATCTGGAGGAGCAGGGGCTGGGTTTTGAGACACGCGTAGTTAAAGTCCCGATCGTCTGCGGCGCCATCCTGTTTGACCTGTCGCTGGGAGATCCCAAAATCCGGCCGGATGCCGCATCCGGCTATGCGGCGGCCAAGGGCGCAAGCAGTGACCCGGTTGGGGAAGGGAACATCGGCGCGGGCGCGGGCGCAACCGTCGGCAAGATGTTCGGAATGGATCTTGCCATGAAGGCCGGGCTCGGCTCCTGGTCGCTCTCCCGAGCGGATGGGCTCAAGGTTGGAGCGCTCGTCGCGCTGAACTGTGCCGGAGATGTGGTCAATCCCTCCAGCGGAAAAATCATCGCCGGCGCGCGCAATCCGAAAGGCGGCTTCATGGGCACCATGGAGCGGTTGCGCCAGGAAGGCCGGACGGGATTTCCCGGCCGCGACAATACCGTCCTTGGGGTGGTGGCAACCAACGCTGCACTCGGCAAAGCCCAGTGCACCAAAGTCGCGCAAATGGCCCAGGATGCCCTGGCGCGATGCATTTATCCTTCGCACACCCCCTGGGACGGTGACACGGTTTTTGCGATTGCCACCGGGCATTGGAATTCGGAGAAGAACCCTGTTGACCCAGGGCTGATCGGCGCATTGGCGGCCGATGTCCTGGCGACGGCCATCCTCCGGGCAGCAGAGAAGGCCGATTCGTGGGGACCTTATCCTGCCGCGCGCGATTACCCTGCCAAAGCCTGATCCCAGCATGCTTCAGCGGCCGCAAACCGGGTCGGAATTGACGATTGACGATTCGAAGCGCCGGCGACTGACCTGTGCTACAAATGTGAAAAGCCTATCCCGGCGGGAAAAGATTTTGAAACCGCAGATGGACGTTGATAAGTGCAGATAAAAAATCGGACGCGGATGAACGCTGATTCACACGGATCACCGAATGCACTGGGATTGGCCGAGCTTTTGCTCCGACCGCATGGGCCAGTGCTGCGCGCTGAGACGTCTTCGTCCAGGTTCCGCGGGAAAGCGCGCCTCGTTCGCCTCACGGTGAGCTTATGTTTTTGGTTGCGGCTATGCCGCGCCAGGCTTTATTCGTCGATCGTAGATCGTCGATCGTAAATATAGGGTATAATCACCGTGTTTCATCCCGATCCGTAGTTGTGGAGTGAACGATGAATCGATTCAGCATCTTGCTCTGCGTCCTTCTCATGGCAGGAATGACGCTGCTGCCGGCGCAGGATAAGCGCCCCGCCATTGCCTTCGACAACCAGAATAAGGACCTCGGCAAGGTCACGGAAGGGGAGACGATCAAGCACGTCTTCAAATTCACCAATAAGGGTGATGCTGTGCTCGAGATCCTGAAGGTGGAACCGTCCTGAGGCTGCACCGCAGCTTTGCTGTCAGCAAAGCAGGTCGCGCCGGGTCAGACCGGGGAAATCGAAATATCCATCAAAACAGAAGGCGTTACCGCCCTCAATAAGACCGTCACGGTCCTCACAAACGATCCGCGCAACCAGCAGGTCGTGCTGAGCATCACCGCGGCTGTGGAGCCCGAATTCGCACTGTCGGAGCGCACCATCTTTTTCGGGAACGTGCCCAGGGGCAAAGAAGCCACGAAAGAGCTCGTCATAACCGTAACGACCGACAAACCGCTCAAGGTGCTCAGCGCCGAATCCACCGAACCGAGTTTCGCCGTTCGGCTGGAACCCATGGCTGGTACGAACGGGAAGAAGACGAAGGTGCACGCCGCGCTCAAACCGGATGCGAAAGAGGGCTATCATTTCGGCTCGCTGGTGATTAAGACCGGCAGTCCATTGACCCCCGAGCTGAAGATCCCCGTCAGGGGCATGGTGGTCGCCGAGCAGAAGAACTGATCGCCGCCCGATCCGGTATCGGCGGGCAAGGGAATGCCTGGGGTGCGGCGCGCCGTGCCAATTGCATCCGAGCCACTATCGCTCTACCCGACCATCCTCAACAGTCGATGCTCGACCCCCCCCTGAAGGGAGGCTTCAGGCACGGAAAAATGAGGTCATCTTCCACGGATCTCCCGCCGAATCAGTCAAAGACGCCGTTTCATTCCGCCACGAGCGGCGTCGTTCTTTTCCTGGTTGCCTTCTTCCTTTACTTCATTGGCAGAGCCCCTTTTCTCGGCCAGTGGGACAGTTTCGATTATCTCAAGCAGACCGTGACTCACCGTTTGTCGGATCTGGCCTTCGGCCGGCCTGTATTCATCGGCTACAACATCATCCTCTGGGAACTGTCGAAGCGGCTCTTCGGGCTGACTGCCCTGCAAGTCGGAGGTGTGGTTACGGCGGGGGTCATCGGGTTCGGCAGCCTGGGAGTCCTGTTGTTCCGGAGGCTTGCGCGGCAACTGCTGCCCGGTTCAATGAGCCGGATGGCTACTCTGGCTTTTCTTCTTTCTCCGATGTACGCCGTCTACTCCGGTTCCGTCATGACGGAAGTCCCGATGCTGGTCGCGATCCTTGCGACAGCAATCGTTCTGTGGGAATCGGGAGAAAGGCATCCGATCCGGGGACCGCTGGCGGGCGGCCTTTTATTCGGGCTCGCCGTCGGCATCCGCGAGCAGGCGGCGACGCTGGGCGCGGCTTGCCTGTGGATTTTGTGGGAACGGCGGCCGGATCTGCCCTCACGCATGCGCGCCTGGCTTCTGTTTGCTCTGTCGGCGGGGACATCCATGGTTGTGCCAATCCTCGTTCTCTATCTTCACGATCCGGCGGCCTTTTTCGAGCGAACGCGCACCTGGATGCACGCGATTCCCGTGGGTGGGAGCCATTTCCTGAAGAATATGGAAGCCGCCCTGCTGTTTGCCCTCGCGGTTTGCCCGGGTGCCTGGCTGGCTCTGTCGGGAGGCGGTATCCTCTTCGGATGCCGCAGGGCGTTTGCTGCGCTGCGGCCGGCTCGGACGGCGCTGCCGCCGGCCCGGGATGACGGCGCCGCTCGCGGGCGCCGCGCTCAGGTGGCTCATCCTGTCTGGGGTTTCTTCTGTGGTTTTGTCCTGCCCATGGCGGTGCTCTGGCGGGACGCCGATGTACAGATGCATCCCAGGTATCTCCTGATAATTCTTCCATCGGCGCTTTTGATCGGGGCCTGCCTCTACAGCCGTCTGCTGCCCTCGTCGAAGGCCGCGGTGGCGTGGGCGGTGCTTCAGATCTTCATCTTCGGCCTGGGCGCGATAACGCTTGCTCCAATTCGTCAAATCCAATACCAGAAGCGAGCGTTCGCCAGCCTCGTGCGCGAAACAGTTTCCGATGACTGCCTCCTGATCGCCGGCGGGTTCAGCCCCGTGCTCGATTTTAATCGCGGTTTGGGGGACCGTCCCAACTGGAGAATCCTCTGGTCGGGATGGGGCTGGAGTCAAAAGAAGGCGGAAACCACGATCCGGGACGCATGGGCAAGGCATGCGCCGGTGTACCTTTGCGACGCGCCGTTCGGCTGGCTGATGATCGAGGACGAAAGGCTCGACATCCATTTCATTCTCAAGGATTGCTGCAGAGAGGTCATCGCGCCCGGTATCTCCCGCTATTACCCCAGGTCGTCCCCGACGCGCCCGTGAATCGCCGCACCTTGCACGAATCTGGCTATCTCGGCCGCATTCTGTCGCCCTTCCAGGGCTCCGCGCCTTTCCGCACCAAACCGGGGGCTCGCGGACTCGCCCCCGGCTGTTCCTCTGGCCGCCCCGCTGGGGCTCCGAGCCCCTGGAAGTAAGCAGCTTGTGGTGGCACTCGAAGGCCGGAGCGCCGGAGGCGCGTGAGAGGAAAGCCCCGGGCGAGTCTGCGAGCCCGGGGTGTCACAGATGAAACGACGGGGAGCCCTGGCAGGGCGACAGAAATGTGTGCAAGTTTGGGGACGAATCGCCACGTTCAAATGCGTGGCTGCCAGGAGCGCGCGTGACAGGTGAGGCCGTCCGTCAGCGCAGAAGGTAGAGCTTGCCGGCGTTGTAGTCGAGGTCCAGAGCCAATTCACTCAGGGCGTCATATCCCAGCACGCCATCGATCGCCATTCCGGTTGAAATCGGCAGTTGCCCCGGACCCGTATAGAGGCATGAAATGTGCAGCGGCGCGGCTCCGTCGATCTCGAATTTCCACATGCCGGCCTCATGATACTTCCCTTCGATGACGCCGGCCGCCCGCTGGTGTCTGGGTAGATCGCCAAAATTGCGCTGGATCCACTCTTCACTGAGAGAGGTCCGGCCCGCACCCGAATCCAGGAGCAGCTGCGCGGTTTTGTTCGCGATTTTTGCGGAGACAATCCACCAGTTGCGGTCCAGCCTCCCCTCCCACTCGGTTCGGGCTCGGGCGTCCTGCTTCTGAAGGGGAAGCAGCGACATCCGGTTTTTCCGAAAGTCCAGGCGCACGAGCCAGGGACTGAAAACCTCTGTTGAGAGGATTCCGTCCACCCAGGAGTAGCCCTTTCCCTGAAACAGTTCGGCGACCGCCGGCTCCAGGGAGAGTTCATGCCAGGAAAGGCGGCCGAGAATTTTAAAAACTCCGGTCTGCAGGCCGGGTCCGGGAAGGACCCACTCGGGAATGCGGACAATATCCTTTCCGCTCGTATCGGAGCTCTTCAACAACAGGCCGCGGGCTGCCGTATCGACGACCAGCAGCTTTTCCCCCAGGGGCTCGACGGTAAGCCTGACGGCGGCGCCGTACGGGATCCCCCTCTGGGTGTCCAGCAGCTTCTTCATCGGCAATTCATAGGGAACGCCGGTTTCCCGGGGCGTGAACGGCTGGCGGTTGTCCGTCAGGCGCAATATCGCATCCGGATATTTCGTGGCCGGAGGGCCTGCCGCCGGGCACAGGATGGAGCCGCCGAGGAGTACCAGAACCAGAACGTAAAGGGGAGAGCGCGATGAAGGCTTGGGCCGGTAGATCATTTTCCTCTCCTCCAGCCGGACGGCGGTGTCAGGGCAGAAAACGTTCGGGGTGCGTCAGTTTTTCCGGCAGGTAACGGTCGATGACATAGTTCAATCCGTGTTTGGCAAGCGCCTGCTGCTCGGCACGGACTCCCATCTTCAGCAGGTGCTCGATAGCGTTGATCCAGTCTTTGTAATGACGGATAAACGGGTCGTTTTTGATCGCATCCCTGGCGCGCTTGATATCCACGTCCTTCAACGGGTGCGTGGGGAGCTTGTAATCGACGATGTCCTGCGGCGTGATGCCGAGGTACCTGGCCTGGGGAACGCAAAAGAACTCATTCAAATGAGCCGCATTTCCGGAGCCCACCTTGAGCGTGCGGTAGATGTTGGTGATCCCGTAGGGATCGCCGTCGACGAAAACATAAACCGGAATTTTTTTGAAATCGGCCAGCCGGCGGATGAATCGCCGGCAGGCGCGGGTTGGGACTCCCCCCATGCTGACCAGGATGCAATTCGCCTTTTTCCAGTAATTGTGCTT
>Ga0315273_10003766_pt1 | contig 18335 bp, 31 predicted proteins | sample YL17G02_0_MG_FD_205753 | JGI IMG/M metagenome (GOLD analysis project Ga0315273, IMG submission 205753) | Sediment microbial communities from Yellowstone Lake, YNP, Wyoming, USA - YL17G02_0 | ecosystem: Environmental > Aquatic > Freshwater > Lake > Sediment | place: USA: Wyoming | collected...
GTTGCAACCACCACCGTCCTGATTGGGCGTGTCAGTATGGCCGGTCTGTATCGGTGTCTCATAGGGTGGTTTAGCGGCTCGAATGTCTGGATATGTACGGGTTTTAGGTTACTGGCGCGATGCCTCCAAACCGTGCGTCAAAGAGACCGTCTTCACTTCAATCTCTGGGGCTTCCGCAGAATCTCAGCGCGACGCAAGCGGCGCACAAGTCTGTTTGGCGACCAGCGGCTTACGTTGTCAGTCGCCCAGAGGCCAACATAAGCGTAGGCGGCGGCCACCCACTCGGAGCAAAAGAGCGAAGTCAGACATTGCTCACGAAACAGCGATTCAATCCAAGAAAGACCCACACCACCGGAACGAAACGCGCCCATGTAGTCATAAGGCGTCGAGACCGTCCCCATCAGAAATTCAGTCAGCCGGGTGTCTTCCGTCGAATACAACGAACGATACAGCGGATAACGCCACGCTTTGCCAGGGTAGATTCGCAGCACATTTTCCAGCGTATGCGCCTGGGTCCCCAAGAAAACCTGGCCAGTGATCTCGCACGGCAGATTCTTGAACTCAGTGGATTCAAAAAGCAACAGTCGGCCGTCGTCTGCGCGGGCCATGATGCCGCAATGACTGAGGCCCCAAAAAGGAATCCCATAAGTAGCGATGTTCACCAGAGCGCTACTCCAGCAATGACCGGAAAAACCGATAAGGTCCCCAGCCTTGAGTTCATCGGGGGTAAACGGATTTTGCCACTGACGGGACATCATCGCGCCCCTCCCGACTTTTTCCACCCTGCGTGGTCATCGTATGCGCCGCTTGACTGCGACCGCAACGATACCTAGCTTGATCGTTGGCCCAACAATCCTCGCAGCGGTCTTCCCCGGCATAGGTGACCAATTTGCCGCAGGCACACCAGACGAGTTTCATGCCGACTCGACTTCGGAATTATCCGCCTTAGAAACGGTCGCCACGATGTCGGTGATGATCGCATCGACGATCTGCTCGTAGTTCGGAATGCCCTCCAACCGATCCACGATGATCTGGCAAATCTGCTGGCCCACCCGAAGCACGGCGGCCCTCGCAAGCAATGTGCCGAGACTCTTTTCAATGACATGGGCTGATTTGACAAGACGCTCAACGGTCAGAATCAGAGTGTTAAGCGAGCCGCAAGCGGAAATCAGGTCCGCGTCATCCCGAACCAGGTTGAAGCGCCGTTCGATCAGCATTCGCGTCAACGCGATCTCGTCTCGAAGCGACTTGACATCCTCGTGTTCGGCAAACTGAGCCAGCCGAGTGCTGTCCTGGGCCTTGGCCAAAAGATACTGCCGGAGGCGGCGGGCTGGGGCCTGGCTGCGACCGCCGCACGCTTGACAGTAGGCCGATCCCACCTCCGCGATATTCCGACATTGCCCGTCCGGCTTTGGACCCTTACAACGGTGCGGATCAGCCAGGTCTGTGACAAGTTGCATTGCGCACCTTCTCCTTACCATATAAATGACCCCAAAAACGCGATTTCTTTTCAGTTTAGCGTCTGAAAATTCTAATTTCTTTGGCGTGGCGCTCTAATTTTGACTTCCCGCGCCCACTTCTTTATTGCAGGCAGAGTCTTGTGAGAGGCCTATCCCTTGCTGACGCGGCTGCATTAGTGCGTATAAACACTCGAACAAGGATTCATCATGCAACACCTACACCGCCCGAGCCAATCCAAAACCCCGCCCACCGGTCCCAAACCGAAACTCGCGATGGTCCAACTGCCCCTCTATCGCGTCCATTACCGCCGGCTGGAAGACTACCTCGCCAAGGTCTACCACATGGAGGGTTTCAACTTCCTGCGAGCCACCGGCATCAGCCCCGGCATGGTGCCTGAATACACCGTTAGCCCCGCCCTCCCGCCGGCCGCCGACGCTCAGCAACAGGCCGATGCCATCCGCGCAGGTAAGCGAACCTCCGCCGTGGGCCTGATCCTCAATGTGCTCTGTCGCGACAGCTATATCCCGAGCGGCCACTACATCATCGACACCTACCCAGAACCCTCCTACCCAGAACCCTCCTTGCTGGATCAATATCGTGTGCTACTCCAAAAGACAGGGACCCCGGAATCCCTAGAATGCGCCGCTTTCCGGCGCGCGCACCAGCGGGATCGAAACTTCACCCGTTGCATCGCCGAGATCGACACCCAGGTTCTCATGTTTCTTCGCCAGCAAAGGAGCTAGACGATGGCAGCCTACCGCATCCCACAACGGCGCTTCATCCTGAATCTGCTTGTCAATTGCCGGGAGACAGAAGAAGGGCTAAACGCCTGGCGCGAAGGTGAAGCAACCTTCGAGCAAGCCATGATGATGGCCGTCCATCGGCTCATCCTGGCGAATGAAGAATTGCGGCGGAAGCTGGACTACGCCTGCACCGCAAGATGAAGCCTACATTAACCCGTAGGTTAGGATTTGCTGGCAGTTCGCATCTCTGCCTGAACAGCACGGGACTCGGCGACAACGGCATTCATCGCCTCTGCCCATGCCTGGGCATCCAGAAGCCGCAAAGGATTCTGCAATGAGACGCCCGGAAACGTGATGCGAATATCGCAGCCGCGACCGGGCCGATGTAAGCCGATCTCCGACCGGATTGCTAACGCATCGTTTGCCATCCCTTGAAACGGATAGGCCGTTAGACGCACGCCCCAATCAAAGACCTCCCGTTCAATCACTCGGCGCTCGTTGATATCCGGTTTCGATTTTCCACGTTTCATCGCATCCTCCTGGTCCTGCGACAGAGCGCAACAAACGATTCGACGCACTCACACCGCTGCCCGCTTCTCAGCGGGGCCCCACCAGATTATACCTCCGTATTCGTCGGGAAGCAAGATGCAAGTGGAAACCCGATCGGCGTCAGTGGACTCCACCTATTAGTCAGTGGTCAATCCCACGAAACCCGGCGCGGTTGTCGCAACTCCACGATGATCTGAACCAGGAAGTTTTGAAAATCATGGCTCAAGTCCGTGGCCCCAGTAATGTAGTGGGCAACCTCTTCCAGTGCCGTCTGCACAAGATACTTGTTGACCGCCGTGGAGATGTCCTCCTTGAAGTAGACCATGCCGTCGCGGCAATAGCCCATCAACTCGCTGCCAGCCTGCATGATTTCCCGGAAGCAACCCACAATCGGCTTCTTCTTGCCCTGAGTCATGTTGATCTCTTGCAACCACGACCACACGATATCCACGGCTTGGATGGCGGCATCGGTTGCCGGAAGAATCTGTTTTCCGACGCTCTCGTGACCGTCCAGAACCGAGGCCGCCGTCTTCACGCCGCAACGGGCAGCCGCCGAAACCCAAGCCGAGGCCTTCATCGGCTTTGGGCAAAAACCCTTCTTCGCGATAAACTCAGCTATATGACCCAGACTGGCGTCACAAAGAACCGCGCCCGGCCCGGCCGCCAACTCCCACCCCTGCTGCCACGCCTCCTTCTGAACCAACTCGGGCTCTGAATATGCTTGCGCCAGGTAGTACGAATCAAACGTCGCCTCGTAGCTCGGTTCCAAGGCGACCAGACTCCTGAACACCGAAGCAAGTTGCTGCGGTGTCGCCTTACGAAACAAGCGGGCCGCTGCGCCCTTGATGTCATATTCGCTCGAATTGCGCGACTCGTCAAGCCGCAGTTCGCCGCCATGAAAGTTGTAGTCATAGACCGACGCTTGATCCTCCTCGACGACTTCGCGGACCAACACGCCTTCCTTGTAGACCATCGCCGTCCGTTTACCGCTAAGATTCCGGTCGCCCTTTGGCAAGAGCGATTCCGTAGCCAACGATGGACTGCCGGAGAAATGCAGAAACCGCCGAGGCAACTCCCCGTAGAACCGCTGCACGTCTGGATTGACCTCGACGAACACGCGAGTGTAGCCAGCGCGTGCCCGGACTGCCCCGTCCTCGACAATAGTGACACGCAAGTCCTCGTTGAGCAAGGCTGGCAAGAAGTCGCTCTTCTCCCGTACCGTGCGATCAATGGCATTGGCGACGAACTCCCGTAAGGCCATCGACAGGTCCGTCCAATCGATCGCACCAAAGTCCAGACACCAGCCCAGGTCAAGCGTCTTGCTGCTGGTTCCGGCCAGCTTGCAGACCACACGCTTGATATTCTTCGTTACCAGCCCGTCGCAGATAGTCTCCTCCCGGGTGACAAATTCCAGGCGAGTCTTGCCGCAGTAGATCAGCAACTTGAGGCCCGCGCGAAGCAAGGTGTTGATCGCGTGCTTTCCACCCGATCCAAAACATCCGATCGTCCCTGCCACGCCGCAGTCGCGTGTCGTTGAGACCCCGAGCAAGGTGAATCCTTCAACAGGCGCGGCCCCCGGATTTTGAATCATTAAGAACATGACGAGTCTCTCAAAGGTTGTCGATCAGCGTTACTCAACTGTATTCAAGCACACGTCAGAAGACAAGTAAGTCAAGACCCATAGGTCGCCTCGTAGGGCCAATCCGGCTCGCGAACAAAGGTGACATCTATCACAGAGTCCAACAGTAGGTTGCCAATCCCCGTCGTCGCAATCTTGCTGCGAATTGAGTCCGTCACAATTCCTGGATTCTGGCCTTGCCTTCTGTCAGAAAATATGGTACACTTTTCTGACAGGCCCGCCACGGCACAAGCGTCACGCTTACCCCTCGTTCCAACCGCATTCTCCACACAATCAAATGCCTCAGTTCATCGCTGTCACTAGTCCGCGACTCCGCCTTCCGCAACCACTTCACAGCAATCTGCAATTCGCCGACCAACTCGTATCGCTTAGCCTCTGCAAGAGCAGCAATGTACAACCGCGATGTGTCTGCCATCACCCGCTCATTCTTCATTCTTCATTCCCGTTTCCGAGGTAATCGACCACCTTTTCCCATCGCCGAGACACCAAACCCAACTGATTGCGGCCAGTCTGCCGCCTGTCAAGGGCTTCCTGCCACAAGTCCCGGTCAATCCACGTCTCAATCGCCACACGAATCAGGTCCGCTATCATGCGCGGCTCTAAACTATCCAATTCCCACGACTCATCACCAAACTCCTCTTCATACTTCGTGTACCGGGCGTCTGTAGTCTTGGCAGGATTCGGCGGTGGATTATACTCTTGGATTTGTTCCCATGTCAAAGCAATTCGACGAATGGCAACCGTTGACCCGAACAACTCCAAACGCTCTTGAATGTCGCGGGTCATGTCGCTGCCAGACGGATCGTGGTCACCTAGATGGATGATCGTCGTCTTCTTGCCATGATTCTCGCGCTCGATCAATCGCTGGGCCGCTCCCCCCATCTCGCTCTGACTCGTGTAGCCCCGACACGCAAAGTAGGGCACGTCCAGTTCCGTGCAGATGCCCTCGATCACTCCGACGAGCGCGTCCTTTTCGATCCATACTTCGCTGTAATTCTCTTGCGCATCCCACAGGTCTACAGCAAACTGATCCGCACAGGCCCGAACAAGGGAGCGCGGGCTAGACCAATGCGAGTTACTCCGCAGGTTGCGAGTGCGGTCTTCGATAGCGTCCCAGTCCACCAGCCCGGCGAGCCGAGCATCATTCACCACATCACCCAGCGACTTGTAACTCTGGACGGTATTAGGAATCAGGCCGCGGCTGACGAACTGATAATAAAGTTGACGCAAAGTGAATGTGAAGCCCTGAGCCCGGTATTCGGCGATGATCGCGTTGGCCTGATTGATGCGGGTCCGAGTATCCGGCCGAAACACTTTCGGCACGTAACAGATCAACGGCATGGTGTCAAACCTCCAAAGCCAACTCGGCACAATACAAAGCAAACTTGCGACTGTAATCACAATGACCCACAGCCGACCGCTCGACTCGTGCCACGTCCCCTCAGTCACGAATGGCCGTTGCCGATCGAACCGTACTCTGTTGACCGCATCCACCATCGTCCGACGCTCATAGAGAATCCATTTCTCCACACTAGTCGTCTTACGAAGTTCCTGGGCTTCACTGAGCACAACCAACATCTGATTCATCAGGTCAAGTCGTTTCATCAGGTCAAGTCGTTTCATGTCACAGGACCTTTCGCCCAATGAGCAAAAGAGGACACATACAAGGTCGATTGCTTCCCCTTCTGCTCAAAAAGCACACCTGGTTCATCCGGCCTGGTTTCCTTCCACGACAACCACAGCTTGGGTTGATGCTCGTAGTCGATCGCCAGAACCTTTCGCTGCGTGTGGCCCGCACCTCGATTCACATAGGTGACGCCAACTTGAATCTCACTCGGTTTCATCGTTGATCCTCGTAGTCAGGAGTCTCTGCCGACTCATCGCATTAGCCTCCCATTCCCAGAGATAAACGGTTACTCGTCGCCTTCGTCGCTCGCTTCCTCTTGCATCTCGCTACCACAGCCACATGCCGGCGGCCCCACTTCATCGAGCCACTTGCGGGTTATACGGATCACGCAACCGCACTCGTCACCGGTGCAGACCACCTTGAGTAGCCGGCAGTTCTGTTTCTTCGGCGCATTGGAGTGCGTCAACTCAGCATGTGGATACGGTCCAATGACATCCGTGACCTCTTGCAGACGCGCCCGCAGACTCTCGCCCGCCACAGTCTCGGTCATCTTGCCTTCCAGACCCAGGGCTCGGGCTACCTTGGGGAAGGGTCCTTGATGTTTTGCTTCAACACCCACCGCACAATGGACCAATTCGTGAACCAAAGTCGCCGCCACATGCAACGGGTCCTTCAAGACGGGACTGATGAAGACTTCGCACGAGCTATCCGCGCTGTTCGCCGACGACCAGGCTTCGCCGATCCGCCGGCGCTTTTTCGCCAAGCCGCTCTTCGATGGCCACGAACATGATGCCCGAATCTTCTCCGGCAGAGGGCGACCCGCCTTCTCGAAGTCAGGACGAAGCCGCTTGATGCAGTCGGTCAACCAGTTTTCGCGATTCATGTTGTCTCCCAGATTCTATTCAACTCTACGTCATAGGACGCGAAAGTCAAGCGCCATGGGCAGAAGTTGCTCGATTTTCTCCAAGAGACCCTCCACATGAGTCTCACAACTGATACTTTCGGCCCCAATAGGCCGCAGCGCTGCGAACCGGCAAGCCACCCACTGGCTCACGTCCACGTCGTCCGCCGTGCGCAGCAACAGCAGGCGTGAACCATCAACCATGTTGGCGTAGATTTCCTTCATCGGTTCTCGATAATCACACCGTCACGAGTGTACGTGTCCAGAAGCCGCTGCACGATGTCGGCCACCCGCTCCTCGAAGCGGGCGTCCGTCAGGTAGTTCTCCACCGTCTGCTCCATCAACGGACCAAACTCGGGATCAGTCTCCGCCATCTGTTTGCCGATCCGCTCCCGTACTGTATCCTCGATGTCCTCCCGAACCGCTTCCGCCGCGAGTTCTTGTATTTCAGTCACAGAGATTCGGGCAGGTAGGAGTGAAACACGGGCTCGCACCTCAAATTTGACGATGCGATCACCAGCCCGAACGAAAAACATATGCCGCAGCCGCCGTTTGCGACTGTAAAGGTCCGTTTCCGGCAAGATGCGCTGTCGAACGACCAATTCCAGGACCGCCTGACCTTCAGAAAGGGGCGCACACAACAATTCCCGTATCGATTCACCATTCATGGCACTTGATTCCAAACGCAACATTTGCAACAAAACCTAGCAACTCTGAGAAGTTTGCGGCTCAAGTTGCCAACGCGCGTAGGAGTATCCCGGCAGGCCGTATAAACGTCTTATTAGCCATTTTTCCCCTTGGTTGAGCCAAGAATTCCTTGCGCAAGGCATAGTCCTTTCTCACTTCTACGACAGGCCCGAAGAAACCAATCTCGCGAGCGTCTCGCTGCGAGATCACGCAATGGATGGCTGTAATCCCAACCGCTCGGGCACGCGCCAACACGCGCGCATCCGGCTCGCAAAGCGTATACAACACGCCACCTTGAACATTCCCATCCAGCAACCGGAAGAAGGAATCGCAGCCCTCTTCAATCACCTCCCCTTCTCGCACGACGACGGCATAGTCGGCCGACGCCACCACACGCTGCAACCACACAGAATCACCGTTCTCGGTTACCGATCTCGCCACAAGCGGCCACTGACTCAGAATTTCCTCCCGGACCCGCTGAATCTTGCTTGGCCGCAGCACCAGGTCACGACTATCCACCACGACCACAGGCTGGAAGTTGTAGCCCGACTGAATGAAACGCGCGACATCACGCCGCGAAATCCCGCAGTAAATCGCTTTGATCCCCGCCGCCGCTGCCAGGGCCCGCACGTTGCTGCCGGGTTCCGCAAACACGTAGAGTGTGCAACCGTTCACGTCGCCCTTGAGCAGTTCCAAAGCATCCGGTCCCTCTGCGCCCTGGCCATCGGAGCCACGCACCACAAGCGCGTAGTCGGTCTCCAGCTTCCGCGCCTTTGCGGCAACATAATGAACCCAGTTGAACGGTGTATGACTCATTCTGGTCTCCCAGTCACAATCACACCATCGTCATTAAGCGCGTCAGCCACCTCCAAAGCAACCTCGCGCTTAATCCTGACAAGATCAGCACCGGGTTCAAAGAAGGTGTGATAATCTTCCTCGTAACCCGGAAGAGCAAGATCAACCGACACGATACCGGCCTTCTCGTCCACCACAACCACCTGCAAGATGCCCTTAAAGTCAACGATGGCTGGCAAAACTCGCTGACTAATCTCGATGTCAGTGACCACCACCTTGTCGCCAACCCGGGTGAACAGACGTTTCGATATGGTTTCTCGCATGACTCTATTCAACTCTACGTCAGAAGGGATGAAAGTCAAGGCAAAAGCGACAACTTGCACAGTCTCTTTGGTCTCCAAGCCCTTACAACCGACACAATCGCTGGCGTGCGATTCTGCGACTCTGCTAGCGGGCTACTCTGCTACGGGCCTCGGGCAGGTGGAATCACCGGTAGCCGAACTGGGCGCGAAACTTCGGGTTCACCCGCTTGAGCGCAAGTTGGAAGGCCACTTGATTGGAGTCGTCCACACCCGCGACCGCGCGCTTCCATTGGTTGACGATGTACCGAGTGATGCCCCAGTAATGAGCGACCGTCAACTCGTCCTCCTCGCAAATGGCCCGCACCAAATCCCCAGTGAGGATCGGCAGCAATTCATCATGCCGACCCCGATTATACTTTGATCCCGGCCAAGGAATCCGGGCCGCCGTCATACCCGCCACCTTCACGTCCCCCAGGTACTCGTCATGAATAATCGTGCCGAGGGACACGGATGGCGAATGATAGGGACCCGCACGAAAACGAAACTGATAGACCGGTGGCCACTTGTCGCTCGTCAAGGCTCGCGTTTGTTGCATTCGATTGCTCCTACTTCTCCATGAACCGATTGATGAGCCGCCAAACCAAGGACGCTGTGAACAACTTGCCTTTCCGGCTCCGACAACCACGATCGTTCAAGGCGGCCGCAATCACCGCCAGCGTCCGCCCTCGCTTCCGCATGGCCGCAACCTCGGGCAGAATGGCGGCATAGTGCTCCCGAGCCTCCGCCAAGCGATTCTCAGCCGAGACCGCCGCCGCTTGTTTCCACCCGCGCCGTTCCTCGCGGCCCTCCCAGTGGCCAGGCCGCGCTGAACCTAGCAGCACGCCGCGTTCCTTCAAAGTCGCCAAAGCCGCCGTAGTCCGCGCACTAATCCGGCGGGCCTCTTCCTCGGCGACCGCGGCCTCGATATGCAGCATGAAGGGAGTCGTGTCCGGCCGGTCGGCACAGATGAACGGGACCTCGCTTATCATCAAGCCCGAGATGAAGTGAACATTGCGAGCCAGACGATCCAATTTGGCAACGACCAACGTGGCTCCCACCATCTTGGCGTGCGCCAGGGCCTTCTGAAGTTCCCGCCGATTAGACTTCTTCCCCGTCTCGACCTCGGTGTACTCGCCGACGATGGTCCCTGCCTTTTGATCCACCAGCCGGCGGGTGTCCCGTTTCTGAGCGTCAAGACCCAGGCCGGTGGCATTCTCATTCAGTTCCGCTTCGGTCACCGGCTCGCCCCGACGAAGCCGATACCAGGCATCCGTCTGTTTCTTGGTGCTGACGCGATAGAGGCAAACAAAAAGATTCATTTACTGCCAGTGTTAGAGCCTGTAGAGTATGGAACCGATCAACCAACCGACGCCCGCCGCCGGGATCAGAATCGCGAGACCGCGAAGTAATCGGCCGATGTGCTCTCGGTGCATCAGCAATCCGCCGCCGAAACCAAGAAAAAGACAAACCACATAAACGGCCCGTTCATGCCCGCACCTTCTTTCGCGTATTGTTGCCCAACCACGCATCGCCAAGGTAGCGCTTAATCAGCCGCCACACTGCCACTTGAGTAAATGGCATCCCAGCCGTCGTCCGATGGCCCTGTCCATTCAGCCACACCATGATCTCAGGAAGCGTGTCACCTCGCTCACGCCGCAATTTGATCTCCGGCATCAAATAGGCATAGATGTTCCGCGTTTTATCTTTGTGTGCTTTAGCTGCTGCCGCAATGGCCTGTTTTGTGCCCCGCAGATGTTCGCGGCCCTCCCAGTGCCCGGGACGAGCGGAACCGAGCTTCACGCCCTGAGCCTTAGCCGCTACCAACGCCGCCTTCGTTCGCTCGCTCCCCCGGCGGGACTCCTCATCCGCCAAGGCGGCCAGAACATGGACCGTCAGGTGATTGGCCTTTGGAAAATCCAGGCAAACGAACTCCACGCCGCTGTCACGAAGTCGAGCCGTCACGGCCGTATTACGACTCATCCGCCCCAAGCGTCCAATGACTAATGTGGCCCGTGACGAAAGAGCGGCATCAACAGCTTTGTCTAACGCGGGTCGTCGCGTCACCCGCGCCCCGGTCGAAAGCCGACATTCGACCGTCGCGTCATTCTCCGTAAACTCCGCAACAACCCGACCGTCATTGATACCCAGGAAACGCTGCACGTCCGTCTCCTGTTCCGCACGAGGAAACTTGCAGTTGCGACGGTAGTAGATCACATAATCAGGCATCTTTTCTGGTTCCCTACTGGTTCCCTACTGGTTCCCTACTGAATCTTACACTACAAACGTCGGAAAGTCAAATCCATTCTTGCCTTTTCTCGATCTTTGAGTACACTCATAGGTATGAAATCCATCACATCCCCTATGTTGCGGCTCTTCCTGCGCGGCACCAAAGCCTACCAGCCGGACCTCGACCTGAAAGCGGAATCGGGTGATCCCGAGGTTTCAGTTGAGAACATCTGCCGGCTTCTCGGCCGCGGACTGCGCATCCGCGATCTGCTAGTACGCCCGACAGGGGTCCTAGTCCTGTTTGCCACCGGCGAGCAGTATTACGCCCCGGCCCTCAGAGTCGGGACGACCGGATTGGCAACCGAGGCCCTAGCCCACATCGCCAGCGAGGCGGGGCTGGGATCGTTTGAGGAAATGCTGGGCTTCCTGCAACACCTGCCCGAGTCCTACTGCGCGGAGATACCGCACTCCCCTCCTTTAGAAATGCGTCAATGATTAGTCAATGATTAGTCAATGAATGATTAACTGATAGTTAACGAAGAGTTAACTAAGAGTTAACGAAGAGTTAACCACTTACGGCGACTGTTGTTGCTGTAAGTCATTGTGGTTGGTATCTTTGCGTCGGGCAGGTTCGACGGAGTTAACCAAGTTAACGAAAACAGGGGTGGCCCCATTAGTCTATAGAAAAACTATATCAGAGTATATTATAAATATACATTTTCATATTATACTCTGTGCAACTTTTTCTATAGCGATAATAGTGAGTTAACGAATGGTTAACTATTCGTAAGTCTTTGCGCAGCCTGAGTTTAGCGAAAACGAGAGTTAACGTCCCACCTGATAGCGGGGGGGTTATTGCGGGGGAGCCGACGCTTTTGGACGTTGTTAAGTATGATGATGTTTTTAGTTTGGTTTCCCTGCCCCGGCTTGGTTCGACGGAAACCACTCTTCTGGACGGTATGACCTTGGCGCGTGTTCGTTTTCCCGCTCTGGAGACTGGTCTTCGAGTCTCCCGGCGGGAGGGTCGATGATCGGTGGTTCTGGGTGAGATCGGCAGCCCGCCGCCTGGCTCCGCCGCCTGGCTCCGCCGCCCGGCTCCGCCGCCTGGCTCCGCCGCCTGGCTCCGCCGCCTGGCTCCGCCGCCTGGCTCCGCCGCCTGGCTCCGCCGCCTGGCTCCGTCGATTGAAACGGCCTGCCGTTCGTAAAGCGGCATGGGCCAATTCCGCTTGGAGGGTGAAGAGGAGCATTGTCTACAAAAGTACCGTGGCTACTCGCCGCCGCCGCCGCCGCCGCCGCCGCCGCCGCCGTCGCCGCCAGCGGCGGCATCGATTGTAAGAACGGTTGACTCTTAAAATGGGGAATATGTGAAATAGCCGCGGTGTGCGAGGTGCAAGATTCGGTTGTCGTTACTTCAGAACCGAAACCAATTTGCCAAGGATGCGGAGTTGTAGGGCAACAGCGTCGGTTTGTAATGTCAAAAAAGTTGTGACAAAGGGGCTGGCCGCCTTCGCGATTCTGCGGGTTGGATTGGTTGCAACGATTTTGACCCGCCCCGTCCCCGCCCCGTCCCCGCCGCTAGTCGAAAACATGCCCGCATCTTCATTGCAATCATCACAACTCTTGTAATTGTTGTGTCTTGCATACTTTGTCGTCCGACAATGTATGCGGAACATGACGGTCTTGCTGCTACTCGACTGTACCCCGGCTCCCGATCATCCTGTTGTGTAAGGGATTGTAGGGATTGTAGGGATTGTAGGGATTGTAGGGGTTGGAGGGATTGTAGGGTTGTAGGATTGTAGGGTTGTAGGGATTGTAGGGGTTGTAGGGATTGTAGGGGTTGTAGGGATTGTAGGGGTTGTGAAGCGTAAGGTTCCGCTGCACCTGAGCGTTTAAACCGCGCGAGCGTTTTCTGCTGTTTCTGCTGGTTTTCTGCTGGTTTTCTGCTGGTTTTCTGCTGGTTTTCTGCTGGTTTTCTGCTGGTTTTCTGCTGGTTTTCTGCTGGTTTTCTGCTGGTTTTACATGCAACCTGCCCGATGCAACCTGTCCGATGCAACCTGTCCGATGCACAATGCAACATGCCCGATGCCCGATGCAACCTGTCCGATGCAACTTGTCCGATGCACAATGGCTACACGGATGATGGGACCAACCGTCGGCCGTCGGCCGTCTGCCGTCTGCCGTCTGCCGTCTGCCGTCTGCCGTCTGCCGTCTGCCGTCTGCCGTCTGCCGTCTAGTCTAACATAGACACTGAGTATCGGGCAGGTTCACACCCGGCTGCCCGGCCCGCCCGGCTGCCCGGCCCGCCCGGCTGCCCGGCCCGCCCGGCTGCCCGGCCCCGCCCGGCTGCCCGGCCCCGCCCGGCTGCCCGGCCCCGCCCTGGCTGCCCGGCCCGCCCGGCTGCCCGGCCCCGCCCTGGCTGCCCGGCCCGCCCGGCTGCCCGGCCCCGCCCGGCTGCCCGGCCCCGCCCGGCTGCCCGGCCCCGCCCGGCTGCCCGGCCCCGCCCTGGCTGCCCGGCCCCGCCCCGGCTGCCCGGCCCCGCCCTGGCTGCCCGGCCCCGCCCGGCCCCGCCCTGGCTGCCCGGCCCCGCCCGGCTGCCCGGCCCCGCCCGGCTGCCCGGCCCCGCCCGGCGGCCCCGCCCGGCTGCCCGGCCCCGCCCGGCTGCCCGGCCCCGCCCGGCTGCCCGGCCCCGCCCTGGCTGCCCGGCCCCGCCCGGCTGCCCGGCCCCGCCCTGGCTGCCCGGCCCCGCCCGGCGGCCCCGCCCGGCTGCCCGGCCCCGCCCTGGCTGCCCGGCCCCGCCCTGGCTGCCCGGCCCCGCCCTGGCTGCCCGGCCCCGCCCTGGCTGCCCGCCCCCGCCCTGGCTGCCCGCCCCCCGGCTGCCCGGCCCCCGCCCTGGCTGCCCGGCCCCGCCCTGGCTGCCCGGCCCCGCCCTGGCTGCCCGGCCCCGCCCCGGCTGCCCGCCCCCGGCTGCCCGGCCCCGCCCGTACAATCCCACCTTCTTGGAAATAATTTTCGGAATTCCGCACGGCGTTGGCTTGACGCGCCTTGCCTCTGGTCGAAAGAAGTGTAAGCTTCAGGTAGGTAAGGGACAAGTAAAGTTAACGACATGAAAGGAGCTTGAAATGTTGACTTTGGGGATTGGGTTGTTTGTCATAATCGTCGGGGCAGCTTGGGTCCAGACTCAGATACTCGCTCCTCGGCAGCCGTATTAGGAGGGTTACAGCGATGTTCTGGGTTTCAAGGAAAGCAACGGGGAAAGTGGTCGGTCAAGACGTACCGGAAGGGTCGATTGACTTGTACCTATCGACTTTGCCGACTGGGGTGTATGCCCTGGAGGATTCCGACGGTAACGAGCTTAACCTTGTTACCGTCAAGAGGGGTTGTGTCAAGTATGCGAATTGCTACGGCCCGGTGCTGGTTAACTCGGATTTGCCGGTTGGCGTCGGATTCGCGGGTGCATCGAATTGAGGGGACCTAGCAATGGTATCGATGTCTCCAGGTGTGCTGGCTGCGGAGGGTTACATCAAGATTGTCTCAGATGATGGTGAGGGCTAATATCATGAGTCTTGACGTGCAGGCTATGTTGGCGGTATCGATTCAGGAGGCAATATCAGTTGTCGAGCACTTATTGGAAGGCGCGAAAGACTGGCCAGTACGGGATGTGTTGGCGCGCCGGTTAGCAGCGCTTGACCAGCGCTTAGCGGCTTTGCGGGAAGGCGCAGTTGTGCCGTCGGATTGGGATGACCCCCGCCGCTGAACCGCCCCGCGAATATGGCGCGATTGTGGCGTGTACAATTACAGCAGACTATTACATAGAGGAGCACGTACCCATGTTTCGAGCAATTGAGCAAGGCCCCCACGGGGACAGTGTTACCGTGGGGAATCCGAAGCTAGAGGCTTATCGGCAACTGGCCTACATACAAAACGTGTTAGGCCGTCGTTACAGCCTAACGTGCTGGCCTGACGGAACCTATACCGTGCAAGGCGAGGGCCTTGCTGCTGTGACCTTTCAACCATTGGCATGGTATCGCAACTAGAGTAAATCGGGTGCAACTGCTACTACCTGCCCGATTCCACCTGCTCAATGTTTTTTGTCAGATTCCGCGCTTGCTTGCTTGCTTCCCGTCAAGAGAAGTGTATGATTAAGTAGATAAGGAGACTACTAGGAAAGTCTGCAGGGTATGTGGTGCGGAATTTGACGGGGGCGATGGGCTCTTGGCGGAATCTATTGGGAGTGAGAGGCAAGATGTTCGGGTTACTGTTCGCATTGGTTTTGCTGGTCTGGTGGCTTGGGCCACGATTAACACTTTAAGGGGGTCCAATCATAAGGTGGTGGGGCCGGGCAGCGGCATATTAAATCTGCTACTACCTGCCCGATTCCACCTTCTCAGTATCTTTTTGTCACATTTCGCGCTTGCTTGCCTTGCATAACGTCAAGAGAAGTGTAAGATTCAGTGTAAGGGCAACTAAGGGCAACACAACTAAGAGGGGACACCAATGAAACTCTATGAGATTCTGATTCCGGTCACCAACAACGACAAGCGCGCCTTTTCCCGTGTTCACCACAAGGTATGGGAAAAGGTGGTGCGGGAGAGCACGGGCGGTTTATCCGTTTGTCCTACGATTGAGGGGCAATGGGTTAACAAGGGCACGGTTTACGTGGAGCGCATGCGGCCGGTGCGCATTGCGTGTAACGCGAGGGTCATGCGCCGGCTTGCGGAGGCTGCCAAACGTCACTACCATCAGTTATCGGTCATGTACTATCCGGTTAGCGCGGATGTGAGGTTCATATGATGTCTGTCGCGCTTGCTGGTCGTGTGGGCGATGATTGTTATTCCGCCTTTGTGGTCTGGCAGCGTTTGCTGGCCTGTATCGAATGCGAGGGGCGCATGCTTCATAAGCACCCCCTTGACTTGCGCAGGGATGGGTTCCATGCAATCTATCGGGTGCATCCGCCAAGAAGGGCGATGCTTTCCGAGTGACACGGGAGGAGGGTTACTGGTATGTGGAAGAAGCATTTTAAGGCTTTTGCTGCTGCTATCGCCTGTATCGATGATGTTGATGAGCGTGCGCGTGCGGCCAAAATGGTTGCCGAGGTGTGTTCCGAATTCAGCGGTCGTTTTGATCGGGAACGATTCTTCGGCGCGTGCGGGGTCCAGGTAGGCGCATTGCTACGCGCTTACGGCAGGGAGTGATTATGACGGTTCTGCTTTGAGTGACACCTTTGACGGGAGGTTTGACAATGCCAATCGCATCTAAGGTAGGGGCTTTCACGGTGGAGTCTCTGGGGGTGGAATACCCCGATTATTTCCAGGGGTACGGTTTGGGGCCCAATTCCAAGTATAACTTTTGCGCCTACGGTATCGGAGCTACCGAAGAGGAAGCGCTGGCCGATTGTCTGGAGCAGGTCGCGCAGCAGGGGTTCGATCTTGACGACGAATCGGAAGAGCGCATTCGCGCCGCCTTTGGCGATTGTGACGATTCAACCACGGCTGCCGAGGAGTTGGGTCTTGCGGATGATGAGGTAGATGAGGAGTGGGATGCCTCCTGGCATGTCGGGATTAAGTGGAATCGGCGGGAGCACCAGCGTTTTCAGCGCATTCGGAAGATTCGGAATCTTCAGTTCCTTCGGTACGAAGATTACCGGCGGGGTAAGGATGGTGGTTGGGGCTATGCGACTCGTGCCGAGGGTGACGTTTCCTATGGTGATCTGAAAATCGCCGATTGTCCCGTATGCGCGGATAATTACTTCAATGGGCTTTCGACCGATGATTGCGCATCCGGGGAGGTGTACTTCTATGTGCCCCATAGCATCGGTAGCGACTATGCTGGTTGCACCATGACGGCCGCCAATTGCAAGGTTTTCCTGGAAACCTACGGGGAGAACGATTTTGTTTTCCTTGGCCGTGGCGACTATTCCACCTACGCGGCTGTTGTCGGCTTGACCGGTCTGCTCAGGTGTGATGAGGATACCTTCAGCGCGATTTGTGAAGCGATTGAGGGCCTTGAGGACTATCCGGTTCTTGACGACGAAGCGCTTTGTGAATTTGAGAGGGAAAAGGCGAATGAGGCATGGGAAGTCTGGTGCGCACGAGAATTTCGGGAAGCGTTGGAAGAGAAGTTTGACGGTCGCGCCGAGTTTAACTGGCCTACCGATTCGGACCTTCGCACCTTCTTTGAGCGCCGTGCCGAAGAGGCTAGCGTTTCTTGGGAAGCGGAGGAAAGCGGTCCTGATGTTTGCATCAGGATTGGCAAGATTGTCGAGGGTATCGACCTTGACGCTCTTGACGCCTGGGCGAGTCGTTACAGGGTTTCCTACGTTGACGTAGGTGCTGAGTCTGAGGAGTTTACCATCGAATCGGCCGCTATCGAGCGCGTCGCGCAACTTTGCGCAACTGGTTTCGCCGGCGCATTCTACACGGCTGTCACTACCGATACAAAGTGAACAACCCCGTCTGCCGGAAGTGCTCCTATCGTCACAAGGGGTGCTTCCGGCCCTTCAGAGGAGTTTACCGTGAGTGAGCATCGTTTCATTTGCGTCGATTGCGGCGAAGAGAAGGTCCACGTCAATCCTACTTTTCTTGACGATTACGGCGGACAGTTGTTACGATTGTTGCGCAAAGCGCGACATTGCCGAGATGACGGCTACGGGTCGGATTGTGCTGTATTTGACGGGCATCGGATCTGATGAGACTGTATCGAATTGGCCCGGTACTCTGTGCTTTCCGGTTACGTTGCGTCGTATTAGTCGGCACAACATTGCCGGAAAGCGCGCGGATGTGTGGTTTACCGGTCCTAATGGCAAGCGCTGGTGGGGGTGGAATTGCGGGGACAACCAGATTCTCCGGTGTCGTCGGTTGAAAGCGGCCTAACGGAGAAAACGGCAATGCGGATTCTAGCGCTTATTCTCTGCGCGTTGGCTACTTCGACTTCTACGCCCGGGGCCACGCCCGGGCCACGCCTTGGACCACGCCTTGGACCAGCCCGCCCGGGGCCACGCCTTGGACCAGCCTGCCCGGGGCCACGCCCGGGCCACGCCTTGGACCACGCCTTGGACCAGCCCGCCCGGGGCCACGCCTTGGACCAGCCCGCCCGGGGCCACGCTCGGGGCCACGCCCGGGGCCACGCCTTGGACCAGCCCGCCCGGGGCCACGCTCGGGGCCACGCCCGGGGCCACGCCCGGGGCCACGCCTTGGACCAGCCCGCCCGGGGCCACGCCTTGGACCAGCCCGCCCGGGGCCACGCCTTGGACCAGCCCGCCCGGGGCCACGCCTTGGACCAGCCCGCCCGGGGCCACGCCTTGGACCAGCCCGCCCGGGGCCACGCCTTGGACCACGCCTTGGACCAGCCCGCCTGGGGCCACGCCTTG
>Ga0315273_10003767_pt1 | contig 18334 bp, 16 predicted proteins | sample YL17G02_0_MG_FD_205753 | JGI IMG/M metagenome (GOLD analysis project Ga0315273, IMG submission 205753) | Sediment microbial communities from Yellowstone Lake, YNP, Wyoming, USA - YL17G02_0 | ecosystem: Environmental > Aquatic > Freshwater > Lake > Sediment | place: USA: Wyoming | collected...
CTACCTACAATGAAAAATACGGAATTATCATGAAAGCCGGCAAGGCCGTTGGCCTGGATTATACCTCTACGGGAAACTTCCAATACGAGGCCCTCAATGCCGCTTGTGGCAGTGGCACGAATGTGGGCATTGCGAGTACCAGTGCGTATACAACTACGGGTGTTTATTATCATGTGGTGGCAACCATCGACTACACCGGTGGAAATACTGTAATGACTCTCTATGTGAATGGGACTCAAAATGGGACGACCACCTATGCGTCGAATCACACCTGCACATCAAGTACCTATGCCACGTACCTAACGAATCCTTGGATCATCGGCGCGGCCGCTCCGACAGCAGGTAGTTCTCAATGGGACAGCGATGCTACCTTCGGGCCCGTAAGAATCTATAACCGGGCCCTGAGCGCTTACGAAGTGCTCCAAAACTGTATCGCCCAAAAAGGGAGGTACGGCGTCACTTGTAAGACTCCCTAATACACGGGCTTTGCTGCTCGAGAACCCCAGAATTTTGCATACCCAGAATTCAAAATAAATGACTTAAGAGGAGATCTTTGATTTCAGTCCCCCGCAAAACCCCGCTACGATTAGCCAACAAATCAGTTCGTTCAGTTAAAAACATCGGCCAAAACTCTTCCGGAACCAGTGAACTGCCATGAGAGCCACGAACCAGGGAATCATCCAGGGGAATAACATCCATTAGGTACCTAAATCCCAATTTTTTTTGCAACAGTATCTTTCCGACCTTGAGTTTTGGAAATCGAATCCTAGGATCCATGAACAACTCCACGGGGTCGTAACCCGGCTTTTTATGAATTTCCACGGTTCGCGCAAAATCCGGGGCCTTTCGGTCATCATTCCAATAGGGATAGGAAAACCAGTGATCCATCTGCGCAATCAGAAGCAGGTCCCCGCCTCGTGCGTGATCCACCCCAAATTCAACTTGTGCCTGACGGTCCAAAATTCTCTCAACTCCTGACAGCCCTTCGAGATCTCTCCGAACGGCAGCCAGATCACGCTCATCCTGGACGTAGACGTGAGCAATCTGGTGATCGACCACCGCAAAGGCCCGACTCGCACCCGGATCCAGGTGTTCCTCAAAGCATTCCTCTTTGACCCTTAACCAGCCCCGGGTTCGAAGGTAACGATTCACAGTGATCGCAGATTTAACCTCATTAATTCCATATTCTGAAATAAAAACCAACTGCGTCTTCTGTTCCCTAAAAAACGAGATCAGTTCACCGCAGACCCGGTCCAGCTCATTCAACGCTCTCACCACTCCCGGACCGTTTGGCCCCTCTTTCTGAAGTACATAGTCTAGGTGAGGAAGATAGAGAAGAGTAAGGGTGGGTCTATGCTTCAGGAAAACCGAACAACTCGCCTTTGCAATCCAATCGGAGGAACGGATGTTCGCACCCGGACCCCAAAATTGAAAAAGCGGGAACTCGCCAAAATCGGCTTGAAGGTCCCGTCGCAGTTCTGGTGGCTCGGAGGCAATATCTGGAAGCTTAAGGCCATCCGAACGATAGATGGGCCGAGGAGTGACGGAATAATCCACCGACGAATACATATTGTACCACCAAAATAAATTGGCACACGTAAAAGCAGGATTGCGCCGTCTTGCAAAATCCCACACCTTATCACCCTGCACCAATTTATTGGACTGCCTCCAAAACCAGATCTGCGAAAGGTCTTGAAAATACCAACCGTTACCCACAATCCCATGCTCGCTGGGCGTCAGCCCGGTCAGATAGGTGGACTGGGCGGAACACGTTAACGCCGGAAATACGGGTTGAATTTGCAGCGCGCTCTTTTCCAGCGCAAATTTCGCAAGCGAGGGAATTTTAGAAACAAGCTTCGAAGTCAGCCCCACCACATTCACGACAGCCGTGGGGTTCATGTGCTCTGAATGCGACGTTGCCATAGGCGCGCTCCTCCGAAACATACTCCGGCCAAGCACATCCCTCCAAAAGACGACACGGTCGCAAACACCAACCCATCCCACAAACTAATTCCAGCCAACAGATATTCCACCACCTTCTGTTTTGGAATCAATCCCCAAGACCCCCTCAGCTCATCCCGCGCTATAAATGAAACCCATGAAACATAAAGCATCAAACCAAGAGCCATCACTACGACTTCGGGACCATCGAGTGGCCCCCTCCAACCCCCGGCACTCGCCGCAATCAAATAGACACATCCCCGGCATGCGCCCATCAACAGCGGTGCGCCCGCGAACCCTGTATGACTTAAGTTATAAGCGAAGATGAGTCCGAGCAATACAATAGTGAGACCGAGAGCCTGGGGTAAATAGACGCCTACCAGAGCTAACCCCGCCACAAAGAAACCTAACATCACACCTGTTGCAGTTCTAGTGGACACCGCTCCTGAAGGCAAAGGCCGCTTCGGTCGCTCTCGACAGTCCACCCTCAGGTCACAAATATCGTTGAGAAACATTCCACCTTCATAAAAACAGAAAATCGCGGCGAGAGCCACGAACCCAGACCGAAGGGAGTTGTGAATTTGTCCGCCGCCTAGAGAATACCCAGCAGCTACATTACTCACGAGCGTCGGCAAATTGGAAACTCGCCCTAATGTCAGGAGCGCCTTGCACCAGCCTTTATTCATCAAAGGGTGGGAAACCTCGGGCCCCCTGCCCTCAAAGAGGCCCGGGTTCAGATCAGGGTTTCTCCAAGCAACGGGCTGTTTAAATTTCAAGTAACCGTTCCTGACTCATCTGATGAACCCAATTGATCTCACGAGCAATCAATGCCGGGAGACCGCCGTTCCGATAGGCCTGGGGAAGCCCGCTCCAGGTGTAAGTTTCCACTTCCCAATGCTGGGTAATCGCCCGAGTCTTTCCCAAACTCAATAACTCCAGAATATGGGCTTGCGTGGTGCCTAGAGTGTTCATCCGCTCCATAAAAACTGGCACATGGTAATGAATTCGATATTCGCTGGAATATTCATCTAAGCGAGGGAAACCCGGGCCTTTAGGCCCAGTTTCATAGCAATTGTGTAAAGCAATCCACTCCGGTAGGTCGCGATGAAATTCAAATTCAACTAACTCACCGTGAGAACGTCTTCCGACCACTTGATGCAGATACCGGTCCAGCGAAAGCTCCCTGAGCATGCTCAAAGACTGAGAGTCCGAGCACAAATCCTCAGGCTCGAACCGGTAGACGAGCCCTGAACTGATCTGAACTTTTCCAATCCGAATTCCCAACCTTTCATAGTTACCCAGTAGCGAAGCGGGAGCCTCAAACATCACGGCCGCATGACAGGTATCATAACAAACACGAATCTTATCTCGAATAACACTTTCGGCTTTTCCAGCGGTATAACCAGCTTGCCTAACCAGCTGGACAACGCCCCTAGGCAGCAAATATTCTTTAAAAAATCGGACCACATCCTGACTCGTTTCCAAAAAACAGAAAGGCTCAGGTTCCAGATCCAGGTGAATCGAAATTCCGGTCGCCTCTTCGATTTCAACAGCCCTGATCACCACCTCAATCAGATTATCCACGGCGCGTTGAATATCCAGGACACTGAGATCCGCGACTTTACCGGAAACCGGTAGGGTGGAAATACTCATCTCCGGGTGATCGGGCTGAAGCCTCGCAATCAAGGTCATCAAGTCCAACGTATAACTTAAGCGAGCTTTATCAGCCCAATGCGGTAGATAAACCCTCTCCTTAACCGCCTTTTGATGAAAGTCCAAATAGGGAAAGGCACTCCAAGAAAAAATTCCGATCCCATTATGCTGACACTCATGTTTTAGACGCTCTAAAAGATCAGGCCGTTGAAACTCAAATAAATGCGCGGAGGATAACCAGAGTCCAATACCGAACTCGATGCCCGGATCAATTTTCTCTTTCACGCTCAGGCACTGCGTCTTTATCATAGCTAGAATTTCTTCAGCATTGGCCGCCGGATGGACATTCGTACAATAGCCTAAAACCGCTCCAGGCCCCAGAGCCCTCATAACGCCATGGCCTCACGGGGAAGTTTTCCGGACTGAGACATAAATTCAAACGCATGACCAAAAGTCACGCGCTCAATCATCTTGAGCGAGTGATCCCTCAGTCTCATCTCTAGTTTCAATCGTGGAATCGCAAGCGGATCACTCATGCCCCAATCCCCCCCGGAGTTAGCCATCAGTCTTTCGCCCTGAAATCTTTCAATCACGTCTGCGGCTCGAGGTACACTGATTTTGGAAAAAGGATAAAGCGTCATGCCCGCCCAATAACCTGAATCCAAAACCATGGAGACGGTGTGTTCTTCGATATGATCAATCAAAATTTTCTCGGGTACTATCGCGGAATGATTTCCTAAAATATCAAGAATGATCCGAGTTCCCCTTTTTTTGTCTTCCAAATGGGGCGTATGAACCATCATGAGTTTATTGTATTGAAGCGCCAGATCGACTTGCTCTTCAAAGATTTTAATTTCATTTCTTGTGATTCGATTCAGCCCGATCTCACCCACACCTAAGACATTGGGTCGATCTATAAATTCAGGTATAATTTGAATCACCTCGCGAGATAAACGCAGATCCTCGGATTCCTTAGGGTTCATACAGATCCACGTATAATGCCGGATTCCAAACTGGCTGGCCCTCTTGGGCTCAAACTCCGTGAGTTGCCTGAAATAGTCAAAAAACCCCTGCGGAGAACTCCGATCAAATCCTGCCCAAAACGCCGGCTCGCCCAGCGCCACACAGCCGGAGAGGGCAAGTTTCTCATAATCGTCCGTAGTACGCGAAACCATATGAATATGCGGATCAATATAGCTCATGTGTCATTCCTAATCTCATCCAAGCGAGTGAAACCTCGGCATTCAGGCCCGGGTTCATATTTAACCCAAGGTGTTTTCAGCAACATCGGTTTTCGTCGGAAGCACCCCAGGCGCTCTTTCCGCTAGTCTGCTCAAGACTTTCGTGAGGCTCTTGAGTGGGATCACTTAAAATATCCTGAATCCTCTCAACCCGGTTCCCTTCGTCCGTCAATAAAACTTGCAGTGACTTTTTAATTGCCATTCTAATTGCAAGACCACGAACACCTCCCTTCATCGAAGCGTGGGAAGCCTCACCCTTCAGCTCCGAGTTCATTTGCTCCACGCAATCCACTCGCCCAACCCGATCGAGATAGGCTGCGATATCAATTAATCGGGATCTATTTTCCAAAAAATAATGTTGTAATATTCTATTTGCGTCCATTCATTCTCCCCGGCTGAGTTAAAGGAATTTGAAATAATAGTCAAGGAGTGTAAATCTTCTTTTAGATTTTTACCGACGTCTGACCATAGTCCGAACACAGTCTGAACATCACCTGAACGCAGTTTGAACTACCGGCATCAACATTGCAAACACCGGTGCGATTCTCATAGATCTAAAGATAATCCTTGAGGAGAGAAGAGTGAGGAGAGAAGAGTGAGGAGAGAAGAGTTCAAGTCATGTCTTTTGGGCCGTTTAGATTTGGATCCCCGGCCCAAAAACATGATCTTGAACTCTATCAGCAATGTTCTGCATAAATGTTCTGCATAAATGTTCTGCATAAATGTTCTGCATAAATGTTCTGCATAAATGTTCTGCATAAATGTTCTGCATAAATGTTCTGCAAAGGAGACCCAAACGGCCATGATCTACGATGAAAAAGAACTTTCTAGCAGCTTCAATGTGAACTTTAATTATAAAGTCTCATTCACAAGCGACGTTTTTAATCGGCAGAATCCTACTCTGATCAATATTCTCAGGAACGACTCGGTACCAACACCATCCCGGGCGATGGTCTTTATTGATTCTGGCTTAGCAGAAGCCATGCCGGAGCTGTATCTGGCTTCTGAATCCTATTTCCGCCACTATTCAGCTCAGGTTCGTCTGGTCTGTAGTCCCATCCTCATCACCGGCGGAGAGCGGATCAAGAATCAATCCCGTGTTTTTCTTGATTTAGTCAATCTTTGTGACAAATATAATCTGGATCGGCACGCCTATGTCCTGGCAATAGGTGGCGGTTCCGTTATAGATACGGTCGGCTTCGCGACAAGTTTAGTTCACCGCGGGGTACGTCAAATTAGAATTCCTACCACCACATTGGCTCAGTGCGATGCCGCGATCGGAATCAAAAACGGAATCAATTTTAAAAATAAAAAAAATTTAATCGGTTCCTTTTACCCTCCCTTTGCGGTCGTGAATGACTCTCGTTTCTTAAAAACTCTGGATAATGCCAATTGGAGAAACGGGATCGCAGAGGCCGTTAAAATTGCCCTCATCAAAGACCCCTTGTTTTTTGAATGGATTGAGTCCGTAAGCCATAAACTCAAAGCCAGAAGTCTAAGCGAGATGAACCAGCTGATCACAAGATGTGCGCAACTCCATCTGGAACACATTGCAAACTGCGGTGACCCTTTTGAAAGACGCTCTTGCCGACCCCTGGATTTCGGTCATTGGGCGGCCCACAAGCTCGAGCAGATGAGTGGCTTTTCAATCCCTCATGGTCATGCTGTTGCAATTGGCATTTGCTTAGATACGCTTTATGCCTTCGACTTGGGCCTGCTCTCAGACTCAGACAAGAACCGCGTTCTCGAATGCCTCAAACGGGTGGGCTTTCAATTATGGCATCCTGCCCTGTTAAAAAGGGACTCGCTCAAGAATCTAGAATTGCTGGCGGGACTCGAGGAGTTTCGCGAACACTTAGGCGGCGAACTCTCGGTCACCCTTCTCAAGGGAATTGGTCATTCATTGCAAATTGGAAAGCTAGAGCCCGACCGAATTCTTTATTGCCTCAAGCAACTTGCACGAACGGCTGACTCGCCCACAAATTCGCCGCCCCATTCAGAGATCACTTTTGATCAGCGAGTACCCGCTTTGCAAGGATTTCAATAATGCGAGTTGCGGAGAATCCGTCTCCATAGGGGTTGGCAGCATGAGTCTTCAAGCCGTGGTCCATGCCGTTGAGAGTTTCCCTCACGATTTGTTTTGGGTCAGTTCCCACTAAAATTGAAAATCCGGCAGCTACCCCTTCGGGGCGCTCAGTTTTCTCGCGCATGACAACAATGGGTTTTCTCAAGGTTGGGCCTTCCTCTTGTATCCCTCCAGAATCAGTAAGAATCACATCCGCTCTCCTCAGGAGGGCCACAAAACCCACGTAGCCCAGGGGTTCACAAAGCAAAATCTGGGGATGGAGTCCCAAGCGGTTCCACACCAACTCCCGAACATTCGGATTTGGATGAACCGGATAGACCACTCGAATATTCCTCCGGCTGCCGACTAGGTTCAAAATCCCTTCACAAATTCCTTCAAAACCGTCACCGAAACTCTCTCGACGATGAGCTGTCACGACCACTAACTTGTTAGATCCGATGAATGCGATTATTTTTGGCTCAATTTCCAAAATGTCCGATAACGGACAAAACTTGATCTTGTCCAAGACAAAATGAAGGGCGTCAATCGAAGTATTCCCCACATTATGAATATTTTCTACCTTTTCATGATGGAGCGCTTCAGCGGCTTGTGAGGTCGGCGCAAAATGAACGGCCGCAATTCGTGCAATAAGTTGGCGATTTCCCTCCTCGGGATACGGAGAAGTTAGATCATAAGTCCTTAACCCGGCTTCAATATGGGCCACTGATATTCGATTACAAAACCCCCAATACGCAGCAATGAAGGCGCTGGTGGTATCGCCTTGAACCACCATGAAATCCGACTCCATGAGAGCCTTCTTGTTTTCATTAAAACGGGCCAGTATTTTTTCACTCAAAGGCGCTAAGCCTTGATTATGAACCATAACCGCCAACTCTAAATCAGGAGAGAGGTCAAATGCCTTTAGAAGCGGTCCCACCATTTCTTTGTGTTGACCTGTTAATACCACCTGAACGTCGTGTTTGGCTTTTCTGGCGGCGTGAATGATCGGAGCCATTTTGATAATTTCCGGTCTAGTTCCCATGATGACAGTCAATCTCAACATAAATGAGTCCCTTTCTTGCATTGCTGCTCAATTCGTCCAGCGCAGCGCGGATGCGCCATGCTTGGCGACTGCAAATAGCCTTCCAGGAATATATCCAGGAAATCAGAACGAAAGGAACAGGGCCCATTCCGTGACGAAAAAATCTCTGCTGACCAAATTAGCTGAAATTTATACCTCAAATAATTTTCTACTTGCTTGGCTTGGAATAGTTCTTACTTTAGGAATATCGTTCCGGCCCACGGCCGAGGCTGCCGAGCTTTCGAAGGCAGATGAATTTCAGCGCGGAAACGTCTTTTTCTATGGTGACTCCGTCTATCTTCCGCGGTCTTCAAATCTGATCTTCGAAGGAAAGCTACATTACGGCCTCTCCAGCTGGGCCCAAATCACCCCTTATCTGGGCTTCACTTATGGGCAAGATCTGAGATCTAATTCCAGATCGGTCTATAATGATAATCATATTACCCCCCTCCTAGGCCTGCGCTACAACCCCACGGGGTTTCCAATCACGGTCTTCGCCGAAGTTCGAGAGAACTTTCGCCTCATAAAACCTCCCTCTAGCCCGCTCAATGAGCGAGATCTTCGTGTGGGTACCTACCTCTACAAATGGTTTGATCTTGCCACGCTGAAGACCAATTTGACGCTTTTTCAAGAAACCTACGGCGAAATCATTTTTACTTCAATGCTGAGAAACGACATCCTCTTTGACGGTTGGGCTAAGCAAGGGGTTCGCAGCAAAGTGAGTCCGAGTTTTAGCTTGGATGGGTATTTGGAAGCTGCAGGGGGCACTGATCGCCTCAATGTAGCGGACTATAAGTCAGGGCAGTTGGCCTTAGGGCTGCGGGCCAATGTTCAGGTTGCAAAAACCCTCACGCAATTTCTGGTTAAAAAAATCTGGCCAGTGGAGTTTTTAACGCCCTCCCCCCTTTTACAAACGCCGTGGTCAGCACAACTCGTATTCACAGGGGAGATTTAGCTTATGATGAACGCCCTCTCTACACAATTGGCTTCTCTACACTTTCCTTCCCTTCATTTTTATTCCAATTCAGCTTTTTTATTCTTTGATTTTTGTATTTTTCAATTGGCCCTTCCCATGGCGATTCTGTTTTTTATTTTCGGACTAGATGATCTATTTATTGACCTCATCGCGCTAGTGGCGAAACTGAGGCCTGAGAGGCTCAGTCCCGAGGCCTATCAGCATATTGCACAGCTTCCTGAAAAAAGAATGGCGGTTCTGATTGCTTCATGGAAAGAGGGTGGAATTCTAAAGAAAATGATCCAAGGAAATTTGGAAGTTTTGCAGTATAAGAATTTCGATTTCTTCCTGGGGGTATACCCCAATGATCTTGACACCATTCAGGAAGCACACGCCCTGAGCTCTCAATTCAGTAAGGTGTTTGTAGTCTTAAATTCATTGAATGGCCCGACCTCAAAAGGGCAGATGTTAAATCAAATTGTAAAAGCTATCTTTTCACAGGAGAAAGAACGCAAAGTGCGCTACGATTCATTCCTGATTCACGATAGCGAGGATCTGATCCATCCCTTCGCCTTTAAGATCATGAACTGGTATCTATCGTCCTATGACTTTGTTCAGATACCTGTTTTTTCCCTAATGGTTTCGGCTCGAAGCTGGGTGGCCGGGACCTACATAGATGAGTTTAGTGAAGCTCACACCAAGGACCTTCTGGTGAGAAGTTACTTGGGCGTGTCCATACCCTCGGCCGGAGTGGGAACTGCTCTGTCCCGAAGATTGGTGCAAAATTACTGTAAGAATCAGGCGGGGGATTTACTGAATTCAGAAACGCTGACCGAAGACTATGAGTTAGGAGTATCAACGGGGTCCTTTGGCTTCGAATCTAAATTCGCGTGCACCTATTTTGTAACCGACGCGGGTCGGCACGAGTACATTGCCACTCGGGAATATTTTCCAAAATCGTTTGCCCGATCTATTCGGCAAAAAACTCGTTGGACTCTGGGAATCTCTTTTCAGGGATGGGAACATCTAGGTTGGAGTGGAGATCTGAAGCAACTCTATTTTCTTTATAGAGACAGAAAGGGCCCTTTCTGTAATGCCTTGGCGGGGATTGGGTTATGTTTCTTTCTTTATTGCCTGATGCGAATGAGTCAAGATGGTTTATTTTTATCTCATTTGGGTCGAAACAGCGGGCTCGTTTCACTCTTTCTGGTCAACCTCATCTTCATGATCAACCGAATGATTATTAGAATGCGCTCCGTGTATTGGATTTATGGCGCCAAAATGGCGCTCGGGGTGCCAGTGCGATTTCCACTCGCCAATTGCATTAATGCCATCGCGGCCTTTAAGGCCACGCAACAGTATCTACAGATCCGATTTTTCAGTAAACAACCGGTTTGGATAAAAACTGACCATGAATTGCCAGCTGAATTTGGCCAATCAACTCTCACAGATTCCAAAATAGAAAAAATCGCCAGTTAAGAGAACCGTATGACAAAAAACAAAAGATGGCTAGTGGCTTTTTTCAGTATTCTAAGTTTAATAGCGATTTTTCTTACTCTTTTAGTGAGCCTCACTCATTCTACTATTCTAAAAATATTTGAAGTCAAGACAGTGCCGAGCGACTGGCATGAGGTCTACAATGGCTATGGATCGGTCACTTACAGCCAAAGTCAAGGCATCCTCATTGAACCAAAAACTGCCTCAGCCCCCCTGGAAACCCACTCGGGCCTGTTGCTTGCCAAAATCACTGAGCAAAAACCTCTTAAGGATTTCATGGCATTGATCCAGGTTTCCACTGAAGAACAACTCAGAATACCCAATCCGAATCCTTGGGAAGTATTTTGGCTTTTCTTTAATCACAGTTTTGATTCAAAACAAGACTCCGTGACCAACTATCTCACAATCAAGCCAAACGGAATCGAGCTAGGCAAGGCCTATAACCGGGTAAAGCAAGTCGTCATGTTGACTCAGTCATTCCCGACGTTAACTATTGGAAAAATATATACACTCACACTAATAAAAATTGGAACTCACGTCGATCTCTTAATGGATGGAAATCCGGTACTCAACTACAGTGCCGTGAGTGGTGGAGAGACTTTATTTAACAACCCTGGCGCCATAGGTCTTTATACCGAAGATGCTCGGGTGCACATCTATAAAATTGAAATCGTCCCTCTGAATGTCATCTAATCCTTTAAGGAGGTGGCTGGCATTCCATCAATCCACTCTCCCACCAGATCGATTGCTTGGTCGTCTGGGACGTTGCTTCCCAGCAGCGGCATGTGGCGGGTTCCCCGAGTCTTCATGCGCAACCAGAGCACGCTGGAGTTCTTGTCGCCAGGGTTAACAATGAGGGGGTTTTCTAAATCCATGTCTGCCAAATTAGCGAGGGAATTAATCATATGAGTCTGAGCCAAAGGGGTCTTATAGCGAAGATCCACGCCGCTCCTCACGACACTCCCGGGTTGATGGCACTCTGAGCAGTTTACGGCTAGGTAGGAGCGCACTCTTTTTTCCAAGGGTTGAGAGACGTCTGATATTTTTACAAATTTTGAATCATCATCCCTCAGTTCCAGTTTTTTAGAAAAGAAGTTTCTATTCTCCCAGCTCTGCAATTGGTTACTGGTGCTGCCGTCGCTGTCTCTCATCTGATTGAGCTGCTCTTGCCGGGCACCTAGGATAAAGCCGGACCAGGAATTATGACACTGCATGCACATTGGGCGACTGGGAAAAGCCCAACGTTGGACTTGGGTACTGCTCGAGTTACTGCTCGAGTTACTGCTTGGGTTACTGCTCGAGTTACTGCTCGAGTTACTGCTTGGGTTACTGCTCGAGTTACTGCTTGGGTTACTGCTTGGGGCTTGAATTGCCGTATTCAGCGAGGGACTCCCCGGCGAATCAGGTAGCGTAATCTGAAAGGTGGCTTCTTCAGCGCCAGAGAGTAAGTGGGCATCCTTCTGTTCCCCCTCTCGTGCGTCCTCCCATCGATAGGTATAGCCCGACCATTTGCCATCGGGATGACTCACGAGGAAGCGGGTTTCCACCCGGACGATCTCAGCAGGGCCGATCCTCAGGTCAAACTGTTTAATAAAAACAGTCCCGGGGGGATAGACCCAGGGATTGTCGGGCGAAAATTCAATTTTTCCATTTTTAGGTAATAAAACCCAACGTCTTTTCACGGCACCGTCAGACCAGAGAGGACTATTCACTTCATATTCGACCAGATTGGAACAGGGTTTTAAGGTCGAGAGATCTTCAAACACCTGAGTCGCTGAAAGCCGGTCAGGTGGATTTTCTAAAAAAAGCTCCCCTGAGCCAGTGCAGCTTGCATGGCTCGCAGCGCTCACACGGCTTGCAGGGCTTGCATGAACCGCATCACCCCTACAAAAAGACACCGCTCCTCCAAAAACAATAAACAAGACAATCCGATAAAAAAATATCATGAGTACGTGGCCTCTATTCTTGATGACTTTTAATTCAGTTTTGGATTGTACTCAATTGCAAAGAGTCCATGCAACCACCGACTCAGGAAGTAGAACTTGCCATCCGGCCCCACCTCCAGAGAGACGGGATTCGAAGCAAGCCCTTTGCCAAATGGAGAGACCGTATGGTCTTGGGGATTGAGAACCCGCAACCAGCCACTGCAATAGTCCATGAAAAAATATTGACCCTGAAATCGTTTTGGAAAAGCCAGATTATCTGAATCGTAAAAGGCCCCTCCCGAAATCGCACAGCCCTCAGTCTCACTCGTAGTGGGCCCATGTGGGTATGAGTAGATGGGCGAAACTAAATCAGGGTTATTACTATAGCCCTCGGCCAAGGGCCACCCATAGTTTTTTCCAATAAATCCTTCTTTAATGTCCTCCCAACTCTCCGCACCCACATCATTAATGTACATCCTGTCAGTGCCGCGTTGAAAATGAAAACTAAATGGATTACGAAAGCCATAGGCCCAAATGGCTCGACCTATTCCAGTTGTTGTATTATAAAAAGGATTATCTTGAGGAATGGACCCATCTGCATTAATTCTTAATATTTTTCCGAAGGGATTGCTTTTTAACTGGGCGTTCTTTCTATTTGCATTGTCCCCCACTCCAATAAAGAGTTTTTTATCGGCCGAAGCGTTATCCGGTGAAAAATGAAGGGCTCCCGCACTGTGAAATATTGAGAGTCCAACATCATCCAGTTCAAGAATGATCTTCTCGCTTCCCTCCAACGCTTGATCTCCTTGAGCCGTAAAGCGACTCACACGATTGTGAATAGCTGGCGTAAGAGCGGTGTAATAGACGTAAACATAGGAATTTGAATCAAACTCGGGATCAAACTCCAGTCCCAAAAGACCGTGTTCCCCGCGACCATCCACATCTAGTTTCAGAAACGGCTGTGAAAGGAGGGCGCCATTTTTTAGTACCCTGATTTGCCCCGTTTGTTGCAGAACAAATAATCGTCCATCAGGCGAGAACTTCAGACTGGTTGGATCTTCTAACTCAGTAGTCACCTGGGTCTCAAAGAATCCCTCAGGAAGCTCAGCGCCATGGGCAAATAGCATAAAAGCATTGATTATACAGAAAAAGATGAATAGAGGCGTTTTCATTCTCAAGGGCTCCCCATAATTGAATACTGTTATGAACGTAAAACCAAACTAGTCAAATCATGCACAGTGCAAACGCTATGCAAGCAAATGAAAACCCGTCGCAATAAAATGAACTTGAAGTTAATGCAGGGGTGCTTAGTTCTGTTTGAAATCAAATGAACCCGGGCCTGAAGGCCTGGGTGAGGGAAGGATGGGGCGGGGAAGTAACCCGGCCTGAAGGCCGAGGTTTCCTTCGCTTTGATGACAGAAATTTAGAATTTTCGGGCAGTTTTTTGCAGCTAGAACTCCGAACAACTTGAGGTTGTTCACGTAAAAATAAAACCATAATACATAATGAATTACATAATGGATTATAAAGAAATATAAATAAATATAAAGGAATATAAAGATGAAAAAATTTACCCACCATCACTTATTTGCATTCGCCATCCTGGCCAATCTAGTTGCCGTCTCCGGCTACGCTGCGGGATCTAGTGGCCACCCCGACCAGCACGGCGACGAGGTGGCAGCTGGTAACAATCCAAGCCAGTATAGCGGGAATGTGGCTACTAGTAACAATCCAAGCCAGTATAGCGGGAATGTGGCTACTAGTAACAATCCAAGCCAACACGGAGGAGATAGTGCACTTGCTAACTCCACAGGCCAGCACCCTACTCAGCGTCGTTAAATTTGGGTTTTATCGGCCTTTTTAATTCCGTAAAGACACAAAAGTCCGGTCTCTCAGTAGTTTGAGAGACCGGACTTCTGATTTTGTTATTCGTCTAAATAGCTTTTTTCGACAAGCTGTTTAAAGGACGCTAGCGGAAGATAAGGATTTTTATAGTAAGGAGGAGGATAGTCCTTGTGCCCTGTCGGAAGCCAAAAGAAATCTGGATGGAACTCTTTATCATCCCAAACCGTAGACTTTAAATTGCCCCCTGCATCCAGGTAAATCTTAAATCCATAAACTTTCTGCATGGTCGAGCCATTCCATTCGGGAGTCATCGCAATCTCGCGCTGCTTTGCGATTAATTGAAAATCCTCAAGATTCCCTAGAGAAGCAATGGATAGGGTTGCATGACGAATTTGTGGATCAACCGTATTCTCGATCTCCAATTTTGCACTTAATGCAAGAAGATTTCCCACGGCTGGGCCGGCCTCATGGTCGAAAATAACCGGAATTCTTTCGTCCCCCAAATAGGTGGACAAAATATTGATAGAAGTCTCGGGATCGGGATCAGAAACATCGTCCTGCGCCTTCCCATTGAAACGATTGCCCCACATGATATAATCGACTTGATAGCTAGCTACCTGCATCAGCCCCACCAGATCTCTAGGATCAAATACAATTCTGTGATCGACAATGCTGTGTTGCGGCTTTTTCCAGAGGAAAGGCAAAGCGGTCGAAGCATTACAATAACCGCCCCAAGTGAAATTGGTGGAATGGTTAGCTGCTTCCCAGGCCGATGGCAAATACCAGAACTGTTTGGAGCTCCTTTCAGCCCAAATTCCATATTTATCCAGGGGAGAAAGCCACCTTGAATTTTCCTCGTTCGACGATTCCGCCTTCCAAGGAACTAAGGAATAATATGAATTAATTTGAGTGATCTCCGATGATTCTAGATTCTGACTGGGAGTCAACAGGGCTCCTGGACTCTCTGGCTCCCGATAACCCCGAAACATCAAGCCTTTTTGAAAGTCCCACAAATACCCTGCCCAGACTTTAAACTTGCCAGGATCATAACTCCATGAATAGACGCCTGGAGCCCAATCCTGATAGGTTCGAAGTGGCCGATCCAAAACTCGAAGGGGAGCAGCTTCAAAAAGATGGAATTCGTTTGTCTTCAATGCGAGCTCCGCCTCCGCTCTGGCAAGAACCGGGTCTCCCTTGAGGAGCATAAGACCTCGGGCAACGTCTTGACCCTCCTTATAAGTTGGCCAGGGCAGAGTTCCCTTTTTTTCCAAGGAGCCCATAATCCAATGAGTCCAAGTCTCTTGTCCCGCTACGACGGCCTTATGACGGAACTCCATGAGCTTTTGATCAGACAAGGTAAATCGCTCGATCCCGACCAGATCAACGCTGTTATCCGAGTTTACCGAAAAGGAAACTTGATAAGAGTATTTCTCATCGGCTCGCCTCTGGAGAATAAACTCCTTTTTGTTCATTCCCTGTTCGCTCAAGAACGAGTCCATGCCTAGAGGACCTCGTGGGTTTTGAGCATAAAAGACTTTCTGACTGCCTTGCAAAGGCGGTGGTTCAAATGCAAGTAAATCGGGGACGGGACGCAATAAAACAAAAGACAGAATAAATAGCCTTAGGTATTTTTTCATATAAATAGACCCCTTGAAATATGGAAAATGAGTCATTGCAACGTTCTCTCCCGAATGCGTCACTTCTTATCTTCCCCTCTTGTCTTGCCCTCTTGTCTTGCCCCAGAATTTAAGCCGCTCGGTAGCGACCGAGGGGTCAGAAATGACAGCGAATTGCCTTGCAAAAAACCGACCGGACGGCTGATCGAAGCGGAAGCGAGGAAAGCCTCGAGCTTCAGGCCGGAGTACTTTTCCGTTGGCCCGTTGGCCTGTTGGCCTGTTGGCCTGTTGGCCTGTTGGCCTGTTGGCCTGTTGGCCTGTTGGCCTGTTGGCCTGTTGGCCTGTTGGCCTGTTGGAAAGAGGGGCGAAGTAGAAATCCCATCCCGTCCTTCCCTCACCCGAGCTTTTAGGCCAGGGCTATCAGAGGGGCTGAATATTTTTAGCAGTGTCTACCGCCTCTGAGTAAGCATAAGTGAGAACACTTTAAAAAATACACCAGTAAATTTATCAGAGATATAGATCTAAAGATAATCCTTTAGGAGAGAAGAGTTCAAGTAATGTCTTTTGGGCCGTTTAGATTTGGATCTCCGGCCCAAAACCATGATCTTGAACTCTATAATTAACTCCGAATCTGCCATCTAAAAAGTCACTTAAAATAAAACTACATACCGACTCATTTAAAAAGCAACTTTATCCGGGCCCAGCCGTACCTATTATATTATAATAATAATACAAAAAAAAGGAGAGAGAGATGCTTTATCAATCACGATGGCTAAGGGTGGGTATTTGCTTCATGCTAAACGGGATATTTGCTGGTGGAACATCCGGCATCGGTTATGCCGCGACTTCAACTCCGATCGTGATATCCAATGTACAAGCGGTAAACGTAGCGCCCTCAAGTGCCACGATTTCTTGGTTGACTAACATGGCAACAAATTCTTGGGTGAATTATGGTACCACTGCCAAGTATGGTTTAGCGGCCTCTCTTTATTATGTTTATAATCAGTCCCACCTGATCAATTTAACAAACTTAATTCCGGGCACTGTTTACCACTACCAGGTCAAATCCCGAGATCGACGGGGTCATCTTGTAATGTCAGGTGACAATACCTTTGCCACGGCCGGTGCTCCACCCACGAGCACGCCTCCACCCACGAGCACGCCTCCACCCACGAGCACGCCTCCACCCACCAGCACGCCTCCACCCACCAGCACGCCTCCACCCACCAGCACGCCTCCACCCACCAGCACGCCTCCACCCGTCGGCACTCCGATTTCCTTGGGGATGACGTCGGCCGATTGGAGAACGATCTATAATGGCTACGGCTTTATTAACTTCGACCCCTTGAACGGAATCATTATGCAGCCCCAGACCACCACCTCCAGCTCCGTGACTCACGCGGCTCTTATTTTATCAAATCACTTTCTGCAACAACCCCTTAAGGACTTTAATTGTGTCATTCAAGTAGCAACCGAACAACAACTCCGGACGCCGGTTCCGAACTCTTGGGAAGCGTTTTGGCTGTTTTTTAATTATAATTCTGACTCGACTACTTCAGACGGAAATAAAAAAACGAATTACCTTGTTCTTAAGACAAATGGACTTGAACTCGGAAAGGCATTTGAATCCATTGGCCAGTATTATCTAGAAACCCTAAGTTCGCCGACCAATAGTATCGGCACCATTTACACCCTCAGCCTGACGAAAATTGGGCAGCACTTAACGGTTTATATCAATAACTCAAAAGTCATTGATAAAACCTACTCAGGCACTACCAACACTCTTTATGACATGCCCGGTACGTTTGGTCTTTATACGGAAGATGCACGAGTTCACATCTATTCTATGACAGTGACCCCACTGGGGTAGACCTCCGAGGAATTCGCTAAGACCGACTGTGCCCTGATCGAAGCCAGGAATACCTAGAGGACTACCTTTAGATCCATAGGGGTTTTCTTGGCAGGCTCGGTGAATTGAGGGGCGGGGTAGCAACCCCGCCCTTCCCTCACCTGGACCATGACTTGGCCCAAATTTTGTATGAGCGTTCGGGACTGAGAGCGAGTGACATCAGATGTCTTCGTGCAGTCCTGGAAATTCGACGGGAGTTCCCTCATGCGATTTTTGAGATTTCTTTTATTCGCTACTGTTTATCTTCAGGTTTTTCCTGACCTGTCTCTCGCCAATGAATGTGTCCGAATTTATTATGACGCTGATCATAATGGCAATTATCGTGGGGATAATTATCTCATTAATCTCCAAAATTTACTGGGCCACTTTCCGGATTTGCAACAAATTATCGAGCCGATCGGGAATTATAAAAAAGGTGAACTCGACTCCTGTCAGTCCAGCCTCTATCTAGGCTCTCATTCACAAGTCGTGCTTCCTAAAGACTTTCTAGTTGATTTTGCAACGACGGATAAGAATGTTGCCTGGATCGGTCGATCCATTGATCAACTGGGCCCCCAGAGCTTGGATCAGCTTTTCGGTTATCGCTACCTGGGCCTTACAAACTAC
>Ga0315273_10003768_pt1 | contig 18333 bp, 15 predicted proteins | sample YL17G02_0_MG_FD_205753 | JGI IMG/M metagenome (GOLD analysis project Ga0315273, IMG submission 205753) | Sediment microbial communities from Yellowstone Lake, YNP, Wyoming, USA - YL17G02_0 | ecosystem: Environmental > Aquatic > Freshwater > Lake > Sediment | place: USA: Wyoming | collected...
CTGGCGGTCATGGCGATCAGTCCGATCATGAGGTACAGAATGATTGGTTTCATGGATCTCCTCCGTATGGTCACAACGTCGTCCGTGTCAGGAGCGTTCGTCAAGTCGTCGTTCGAGGTGGGCGAGGAACCGGTCCGTGGCCCCCACATGCGACGCCACGAACCTTGCCGCGTGTTCTCCGGCCGCGGCACGGGCGCGTTCGTCCTCCAGGAGATGCTTCAGCGTCCTGTGGAGATCGTCGCGGTCGTTGACGACGAATGCCCCTCCGTGTTCGACGAGCATCAGCGGTTCGTGGGAGTTCCTGTGCTTCGGCCCGAAGAGCACCGGGATCCCATAGACCGCGGCTTCAAGAACGTTATGGATCCCCTGGCGGAAGCTTCCCCCCACGAAGGCGATCTGTGCGTGGGCGTAGAGGATGGTGAGGATGCCCACGCTGTCGACGACGATCACCCGTTCGCCCGCGTACTCATTCAGGGCGGAGAACCGGAGGGTCTTTCCCGCGAGCTGCCGTTCCAGTCCCTCGAGGTGTTCCTCCGTGGGTTCGTGCGGCACGATGATGAACAGGACGTCGTCCGATGCGGCGATCAGGGGGAGCGCCGCGCCGAGAACGACCTCCTCATCTTCCGGCCAGCTGCTGCCGATGACGACGATCTTCTTCCCGCCGGTGACGGCCGGCGGGATGAGGTGGCGCTTCCGCGCCTCGGCGCTCCGGATGCTCACCTGGTCGTACCGTGTGTCCCCGATCGTCTGAATCACGGGGTGATCGAGGAAGAAATGCCGGAACGCGTCTGCGTCGGATTGCGCGACGGTGAGGATATCGTCGATCGCGTTGTACACCTCATGATGGAAACTGCGCGCGACCGGTGTCCTGCGCCTGGTCCGCTCGCGCATCGTGGCGTTGGCGATGAGCACGGGGATCTTCCGGTGACGCAGTTCCCAGATGTGGTTGGGCCAGATGTCGTACCGTACCATCACCGCCGCATCGGGGCGGATGAGGTCCAGGAACCGCCGTGCGTTCGCGCGCGTGTCGAAGGGGATGTAGGTGATCACGCCGGCAGGCGCATAGGCGCGGGAGTGTTCGAACCCGGAAGGTGAGAAGAAGGAGACGATGACAATCACGTCCGGATGGCGCCGTTTCAGCTCGGCGATGATCGGCTTCGCCTGTTCGAACTCGCCCATCGATGAGGAGTGGAACCATATCCTCCGTCCCTGCGGCAGCGCTCTGACCTGCAGCTGGAGGTCCTCAAAGAGGCGTTTGCGGCCGCGGATCCCCCGGCGGGTCTTTGCATTGACGATGCCCATGGTCTGGATCACCGCCCAGAGGAGGGGGATGACGATGAAGCTGTAGGCAAGGGGCCAGAATCGTTTCACCCTCCCTCCATGCGGCGTCGTGCCGCCGCGACCACGGTATCCACCTGGATGGCGTTCATACAGAGGAAATGTCCTTCGGGACAGCGGGGGAGGCCGATATGCGTGCACGGTCTGCACCCCAGCCCGGTCACTTCGATGACGGTGCTGCGTGCTGCGGGGGGGAAGAACCCGAACTGCCGGACGGTCGGTCCGAAGAGGGCGACCACCTGGGTCCCCCGCGCCACCGCGATGTGCATCAATCCGGTGTCGTTGGCGATCACGACCGCGCAATGGTCCATCACCGCGGCTGTCTCCAGGAGCGAGGTCCATCCCGCGAGGTTCACGACGTGCGTCCCCGGAAACGACGAGGCGATGATCGTCGCGATCGTCGCGCAGCGTTCCCGTTCATCCGCAGAGCCGAACAACAGCACGGGATCCCCTTCCTGTGCGGCCAGCACCCCCGCGGCCATGGCGAACCGCTCCTCCGGCCACATCTTGTTGGCGTGCTTCGCGGAGGGACACACGCCGATACATCGAGCGGTCTTCGGTATGTTTTCGCCGGCCAGAAGGGCGTCGACGGTCTCCCGGATCGTGTCCGGGACGAAGAGCTCAAGTCCCCTGCCGTGGTCCCTGACGCCCCAGGCCCCGAGGGTCTCCAGGTAGCGCTCCGCCACAGCGGGGGCCCCGCCGAACCGGCCGTACGTGTCGATCTTGAATCGCACCAGCAACCATCGCGCGATTTTCCGCTTGTTCAGGCGGACCACGCGGCGCATGCCGGCGCAGAGAAATCTGCTGCGGATGCTGTCGTGAATATCGATGATGAGATCGTACCCTGAGGCGGCGATCGTGCGACGGAGCCGCAAAAGATCGGCGGCGGTCCCCGCGTCGGGGAACTCGATCACGCTGTCGACGTACGGGTTGTGACGCACGAGATCGGCATACGCCGACTTCACGACGTAGTCGATCCGGCAGTCGGGGAAGCGCCCGCGCAGTGACCGCACGAGCGGCGAAGAAAGGACGACGTCGCCGACGGAACTTAAGCGGATGATAAGCGTTTTATGTAGTACATCCTGCATGTCGGCTGTCCGTCATTGTACCGATTTTCCGTGGAAATAGCAACGGACGGGGTGATGGAATGACGGCTTGACAGTGGAGGGGGAAGGGGGTACATTGATTCTCCGATCACACAGAAGGAGGCGTATGAACAGGCCGGGAATGCTGGGGGAACTTCGTGCGAGCGGTTATACCGTCCTCTCCGTGAAGGATGAGCTCCGCGCCAATCTGATGACGAGGATGCGGAAGAAGGAGGAACTCTTCCCGGGCATCATCGGTTACGACCAGACGGTGGTTCCCGCCCTGGTCAACGCGATCCTCGCAAAGCACGACATCATACTCCTCGGCCTCCGGGGCCAGGCAAAGACCCGCATCGTGCGGCAGCTGACCATGCTGCTGGATGAACAGATCCCGATCGTCCGGGGGAGCGAGATCAACGACAACCCGTTCGTGCCGGTGAGCAAGTTTGCGGTCGATCTTGTCGCGGAGAAAGGGGACGCCACGCCGATAGAATGGATCCACCGGAGCCGGCGCTACGGGGAGAAGCTCGCCACTCCCGACGTCACCATTGCGGACCTTATCGGCGACATTGACCCGATCAAGGCGGCCGCGCAGCGTCTCCACTACGCCCATGAGGGGGCCATCCACTTCGGCATCATCCCGCGCTGCAACCGGGGGATCTTCGCGATCAACGAGCTTCCGGACCTTCAGCCCCGCATCCAGGTCGGCCTGTTCAATATTTTGGAAGAGAAGGACATTCAGATCCGGGGCTTCAATATCCGGATTCCGATGGACATCATGCTGGTGTTCACCGCGAACCCCGAGGACTACACGAACCGCGGCAACATCATCACCCCGCTCAAGGACCGCATCGATTCCCAGATCCTCACGCACTATCCCCGATCGCTCGACGACGCGATCAGGATCACCACGCAGGAGGCCCACGTCACGCGTGAGGGACGCGACATCCGCCTCCCCCGGTTCTTCCGCGAGATCATCGAGCAGATCGCTTTTGAGGCGCGCAAGAGCGAGTATGTCGACCAGAAGTCGGGCGTCAGCGCGCGCATGACGATCGCCGCCATGGAAAACCTGATCAGCAACGCAGAGCGGCGCGCGATCACGATCGGTGACGAGGTGGTGGTCCCGCGTATCTGCGACCTCCCCCACGTCCTTCCCGGCCTCACCGGGAAGATCGAGCTCGTCTTTGAAGGGGAGCAGGAGGGACCCGTGAAGGTCAGCAAGGCGCTCCTCGGCAAGGCGGTGCGGGAGACGTTCAAACGGTATTTCCCGGATCCGCTGAGAAAACGCCCCCGCGCCGCACAGGATCCCCAGGGAAGCAAAGGACAGGCCGACGATCCCGAGTACGGAAAGATCGTGCAGTGGTTCGAAGCGGGGAACAGTATCGACCTTGCCGACGATATGACGGTCGGCGACTATACCAAGGAGCTCGACAAGGTCCGGGGGCTGCGTGAGGTGACCGGGAAATACATGAAGGGGTTCGACGAGAAATACGAGCTCCCGTCGGTGATGGAGTTCGTCCTCGACGGGCTGCACCAGAGCTCGAAGATCGCCAAGGACGAGGTGGACCACCACACATCGTACAAAGACCTGGTGGGGAGCATCTTCAGCGGCCAGGGTAAGATGTACGAGGAGGACTGACGGTGCGCTTCCGGTATTCCCGCTGGCGGCCCGACGCCGCCACCGATGATCAGCGCCTGCAGCAGCTGGTCTCCCTCTTCAGCTACCTCGCGGTGCAGACCAGCGGCGATGTGGAAGAGGCGCTGGAGTGGCTGAAACAGCTTGCGGAGGAGTACGGGCTCTTCGACGAGAACATGACGATGGACGACATCATCGACGCGCTGCGCGAGATGGGGCTGATCAAAGACGCGAAGACCGGGGTCCAGCTGACCGACAAGGGGATCCAGCGGATACGGCAGGACGCGCTGCGGGAAGTGTTCACCTCGCTGAAAAAAGCCCCGTCGGGAAACCATGAAACACCCTACACCGGCGCGGGGGTCGACCGCCTGAGCGAAACAAGGAAATTCACGTTCGGCGACCAGGCGACGAATATCGACCTCACCTCCACGCTCACCAACGCGTTCCGGCGTGACGGGATCGACGACTTCACGCTGAAAGAGGAAGACCTCGAAGTCTACGAGACGGAGCACCAGACGAGCTGCGCCACGGTACTAATGATCGACATCAGCCACAGCATGATCCTCTACGGCGAGGACCGCATCACGCCGGCAAAGCAGGTCGCGCTCGCACTCAGCGAGCTCATCACCACGAGGTTTCCGAAAGATTACCTCTCCCTCGTGACGTTCGGGGACGAGGCGCAGCTGGTGAGCATCAACGAACTGCCGTTCCTGAACGTAGGTCCGTACCATACGAACACGCGGGCGGGACTGCAGCTGGCGCGCGATCTGCTGCGCCGGCGGGGGGGGAATGCGAACAAGCAGATCTTCATGGTGACCGACGGGAAGCCGTCGGCCGTTTTTGAGTCCGGCGGGCGGCTCTACAAGAATTCGTTCGGCCTCGACCCCAAGATCGTCAACAAAACCCTCGACGAAGCGGTGGCCTGCCGGCGCGAACACATCCCGATCACCACGTTCATGGTGGCCCGGGATCCGTACCTTATCAATTTCGTCGAAGACCTGACCAAAGCCAACCACGGACGGGCATACTACTCGTCCCTGACCAATCTCGGCGAGTTCGTGTTCGTCGACTACATCCGCAACCGCCGCAAGAAATTCACCTCCTGATTCATCGCAGGGCTTCGATCAGCACGCGTCCTTCCCTTCCCGCAGGAAATTCCACCCCCGTTATCGCTGCGAGGGTCGGCCCCAGGTCGGCCGGGCTCGCTTCCCCTGCATAGGCGCCGGGCTTGAGGCCTCTCCCCATCAGGATCAGCGGCACGTGCGCGCTGTAGTCGTACGGCTCCCCGTGTGTTGTTCCTTCCCCCCCGGTTCCTTCAAAGTAATAGGGCTTCAGAACGTAGAAGAGGTCGCCACTCCGGAGCGGATGGTAACTGTGAGCGACCTTCAGGTCCAGCCCCGAGTGTCCCGTTGCCGACTCCATGTGCTGTCGCGTATAAACGGCGGCGACCCCCCTGAGGCCCAGGAGGGCGTCCCCGGCGACGCGTGCGGCATCTTCAGGACTGACCTGCTTTGAGCCGAGCGTCGCCCGCCGCAAATGGATGTTGTGGTCCACCGACCGTTCGATCCAGGGGGCGGAGGGGGAACCGAATCGGGCGCTCAACGCCCACTCGCAGCGTCCGGTGATGCTGTCAGGCGGGACACGTCCTGTCTCCGCGCCCGGGTGATGTGCGCGGATGTACTCGGGCATCGGCGCGATGCCGTGATCGCTGGTCAGGGCCACGAGGCAGTTGCCGGCGCCAAACCTCTCATCGAGGAACCCGAGAAAGTCCGCGATGATGCTGTCGGTCGCCACGGACATCTCAAGGACTTCCCGGCTGTGAGGTCCGAAGGAATGGCCGACGTAATCATTGGCCGAAAAGCTGATGCAGAGGAGGTCGGTCACCCCCCGCTCGCCGAGCTGTTCAGCCCTCACCGCGGCTTTCGCGAACGACGCGAGGATCTCATCCGCGAACGGGCTGGTCATCAGGGCGTGATAGTAGGAAGGCGTCCTATGGTCCGGGTTCCCGCCCGTGATCGGGTGCGGGAATGTTCTCCCCAGTCCGTTCCCCCCGCTCTCGTACGGCGCGTCGTCGACATCAAGACCGTTGAACGCCGCCTCCGGAAGGCGCCGGGTCCACATCCGGCCGAAATAGGAATTGACGAGGCCGGAGGAATTGAATTCGCGCACCCACGCGGGGAGGGTCGCGGTGTAATAGGAGGAGGTGACAAAGGACGAGTCCGCCATCCAGAAGGCGGCGTTCGCCATCTTCCCCCCCAGGAGGATCGCCGCGCGGTCCTTGTGCGATATCGCGATCACCTTGGACCGGAAACCGGATGCGAGCCGCAGTTCGTCGCCGTAGGTGGTCCCGATGAAGTTCGCCGGAGACCTTCCCGCTCCGGAAGCGCCGAGGAGTGCAACGTCCTTGTCCTCGACGCAGTAGACCGAGGCGCGCGACTGAACATCGATCCAGTTGTTGGCGATGATGCCGTTCTGGTTGCCGTAGGCGCCGCTCAGAATCACCGCATGGCCGGGCCCGGTGAGGTTGATCGCGTGCTTGTACGACGCGTTCGTGAATGATGCCCCCTGTTCCATCAGCCTGCGGAAGCCTCCCCGGCCGAATTGTCCGCCGAAACGGGCGAGGTACTCATAGGGAACCTGATCGATGGTGATGACCACCACGAGAGGGGGCTGAACGGCGTGCTGCGCCAGGATCGGGTATCCGATGCCGAGCGAGAACACAAGGATGAGGAACGGACGTCGGGAAATCATGGGGCCATGTGGGAGTCGTTGACCCATGGTACTGAAAGGAAGGGAAATATCAAAGCAGGGGGCTGATCGTTCACTTGAAATTGAACCGTTTTTTCTGCACTATACCCTATGCTTTTGATCATCCCCGCGATGGAAATACGAGAGGGGCGGTGTGTCCGGACCGCGCAGGGGGTCGACGGGTTCGGTTATCCGGTTGACCCGGTCCAGGTAGCGAAGCTGTGGCGGACTGAGAATGCGAAGTCTCTCCACGTGACCGATCTCGACGGTGTCCGCGAAGGGCGCGTTGTCAACGGAGACATCATCCGCAGGCTGGTGCAGAACGTGGACATTCCCATCATACTCGGCGGGGGGCTGGTCACGCTCGAGGCCGTGCGCTGGGCGTTCGACACCGGCGTCTACCGTGCCCTGATCAGCGCGATGCTGGTCGACAACCCTGACGAGCTGAAACGGGTCATTGAGGAATTCGGCGCCACCAAGGTCGTGCTCGGCATCTACGCGGTGGACGGTGTCTTTGTCAGGCGGGGGACCATGTCCAGTTCGGGCCTGACCGCTCTCTCGGCCGCGCTGAACGCCAAAGCCCTCGGATTCCGCCGGGTCGTCTACACCGACATTGACGCCGAAGGAAATCCGGCCCGGGTCAACCTCAAAATACTCCGGGAGATCGGGGAGAAGACCGGCATGCGCGTCACCGCGGCGGGGGGGGTGACGGGGCTGGAGGATCTTCTGAAGATCCAGGAGCTCGAGCGTTACGGCATCGATTCCGTGGTGATCGGCCGGGCTCTCTACGAGAACAGATTCTCCTGCCAGGCGACCTGGCGTCGATCTGAAGCGGGCGACTACCCTCACACAGCAAAACTCTGATCATGCGCAAGGTACTGGTCCTCCTCGGCAGCACAAGCGACGAGCAGATGATGGCGGGATGCACAGAGTACCTGACCCGCTTCGGGATACCCTTCACCTTGACGGTCTCCTCCGCCCACCGGCAGCCCGAAGAGACGGCCGCTCTCGTGAAGTCTGCGGCCGGTAGCGGGTACGGGGTCATCATCGCCGCCGCGGGGATGGCCGCGCATCTCCCCGGTGTCGCCGCAGCCTATACCACGCTGCCGGTCATCGGCGTGCCGCTCGAGGGATCGGCGCTGCACGGCGTCGACGCGCTCTATTCCATCGTCCAGATGCCGGCCGGCATTCCGGTCGCCACGGTGGCCATCGGGGGGGGGAAGAACGCCGCAGTCCTCGCCGCCGAGATCCTGGCGCTCAACGATGACGGCCTCCGTCAGTCGCTGCTGGCGTTCCGGACGAACGGAGCGAAATTTTGAAGTTCCTGATCATCGGTCACCTCTGTGTCGACGTTGCCCACCCCCTGGAGGGTCCGGAGTCTGAAGCGTGGGGGGGTATCGCCCACGCCATCGCGACGCTCGGCGTTCTCGCCGGGGAGGGGGAGAACGACACGGTGGTTCCGGTCTGCGGGGTCGGGGAGGCGGAACAACCCGCCTTCCTTGCCTGGCTCGGGCGATTTCCCGCGGTGGAACTCTCGGGTGTCTACGTCAGCAAAGAACCGACGAACAAAATCCATCTGTACGAACAGGAGGGGGGGGTGCGGGTCGCGTGCGCGCGGGACATCGCCCCGCCGGTGGCATTCGACCGTCTCAAGCGGTTCCTGAACGCGGACGGGATTATGATCAACATGTCGTCGGGGTTTGACATCACGCTGGAGTCGCTCGACCAGATCCGCATGGAGGTCCGTGCGAAGGGAACCCCCGTGCATTTCGACTATCACAACCTGACCATGGGTGTCAACAGGCATGGCGTACGGTTCCGGCGGCCGATTCCCGACTGGCGCCGCTGGGCGTTCATGATCCCGACCGTGCAGCTAAACGAGGCGGAGCTTGCGGGGCTGGCGATGGAGCCGCTCACCGAGCAACAGACCGTCGGGCACCTGCTCACGCTCGGCCCGAAGGGAGTCATCGTCACCCGCGGTGAGCGGGGAGCGACGCTGTTCACCAACGAACACAAGAAGGTCGCGCGACACGATATCGCCGGCATCCCGGCGGCGGAGACTCCCGACAGCACGGGACTCGGCGACGTCTTCGGCGCGGCGTTTCTGTATCACTACGCCGGGTCGTCCGATCTCCCCGCGGCGGCGGAATTGGCCAACCGGGCAGCCGCCTTGGCGGCGGGACGAACGCGCACCGAACGCTGGACCGCGCCGCGGCCCGCTGAGTCCGGTCCTCCGGGCGACAGCGTCAGCCCGACCGGAGAACCCATACGCAGCAGGAGGCCGTCATGAACATCGCGCTGATCGGTTACGGCAGAATGGGGAAGGAGGTGGAGCGGGCGGCGAAAGAGAGAGGAATAACCGTCGGCAAGATATTCGATGTGCACAACAACACCGGAGCCCTCGGCCTTTCCAAAGACGCGCTCAAAGGGATCGATGTCTGTATCGACTTCTCCACGCCGGGATCGGTGATCGACAACATCGAAGCGGCCTGCGAGTGCGGAAAAAACATCGTGGTCGGCACGACGGGATGGTATGAGAAGCTTGACCAGGTGAAGAAGCTCGTGAAAGAGGGAAAGATCGGCCTGCTGTACGCGTCGAACTTTTCACTCGGGGTCAATGTTTTCATGCAGATCGTCAGCAACGCGGCGCATCTGTTCAACAAGTACCCCGGTTATGACGTTGCCGTCAGAGAATCGCATCACCGGGCAAAGACGGACAGCCCCTCCGGCACGGCGCTCTCGCTCGCGTCGACGGTCCTGCAGTCGCTGAAAAGGAAATCGGAGATTCTCTCCGACACGTGCCACGGCGAGATCAAGTCCCACCAGCTGCACGTCACCTCCACCCGCCTCGGGCACGTGACGGGGAAACACGAGGTGATCTTCGATTCCGACGCGGACACGATTGAACTGGTCCACACGGCGAAGAACAGGTCGGGCTTCGCGCTGGGCGCGGTCATTGCCGCCGAGTGGCTGAAGGGAAAGAAGGGGCTGTACACGATGCGCGACCTCATCACGATGTGACGCGCGCGCCAGAGCATCAGAACAGGACACCCATGAAAAAACGCACATTGCTCTTCCGCGGCACGGGGACTGCCCTCGTGACGCCGTTCAAGAAGGATGGCTCGGTCGATGAGGTCGTCCTGCGCGAGCTTGTCGACCGGCAGATCAGGGCGAAGGTGGACGCGCTTGTTCCCGTGGGCAGCACGGGCGAAGCCGCGACGCTCTCGGACGCGGAGCAGGCCCACGTGATCGAAGTGGTCGTCGAGCAGGCGCGGGGGAGAATCCCGGTGATCGCCGGGGCGAGCTCGAATTCCACGTCGAAGGCGATCGCCCTGGCGAAGGAGGCGAAACGCCGCGGGGCGGACGCCATACTCACCGTGGCCCCCTTTTACAACAAGCCGACCCAGGAGGGACTCTATCAGCATTTCGGCGCAATCGCCGAGGCTGTGGAGATCCCCGTCGTCATTTATAACGTGCCCGGCAGAACCGCCTCGAACATCGAGGCGAGGACGGCTCTCCGGCTGGCGGATGAAAGCCCTTTCATCGCGGGGGTCAAGGAAGCTTCGGCCAATATCGGCCAGATCATGGAGATCCTGCACCACCGTCCCCGCGGGTTCGGTCTCTGGTCCGGGGACGATAATCTCACCCTGCCCCTGGTGGCGCTCGGGGCCGACGGGATCATCTCGGTCGTCTCGAACGAAATACCCGCCGAATTCGCGATGATGGTCCGCCACGCACTCCGGGGCAACTACGAAAAGGCGAGAGATCTGCACTACCGGCTGCTGGGCTTGATGAATCTGAACTTCATCGAATCGAACCCCATACCGGTCAAAGCGGCGATGGCCATGATGGAGTTGATGGGGGAGACCACCCGTCTGCCGCTCACCAGCCTGAGCGACGCCGCGCGGCCGAAGCTCGAGCAGGCGCTCCGAGAACTGAAACTGATCCGGTAACCGATGTCGCTCCAGGAAGAGGTCGAGGCGCTCTACGAAGGAGACGCCACCGGGCTGGACAGGGCGGTGGCACTGAAGAAATTTGCCGAGTTCAAGTTCTTCCTGAACCGGGGTGAGATCCGGGCGGCGGAGAAGACGGGCGGGGTGTGGAAGGTCAACCACTGGGTCAAGAAGGGGATCGTCCTCGGTTTCCGGCTCGGCGTGCTGGAAGACGTCTCCATCGACGCGCGGTTCCGGTATTTCGACCGAAACACGTTTCCGCTGAAGTCGCTCTCCCTCGGTGACGGCGTCCGTCTCGTCCCGGGGGGGTCCGCGATCCGTGACGGGGCCTTCGTGGCCAAAGGGGTGGTCTGCATGCCCCCGATGTATATCAACGCCGGGGCGTACGTTGACGAGGGGACGATGGTCGATTCGCACGCCCTCGTCGGATCGTGCGCGCAGATCGGATGCCGCGTCCATCTGAGCGCCGCCTCTCAAATCGGCGGCGTCCTGGAGCCCGTCGGCGCGCTGCCGGTGATCATCGAGGATGACGTGATGATCGGTGGGAACTGCGGCATCTATGAAGGCACGATTGTCAGCCGCCGCGCCGTGATCGGTGCGGGCGTTATCCTGACGGGAGGTACCCCCGTCTACGATGCCGTGAGGCACGTCATTTACCGGAAACAGGGGGACGCGCCCCTCGTCATTCCGGAAAACGCGGTGGTGGTCCCCGGCAGCCGGCCCCTGAGCAACGAGTGGGCCCTCTCCCGGGGATTGGCCGTGGCCACCCCGGTCATCGTGAAGTACCGCGATGAGAAGACCGACGCGGCAACTGCGCTTGAGGAAAGCCTCCGATGACCGGCCGGCGTGTTCTGGTGATGGGAAGCAACGGGCTGCTGGGGCAGAAGGTGGCGGAGGCGCTCGTCCGGGGCACCTCCTCGTCCGTCACTCTGTCGTCGCTGGAGGAGGCTCCGGTCCGCGCGATGGATCCCGCCGAGTATCTCAGGGCGGATATGACGTTGAAGAAGGATGTGAAGCAGGTCGTCGCGCACGCGGAACCCGAGGTGATCATCAACTGCGCAGCGATCACCAACGTCGACGCCTGCGAGACCGAGCGGGAACTCGCATGGAAGGTCAACGTGGGGGGGGTCGAAAACATCGTCGAGGCGGCGCGCAGAACCGATGCGACGATCGTGCACATTTCGTCCGACTATATTTTCGACGGAAAGAGCGGACCGTACTCAGAAGACGACCGCCCCGAGCCGCTCAGTTACTACGGGAAGAGCAAGCTGGCGGGGGAGAACGTCCTTCGTGTGTCGGGGCTGAAGTATCTCATCGCCCGGACGATGGTACTCTACGGGTACGCGCCGGGGGTGAAGCCGAACTTCGTCCTCTGGCTCATCCAGAGCCTCGAGAAGAAGACCCCGGTCCGCATTGTGGACGACCAGTACGGCAATCCCACGCTTGCCGACGATCTCGCCTACGGGTTGATCCGAGGTATGGAGCTCGGGAGGACGGGGATCTACAATATTGCGGGGCGTGAGATCGTCAATCGTTTTGAATTCGCGCAGCGGATCGCCCGGGTCTTCGGTCTGGACGAATCGCTCATTTCGCCGATCAAGACGGCACAGCTCCGGCAGCCTGCGCACCGGCCCCTGAAGTCAGGATTGATCACGCTGAAAGCGGAGGTGGAGCTCGGCGTCCATCCCTCCACCATCGAACAGGGGCTGGCGGTCGTGAAGAACCAGCTCGCACGCGGGACGCGCCGTGCGGCTGACAGCGGGCCGGTCCCCGGACAGCCGCACGCGCGCGGCAAGTAGGAACTCACAACAGAAACCGATGCTCGACATCAAATTCATCCGTGAGCATTCCGACGCCGTCCGGGCCGGGGTGGAAAGCAAGGGAGAGGACCCGGGGAAGGTGGGCGACGCCCTGAGGCTGGACGAATCGCGCCGTCAGCTTCTGCAGAAGACCGAGGGGTTGAAGAGCCGCAGGAACACGGTCTCCAACGATGTGGCGAAAATCAAGTCGGCGGGCGGAGATGCGTCCGCTCTGATTACAGAAATGCGCGCGGTGGCTGACGAGATCAAAGCGATCGATGCCCGGCTCGCGGAGACGGAAGAGAGCCTCCGGGCCGTCCTGCTCGCGATACCGAATATTCCCCATGCCACCGTCCCCCCCGGGAAGACGCCAGTGGAGAATCAGGTCGTGGCCACATGGGGCGACGAGCCGGCGATCGATTTCACCCCGAAGCCCCACTGGGAGCTGATGGAGAAGCTGAACATGATCGATTTCGCCCGGGGGACCAAGATCACCGGGGCGGGGTTTCCGGTCTATGTGGGCAAGGGGGCGCGGCTCGAACGGGCGCTCATCAATTTCTTTCTCGATGAGGCCGGGAAGCGGGGGTACACCGAGCTGTTCCCGCCGCTGATGGTCAACGCTGCGAGCGTCACCGGAACGGGACAGCTCCCCGACAAAGAGGACCAGATGTATGTGGTGACGCGGGACGAGTTCTATCTTGTACCGACCGCCGAGGTGCCCGTCACCAACTTTCTGCGCGACGAGATTCTGCAGGAAAAGCAGCTGCCGGTGAAATTCTGCGCCTTCACCCCCTGTTTCCGGCGCGAGGCCGGCTCGTACGGCAAGGAGGTCCGCGGTCTGAACCGCGTCCATCAGTTCAACAAGGTGGAGCTGGTGTCCCTGGTCCACCCGGGAAAATCGTACGACGGGCTCGAAGAGATGCGCTCCGACGCCGAAAGCCTCCTCAGGAAACTGGGGCTGCGCTACCATGTGTTATTGATGTGCGCCGGGGACCTGGGTTTCACGCAGGCGAAGAAATACGATCTGGAGGTCTGGTCGGCCGGCCAGCAACGATGGCTCGAGGTTTCCTCGATCAGCAACTTTGAAGCGTACCAGGCCCGCCGGCTGAACATCCGGTACCGTCCCGATGCGGGTGGGGGGAAGCCGGACATCGTCCATACGCTCAACGGGTCCGCGCTGGCACTCCCCCGCGTGATGGCCGCCCTCGTTGAGCAGTACCAGACGCCGGAGGGGAAAGTCGTTGTCCCCGCCCAGCTCCACGCGTACACCGGTTTTGAAATAATCGGGTGAGTGTTGAAACAGCTCTTTCGCTTGCTTCCGTATCTTGCGCGGTACAAGAGGACCCTCCTGTGGGGTCTTCTGACCGTGATCATGAGCAACGTGTTCACCGTTGCCCTCCCCCTCTTCATCGGCCGCGCGATCGACGTCCTCAAGGCCGAGCTCCAGAGTGGGGCGGTCGGTTCCGGCCAGCTTCTCTTCTACGCCGGACTGGTCGTCGGTTTTTCCCTGGTCGCGGGGGTCTTCACCTTCCTCACGCGGCAGACGATCATCGTCATGTCGCGTCACGTCGAGTTCGACATCCGCAACGACTTCCTCGCTCACATCCAGAAGCTCCCGCTCTCGTATTTTCAGAATACGCCGACCGGCGACCTGATGGCGCTGGCCACCAATGACATCGGCGCCGTGCGCAACGCGCTCGGACCGGGCATCATGTATCCCACCGACACGCTGATGACGTTTTCCCTCGTGCTCGGCGTCCTCCTGGTGACCGACGCGCCGCTGACCTTGATCACGCTGATCCCCCTTCCCTTTGTCTCCCTGGCGGTGTACCGGCTCGGCAGGCTCGTGCATGCAAAGTTCGAAGAGCGGCAGGAGCAGTACTCGCGGCTGACGACGCGCGCGCAGGAAAACCTCTCGGGCATCCGGGTCATCAAGACCTACGTCCGTGAGGAACACGAGACCATGCTCTTTCGCGACATGAGCTGGGATTACCTGAAGAAGAATCTGGTCCTGGCGCGCGTGCAGTCCATCATGTGGCCGCTGATGTTCCTCCTCATCGGATTCTCGCTGGTGATCACGCTCTACTTCGGCGGCACACGGGTGATCGACGGGCGCATGACGATCGGTACGCTCACCGCCTTTTTCGTCTATCTGGCGATGCTGATCTGGCCGATGATCGCCTTCGGATGGGTCATCAATATCCTCCAGCAGGGCGGAGCGTCGATGGGACGCCTGATGAAGGTGATCGACATCGAGCCGGCGATCCGCGACACCGCAGCGGCCGACCATGGCGTGACGTCGGTTGCCGGGGCAATCGAATTCCGGAACGTGACGTTCCGCCACCAGGGGGCGGCATCGCCGTCGTTGCGCGGCATCACGCTGACGATCCCCGCCGGACGCACGCTGGCGATCGTGGGATACACGGGCGCGGGAAAGAGTTCGATGGTCAACCTCATACCGCGTCTGTACGACGTGACGGAAGGGGAGCTTCTCATCGACGGTGTAGATGTACGGCGAATTCCTCTGGCCGTCCTGCGCGGCGCGATCGGCTATGTGCCCCAGGAGACATTCCTGTTCTCCGAGTCCATCGCGGAGAATATTTCCTACGGGGTTGATGATGCGACCGAGGCGGCCGTACGTGAAGCGGCGGAGCTTTCGCAGATCGCGCGCGACGTCGCGGATTTTCCGAAGGGGTACGGCACCATGCTGGGTGAGCGGGGGATCACGCTTTCCGGCGGACAAAAGCAGCGCACGAGCATCGCCCGGGCCGTGATGCGCAAACCCGCCATCCTCATCCTCGATGACGCACTCTCCGCGGTCGATACGTACACCGAGGAGGAGATCCTACGGCGTCTCCGGGGCATCATGAAGGGACGGACGAGCATCATCATCAGCCACCGCATTTCGACGGTCAAGGAGGCGGATCAGATCGTCGTCCTGCACGAGGGGGTCATCAAGGAGCAGGGAACGCACGACGCGCTGGTGGCCCTGGGGGGAATATACGCGGAACTGCACCAGAAACAGCTTCTGGAGGAGGAACTGGAACAACTATGAACGTGACCCACCAACGTCCCCGCACGATCACGGGACGGGCCTGAGCATGCAGGAAGAGGAAATACTCGGCAAAGCGTACGACGCACGGTTGATGCGCCGCATGCTCCACTATCTCCGGCCGTACACCTGGTACGTCGTGCTCGGCATCCTGCTCAGCATCGCGGTATCGGGGATGGAAGCGGTGCGACCGTACTTCACGAAGATCGCGGTGGACGAGAACATCGCGCAGAAGGACGGACACGGCCTGCTGATGACCACCCTGGCCTTCCTGGGCGTGATGATGTTCCGCGGGGTTCTCCAGTATCTGAACATGTACCTCACGCAGTGGATCGGGCAGCGGACGATCTTTGACCTCCGCATGGAATTGTTCGCCCACCTGCAGCGGCTCGGCCTGGCGTTCTACGACCGGAACCCGATCGGACGGCTGATCACCCGCGTGACCAACGACGTCGAGGTGCTCAACGAGATGTTTTCCTCTGGCGTCGTGATGGTTTTCAGCGACGTCTTCACGATCATGGGGATTCTCTATTTCATGTTCTCGATGAACTGGCGCCTGGCGCTGATCTCCCTCAGCGTGCTGCCGCTGCTGTTCTACGGCACGTTCCTCTTCCGTCGGAAGGCACGTGAGGCGTACCGCGAGGTCCGCCTCCAGATCGCCCGCATCAATACGTTCATGCAGGAACACATCACGGGCATGATGGTGGATCAGGTGTTCGGACGGGAAAAGCGGTCGTTCGAGAGCTTCCGCGGCATCAACGCCCTGCACCGCGACGCAAACATCAAATCGATCTTCTATTACGCCGTGTTTTATCCCGGCGTCGATCTCATCGGCGCCATCGCGGTGGGACTCATCATCTGGTACGCGGGGATCGAGGCTCTGGGCGGAACCGTGACGATCGGGACGGTGATGGCGTTTCTGCAGTTCAACGAAATGTTCTGGCGTCCGATCCGCGATCTGTCGGAAAAATACAACATCATGCAGACCGCGATGGCCTCCTCCGAGCGTGTCTTCAAGCTCCTGGACGACCGCACCTCGATCGCCGACGGCGAGGACGCGGTTCCCCTTCCCCAGGTTCGCGGTGAGATAGAATTCCGGCACGTCTGGTTTGCCTACAACAGCGGGAAGGACGGCGCCGAGCCCGAGTGGATACTGAAAGACGTCTCGTTCACCATCCGGGCCGGCGAAACGGCGGCTTTCGTCGGCCATACCGGGGCGGGGAAGACGACGATCATCAGCCTTCTGGCGCGGCTGTACGACGTCCAGAAAGGGGAGATCCTCATCGACGGCCTGAACATCAAGCATGTCCGGCAGGCCGATTTGCGCAAGCACATCGCCGTTGTTTTGCAGGACGTCTTTCTTTTCTCCGGCGACATCGCGGGGAACATCAGCCTGGGGAACGAGGCCATCAGCGCCGACCGCGTGATGGCCGCCGCACGCGTCGTCGGCGCACACCGGTTCATCGAGCAGCTTCCCGGCCAGTATCACGCCGAAGTGAAGGAGCGCGGTGCGACGCTGTCGGTCGGACAGAAACAGCTCATTTCCTTCGCCCGTGCCCTCGCCTACCATCCGCGGATCCTCGTGCTCGACGAAGCGACCTCCAGCGTCGATACCGAGACCGAGCTGCTCATTCAGCAGGCGATCAAGAAACTCCTCCTGGGGAGGACGTCCATCGTGATCGCCCACCGCCTCTCCACGATCCAGTCGGCCGCCAAAATCATCGTGATGCACAAAGGCGAAATCCGGGAAATGGGGAGCCACCAGGAGTTGCTCGCCCTCGGAGGGATTTACTACAAGCTTTACCAGCTTCAGTACCGTGACCAGGAACTTCCCCGTTCCGCGTGATATGCCGCACGGCAACTCACGCCCCCATTCCCTAGACTGCACTCTGGCCCGGTCCGGCGCGCTGCCGCCCGACCGGAAGGCCCTGTCCACCTCCTGCACATAGTAAGGAACACAGATGAACGTCCAGCCCCCGAGCGCCAGCAGGTTCATGACCCTGGAACGCCATATCATCGACGGCGAACGGCTGCATCCCGATGCCACTGGAAAGTTCTCGTCCCTGCTCCACGGCCTGTCGCTTGCCGCCAAGCTGGTCTGGCGCGAAGTCACAAAGGCCGGCCTGGTGAACATCCTGGGCAAGACGGACCGGATGAACATCAGCGGGGACGTGATCAAGAAACTCGACGAGTTTGCCGACCAGACGATCTACAGGGCGATGGACCACGGGGGGGACCTGTGCGTGATGGCCTCGGAAGAGAATGAGGACATCCTGCAGATCCCCGAGGATTATCCCCAGGGGAAGTATGTCCTGATCTACGATCCGCTGGACGGTTCAGGGAACATCGACGCGAACATCACCATCGGGACCATTTTTTCCCTGTACGCGCGGGTGACCGAGTCGGGGATGGGAACGCTGGAGGACGTGCTCCAGCCGGGATACAAACAGGTGGCGGCCGCCTACATCCTGTTCAGCTCGAGCATGATGTTTGTCTACTGCACCGGCCACGGCGTCCACGGCTTCACGCTTGATCCGAGCGTCGGCGAATTTCTCCTCTCTCACGAAAACATCCAGATACCGAAACGCGGATCAATTTACAGCACCAACGAGGGGAACTACGGCCGTTGGACCCCCGCCATGCAACGCTACATCCAGCACCTCAAGGAGGAGGACCCGGAGTCCGGGCGCCCCTATTCATCGCGCTACATCGGATCGCTCGT
>Ga0315273_10003769_pt1 | contig 18330 bp, 11 predicted proteins | sample YL17G02_0_MG_FD_205753 | JGI IMG/M metagenome (GOLD analysis project Ga0315273, IMG submission 205753) | Sediment microbial communities from Yellowstone Lake, YNP, Wyoming, USA - YL17G02_0 | ecosystem: Environmental > Aquatic > Freshwater > Lake > Sediment | place: USA: Wyoming | collected...
CGATCGGATGCGTCTCAGATGCCGTGCACACAATCAGTACGAGGCAGAACGGACGTACGGGGCGGGGTTCATGCAGCACAAGCGCGAAGAGGCGCGGCGTGAGGCTGCGGAGCCGCGTGAGGCGGCAGAACGTGCGGCGGCGCAGGCGCGGGCGGCAGAACGCGCGGCAGTTGAGACGCGGGCGTCAGTAGAACGCGGAGTGGGATCTAGCGGGTTCTACCGGCTCTCGGCTCCCGCAGCACCGCCAGCGTGATGCCGCAGGCGCTCATGTGGGCGAGCAGGGTTCGGATCAGGATCCACACACCGGTCATCTCGAGCCCTTCCTCGACCAGGGTCATCAGGGCGTAGCTGAACTGGCGCTTGTTGTCCTGGTCGAAGAACCGACTGGTGAGCAGTTCCATCCCGACCGCGCCCGCAAGGTAGACCGCGCCCGCCAGAAAGATGCCGTTGCGGGTGCGCGCCGGCAGGCGGCGCACGAACGGCAGCAGGATTGCGCCGATGACCAGCGCGAGGATGCCGAACGGGACGGTCCACGACATCACAAACAGGGTGTTGAAGGTCTCGTGGATCCCTGCGATCTCGTCGAGCGACATGAACGCTAGCGCCGCAGCCAAACCGCTCCACGCGCGCGCGTCCCCGGGTGTTACGCGCCGCGCCGCGCTGGCGAGGGTCCACGCGAGGGCCGCCGCCACCAGCAGCTGTGCGCCCGAGAACCAGCTCGGCACGTTCTGTTCCTCGTCGAGGTCGAACAGCGCGTGCAGTTCCGCCGGCAGGAAGTTCGTGGTGAAACGGTCGAACTGGAACAGGAGGTGGACGTAGAGGAGTGCGAGAATGCACACCGCGAGTGCGGTTGGCCACATGCGAGCCGAAATCGCATGGACGTCGGGTTGGGGAACTCGTTCGTGGGATTCCATGGGCCGTCTCCGTGGCCTTGCGACGGCAGCCGCCGTGCGCCATGCGGCATCATGGCACACGCGAAGGACTCAGTCGCGGATCTCGCGCCACGACAACGTGGCAAACAGACCGCCGGCCTTGGAGATGTTCTGGGAAATCGAGTCGTCGCTGCGCAGGACAACCTTCTCACTGCCCTTCTTGCCCTTGACGTTGACTTCCTTTGCGACCACGCCCCCGAGGAACCACGCGGCGCCCTCGACCTCGAACTTGCCATTCACATAGATCAGGCCGCGAAACGTGAAGTCACCCTTGATCTTCAAATCGCCGTTCACGTAAAGGATGCCATCGCCGTTGAATCCACCCTTCCACTCGAACTTGCCCTTGCCATCGTGCTTCTTACCACCCGTGTGCTCCACGTAGGTGATGCCGCGCGGATTTCCCTGCTTCTTGTCACCGTTGGGTTCGCCGATCCACCCATCGAACTCATCCTGAGTCATGTTCAAGACTTCCCACACGCCCTGGTAGAAGTTCTTCTGATTCTCGAGCTTCGTGGGGACACCTATGAGGGTGCCGTCGGTCTTGATCTTCTTGCCGGACCATGCCCCGGGTAGCGCGGCCGCCCCGGTTTCCCACGCCGGAATGCGGGCGCCGTTGTTGCCGGTCTGGCTCGGCGTGTCCGCGCGATGATCGTACCCGTTCAAATTCAGGGCCTTCAAGCTGATCTTCTTCTGGGAGGTCAACGCCGCCTTGAGATTCACCCCGACACTTCGGTTGACGACCTCGGCCACCACCTTGCGTCTGGAGTTTCCATAGCGTCCGGTCGCGGTGATGACGTAGATCGGTTGTCCCGAGACGGTCTGGACCGCAGGGTTCTTGGTCGAGTCGTACCGATAGACCACCGTACGTGCCGCATCGGTCTTGTAGGCGACCGTCAGCACTTCGGGGCCGGGTGTGGCGGAGCTGTACGTCAACCATTCCCCGACCGGCTGATGGGTGCCGAGTGCGAGCGAATCCGCTCCCAGAGTGGGAACCGATCCCTCGTCGATCAGGAAGATCTGAGCGACGTCCTTCGGATCCATGGTGTTGGGCACCTCGCCGCGGCGGATGCGTTCCATCGCCTCGGCGATGCCGGCATCGGCGACGTTGAGCGCGCGGGCCGCCTGCGCGTCGTAGCTGGCGTTGCGCTTGCCGCTCGTGATCGACATGATGAACGCGAGCGACATGATCGAGAGCACCACCAGCACCACCAGCGCGATGACCAGCGCCATGCCCCGCTCGTTGAGCGGCGGAGATTTCATATGAGACCGCACAGCGCCTCCATTCATCGGATGAACACGACCAGATTGCCTTCGGTGGCGTTCTTCTTCTCACCCACGGCGAAATCGAGCAGATAGGGAGCCGCGGGAGTGGTGGGATAGGTGCCGTAGTCGAAGTTGTTGACCGTGATTCCGACCACGAAGTTCTTCACCGACCCACCCGATGGATCCGATCCCGACGAGGGGATATCGTTGCCGTCGGTGTAATAGATCAGGATCCCGCCCTTGTAGTTGTTGTTGCTCTCGCGCCATCCCACCAGAATGTCGCTGCGGCCGGTGCCGCCGAAATCGCCGCTCGCAATCGACGTCACGAGACCGGGTGCATCACGCTCTTGATTGAGCGTGAGCGCAATGGATGCGCCCGACCCGGTGTTCTTCCACCACTGGATCTTGCCGGACGTGAGGCTGTTCATGGTTCCGGTGACGATGTCGGTCTTGGCGTCGCCGTCGACATCGAGGGCCGTGATGCCCGTGATCTCATCGCTCGCGGTCGGATACGAAGCACGGAACGTCCACGTGCTACCCACCAACTCGAACACCATCACCGCTCCTGAGTACTGTCCGGTGCGTGTGCCGACGATCAGTTCCGGGGTCGCGCCGGAGTTCAGGTTGGCGAGCACCATCCCCACGATCTCGCCCATGTTTGCAGGCGCACCGCCACTGCCGGGCATGGTCTGGACCCGCGAGAAGGTCGGCGAGACGGCGTCGCTGTTCTGCCATACTTCGATGGTCCCGGTGCCTGGAACCGGAGAGCGCGTGCCCACGATCAGGTCGGGTGCAGCACCGCCGACGCAATTGTAGGTGCGGATCGCCTGAACGTCCCCGTTGTCCGCCGTCAGATAGCCAAGGCTATAAGCGCTCGGAAAGTAGCCCTGATTCCCGCTCGTGCCCTGATTGAACCAGACGAACAGGTTGCCCTGCGCGGTGTAGCGCGTGCCGGACGCCATGTCGAGCCGGCGGCGCGGTGCGACCTGGTCGAGGCTGTCGAGTGCGATCGCCATGACCCAGTATGGCGCGTTGCGTGTATACGTGGCGGCGTCCGCGAACAGGGGCTTCTGATCATAGCGGTTGAACCAGGTGAGGATGTTGTTGCCTCCTCCCGACTCGGTTCCCAGGACAATGTCGACATCGTTGCGATAGGTGTTGGCGAGGCCGGTCGTCGAATCGTGCTCGACCAGGTCCCCGGAGGCGAGGCTCAACACCCGCTTGGCGCTGGCCGAGATGATCTGGAATCCGCCCAGGGCGAAGTTGTTGCCGCTCACGGTCTGATTGCTCTGTACCCAGACATTTTCCTTGGTCAGATCGCTGATCGCATAGCCCGTCGTGGGGACGCACTCGACCGTATAGGGATCGGTTTTCGGTGGATCATTGACCGGAACCCGGATCGCATAGTTGCCGTTCGCGTCAGTGTACTCGAAGCCCGCCGTGACTTGGTTGACCCCATTGCCATGGCTCGCGCCGACCCACACGTCCTTCAAGCCCGGTTCGGGGTTCTGCCACACGCCGTCGCGATTGTTGTCGATGAACACCTTGCCCGAGATGGTGCCGAAGTTCTTGACGTACATCCCCATGTCGATGTTTACCGTGCCGCCGTTGGTCATGGTTCCGGTTTTTGGATTGGGGGTGCTGGAGAAGAAGGAGTCGGGAAGTGCTGCCGTGACGGAGTAGCTACCCACCGGGATGAACACCTTGGCGGCACCGAATTCGTCGGTCGTGGCGAACGTGGTGTCGCTGTTGACCCGGATCTCGACGTCGGGGATGTAGTCCTTCTCCTCGCTCTTGTCGATCTTGCCGTCAGCGTCAGCGTCGATCCACACGAAGATATTGGCCCACCCGCCGGCGCGCGCCGTGTCACCGAACGATCGGGTGAGGGCGGGGGGAACCGTGATCGTGTAGCTCGTGGTTCCGAACATGCCATAGCCCTCGGCCGGATCGTGGGTCAAGTCGTAGGTGCCGCTGGGAACGCTCATCGTGTAGTAGCCGTTCACATCGGTGGTCCGGTTGAGATAGCCCCCGACGGTGACCGTGGCCCCCTCGATTCCCACATCGGTCCCATTCTTGACGCCATTCTTGTCCTTGTCCCAGTAGACGTAGCCATCGACCACGTACTCTTTGAACGAGAAGTTCGGCGTGTTGCGAAATGAGTTGGCTTCACCGAGCAGTCGGGTGTCCGAGTATCTGCCGCGCCAGTCGGGGCGTGCACTGGTGGCGGTGACCTCGACCACCACTCGCCGGATGTCCTTGAGTTGATTGGCCGGGACCGGTCCCGACGACCAATTCCACGGCGTCGTGCTTCCGGCGAGATACACCGTGAACAGCGGGCGAATGCCGGATCCGGGCTTGCGGACTAGCGCGATGCGCTCGGTCGTGCCGCCGTTGTTGCCGGCGACGTTTCCGGTCGAGTCGCCGTAGATCTGGCGCACCAGCACGAAATCGTTGGGGTTCTTCGTGGCCAGAGCGTCCACCCCTTCGCCCGCCAAATCGCTACTGTTCACCTGACCATCATTGCTGGTATCGAGCGTCCAGCGAATGATTTCGGCGCCGGTCCGGTACTTGATCGGCGGCTGCCACGACGTTCCATTCAGCGGAAAAGGCTTGGGGTTGCCGGTCGGCTGATAGGCGAGCGGTGGCATGTGCTTCGCCGTCGTGTCGGGATAGGGGCCGAGGTTGGCGTAGATCAAGATCTGGAGCGAGTCGACGTAGGCGAGGGGCGGCTGCGGTGAAGCTGAGTAGTCCAGGTCCGCGCCGTAACCGGAGGTGCGCAGGTCTTCGACCAGCATCTCGAGGGCGGTGCGCGCGGCTTGCGTTGCCTCGACTCCGTTGGCCGTCGAGGTCCGGCTGCGCGACGCCCCGACGATCAAGGTCGTGAGCACGAGCGTCACGACCGAGAGAATCGCGAGCGTGACCAACATCTCGACCAGGGTGAATCCCGAGGAGCGGAGGCGATCGTTGCGAGCCGGTGCATGCATGAGGTCAGCGCCTTACGTAGGAAATAGCATGGGTGGACTTCAACCCGCCACTCCACGTGACGGTGACATCGACTTTTTTCACGTTTTCGAGCGGCTCAGGGAGCATTGCGACGACGTAGGAACGCTGAAAACCTCCGGTGAGGCTCTCGGGGCTTCCGGCGGGGTGGGTGCCGAGCATGAGATCGATGTCGCCGTAGGCGAGCCCGCTCACGCGTTCGAGTTCCTGCTGCGCGAGGTGGGTGCCCTTGGAAAACATGAGGTCGTTGCTCTGGCTGCGCATGCCGTTCGGGAACAACTGGAACACCGCCAGCACTCCGACCGAGATCACGACCAGGGCGACCATCAGCTCGATCAGGCTCACGCCCTGCTGATCCTCCACCCGAGATGTTCTGGTGTCTCGCGTCATATGAGCCCTCGTCATCGCGTCAGGATGAGGCCGGAGCGGAGCACGCTCACCGTGTCCCGCTTACCACGCGGGTCCTCGAGCACGATCATCCCGGAATCGAGACAACGACCATTGCTGGTCATGCGGTATGAGCTCCATGTGCCGGATCCCCAGTAGTAGGTGATGCCATTGGGCAAGTCCCACTTCGGGCCGACCGTGGCTCCGTTGTGAATGTGGTAGTCACATGACTGATAGTTCAAAGTGAAGTGGATCGTCTGAGTGGTGTCGATCGCCATGGCTTTCTGACGTGCGAGCGTGAGCTGCCCCGCGATGTTCTCGGTCGCCGAGCGAAGGTCGTAGGCCTGGCGGAATCCGCGCATCGACGGGATGCTCATCGCGATCATCGTGCCCATGATGATCACGACGAACATCAACTCGATGAGGGTGAATCCTGAATCGTTCGGTTTCGACATGGCATAGTCTCCACTTACGAGATAGCAGATCGAATGCCAGCCCGTCGCGACGCGGCGGGTTCTGCGTTGGACGGGAATATCGGCAGTTATGGGGGCGCGGTTGAGGCGAGAGCTCGCAGAGGATGCGAGCGCGCGGGCGTTGTGAACGAGGGACCGTGCAGGATGCCCTGGCCTGGGCCAGGACGCACCAACCCTACGGGCTCGGGAGAGGCTCCGGAGCACCTTTGGAAGAAGCGAGTTCAGCAAGCTCGAAACATGCATCGGCAAGGGTGGGCGTCTTGCTGCGCTCACCCTCGCCCGCGGCGGGACGCAAGGACTTGAGGTCCGCGAGGTCCGCCAATTTGCCGAATGCGAGACAGGCCGGAAGCCGGATGCCGACATCCGCCAGCCGCTTCAGGTCCTCGTGCAACTCCGCCCATCCGACGGCGTGGACGCGGTCCGAATCGCCGCGGTCGTTGAGCCTCATGCCCGCCCCGCGCCCTCCAAGAACTCCGAGCTCCATCAGCAACCGCTGTGCCAGCTCGACGTCCGAGGGCAGATCATGCAGTGAATGCCGCGCCGCGCGCGCCAGCATGCCCCACCAGATCGCGCGCTCGAGCGGGGCGGCGGTTGTTGCATTGCGTTCGATGAGCGCTGAGGCCTGGGCCCATGCGAGATAGGGCGACGCCCATGAGGCGGTATCGGGAGCGGAGGTCAGCCGTTTCCCGATGAAGGCGAGCGGATCCTCGACGGCAGCCTGCTCCCAGCGCAGCTCGAGGTTCTGCGGGCGGCGGATCTCAAAGTGCAGGTGTTCGGTGCTAGCTCGTCCGCTGCGTCCGACGCGTCCGATCAATTGACCCAGGGGCACGATCTCGCCTTCCCGTACCGCGATCGACCCGGGGACGAGATGCGCGTAAACGCTGTAGACCAGCCCGCCATCATCGAGCCGATGGGCGAGCACGACGTGTTCGCCGTAGCCGCTCGAGTGGCTGTTGGTGGCACGCACCACGAGACCGCTCGCCGCCGCGCGCACAGTTCCCCCGCCGCGGTTGTTTCCGAGATCGGCGCCCTGGTGCGTGACGCTGCGGCGCCCACGCAGCACGGGGCGCAACACGCGGTAGCCCGTGGCACCCGGGCATTCGGGCTCGCCGAATGCCCGCGGATCACCAACCGGGTAGACCCAGGCGCCCGACCAGCACCAGCGTTCGATCGTGTCGCCGGAATCTGCCAGGACGCCGGCAATGCGGGGTGGGGCGAGCGGAACCGTCTCGTCCGCACACGCGTCGAAGCGGCCGAGCGCGGAAAGGATGCACGCCAGTGCCCATGCGAGCGCGCACCAGGTGATGCTCGAGGCGCGCCATCCGCGCCGCTTGAGGGCGTGCTGCTCGTGGGCCGGACGTGGAAGCCGCGACCTAGCACTGCCGGTCTCGCCAAGGAGGGGTCGGATCATCCGGGCACCCTAGCGACTTTTCGTCAGCGCAGCATCACCCATCTTTGCCCGGGCCCGGATGTGGCCCGAATCCGCGCAAAATAGACACCGGCTGGACATTGCGCCGCTTCGGCCGCACGCAATTCGGCGCGCCAGCGGTTTCCGTCGGGCTTGAGAGCGACGCTCGTGATCCGCCGTCCGGCCAGATCGAAGATGTCGATCCACGGCTCGGTCACCGCTCCAGTTGCGGATAGAATCAGCGTCTGGCCGGGGCGCAGCGGATTCGGTCCTGCGCTGAGCGAAACGGCGCGCGGGACCACGAGCCCGGACGGGACGTCGAGTAGGGTTCCCGCCGGTTGCCGGCGTCGGATCATGAAGCGCGGGCTGCCTTGCGGATAGCCCAGGAACGCCACGGTCACAACGTCGTGCGAGGTGGGGATCACGACCGGCTGCGCTGCGCCACCGCTGATGCCATCGCTGAGATTGGCGCTGCGGAAATCCCAGCCGAAGCCGGGGCGCCAGCGCTTGTAGTGGATCTCGACCGGCGTGATCCCGGGTCCTTCGTAGACGAGATGGAGGCCGCCGTCGCGGTCGAGCGCGAGCCCGGGAGCCTCGAATGGCTCCTGCTGGCGATCAATCACCGTATCGCGCGGCGACGGAATTCTGCTCATGGACCGGCGCTGGTAGTGCATTTCGTAGGTGCCGGGGCCGCTGACCTGCCACACCACGTTGAGCGTGCCATCCAGGCTCGTGACCGCGGCGAGCGCGGTCTGGGAATGGCCCGGCGTGCGCGTGAGCGGGTAGGGCTCTGACAGGCCGGTGTCGGGGTGGAACCGCGAGAACCAGATCCGCTGCGGTTGGCTCTGGATCAGCGGTCGGTCAATCCATAAGACGTGCGCGACACCCTCTGCGCTCACGGTGATCGCAGGCGGCGACGGGTCGCCGGTTGGGCCGACGAGCGCGCGCGGGTGGCCAAGAGGCGAGCGCCATGTGAAGTTCATGAACATCACCTTGGACGTCCCGACCGCGGCGTACTGGAAGGCGAGATAGATCACGCCGTGCGCGTCCGAGTCGATCGCCGGTGCCGTGCAGTTGCCGGCCAGATCCACGAGCACGCGCTCATCGCTCCATGTGCCCCGCACGCGGGTGCGCAGGAACAGCTTGGACGGCCCGAGTCGTGTATCGCTCCACACCACCGCCAGATCGCCGCCGGGGAGCAGCGTCAGCGTCGGATCGAGTGCCGCGCCCGAGGAGTGACTGATCTGTTCCTCACTGCTCCACTCGTCGCGGCCCCAGTGGAGGAATATCTGAGGTCGGCCGTTCACGACTTCATTGCGCACCAGGAGGCCAGTTCCGTCACTCGCCAGCGCGGAGGTGCGGGCGGGACTGTAGGACGGCAGCGGAAAGTAGCCGGCCCGGGTGTAGTCCTGAATCGGCAGCCAGCCCGGAGCGCGCACTTGAAGTCGGAACCGAATGTCGTCGTCGAGCCGGACGATGTCCCTGATCGCGATCTGGGTCACCCCACCGCTAAAGCTGCGCAAGCTGGGGCGCGTCTCGTCGTCGACGCTGGTCTTGTTGAGTGCGCCGGGGAATGGATCGCTGCCATCGCCATGATTGCGGCCGACGAACAGGTCGCTGTCCGCGTCGGCCTCGACCACCACCAGTGCCGGCACGGGCCCAACATTTACGGAGTTCCCGGACGTTCGTGCGCCCATCAGCACGTCGTTCACGTGATAAATGATCAGACCTTCGAACGGCAGCGTGCGGTCGAACTGCATGTCGCGCTGCCGGTTTTCAATCAGGAAGTGCTCGGCATCCTGCTCACCCTGGAACCACAGCTCGATGATCGAGCCTGTGCTCGAGAGCGGCAGAAGCGTGAGCGTGGTGTCGCGCTCCGGGCGTACGGTCTGGTCCCAACCGAGGAACTGAAGCGGCCAGGCGCCGAGGTGCGCGGGTGATTCAGGGGACACGCCGTTGCTGCCGTAGAGTCCGGTCGCCATCAGCGACCAGTTGCCTGGCCCCGCATTCGCCCCGCCGCCGAGCGAGGACGTGTCGTAGAGGTCGGGCAGGCCGAGCGCATGACCGAACTCGTGGCAATATACGCCAATCTCGGCGATCGCCCCGTTGCCGCTTCCCGAAAGCTCCGGCATGACCGAGAACCGGTCGATCCGCACGTAGTGGTCGACCGAACCCGGAACCCGCGTCGAGGTGGTGAATGGTTCGCCCAGCCGCCACGAGGCCGCACGCGAGGTGATCGACCACAGCGCGTTGCGGTCGTCGGTCGTCTCTGCGCCCTGTCCCGCGTGCACCAGCCACGTCATGTCGACGTAGCCATCCCGGTCGAGGTCGTAGCGCGACCAATCCACTCGGTTGTGACAGAGGATCAGAGCGTCCCGCAGCGCGCCGAACGAGTTGCCGGGCGTGCCCGTCAGGTCCAAGCCGTAGCTGTTGCCGCCATAGTATTCCCTGGTGTTGGGCAGGGTGAGCGTCGCAACGACCTCGCCGAGCACGCGGACCCTGCCACGGGAAACCCACTGGTAGTAATCGTAGACCGTGCCGCTCGGGATCGAGCGGGTGGTGTCGAACAGCGTAAGATCGAAATCGCTCTTCCCATACCGCAGCGGCTCGTTCTTATAGGCCACGAGGATGATTGGGACCCGCCACACCGTCTGATTCGAGCTGGTGCTCAGTCCCGCAGATCGTTCTGGGAGCGAGAATGCGCCGGACGCGAAGGCGTTCGCCACTTCAGGGGGGTTTGTGCCGGTCTGGGAAGGGCTGGTGGCCAGAGCAGGGGCGGGCACGGCGAAGAACAGGGCCGCGGGAAGCAGGAATCTGATAATTGAGAGAGATCGCAATTTCAATGGAATGACCGAAACCCCGGCGGATGCACGGTACCCGGTCAGAGGTCCAGACACTGTAGCATCATCCTAGCTTCTTCATCACAGTTCTTTTCCAGACCGGAGTTGTCAAGCCATTTGAGATTGCATAGCGACCTAATTGACCTCGAACTTGGACAGCTCAACGGGAACGGCGTCGATTGACTTGGTAGGGTCGACCAGGTGGTACCACATCGTGTCCGTGCGCCCGTCGGCGTCGGTGGCTATCGCCTGAAAGTAAAGGGAACGCTGCGGCTGATTCGAGACCGCGCCGATGGTCACGTCCGAGCCTGCCAACGTCACGAAGCTCGGCGCCCCGACGAGCGAGTAGGTCACCGGGCCGCCGAGAGGTGAGACGCTCAGGGCATCAAGTTGGACGGAACCGTTGATACGAAGCGAGCGACCGCCGATCGGTGCGAACCGGGGCCCGAAGATCGTGGTGGGGCCGACTTGGAACTCGGTGCGCGCCACCTCGACCGTGCCGATCTTTACGACCGTGGACCACAGGCCGTAGTCGCCGGCCGGCACGCCGCCGTTCCAGCCCCAATACCACAGGTGCCATCCGTAGCTCAGCTTGCTTGGCAGCGTGTAGTTGACGAAGCTGTAGACGGTGCCGTTGGGGCGACGCACCTCGATCCGGTAACTGTTGCCGGCGTTGCCCTGGAGTTGCAGGAACACGGGGAGAAACGTCTCGTTGGCGCCCATCACGGCGGGCTGGCTCAGACGCTCCTTGAAGTAGGCGGCCGGAACCGAGTTGAGGTTGCCGCCGGCGGCAGCGGCGGTTGACACGCCAATGTCCGCGATCCAGAGCGGGTCGGTGCCGACATAGGGAAGCTGCGAGTTCCACAGGCTTGACGCCGGGTTGTTTGGACCGTTCCAGGGGTCGCGCTTGGTCCAGGGGCCACCGAAGAAGTCGCCGACCTCGAAGTGCAGATGCGCGTCGGTCGAGAAACCAGAGCTTCCCACCAGACCGAGGACGGTGCCGCTGGTCACCAACTCGCCTGGCTCGACGGTGACGGAGTTGCGCCGCAGGTGCAGGTACCAGGTATAGGTTCCGTCGGGGTTCTGCACGATGACGTTGTTTTCGGTGTCCGAGTACGGAGGCCCGGTGTTACGGTCGAACTTGTTCCACGTCGTCTGCGTCACGACGCCGCTCGCGCCGGACACGACGCGTTGGCCACGGTCCATTAGACGAAAATTGTAGAGGGCGATGTCGGTGCCGTTGTGGCCGTCATAAGCGTGCGGCAACCCCTGGTAGTCCTTGATTGCGGCGGTGGGGTCGTCGTCGACGTAGTTGACCAGGATGTTGCCGTCGCGCAGCCCGTGTTCGAGCGGCCAGTCGTAGAGCGGGAACAGCGCGGCGCCATTGAACCGTGGCGCGCTCGAGAGCGTCCCGGCGGCCCGCAGTTGTTCGGCGATCGCGGCACTGCGCTGGGCATCGACGCACTGTGGCGCGGGCGAGTACTCCACGAAGCCGACCGGGGCCAACGGCGCCGAGCGGGCGAACCCGGGGACAAGGAGCGAGAGAACAAACACGAAGAGCGGTGGGCAAATCGGAATCGTGCGCATGCGCGGCCCCTTCCGTAAAGGGTGGTGCTCCATTCTATCCCGTTCGCGCGGCGGAGAGTACGCTCTTTCTGCGTAGATTGTGATAGCGTGCGGCCAACGTGCTGAAGCTGCGCAGTCATCGTAACAGGGCATGGGGCCAGCTGTTCGCCGGCCTTGCGGCAGTGTCCGGCCTCGCCGACGCCGCCCTGGCCGCCAACCTGCCGCCCTTGCGTTCCGAGCGCCCACCACGCTTCAGCGCGGATGTCGTAATCTCGCTCCGCCCCGATGGCAGACCCGCGCTCGGGGTCTCGATCTCGTTGCCCTACGACCAGCTTCAGTGGCTGCGCACGTCACGCGGCTATGCCGCCGCATCGGAGTTCACCGTCGTGTTCGAGCCGAGCCACGGATCCGCCCAGGTGGGCGACGTCTGGGATCGCGCGCTCCTCGTTGCGGATTTCAGGTCGACCGTCTCGACGGGGATCAGCGATCTCGAGCGGCGCACCTTCGATGTGCCACCCGGCGCGTATTGGGTGCGAGTTGGGGTGCGCGATCTCAACACCGAGGTCGCCTCGGTGGCGCAGGATCAGCTGGACGTCCCGGACTACTCAAAGGTTCTGCTCGGGCTTGCCGATCTCGAGCTCGGTGTGATGGAAGCCGGGGAGGTATTTCGCCCGGTTCCGACCCGGCAGTATGGCGTGAATGTCGCCCGCCTCGCGTCTCGGGTGGCGCTGTTCGACCGCCACGACGGCGCGTGGCCGCGCTCCTATCCCCTGCGTTACCGGATTCTCGATGAGTCCGGCAAGGCGGTCGCCGCGGGCACGCGCATTGTTTCGCTTGAGCAGTCGCCACAATCGGTCATCGTCGCACCCGACTCGCTCGGACTGTTCCTCGGGGGCTACGTGTTTGAAGTCGAGCTCGGCGAGGGGCGCTCCAAGTGGCGCGTTGAGCGCTCGTTTGAAGTCGAGGAGAGCGGGCCCCCGCGCGGAAGCGAGTTCGCGCGGATGCTGGAACCGCTGTCCTACATCGCCGACGCCCGCGAGATCGATGTGCTGCGCAAGCTGCCGCCCGAGGGGCAAGCCGCGGGATGGAACGAGTTCTGGCGCCGCCGCGATCCGACTCCCGAGACCCCGCGCAACGAGGCGATGCTCGAGTTCTTCCGGCGGGTCCGCCACTCGGAGCGGCACTTCCAGACGGTCGGCCCCGGATGGCGTTCGGACATGGGCCGGATCTACATCAAGTACGGGGAGCCGGATCAGATCGAAAGCCGACCTTCGAGTTCCGCGGAGTCGCCGCAAGAGATCTGGTACTACAACCGGCCTTACCGGCGGTTCGTGTTCGTGGACCGCGAGGGGTTCGGGCGCTTCGTGCTGCTCGGCCCATCCATCGAGTGACCGGCGCCGTCCCTCAATGCGGCGTCGTTTCGCTCGCCGCACTCGATCTGCGCCGCAAACCCGCGCACACGAGCGAAATGAAGAGCCAGCTGCTGCTCGGAGAAACGGTGCGCGTCCTGCGCACTTCGCGAGACGGTCTGTGGTGGTGGGTGCGCAACGACCTGGACGCCTACCAGGGCTGGATCCGCAACTGGGGCGTGGTTCCATGCAACGCGGCACGCGCAAGGCGGTGGCGCGAACGCGCGCGCGGCCGGGTCGTTTGCGCGTATGCCGAGGTGCGAGCCGGGCGTGGATCGGGCGCTCTGGTGAGCCCGGTATTCTGGAACGGACGCTTGATCGCAGGGCCGGCCCGGGCGGGATATCGCTCGGCGGAGCTGCCCGACGGACGCCGCGGATGGATCGCGGCGGGGGCCGTGCGCGCAGCGTCCACAAGGGCGCCGGACCTGGTCGAGCGGATTCGGTCGCTGCTCGGAGTTCCGTATCTGTGGGGTGGGCGCACCCCGCTCGGGCTCGACTGCTCGGCGTTGGTTCAGCTCCTGCTGCTGGAGCAGGGCACCGTGCTGCCGCGCGATGCCCACGATCAGTACCGCGCGTCCGTTCCGCTCGCGCGCTCGGGTACGGCGGATTTTGGGGATCTGTTGTTCTTCGGGTCGCCGCGGGGCCGTCTGGCCCACGTCGGGTTGGCCATCGGGGACGGCTATTTTGTGCACGCCCGGGGCCGGGTCATGATTGGCTCGATCGAACCACATAATCCATTGTGCGACATTGAGTTATTAGATCAATTGCGCGCCTGTCGCCGGCCCCGGACTACCCCGCGAGGGAGCCCCTGGTTCGTGCAAAATGCCTGAGATGCGGCTTGACAAGGTTTCCCGGGCTTCCCTAAGTTCCCGCCGGGCGTTTGCCAGGATCCTTCCACATGGAGGTGTGGTCCTGGCTTCTTACTGTTTGCTCCGTATGGAGCTATCAGCGACTGCCAACGCGAAATCTTGAAGACGGCTTCGAAAGGAGGTGGGGCTCGGCAGTTTCCGCGTTGTAGGTTTCAGCCACGAAACATGGTTGATGCTGCATCGTGGCCATCGCAGCTCTATCCCGTAAAGCCTAAGGAGGCATCACGAAATGAGTTCAATTCGCAAGAGTATCGTTCTCGGTGTGGCCATGCTCGCGCTTCCGGTCCTGGCTTCGGCCCAGACCTCGCGTGTCGAGGGAATGGCGCTTCAGGGCGATTACATCAAGGACTACACCGGCATCTACACCTATACATCCGGCGTGTCGAGCGTTGGAAACCTGATCTATGGCGAGCTCGGAACCACCTCGACGACACCGTCTGGGGCGCTCCTCGACCGGAGCATCGGTGCGGTGCTCGGCAACCTGTGGGACGGTCGTTACGGCACGTGGGCCATCCACCTGCGTGAATGGACGCCGGCGCTCGGACAGGGCGACGTCTTCGGACAGCCGAACCCGGGCACGCTCGGTTTCGATCCCAACAGCAACAGCAACGAGTCCTTTGACCTGATGTGGGGACAGAAGATGGGCACGACCTCGGTCGGTCTGCGCCTCAACCGGTCCTACTTCAAGCTCGAAGACGCGCTGCCGGGCGTTACGACGACGCTCAAGTTCGACGTTCCCTCGGCACTCGCCAACGGTGATCCGAACCTGTCCCGTAACGTGCTGGGTTTCGGCGGTGGTGTCGGTTTCGAAATGAATCCGAACACGAACGTCGAGTTTTCGCTGCTCTACCAGAGCCGCGATTTCGAAAACTCGGTCAGCGGCGGCACGCGGTCGGAAGACGACAATACGTCCAACTGGATGGTGGGGGGCCGTGCCTTCTGGCAGTGGCAGCCGAACGTCGTGGTCACGCCGGTTCTGAAGTTCTACCGGTTCGATCTGTCGACCAAGTCCACGCCGACGGGCGGCAATAGCACGACGTTCACGAACACGCTCAGTGGCTGGCAGGCAGGCGTTGCGGGCAACTGGACAATCGGCTCGAATGACTTGTTCGTGCTCGGTGCCACGTTCGCCCAGAACGATCTCGAGCAGCAGTACGACGTACTTGGCGTCAGTGCGGGCGTGACGGCAAGCGGTTTCGCGGTTGGGGACACGCTGAAGGTCACCGAGCATCTGGTGCCGCAGGTGTTCGCGGCATTGGAGACCCACGTCAACAACTGGCTGACCTTCCGGATGGGTGCCAACAAGGGTGCTTTCGAGTCAGTCAAGCTGAAGGACCTCGGTGCGGGCGGCCGCGAGGTCAACCTGAGCATGTCCTCGTTCAACATGAACCTGGGTATGGGGGTCAAGCTCGGCACGCTCCAATTGGATGCCGTACTGAACAACCTGTTCCCGCAGACGCTGGGCGGCTGGTTCAGCAACAGCCCGTCCGGATTCATCGCGTTCCCGAAGGTCACCGCGACGTACGCGTTCTGATCTCGGGGTTTCAACACAGTGGCGGAGGGCGCCTTCGGGCTCCCTCCGCCGTTTTTTTTTGCCGGCGCGCTGGTTGTCCAGTGCTTGACACTCTGTAGCGCGGCGCCTAACTTTCATTCCCTGGAAGTTCCACTGAGGACTCCCGAGCCACGGACAGGCATCCTCCGCAAACCGACCGGAGGGACTGAGGAGGCGGGTCATGCATTACGCACATTCCCGAAACGGTAGTTCATCCCCCGCTCGTTCACCGCTGCATTCGCACCGCACTCCGCGAGGAGGGCGTCGTGGCGGATTGTGGATCGCGAAAGGAGATGAGCCGATGCGTCGCTTCGTGGTTGGATTCGTGTCCCTCGTTACCGGAATGGCGCTCGCCTTCCTGCTGGTAAGTCCGGTGCGGGCCGGTACGACCGGAAAACTCTCAGGCAAGGTCGTGAACGAGAAGAACGAGCCGTTGGTCGGCGTCAACATCCGGGTCGAGGGACAGCGCCTCGGGGATGTCTCGGACGAACAGGGCAACTACTTCATCCTGGGGATTCCAGGCGGGGTCTACGTGGTTCGGGCGAACCTAATGGGCTACGGGTCCTACGCTGCACAAAACTTGACGATCAATGCCGATTTCACGACGACCCTCAACATCACACTCAAGACCGAGGCGATCCAGCAGGGCGTAGTGATCGTCGATGCCGAGCGCCCGTTGCTGCAGAAGGACGCCACCAGCACGGCGCGATTCCTCTCGGCCGACCAGATCGCGCGGCTGCCGATCCGTGGCTACAAGGACGCGGCGGCGCAGCAGACCGGCGTCGTGAACTTCGGTCGGCAGATCGACAACGAAACCACCAACGGCAATACGCTCATCATTCGCGGCGGCCGGCCGAACGAGACCGCGTTCTACGTGGATGGTTTCTCGCAGCAGGATCCGCTCACCGGAAACGCGACGACCTCGATCAACAACAACGCGATTCAGGAAATCGTGCTGCTGAACGGCGGCTTCAACGCCGAGTACGGCCGGATCATGTCGGGCGTGATCAACGTCATCACGCGTGAGGGTGGCGACCGCTACGCCGGAAGCTTCGAAGCGGTCACCGACAACCTCAAGGGCTACGGCAACGACATGCTCGGGGCCAAGGTGTACGACTACAACGTCTACGACACTGCTCTGGGCGGTCCGATCATCAAGGGCCGCGGCCTGGGCACGTTCTACTACAGCGGTCAGCGCCGCTGGCAGGGAGACCGCTCGCCGAACGCGGTGTTCGACGCTCCCCAGAGCAACAACTCGCTGAGCGGCTGGACGCACCAGGGCAAGCTGTCGTTCCCGCTCGGCAAGCAGATTGACCTGCGGCTCGGCGGCCTTTACTCGACCGACAGCTGGCGCGAGTACCTGAACCAGTACCGATTCAATCTCGCGCATACGCCGCGCTATTACGACCGGAACGAGTCGTTCACCGCCGTGCTGAACCACACGCTGAGCAGCAAGTCGTTCTACGCCCTGGGGGCGAGTTACTTCTACACCGAGCGCAAGCGGGGAGACGGCGTGTACTTCGACAACGTCTCGATGTACAGCCAGGACCTGCAGTCGGACCTGGTCTCGGGGATTCCCTGGTTCTGGCCCGGTATCTCGGGCACCCCGGGCGACCCGCTTAGCGATACGCTCGCGGCACACGCGAACGGCACCGGCCACGTCTTCGACGACTACCTAAGGCGCGAGTCGTCGTACATCGGGTTTAAGGGCGACTACACCAGCCAGGTGAACGCGTACCACCAGGGCAAGGTCGGGTTCGAAACCGACTGGCACACGCTGCGCTATTACGACGCCTACTTCCCGGTCAGTCTGCCGGGCACTGCCGCCGACATCAATACGTACGGCTACGCGGCCGACGGCAAGACCAAGGTGGACAGCGGTCGCGACGGCCCGGCCAAGCCGTTCGCCGGCGCGTTCTACCTGCAGGACAAGTACGAGCGCTCGGGCGTGGTTGTGAATACGGGGCTGCGTTACGACTACATCAACACCACGGCGCAGTCGCTGGTGAACGAGAACACGCCGCTCGGCGGCAACAGCAATCTCGACCCCACCGACCTGACCTCGAGCAAGACCTATACCCGATTGAGCCCTCGCATCGGCGTCGGCTTCCCGGTCACCGACCAGACCGTGCTGCACGTTAACTGGGGGCAGTTCTACCAGCAGCCAAACTTGCAGGACTTATACGTCTCGTACCAGTTCCTCGAGCACAAGATCCGTACCGGCGGCTACTACGTCGGCTTCGGCAATCCGAATCTGAAGCCGGAGCAGACCACGGCCTACGAGGTTGGAATCGCGCACAAGGCGAACGACTACGCGAAGATCGACATCACGGCGTACTACAAGGACGTCCGCGACCTCGTCGAAGTCACCACCATCTCCTCGGTACCGAACAATTTCGCGTCCTACCGCAACAAGGACTTCGGCACCATCAAGGGGCTCGACGTCGGCCTCACGCTGCGGCGTATCAATCACATCGCCGCTTTCATGAACTACAGCCTGTCATACGCGGTGGGTACCGGCTCGGTGTCGAACACGCAGCGCAACATCGCGTGGACGGCGTCGCAGCCGCCGAAGCAAACCGCGCCGCTCGACTTCGATCAGCGCCACAAGATGTCGTTCAACCTGGACTA
>Ga0315273_10003770_pt1 | contig 18318 bp, 15 predicted proteins | sample YL17G02_0_MG_FD_205753 | JGI IMG/M metagenome (GOLD analysis project Ga0315273, IMG submission 205753) | Sediment microbial communities from Yellowstone Lake, YNP, Wyoming, USA - YL17G02_0 | ecosystem: Environmental > Aquatic > Freshwater > Lake > Sediment | place: USA: Wyoming | collected...
CATTCTCGATCAGTGTAATCTTCCTTTTTGCGATTCCTTCGAAATCGAAAGGCATCCCCCCAAACGCTGGCAGGAACGGGTCGTCATTGATCGTGATGTTCGTCCCTGTGATCATCTCACCAATCTTACCGCTCAGGATGCCCCGGCCCTCGGCGAAGGATTTCCCGGAAAACGCCAGAAACCCCAGAAACAGAAGGAGTTGTCCGACCGCCGCAGGCTCGAGGATGACCGTGTACTCTCCTGCCGGAAGCGGCTGAGGATTGCGCGAACGCACAGCCTTGTCGATCGCGATGCGGCCCAGCGCCTTGGGGTCGAGCCGGTCGATGTCGTGACTGACACCGATCGACCACCCCTGCCCCAATGTGGGGTCATCGGAGGCCGAGACTGACAGTTCGGCCACGGTCTCTTCGTGATACTGCCGTGTCCCCGGCGAATTGGCCACGGCGACGCGATTGGTCGTGAGGCGGAATAGGCCGGAGGCCTGTACTCCCGACGACTTGGCCTGATCCACGATCTGGGCCACTGCCGAGGAACGTCGCTCGGGCGGGCAGTCATCCAAGGCTGGGTAGAATGCCTCGACGACGGGCGCTGGGTCTGACTTCACGAAACCGGGAAAGCTTAGGTCGGGCGCCAGAAATGAGGCGACCTCCATGGCGTCGGCAATCGCCCGATCCAGTCCAGCGGGCGAGAGATCATTGGTCGATGACACAGCCACGCGGCCATCTTTCATCAAACGGACAATGACCCACCCATCAGATGAGACCATGTTCTGGTGGATTCCATTTTCGGCGAATCGGGTGGTAGCATCACGAACGCCGACATAAACCATCTCGGTGGCATCGGCTGGAGACCGCTTCAAGGCGGCATCCAGTGAGGTCAGGATTTGGTCTTTTGTCACGGGCATGCAGTTGCCATTGTCATGGGCGTGCTGAAGGTCAGACAAGAGTGTCCGCCCCACTGAGAGACATCAAGCTTGGTGGCGCAGACACTCCTGTCTGCGCATTTTTCGGACACGCTGTCATGCGGGCTGGCCGACTTTCACATTGCGGAAACGCGCGGGAGATGCCCCCTGCCCGGTTCTCATGTTCTGACCCGGCTGGCCTTTACCGCAAGTGGGGGTTCCCCAGATTCTATATTCTTCAGGGCCGCAGATCCGGTCGCACGAGTTCCAGAATTCGACGGTGGAGCCGGAGTAGACGGCATTCTTGTACACCTGTCCGCGGCGGCCATTCTTGATCTCCCAGGCGATTTCACCACCCAATTGGAAATTCTCGCGGCGATCATCGATTGACCACTTGTCCGGAGTGGCAATCAGCACTCCATCCTCGGTATCAGCGATCAATTGCGCGAGCGTGCCCTCACCAGGTGTCAGGTTGATATTGGTCATCCGCACGAGCGGCAGATCGCTCCATGATTCGGCGCGCATCGCACCCGTGGATGCTTTCTTCAAACGGGCGGCCGTCTCACGCGAGGACAGATAGTCAACCAGCATACCCTTGTCGATCAGGGTCGCCGGATGCGCGGGGACGCCTTCGTCGTCAAAACCAAAGGTCCCCAATCCTCCCAAAGCGGTCGGGTCGGCCTTCACGGTGACGATTTCAGAGGCATAGCGGAGTGAACCGAGCTTGTCCGGCGTGGCGAAGCTGGTGCCCGAGAAATTGCGCTCCGATCCAAAGACCCGGTCCAACTCCAGTGGATGTCCGATCGACTCATGGATTTGCAGGGAGACCAGATCGCCCGCGAGGATCAGGTTGGTTCTCCTCTCCGGCAAACTTGGGGCATCAAGAAGCGCGACAGCCTGCTGGGCAATCTCGGGACAGGCGGCATCCATCCCCAAGGCGGTAATGACCTCGTAGCCTCCCGACGCATACTGGCCACCAGAAGTCGGAAACGACCGCTCGCCGACTTCGCGGCGACTGCGCTTCGAAGCGGCGGTGAAGCCGCCTCCGGAATGGACGATGGTTTGAGTGATAACGGAACCCTCGGAGGAGTAGAACCATTTCTCCTCGCGCCGGAAGTCCAGGAACGTCTCGGTATTGTTGATCCCCTGCGTCCCGCGCAGGAGCTCGTCCAAATGCTGGAGATACCCGACCTTCTCCTTGAGCGGCATGGCGAATGGATCGGTTTGGACCGGTGTCTTGTAATCGCCTTTCGACGGGGACAGACGAGCCAGATCCACCGGCGTCGGCGCGAGCTTGGCAGAGGATCGGGCGATCTGGACCGCCTCCCGCAACGCCGCTTCCACGGAGTTCTTCGCCAGATCGGCGATAGCGGCGAAGCCCCAGGCACCGTCGGCGAGAGCCCGGATGCCGTAGCCAAACGACACTTTCCGGTTGATCAGGTCGGGTTTGCCGTCGGCCAGGCGGACGGATTCGGAGGTAATGGCGACAGCTCGGAAGTCGGCGTACGAGGCGCCTTCTTTGCGCGCCCGTTCGGCCACATACCCACCCGCCTGTTCGATGGCTTTGATATCGGTCATCGGGTCATCTCGATGGCGCAATTTGGCGGCGCGGGCGGGAATCGGCAATAGGTTTTCTTTCGCCCCTCCGGGGCTGGGAGGTCCAACCTTGAGAGCTTCCAGCGGGGGGGAGTATTGAAAAGTGCCCGGACAAGAGTGTCCGGGCCACCGACGGTGAGAAGAATCGTTATGCATCAGTGGCGCGGACACTCCTGTCCGCGCTCCCTTGTGTCACGCAGTGGCTTTTTCAACACGCCCAGGCTGGAGACGCCATCCCACCCCAGGGCGTTGGTGCGTGGTTGTACGCACCATTCTTGTTGTTCGCGGCCCTGAGAGCTGTTGCTGGTGGATTGGGGTCAGTTTGAGGCCAGGGCTTCGGCGCCGGCCTGGATCTGGCGGCGGCGAAAGTCTTCGCGCAAGGCCGCGATCAGATCATCGAGGTCGCCGTCGATGATCTGATCCAGCGACTGGAGAGTGAGTCCGATACGATGGTCGGTCACGCGGTTTTGGGGAAAGTTGTAGGTGCGGATTTTCGCTGAACGGTCGCCGGTTGAGACCATTTGTTTGCGCTCGGCCGCGAGTTTGGCGTTGCGCTCTGACTCGGCGGCTGCGAAGAGCCGGGCCCGCAGGACCTTGAGTGCTTTGTTCTTGTTCTTCAACTGAGATTTCTCGTCCTGGCAAGTCACGACTGTATTGGTGGGGAGATGGGTAATGCGGACCGCCGAATCGGTCGTGTTGACCGACTGGCCGCCCGGCCCCGAGGAACGATAGACGTCGATTTTCAGATCGTTGGGGCTGATGTCGATTTCGACCGGGTCGGCCTCAGGCAGGACCGCGACCGACGCTGCCGACGTGTGTATCCGTCCCGAAGCCTCGGTGGCAGGCACGCGCTGGACCCGGTGGACCCCGGATTCAAACTTGAGAGTTCCATAGGCGCGCTCGCCTTCGACCGAGAAGCTGACCTCTTTGAAGCCGCCGACTCCGGTCGCGTTGGAGCCGAGCATCTCGACTTTCCATCCGCGCTTCTCGGCGTAGCGGATGTACATGCGCATCAGGTCGGCCGCGAATAAGGCGGCCTCTTCCCCGCCGGTTCCGGCGCGAATCTCGACGATCGCCGCCCGGTCGTCGTTCGGGTCTGGAGGGCTCAGCAATTCCCGAATGCGTGCTTCGAGACTCTCCTTCTGTTCTTCGAGACGGGTGCGATCTTCCTGAGCCAGCTCGATCAGTTCTTCATCGTCACCCTGATCGATGATCGCGATCGCGTCATCAATCTGAGCCAGGGTCAGACGGTATCGGTCGGCCAGTTCGAGGATGTCAGCAAGACGGCGATGCTCCCGTCCGAGAGTGCGCATCCGGACGGCGTCCTTCACTGCCGCCGGATCGGCCATCTGCATTTCGATGTCCGCCTGCCGTTTCGCGATATCGTCGAGGAGTTCAAGCATGGCCAGACCAATCAGACTTTCAATTCTCGACCGTCACGGACTCCGGCAGCGGCATCCCAAGGGATGACCAAACGGCGATCTTAGCAACCTCGAGCTGGTCGTGGTCGGGGTAGCGCGTAGTAATGCGCTGAATCCACAGTCCCGGCGCCGCGAGAATGCGCCACCACACACGATGAGTATGACGAGCTGAGGCTCTGAGCAACTCGAACGAAGAGCCCGCCACAAAGGGCAGCAGGGCGAAATGGACAAGGAAGCGATTGAGCAGCGGCGGCGGCGCTCCCGCGATCAACTGATAGACCGAATCAGAAACGGAATAGACCAGAATCGCCAGGAGTGCCACGATGAACAGGAAGCTGGTACCGCACCTCGGATGGAACGTCTGATATTTGCGCACATTTTCCACGGTCAGATCTTCCCCGTTCTCATAGGCGAAAATCGACATGTGCTCGGCGCCGTGATACTCGAACAGCCGGCGGAAGTCACGGAAGAAGCTGAGTGCCCAGACGTACCCGACAAACATGGTCATTCGAATCAGACCGGCCATGAGATTGAATTCGAGTGCCGCCTTTTGGAATCCCAGGGCGCGCACGATCCAAAGCGGGATGAACAGGAAGAAGAAGATGCCAAGGCCCAAACCGACGACGGTGGTCAGTATAATGGAAAGTGTCGCCGCTGGGGCCTTCTTCTCGATTTCAGGCTTGGCGCCCGAATTGTCGGGGGCTCCTGCCTGGTCCTTAGTCCCTGGTCCTTTGCCCTCTCTCGTTGCCACTTCCGCTGAGAAGTTCAACGAAGAAATGCCGAGGATCAGCATCTCGAAAAACGAGATCGCGCCACGCACGATGGGGATGTCGAGCCACCGTTTGCGCTTGGCCAGCGACTTGTAGGCCTGCGAACGCACAACGATCCGTCCATCCTGGCCACGCACCGCCGTGGCGATGCGCTCAGGGGAGCGGATCATGACGCCTTCGATAACTGCTTGTCCGCCGACTTTGGCTTCCGACATAGTGTTCGCCAACTCTCCTGCTTTCAGTTGCTTGCGCCGGTCATGCCCCACCCGGGCCGGACATCCGGCAATGCAAACGCGACGGGATCCTGAAGCCCCCGTCGCGTGAACGCCCCGTAAGGGGCTGTCAGATCGCTATGATTTCTTCTCGGCCTTTACGGGCGTCGCGGTGGCAACCGTTCCCTCAGCTTGGGGAGTCATGCCGTACTTCCGCCGGTATTTCTCAACGCGTCCTGCCGTGTCGATCAGCTTCTGCTTGCCGGTAAAAAACGGGTGGCAGGCGGAGCAGATTTCGACGTGCAGGTCTTTGATGGTCGAGCGTGTCGGGATCTCATTGCCGCAGGCGCAATGGATCTTGGTCTCGTAGTACTTGGGATGGATTTCGGGCTTCATCTCTCTTGCTCCATTTAACTCCCAAGACCTCTTGGGAGACCTGCATAATACGCAACTCGGCCGGAAATGACAATGGGAATTGTCGCAGCAGTCTTGTCCAAGCGCCGATGGCCAGGCAGTACATCTGTCGGCGAACGACTACCCCTAAACGAGTTGCTTCTTGACCAGATTCTCCGCTCCACCGGCGACCACAAGTTCCTGTGCAACAGTGCTTAGCGGAGAGAACGGGAACTGGCGGCCTTCACACGCGATGACCGACTTCTGGTAATCGACATCGAGGTTTGGGCCGGCTATCGTGGGCGCAGTCACGTCGCGGTATTTCTCGCGCAGGTAGTCAATCAAGGCCGGGCACTCGAAGACGACGAAGCCGTTGTTGAACGCGTTGCGCTTGTAGGTCTCGTTGAATGACGCGGCAATCACGCACTGGATACCCCGGTAGTCGAGCGCCGTCGCAGCCTGCTCGCGGGAGGACCCGGTGCCGAAGTTGCGCCCGGCGACGATGATGTCGCCCTTATGGGCGAGTGTCTGGAAATTCGGGTCATAGTTCAGCATGCAAGCCGCGGCCATCTCTTCGCGAGTCAGGTTATCCTTATAGGTGAAGGCGCCTCCATATATACCGTCGGTGTTGAGGTTGTCGACCGGCAACCAGAGGGCGCGACCGTGGATGGCGGCGGGGAAACCCGAGACGATCTCGACCGGCTTGGGCGCTCGCGGTGGCTTGGCATGCATGGAGCAGGTGATCTTGCCTTTGACGTCTTCGAAAGATGTCGGCGCAGAGATGTAGCCGGAGATTGCGGACGCCGCTACGATGGCCGGGCTGCCGAGATAGACTTGGGAGTCACGATGTCCCATGCGTCCCTTGAAGTTGCGATTGGTCGCGCTGATGGCCACTTCGCCAGCCTCCAGAGTGCCCTCGCCCAGCCCGATGCAGGGTCCGCAACCGGAGGGGAGCATGATGGCGCCAGCGTCCGCCAGCGCCTTCCAGTGGCCGAGGTCCTCTGCCTGCTTCTGGATGTTGGCTGAGGCGGCGGCTACGTAGAGCTTTACCCCGTCCGCGACACGCTTTCCCTTGATGATCCGGGCGGCTTCGGCCAGGTCTTCAAGACGGGCGTTGACGCAACTCAGCAGGTACGCCTTGTCGATCTTGACCTTCTTCTTCTCGATCTCCGGCAGCGAAACCATGGTCTTGACGTGATTAGGTCCTGAGACATGCGGAATGACCGTGGACAAGTCGAGCGTCAGGTCGACGGCGTAGTGGGCATCAGAATCGGGCGTAAGCCGTCGGGCAAACCAGTCGTCGACGTTGGTACGGCTGTACCGGGGCGTTCCCCGCGCAGCCAGAAACTCGGCGCGGCCGTAGAGGAAATCGCGCAGAACGGTGTCGAACGGAAACACTCCTGCCAGCGCACCCCATTCAGTGGTCATGTTGGCGATGCTCATCCGCTGGTCCATCGAGATGTTGGTGAGACCGTCGCCGGTGAACTCAACGGCCATGTTGAGAACCTCGTCGTGATTGAACAGTCCGCACAGCGCGATGATGACATCCTTGCCGACGACGCCAGGACAGAGCCTCTCAGAAAGCGTAACGCGTGCGACCGATGGCACCTGCCACCAAGTCTGGCCGGTGGCCCAGATGGCCGCCGCATCGGTGCGCACGACAGGTGTGCCAAGTGCCGCAATCGCCCCATAGAGATTCGAATGCGAGTCGCTGCCGACCACCATACTTCCTGGCGTCACATACCCGTACTCGACCATTACCTGGTGGCTGATACCGGTCCCGGCCGGGTAGAAATCGATGCCGTGTTCTTTGGCGAATGCCTCGATCTTGGCGTACTTGGCGAGATTGTCGGGAGCCGTGTTTTGGATATCGTGGTCGATGGCGAAGACCGGCTGACGCGGGTCGGCGACTTTCCCTGCGCCAATCGACTTGAATTTGCTCATCACGGCGCTGGTGTTGTCGTGAGTCATCACGTGTTTGGGGCGGATCCGGATGAAATCCTCGGAGAAGACCTTCTCTCCCGGCTTGAGCCCCACTGCGTGGGTTGTGGCGATTTTCTCGACGACAGTCTGGTCCATGGCATTCTCCCTGACACTTCCTCAGTGAAAACGTGGGTAAAGCCCACGCTACAATAGCATCACACGACGGCACCCGATGGCGGGCAGAGCCCACCCTACCCGCCGACGAGTTCGAAGTCGATGAAGTCGGCATGGTGCAGGATGATACCCTCGGGAGTCCGTTTGCCTCCGGCGGCTTCCTTTGAGTGCATCGCCACCACGTGGATGACGGCGTCCGGGAGCCCCTGCTCCCAGCAGAGACCGACACCACTGAACGGATGACGCAGCAGCCGGCCGTGTTCGCTTTTCACGAACTGGCCATCTTTCTTGGTAAACTCAAGCACCTTGCCCACGTCGGCGAGCATCGCGCCGGCAATCAGGATGTCGCGGTCGACGATGTTGCGTTCGCCGTAGGCCTTTTGGAGCACATCCCAGCAGGCAATGCACATCCGGCACACTGTTCGGACGTGCTCGACAAAGGTCACATTGACATTGGAGACCAATAATGTGAAAGGCATGGTCCGCAGGTCATCATAAGTCAGACTGCTGCGTTTCATCGCCGCTGCCCATGTCGCGGTCGTCTTGGAGCGAAGAGTCGCATCCTTGATCTCGTTGATCTCGGAGAAGATGGAGAGGATTTCGTCGTTCATGGTGGTACCTCGTGTGTTCTATGCCACTGTCGGCACTGTCATCATCGTAAATCGGGAGGGCAAGTGACCTCCGCTATTATCCAAGAGAAGTCTCTTTGTGGGTTTGGGAGGGCGAGGCTCCTGCCGAGCCTCTTGCCGCGGCGGCGAAAAGGCTCGGCAGGAGCCTCGCCCTCCCGAACACGACGGTGGGACATTTGAATCGAAATGGGGATCATGTCAGATGCCGCAATGGCGGCCCGTCATAGGTGGTGTCTGTCGGGTGAATCTGGCGCATCGGCTTCTGCCGTGCGCATTCCTCGTGGGCATGGGCGACGAGGCCGGGGAGGCGGGCGATCATGAAGAATGCGTTCGCCAGGGCGGGCGGAACATTCAGGTCCAAAAGGACAGCCGCAATCGCCCCGTCCACGTTGAGCGGCAGGGGCTTGCCGGTTGCTTTGGCGATGGTGGCCTCCAGTGCCCGTGCCATGGCCAGCCCATCGGTTCCCCTACCCAGGTCGTCGACGAGTTGCAGGAGGCGTGTTGTACGCGGGTCTTTCGTGTGGAGTCGATGGCCAAAGCCGGGTAGCCGTGCACCGCGCGCCTTGTAGCTTTCGAATGTCGCCAAGGCCGCTTCTTCCATCGTCATGCTCTTGCTCTTGGCCATGGCCAGGGCTTCGCCAATCGCCTTCATCGAATCCTCAACGGCGCCACCGTGAAACTTGGAGATGGACAGGATTCCGGCGGCGACCGCTGCGCCCAAAGGCGCACCGGTTGAGGCTACGGTGACGGTCGAAAGCACCGATGGCGGGGATGTGCCGTGGTCGAGGGACGACACGAAGATGGCATTCAGGATGGTCGCGGTCGCCGGATCGGGGAGTTCTCCAAGAAGCGCCAGATGGATCGCTTCAGCGAAACCGATCCTCCCCATCAACTCCTCGACCGGGTAACCGCGCAAGCGGATCACGTTCGGCCCGATTTCGGTTATTGCCGACGACCAGTTCAGTTCACCCATTTGTCGCTCCAGATTCCTTCCGTCGGAGATGATACGATCACTCGGTGATGCGGATCTTCGCAGTATCCATCGGCCGGATGATCGACTTGACCGCGTCGGGGATGTCGCCGAAATCATCGACGACAGTTGCGCCGACTTCACGAAGGCGTTTGACTTTCCCGTCGTGTGTTCCGCGGTTCCCTTCGATGATTGCACCCGCATGGGAGAAGCGGGTCCCCGACTGCGCTCCCTTGCCGCCTATATAGGCGACCAGCGGTTTGGTGAATTTCCCGGTCTCGATGAGATCAGCCACGCGCTCTTCCTGCGATGTCCCGATTTCTCCGAACATGACCACGCAATCGGTGTCAGTGTCCTCCTCGAACAACTCCATGATCGCCGGGTGATCGGTGCCGACAATCGCGTCGCCGCCGACGTGAATTATGGTAGACAGGCCGATCCCGGCACGCGAGAGGTAATAGGCGATGGACGATGTGATGCCGCCGGAGCGCGAGGTCACGCCGACTCGTCCCGGCAGGAACCAATCTTTGGCCGAAGCCGCCGATCCACCGATCATTCCAAACACCGCCTTGCCGGGAGAAAGCAGTCCCAATGTATTCGGACCGACAAAGCGAGCGCCTGCTTCTCTGGACGCAGCAGCGATTTCGAGGACATCATAGATCGGGACTCGGTCGGGCACGATCACGAGAAGCTTGATACCGGCGGCAATGGCCTCGAGAGCCGCGTTCTTGACAAGAGGAGCCGGCACGAATATCGTCGAGACGTCAATCGGGCCGAGCTTCGCGATTGCCTCCATGACCGTGTCGTAGACAGGAACACCCAGCACGTCCTGTCCGCCTTTGCCGGGTGTGCAGCCAGCGACAACGCGAGTCCCATAGCGCTGCATGAGTTGCGTGCGCGCCATCCCCTCGCGGCCGGTGACGCCCTGCACAATGACCTTCTTGGTTTCGTCGACGAGGATGCTCATGGTATCATGCCAAATTCTTGAATCCGAGTTCTCCGCCCGTTCAGAGAGGGGGCACGCAGTGCGCGCGTACAGTCGCGGATGCCGTCTGTCCTTGGTCCTCAGTCTCCCGTGGCGATGTTCGCGCGGTACTCGTCCAGGCCGGGGATGGGCAGGATGACCCGTCCGCCGGCGTTGCCACCAACACGGCAGTCGACTTCGCAGGCCAGACACTCGATGCATTTGCCGGACTTGGCATCCTCACGCGATATATTCAGTACCACGACTCCGTCCTGCTCCTTCAGAATTTGGGGGACGCAACTGTGGATACAACTCTTCGTCTTGCACTCGCGGCAGAGAGCGTGGTCGAGAACGACTTTGCCGGTTGGCGTCTCGAACGTGTAAGGATCCTTGGCTGTGAATTCTGGTGTCACCGGCATGGCCATCTTGCGTGGAGCGCTTCTGTCTCTTGCGGTCTCGAGCAGTTTCTGCATTCGCTGAGCGCAGAAATCGGCGGTGTCGTCCTTCTTATATCCTTCGACCGGGGCCGGCAACTGCTTTGTGTAGTCGGTCAAGATCTGGATGGCTTTGTCCTCACTGTTGCCGCCGAGACGGATCACGGCGGGAATGGAGAGGTTCTCCTCCCAAAATGCTTTAACCAATCCCCGGGCCGAGTGGAACTGCTCTTGCGAGGCGACGCCGGAGCCGGACCCGAAATACCCGTCGATGTTCGGCTGCGACAAAATGATCTTGGCAGCGCGATAGACTTTCGAGGCCGGGGGGTTGCCGGATGTGTCGGTGAAGTTGGCGATCGTGTACCCGCGTTTGACGAGCGCATCCATCGACATCATCGATCCTCCGCCGCCCGCACCATGGAAACCGATGTACCCCTCTCCCTTCTTGTAGCCGCGCGCCATTTCAATGAAGTAGAATGTGCCGCGGTAGTCGTCTTTCTCGACGTTCCAGGCAATCTTGTCCAGCGCCGTCGGCGGGCGGCCGAATTCACGCGCGATTTCGATCTTGAGTTCGGGGTGGCGAAAGACGGCGTTGTCGTCGACCGTGATGCGGCAATCGCAGGCGGCCAGCTTTCCGTCGCTGCGGAGCACCAGCGGATTGATCTCGGCGGAGCGGGTTTCCCATTGGCGCGCGACGCGGTAGAGCCCCAGCAGCGCTTTGGTTAGTTCATTCTGCAGCGAGCCGGTCACACCGGTCCTGCGCACCGCCTCGCGGGCTTCGTATTCGCGCAGTCCAAATCGTACATCGACCGGGGTCTTGGAGACATTCCTGGGATACTTGCGAGCCAGCTCTTCGATGCCGGAACCGCCGATCGAGGAGAAAATCACGATGGGGGTCTTGTTGGCATCGTCGACGACGATCCCAGCGTAGAACTCACGCGTGATGTCGAGCTTCTCCTCGATCAGGACTTCGGTGACATCGAAGCCGCCGATCTTCAAGGCGAGCATCCGCGCGACTGCGGCGGAGACTTCGCCGGCTGTCTCGACAATCGCGATGGCGCCCTGAGCCGCCCGTGATGTAGTCCACGCCTGGGCTTTCACAACAGCGGGGAGCCCACTGACAGTCAAAGCGGCATCGACCTCGCCGACAGCGTGAACGACCTGACCTTTGGGAACGGCAAATCCGGCTTCCCGAAGGAGTTGCTTACCCTGATATTCGTGCAGACGCGCCAAGTTCAATACCTGTTGAAACAACCAAAACAGCGCGCAATATTGAAACACAATGATGCAAAGTCAACGGGCAGAAGGTCCGTACAGGCAAACAGCGTACCACGGTCCGATCTTTTTTGTCAGTTGTCGCGGGATGCGGGATTCTGTAGAACCGGGATCCGGCACAGGAACTGTCACGCTTTAGTCCAGAGATCCGAATAGGAATCCAACATGCCGGGATTCAGCCTGCTTTACACCCCCCATCGAGACGTCGGGGAACTGGCCGCAAGATGCGAGTCTGTGCTCGAAAAGATGCGGCACGACAAAAGCTATGTCACGAAGTGCGTGGACCGAGATTCCAACCTGCAGTTGGCTTGGACGGCCTACAGCGGGTATCCGATCCAGTCCTGGACAACCGACGAGAGTGTGTTGATGGTCGAAGGCTGCGTGTACAGCCCCGACGTTGCCCAGTTGCATCTGCTTCTGGGACCGGACTTCCGCGCCCCAGGTGGTGTCCAGCGGGCCGCGAATTTCCTTCGGGATTGGACCCGGGAAGCCGATGGTGACTACGCCATTGTGTACATCAGCAAGTGCCCTCCACGGGGTGTGGTTCTCGCCCTGGATCCGCTGGGGCGACTCCCTGTTTACTGGAAGCTCAGCGGCGGGCGGCTCTTGGCGAGCCGTGAGGTCAAGTTCATTTCTGCGCTCTCGGAGTCGGTGGAGCTGGATACTCGCGGAATCGCTGAGACGCTCCTATTCGCCTTTCCGCTTGAGGAACGCACGTTCCTGCAGGGAATCTCCCGGTTGCCTCCGGGGGCAGTCCTTCGGTGGGAACCGGACGACGATCCGCACGCGCACATTTCGTCGCATCCGTGGGTGTTCTCAACTGAAGGTCGCGCGAAAGCAGGTATGGTCCAGTACACAGAAGATCTGGCCAGCGAATTCATCGCATCGTGTGAGCGACGCGCCCGGGTGCTGGCGGATCGCCCGCTCGTGTTATCACTCTCGGGCGGATTGGATTCCCGCGCGGTGGCGGCCGCCTTCAAGCGCCTCGGGCGACCGCTCCAGACAAGGACTTTCGTGGATGGGACCCAGCAGAGAGACAAGGATGCGGATCGTGCGGCCATGATCGCAGCGGCCACGGGCTTCGATTGGAAAGCAATCCCGCTCGCCACACCCTCACTGGAAGCCCACGAGCGTCTCGTCACGATGAAAGGCGGCCTGAACTCCGCGGCGATGGCATACGCAGAGGAGTACCTGTCTGCGATAAAAGAGGGATGTGGCCCAACGGCGGTGCTGCTGTCAGGTGGAGGCGGCGATCTCGCCCTGCCACCGCGCCATCCGTACCGCGTCCTCTCATCGAATCACGATCTGGCCGGCCTGCTCCTGTCGCGCAGCGCGATCTTCCATCCCGAGACAGTAGCACAACTCGTGGGGACCACCACGGACGTACTTCGCGATCGCCTGACGGAAACGCTTGCCGGTTATCCGGAGAAGGACCTTCCCGGCCGGTATCTTCACTTCTGCCTCACGGGGTTCGAGTTCAAGAACTACTTCGAGGGCGATGACCGCAACCGATGTTATCTCTGGTCTGCGGCACCGTTCTACGGGCAGCCTTTCTTCACGCGGGCCATGGCAGCGCCTTTCGGCTGGAAACGGCGCCGGCGTTTGCAGGTTGCATTCCTCCGGCAGTTGGGGGTAGAAATTGCTCGCATCCCCAGTGCGAATACGGGGCTTGTGCCGGGGTCCGTGCTCGACCAGGCGCGGCAGTGGATGCGGGAGGCGAGCCTCTCCTCACCGGCGATGGAGATCATCTGGCGGGCCCAGCGGAGGCGGCGCACGCCCCACGCGTTTGTCGCACCCGCACTTGTAAATCAGATGATGATCGACACCGTAACGAAGTCGGCAGCGGTCGGTGCTGTTTTTGACCGGACGCTGATGCAGGAGATCTTACGCGCACCGCTCAGTGAACAACAGTACTGGCTTCTGTACACCCTGGTTCGGTACGTCTCGTCTTTGGATACCCCTTCCCAAACCGCAACATCCTGACAGGGAGAGCGACTCCGGCCCGCCCTGGCCGTAGTTTTTGTCTTGCTGGGGACCGATTTCGCTTGTCCCGACCTTTGATGGCCGACAATATTTGCGCCCGATTGAACCGGTGAGAAGGAGAGAAAGCGATGGCCAAATACAAGATCGCCTGGATGCCCGGAGACGGGATCGGCAAGGATGTGATGGACGCCGCGAGGATCGTTCTCGATGCGCTCAAATTGGACGCCGAGTACATCGACGCGGACATCGGGTGGGAGTTCTGGTGCGAAGAGGGCAACCCGCTGCCCGAGCGCACTCTCAAGATCCTGCCTGAGACCAAATGCGCGCTTTTCGGGGCGATCACATCCAAGCCCAAGGAAGAGGCCGAGGCAGAGCTGGCACCGGCGTTTAAGGGGAAGGGGCTGAAATACTCGTCGCCGATTGTCGGTTTGAGACAGGCATTCAATCTCCACACGAATCTGCGCCCCTGCAAGGCCTACCCCGGCAATCCGCTCAATTATCGGGACGACATCGATCTGGTGGTGTTCCGTGAAAACACTGAAGACTTATATGCCGGCGTGGAATTCCACCCGGTTGCCGATGATCTGCGCGCAAAGCTCTCTGAACACAACAAGAACATGAAGAAATTCGACAAGGTCAGAGCGGATGAGATCGCGATCTCGTGCCGCATCATCACCAAACCCGCAAGCCGAACCATCGTCACTTCCGCATTCGAATACGCCAAGAAGTACGGGTATTCGTCGGTGACTCTTGTCGAGAAACCGAACGTGCTCCGCGAGACATCGGGCCTGATGACCCGCACCGCCCGCGAGGTCGCCAGGGGCTACCCAGGGATCAAACTCTACGAGGCCAATATCGACGCGATGTGCATGTGGCTGATCAAGAATCCGAAGGACTACGGCGTCATGGTGACGTCGAACATGTTCGGCGATATCATTTCTGATCTATGCGCGCAGCTCGTGGGCGGACTGGGATTTGCGTCATCGGGAAACATCGGAGACAATTACGCTGTCTTCGAGCCGACTCACGGTTCGGCGCCGAAATACGCGGGCCAGTACAAGGTCAACCCGATGGCCATGCTTCTGACTGTCAAACTCATGCTGGACTGGCTGGGTGAGACATCGATGGCGACCCGGCTGGAGAATTCGATCGCCAAGACCATCAAGGACGGCCGGGTCCGGACGTACGATATGGGCGGGACGAACACCAGCCTGGAGGTCGCCGAGGCCGTGGCGCGGGGGCTATAGGCCACCATCTACATCAGTGTCCAGCCTGCCGATAGATGTTCGCAGGATCTTCCTTTGGCCGTAGGGGCGGGGAAACTCCGCCCCTACTAAGTCCACTTCATGATCCTGCCCTTCATCAACGGTATTACTGCTACAGGAATCAGAAGCGATCGGTGGTTCGGAGACCGTCATAGAGAATCGGTGAGCGTCTTTGTGTCGGTCATCGTGCCGGTGACTTGGCGGCGGAGTTTGATTCGGGTGAGTTCGGGATCCGATTCGAAGCCGTACCCTTTCATCACATCTTTGTCGCGGGTGATGACCACGTAGCTTTCCGTGTGAATGACCCGGCTTGAGTCATTCCAGGCCAGGTGGTCGGACTTCAGCTTGGTCCCCTTGTCGGTCGTGATATGCACATTGCCGAAAACCTCCAGTCCGCGCTGACGTTCGCGGATCAGGGCCGAGTCGGCACGCAGAGCCGAGGTGTGTTTGCCCGCCTCATCAAAAAAATCCACCAGAAGATCATGCGCCCAGGCCGAGTCGCGGTCGGAATAGCTAACGATTCGACCGCTCTTAATCTTTGTAGTCACCACGGCACCGGTAAGGAAGACCGTGGTGGCATTTGTGGCCTCTGATGACGGGAACGTCTGAGCCGGAGGTTTGACAGTCGTCTCCTGGCTCCCACAGGATGCGAGAACGATGGCGCCGAGAACCCAAAGTCTATGGCAGAGGCACGATTTCAGAGACACTCCCTAATGATGCCGTTATCCGGTTCATTCTTCGGCAATCCAACGCACATGTTGAATGCGTTTCGTCCTACACTGCACCCGACGTCAGAATGTCGTGCAAGTGGATGATCCCCTGGGGACGGCCATCGTCTGCCACGACGAATAAGATCGTAATCTTGAAGTCTTCCATCCTGCCCAATGCCACCACTGCCAGTTCCGACTTGCTGATCGTTTTGGGGTTTTTCGTCATCACGTCAGCCGCGCTCAACGCAAACAGATCCCCCTGGCGCTCTACGTGCCGACGAAGATCGCCGTCAGTGAAAATGCCCGCCAGCCGCCCGTCAGGATCCAGCATGCCGGTGGCCCCCAGCCGCTTGCGTGTCATTTCCACCAGGACATCCTTGAACGGCGCGCTGATGCCCACGAGAGGAATCTGATCGCCGGCATGCATGAGATCGCCGACGGTCAGAAGAAGGCGGCGTCCCAAAGCCCCCTTCGGATGGAGACGGGCAAAATCCTCGACCGTCAGGCCCCGTTCGGAAAGAAGTGTGACGGCGAGAGCGTCGCCCAATGCCAGCGCCGCCGTGGTCGAACAGGTCGGCACCAAGTCGTATGGTTCGGCCTCACCATCCACGGCAGCGTCGAGAACAACATCGACACGTCTTGCCAATTCCCCATCCAGTCGGCCCGTGATCAATATGATGGGGGTGCCGAGGCGCTTGAAAGCCGGCAGCAGTTCTCCGATCTCATCGGACGCCGCAGATTTGGAAATGGCGAGAACAACATCTCCGGCGCCGACAACACCGAGATCGCCATGCCCGGCTTCCACGGGATGAAGGAAGAACGCAGGAGTCCCGGTTGACGAGAGCGTGGCGGCGATCTTCTGGCCGATCAGACCAGATTTGCCCATACCGGTAACGATCACTCGTCCTTTGGCCCTCAACAGCAACTCGACGGCCGCATCAAAATGATGATCGAGACGGTCGGCAATCGAAGCCACAGCGTTGGCCTCGCGTAAGATCACGTCGCGGCCGATGCGGCAGCGACGCGATGTGTCACCCAGCGGCGACTGCAGGAGCGCATCAGCTTCCGGCAGCGGGTCGGATCCGATCGGATTCCACTGGGAATTCATTTCTTGCCCTTTGCCAACGGCGGCCAGACGAAAGCGTGCGCGGCGAGCACGGCATCAATCGCCTCACGCGCGATACCGCGCCCGCCAGGAGACTTCCCGATCCAGCCGGCGATGCGCTTGATGGCCGGGTTTGCGTCACAGGGCGCCACGCCGATCCCGGCATGTTCAAAGATCGGACGGTCCTGCACATCGTCGCCGATGAACAGGCATTCGGCGTCGCTGACCCCGTGCTTCGCTTTCAATTCCTCATAGGCCGCGAATTTGTCGTAAGCTCCCTGGTAGACGTCGTCGATGCGCAGGAACTCGGCGCGCGCGCGTGTCGTCTTGTCCTGATTGCCGGTCACGATGGCGAACTTGATCCCGGCCTGGTGACCCATGAATATCCCGACACCGTCGGGCACCCAGAACTTCTTCATCCGCTCGCCGTCATCCCCGATGAGAACGTAGTTGTCGGTCAGAACACCGTCGAAATCGAAGATGATCAGGCGTATCCTCGCCAATCTCGCCTTGGAGGGCTTGCGGTTGTTACTCATTGTGCTCCGCTCTCAGATTCGGAGATCCACCGGCGATTTCATCGGCGGTGTCCCACAGCTCGGAGAGGCGTGCCAGCGGCCACTGGGTTTCGCGGTCAGAGAGAGCTTTGTCGGGATCGGGATGAACCTCGCAAAAAACCGCGTCTACTCCGACGCCGAGCGCGGCGCGGAGGAGGGGCAGCAGAAACTCGCGCCGCCCGCCAGAGCGCCCGCCCCCCGAACCTGGTGTTTGCACCGAATGCGAGGCATCATAGCAAACAGGGAATCCTGATTGCCGCATGAGAGGCAGTGAGCGGAAGTCCACAACGAGGTCGCCATAGCCAAACGTGGTGCCGCGCTCGGTCAGGATCACCTTGTCGTTGCCGGCACGAACCGCCTTGTCGGCGATGTGCCCCATGTCGGATGCCGCCAGGAACTGACCCTTCTTGATGTTGAGTGGTTTACCAGTGATGGCCGCCGATACCACCAGATCGGTTTGCCGGCAAAGGAAGGCGGGAATTTGCAGCAGATCCACCACATCCGCGGCGGCGCGCGCCTCGGCCGGTGAATGCACGTCGGTGGTCAAAGGCAGACCGGAGGCGGAGCGGACTTTCTCCAGGACGCGAAGTCCCTCATCAAGCCCCAGTCCGGAGTAGGAATCGGCCCGAAGACGATTCGCCTTCGCATAAGAGGATTTGAAAACAACCAATCGACCGGATTCCCGAGCGGCCTGCGCGAGACGATCGGCGACATGCAGCGCCATGTCTTCACTTTCCAGAACACAGGGACCCAGAATCCACAGAAGGCGTCCTTCGCCGATTGAGACTGAGCCAATCTGAAAGTGCCGCACGGGGGGTTTCGTCATGTCCATGACTCAGGCCTTACGCCGATCTGAGCACGGATCGGTCAGGGAAATATACGCAATTGCCTCGACCACAGGAAGTGTCATGCCTGTAATCCCAAAATAGAAATGTCCTATTTCTACCAAAATAGAAATGTCCGGTTTAGGTTACCATGATGTCCTCGGCTGTCTTTTGAGACACAAGGATCCGCTGCCGCCAAGGATGATCCGCCGCGG
>Ga0315273_10003771_pt1 | contig 18316 bp, 15 predicted proteins | sample YL17G02_0_MG_FD_205753 | JGI IMG/M metagenome (GOLD analysis project Ga0315273, IMG submission 205753) | Sediment microbial communities from Yellowstone Lake, YNP, Wyoming, USA - YL17G02_0 | ecosystem: Environmental > Aquatic > Freshwater > Lake > Sediment | place: USA: Wyoming | collected...
GGAGTGCACCGTCGAGAGCTCGATCATCGGCGTGAGGACGATGATGACGCGAGCGACCGTGCGGCGCTCGCTCGTGATGGGGGTCGACCCCTACCCGCCCGCAGGGCCCGAAGGCTCACCGCCTCTGGGCATCGGCGAGGGGTCGCTCATCGAGGACGCGATCGTCGACAAGAACGCGCGCATCGGCCGCAACGTTCGCATCACGAACAAAGGCGGCGTGGCCGAGGCCGAAGGAAAGGGCTGGGCGATTCGCGAGGGGATCGTGGTCGTGACGAAGAACGCGGTGATACCGGACGGGACCGTCATCTGACCGGATTGTCCACTACGGTTTCCTCGGCCCATCCCCACAGAATCGCTGGACCCCTAAACCACGAGAGCCTGCAATTAAAGACGGGATCGGTCCTTGCCGAGACCGGGCTGCCGCCCATGTTCAGGGTGCACAGCTGTCGAGGGGGTTCTCCATGAAGCTCGCTGTCGGTCTTCTGGTCGCCACGGTCTACTCTTGTGCTCTCGCGAGCGGGTCGGGTCATCGCACCCTGACGTTCGAGGAGCGCGTCAACGCGCAGGCGGCCATCGAGCGCGTCTACTACGCGCACCAGATCGGCGCGACCCAAGCGTTCGAGGCGGCGGTGCCGCGGGCCGTGCTGGAAAGCAAGGTCCGCAAGTACCTCGAGCAAACGGTGGCGCTCGACGTGTACTGGAAGACCGCGGTGTCGGACGAGATGCTCCAAGCCGAATTGGAGCGCATGGCGCACGGGACCAAGATGCCGGAGCGGCTGCTCGAACTGTACGCGGCTCTGGGCAACGATCCCTTCGTTATCAAAGAGTGCCTCGCGCGCGCGACCCTCGTGGATCGGTTGATTCACAATTTCTACGCATTCGATCCGACCCTCCACATCGAGCCGCGGCGACGGGCCGAGGAACTCCGCCGGCAACTGTCAACGGGTGAGTTGAGTCCGCTGACGGGTCACCCGAATCGCTCCGTGGCCGAACTCGTGATGAGCGAAACGACGGGCGAGAAGTCGAAGTCTCTCCGGCGCCAGTTGTCGCCGGACGAGTTTCACACTCAGCGATCGCGGCTTCCCGATGTTATGGGGCAGGTGTCGGCACTCGAGGAAGAGAGCGACGCCTTTGTTCTCAGGGTGGGCTTGAGTGAAACAGCGGGTGACGTTCGAGTGGCGAACTATGTCGTCGCCAAGACCACCTGGGACGCCTGGTGGGAAGAGGCGAAGACGGCGGTGCAGGCGGCGCCCGTGGTGACCGTCGCCTCGGACCGTGCCCCGCTGCCCCTTCCGGCCAAGGCTCTTCGGGTTGGTGCGGACTCGGAACGACCGCAGGGAATCAGGCTGCCGTCGCCTGGGCTGTCTTGCTTGAGCATCGGGAGCGCATCGCCGAACGCTGTCACCATGGTGTGCGGCGGGGGGAACGACAGCACGCAGCAAGTGGACGTCGTGATCGGCGGTGAACCGACGCTGATGCTGAGCGGGTTGACCTTCGACGTGATGTACGACGGGTCGAGTCTGGAGTTAGTGTCGGTTGACGTCAGCGCCGCGAGCCAGCTCTTTCCCGGCGCCCTGATTTCAGTGGTTCCGTCCCCCGAACCGAACTCCGTGCCCGGTTATAAGGATGTGGTGGTGGCGATCCAGATGACGGGAAGTGTCCTCGTGCCGGTCGATGTGGGCCAGCATCTCGTTCTCAGCCTCTCTTTTAGCCGCGTTCCGGGCGCGACGTTCAACTCGGCCCCGGTGGCGTTCAACCCCGAGCGAATCTTGGCCGCCACCCCCGCGACAGCGGGCACCACCTTCGCCAGCAGCCTCGTGTTGTCGTACGTGGGGGATGCGTGCCCCGGCGACGACACGTGGACGCCGGGGTCCATGACGGACGCGCCGTCTGCGCGCGCAGGCCACACCACCGTGTGGACGGGGAGTCTCATGGTGGTCTGGGGTGGCTACTACGTCAATACCGGTGGCCGGTACGACCCGGCGACCGACAGCTGGACGCCGACGTCCACCACGGGCGCGCCGTCCGCGCGCGCCGAACATACCGCCGTGTGGACGGGGAGCCTCATGGTGGTGTGGGGTGGCTACGATGTCGGCACCTACCTCGACACGGGTGGGAGGTATGACCCGACCACCGACAGTTGGACGCCGATGTCCACGACGAGCGCGCCGTCCGCACGTGTGTTTCATACAGTCGTGTGGACGGGGAGGCTGATGGTGGTTTGGGGCGGCCTAAGCAGCGACGCCTACACCGACGTCAACACCGGCGGGCGGTACGACCCGGCGGCCGACACATGGACGCCGACGTCGACCGCGGGTGCGCCCTCCCCTCGCAACGGCCATACAGCCGTGTGGACAGGAAGCCTGATGGTCGTGTGGGGCGGCTGGGGCGAAGAAGCTGCTGTCAACACCGGCGGCCGGTACGACCCGGCGGCCGACAGCTGGACTCTGACGTCCACGACGGGAGTTCCGTCAGCGCTCGGCTACCACACCGCCGTGTGGACGGGGAGTCTCATGGTGGTGTGGGGTGGCAACGATAGTACCGGTGGCCGGTACGACCCTGCGGCCGACACATGGATCCCGACGTCCACAATGGGAGCGCCGTCGGCTCGCTCGTACCACACCGCCGTTTGGACGGGGAGCCGGATGTTTGTCTGGGGTGGCTACGACGCCAGCGGCCGCGTCAACACAGGCGGCCGGTACGACCCTGTGGCCGACAGTTGGACGCCGACGTCCACGACGGGAGCGCCGTCCGGGCGCGACGAGCACGCCGCCGTGTGGACTGGCAGCCTCATGGTCGTGTGGGGCGGCTGGGGCGAAGAAGCTGCTGTCAACACCGGCGGCCGGTACGACCCGGCGGCCGACAGCTGGACACCGACGTACACGACGGGTGCGCCATCCGCTCGCACTCATCACACAGCGGTTTGGACGGGGAGCCTCATGGTGGTGTGGGGTGGCCGCGACTTCAGCGCGTACCTCGACACGGGTGGGCGGTACGACCCGGCGACCGACAGCTGGACGCCGACGTCGACCGCGGGGGCACCGTCCGCGCGCGGCTACCACACCACGGTATGGACAGGGAGCCGGATGGTCGCCTGGGGCGGCTACTTCTACGACGGTTACGACGGTACAGATCACTTTCTGAACACCGGCGGGCGGTACGACCCTGTGGCCGACAGTTGGACGCCGACCTCCATGACGGGTGCGCCGTCCGCGCGCTCCGTCCCCACAACCGTGTGGACAGGAAGCCGGATGGTGCTCTGGGGCGGCTACTTCTACGACGGTTCAGATCACTATCTGAACACCGGTGGGCGATACGATCCGGCGGCCGACAGCTGGACGCCGACGTCGACGGCGGGCGCGCCGTCCACGCGCTCCTCCCACAAAGCCGTGTGGACGGGAAGCCGGATGGTGGTCTGGGGCGGCTACTTCTACGACGGTTTAGATCACGAACTGAACACTGGTGGGCGGTACGACCCGGCGGCCGACAGCTGGACGCGGACTTCAACGACAGGAGCGCCGTCCGGGCGCTACGGCCACACCCTCGTGTGGACGGGGAGCCTCATGGTCGTTTGGGGTGGCTGGGAAGGCAGCGAGGCCAACACCGGTGGGCGGTACGACCCGGCGACCGACAGCTGGACGCCGACTTCCACCACGGGTGCGCCATCCGCTCGCTCGTACCACACGGCCGTGTGGACAGGGAGCCTGATGACGATCTGGGGCAGCAACTTCTACGACGGTTCAAATTATTACTACCTGAACACTGGTGGGCAGTACGACCCGGCGACCGATAGCTGGACACCGACGTCCACGACGGGTGCGCCGTCCGCGCGCGCAGGCCATACCGCCGTGTGGACGGGGAGCCTGATGGTGATCTGGGGCGGCTACGACGGCGGCGCCTACCTCGACACCGGTGCGACGTACGACCTCAGCGCATCGATCGACAACGACGGCGACGGATACAGCGAATGCCAAGGCGACTGCGACGACGCGAATCCCGCAATTCACCCGAGCGCGTCCGAGGTCTGCAACGGCATCGACGACGACTGCGACGACGTCATCGATAACGGTGATGGCATTCTCTGCGGCGATGGGAATGCCTGCACGAACGACGTGTGCAACGGTGCAACGGGGTGTTCTCACGTCAACAACGCCGCAGCCTGCAACGATAGTAACGTCTGCACCGACGACTCTTGCAATCCCGCCAGCGGTTGCTTCCACACGACCAACACCGCGGCTTGCATTGATGGGAATGCCTGCACGAAGTCGGATCACTGTGTGGCCGGGGCGTGCGTCGGGGGGCCCCCACTGGACTGCAACGACAGTAATGTCTGCACCAACGATTCTTGCAATCCTGCCAGCGGCTGTGTCCACACCAACAACACCGCAGCTTGCATTGATGGGAGCGCCTGCACGACAAACGATGCCTGCAACGGTGGCGCCTGCGTCGGGGGGACCCCACTCGACTGCAACGACAGTAACGCCTGTACCGCCGATTCTTGCATTCCCGCCAGCGGTTGCGTCAACACGGACAACTCCGCTGCTTGCGGCGATGGCAACGTGTGCACGGCGGATGTCTGTGACCCGGCGATAGGCTGCATCGTGAATCACCAGACCGCCAACATGGACGCCGGTCTCGGCTTCTCGGCCGACCGGGTCGATGGTCGCGATCTGGTGGTGTTGGCGGATGCCTGGAACAGCTGTCCGACCGAGCAGCGCTACAACGCCGACGCGAATCTGGACCCGCAGGATCCGTGCATCGTAGACCTCGACTTTCGTGAGTTCATGAAAGCATTCGGCCACAGCTGCCCAGTAGGAACACTGCAATGATGTCTCGTGGACTGTTCTTGCTCGGCTTCTCGCTGGCGTTGCTGGTGGCCTTCGGGTGCAGCAGCAGCAGCGGCAGCGGAGGGGGAGGCGGGGGCACGACCTCGCCTGCAATCGTATGTATCAACGGGGACGCGGTATCGCCGGACGCCCTCACCATGATGTGCGGCGGCGAGACGAACAGCACAACGGAGCAAGTCAACGTCGTGATGGGCGGTCCGGCGTCGGGGACCACGACGCTGCGCGGATTGAATTTCGACGTGACGTTCGATCCTTCGAAGCTCCAATTCGCGGGCTTGACGCCGAACGATCCGGCCGATCCGAACGCGCTCTTTCCGTCGAGCGTCACCCCCCTGGCAACTTCCCACACAGCGGGCCGGGTGGTGGTGACGATCCAGCGGTTCGAGGGCGATTCCGACCGGGTGGTCTCGGCGGGCCAGTACATGAACGTCTTCAGCCTCTCCTTCCAGCGCGTGGCGGGGGCGACGTTCGGCCCGACCCCGCTGACGTTCGACAACGCCGAATACACGCGCCCGAGCCCCTTGACGCCGATCGGTTTTCCGCCCGTAAACGGCCCCACGCTGTCGTATTAGCCATTACTACGAGGAGGGTGCTGCTGCCGATCGCGAACTCCGTCGTAACGCCGCCTCTGGGCATCGGCAACGGATGGGCGAGCCCCGACGGGACCGCGATCTGACTCCTCGCGGATCAGATCTCGAAGATCTCGGCCACCGTGACGGAAAAGCCCGGCAAGGCATCCTCGCCGTCGAGGAGGTCCGGACCGGCGAGGATGAGTGGGGCGAAGGGGGACCGGAAGACGCTCACCTCTTCGCGGACGGGAGTCACGACCCAGACCAAACGACTCCCTGCGGCGAGGTAGTCGGAGACCTTCCCAAGAACCTCTCTTGTCCGGTCGCCCGGAGAGATCACTTCGATCGCGAGGTCGGGCGCTCCGGGGATGTAAGGACGCGCATCTTTGGTCTCGCGTTCCCGCTCATTGGACAAGAAAGCGACGTCGGGTCCGCGAACCGTGTCCGGCTGCCGGGCCAGCACGAAACCCGTGTCTCCGGTGTAGACGACGCCCAATCGCCTGGAGCCGACGAAATTGGAGAGAAGATTGGAGATCCGCGCCACCGTGCGTCCGTGAAGACGCCCTGGAACCGGCTCGGATACCAGGGATCCACGGAGCAATTCGTAGCGGAGTCCGTCGTCGGGAAGCTTATACTGCGGCAACGATCCAGAGGAAGACCATGAGCGCAGGAGACGAGCGAGAGTACGCCCTTGGCGCCAACGCCGCCGAGATCGTTCGCCTTGGAGTGCAGCACAGGCTCTGGGCTGCTTCCGCGATCGCGCTCTGGGAGCGAGCGAACATAAGAGCCGGGCAGACCGTGCTCGATATCGGCTGCGGGCCGGGGTACACGAGTGTCGACCTGGCCGGAGTGGTCACGTCGAGCGGGAAGGTCGTTGCCATAGACCAGTCGGCGCTGTTCATCGAGCATCTCAAGCAGAGACAGAAGCTCTTGGGCGATACCACGATCGCCGCCCGAGTCGGAGACGTTCAAAAGCTCGAGCTCGATAAGGAGAGCATCGACGCCGCCTATCAGCGTTGGGTGTTGTGTTTCGTGAGCGATCCCGACGCCGTGATTGCCGGCGTCGCGCATGCGCTCAAGCCCGGCGGCGTGTTCGCCATCCAGGACTACATCCACTACGAGGGGATCTTGCTGTCGCCGCCGAGCGAGCCGTTCCGGCGCTTCATCACCGTCGTGGCCGAGGCGTGGCGAGGCCATGGCGGCGATACCGAGATCGGGCTGCGCCTTCCGGCGTTGCTGGCGAAGCACGGTTTGACTCCCATCCACATCGCCCCGCTCCATCGCGTCGCGCGTCCAGGCTCCCAGCTCTGGACCTGGCCCACGATCTTCATCGACACCTACGGGCCGAGGTTGGTCGAAGAGGGACGGCTGAGGCGGGCGGAGCATGAGGCGCTGGTCGCGGACTGGAAAGCGCACACCGCCGATCCGAACGCGTTTTTCGTCTCGCCGCCGATGGCGGACATCATCGCCGTCAAGCGCTGACGCGTCAGCGCACGCCGGTTCCGACGTAGAGCGTGGAGACGTTGCGCCGGTAGCTGTACACGTACGAACGGCCGTCGGCGGAAATCTGGAAGTACCCGAGGTCGACGAGCCCGGCTCGGTCGATCGGCATCAGCTCTTTCCAGAGCGAGCGCTGTCCGGTGGCGACGTCGACGCGCTCGATCCGCGCCGGCAGTCCGGCCCGACGCGTCACGAACACAGCCCGGCCATCGTCGCTATAGCGCAGGATGAAATCCCCGGCATTAACCCCTGGAAGCGGCCGCGCCTCCCCGCCTTCGAAGGGGATGATGCGTCCCGGGCCGGAGAGCGACCCCACGGCGATCCACTTCCCGTCCGGGGAGATCGCGCCGTGGACCGCAGGTGCCTCCTCGGTGATCGGTTTCGGCGCTCCGCCGCCCTGATCCATCACGAACAAGCGAGGGAGGTGGTTCGCCTCGGCAGCCTGAAGAAGCAGGCGCCGGCCGTCGGGATGCCAGTTCGCGGCTGAGGCCGACAGACCGGGGAGCGACACCGTCTTCGCTTCGCCGGCGCCGGTGGGGACGAAGGTCATGCGATCCGCGTTGTCGACGGGTGTCGTGGCGGCCCACCGGCCGTCGGGCGAGAGCCCGAGGGAGTACCCCTCGCCGAGCTTCACGGCCGGAGTTCCGTCGGTCTTGCGGAGATAGACCGAGTAGGCGGGGCCTCCGCCCTGGCCCTGCTCTTCGAACAGCAACTCGTGCCCGTCGCCGGAGAGGTCGCTAGGCCGCGACCAGTCCAGCCACGACAGGTCGCGCTCGACGGTTTCTCCGGGCGCCAAGCCCAGGATGCCGCGCCTCCAGTTGTTGCGCGCGACCAGGACCCTTCCGTTGGCCGCGACGTCATACAGCGAGAGGCTGACCGGCATCCCCGCGACCATGCGCAAGCGCCCGGCGAGATCGACGGCGTAGAGCGACAGGAGATTACCCGTCTTGCCGGCGGTGAACCAGATCTCCGACCCGTCCGGCGACCACGCGAGACCCTCCGCACTGTTGAACGGTTCGGTCAGCGCTTTCATCTTGCCGTCGAGATCGACGACGGCGATGCGGCCCCGGTTGTCACCTCCCAGAGGATGATCGATGAAGCCGATCCTCCGGCCGTCGCGCGAGAAGCGGGACGAGCTCACCCAGGTGCTCGTCTCGTAGAGCACCTTGCCGATCGGGTACTCGATCCGGTAGCGCCCTTCGACCGCCCGCACGACGGCCAAGCCCGAGCCGTCTTTCGCCCAGTCGGCGTCTTGCACGTCGTCGAGCACCTGGCGCGGGACGCCACCCGCCAACGACGCGCGAGCCAGGGTGCCGGCTCGCTGGAAGCCGAGGGTGTACCTGGCCTCGAGCAGGATCGCCATCTCGCCCGAACCCGACACGGACAGGACATCCGCTGTGGGGAGGCCGAGCGTCCTCGATTCCGGGGCGCCGGGGCGCGCCGTGAACAACTCCGTGGGGTTTCCCTCCCAGGCCGCTCCGTAAACCACCGACTCGCCGTCGGGAGTGAATCGCCCGGAGGAGATCGTGCCCTGGCGAAAGGTGAGCTGGCTGTAGTCCACCGGCGCGGGAGTGCCAAGCGTCAGCCGGCCCACTGCGACGCCGGCGGCGAGTGCAAGCAGGAGGCCTGCTGCGGCCACCACCGGCCTGGTCTTCCACGCGCGCGGGGTCGCGGCGAGTTTGCTCCCGCCGGTCGTGGTGACTGAAGGCGACGACAGCGCCTCGATCTGGAAGGCGAGATCGCGCGCCGACTGGAACCGCTCGTCGGGGCTCTTCTCCAAGCAGTGCTGCACGACACGCTCGAGGCCGGCGGGAATATCGCTCCTTGTCTGTGAGACCTCGGGAGGTTCTTCCTTGAGGATCGCGTTCATCGTCTCGACGGACGAGTCGCCCTGGAAGGCGCGCCGGCCCGAAATCATCTCGTAGAGAATGCAGCCGAAGCTGAAAATGTCGGAGCGGTGGTCGGCGGGCTGCCCGCGCACCTGCTCGGGCGACATGTAGCCCACGGTGCCCATCACGACGCCCGCGCCGGTTTCGACCTGAGTGGGCGCTTCGGTCAGCTGCGACGCGGCGGGGCGCGAGCCGCCCGGAATCACGAGCTTCGCCAAGCCGAAATCCAGGATCTTCAGGCGGCCGTCGTGCGTGACGAAGAGGTTTTCCGGCTTGAGATCCCGGTGGACGATGCCCTTCTGGTGCGCCGCGGCGAGCCCCTGGGCGAGTTGGCCGGCGTAGTCGATCGCCTTGCGCGCCGAAAGATGGGTGCCGGCCATCTTCTGGCGCAGCGTGTCGCCCTCGAGCAGTTCGGCCACGACGTAGGGCGCTCCCTGGTGGGTGCCGATGTCGTAGACGATCAGGATGTTCGGATGATTGAGCTGGCCCGCGGCGCGCGCTTCCTGCTCGAAGCGCAGCAAACGCTCAGGCTCGCCTGCAAACGACGGCGGGAGCACCTTGATGGCCACGTCGCGCGAGAGCCTCTCGTCGCGCGCGCGGTAGACCTCACCCATGCCCCCGGCTCCGATGGGGCCGAGGATTTCATACGGGCCGAGCTTCGTTCCCGGGGTCAGCGACATGACATGCGGAGCCTACCAGAGCCGGCCGATGCTATCCTCCGCAAATGAAGGTCAGGACGACTTGCAACCGCGATTGTCCCGACGCCTGCGGCATCGTGGCCACCGTCCTAGACGGCCGCGTCGTCAAGATCCAGGGCGATCCCGACCACCCCGTCACCCAAGGCTTCCTCTGCTACCGGACGAGCCGCTTCCTGGAACGCCAGTACGACTCCGATCGCATCACCTCGCCGCTCGTCAGACGGAACGGCGCCTTCCACCCGGTGTCGTGGGATGACGCGCTCGATCTGATCGCGGAGAAGATGCTGCGCATCAAGTCCGAGTCCGGCGGGGCGGCGATCCTCCACTACAGGAGCGGCGGCACGCTGGGGATCGTGAAGTTCCTCAGCGATCGGTTCTTTACGCTGTTCGGCCCGTGCGCGGTGAAGAGCGGCGACATCTGCTCGGGGGCGGGGGATGCGGCCCAGCTCGCCGATTTCGGCGAGGAAGACAGCAACGATCTATTCGACCTCCTGAACGCGAAAACGATCCTCATCTGGGGGAAGAACCCGCACGTCAGCAGCGTGCACCTGCTTCCGATCCTCAAAGAGGCGCGGGAGAAGGGGGCGCGGATCGTGATGATCGACCCGGTGCGCCACCGCGGCGCCGACCTCGCGGAGCTTCACGTGCAGCCGCGGCCGGGCGGCGACATCGCCTTGGCTCTCGGGGTCGCGCGGCGGCTGTTCGAAACCGGGAAGACCGACCCTTTGGCTGCGAGCTACTGCGATCATCTCGACGCGTTTCGCTCCCTGGCGTTTTCTCGCGACCTTCCGGCCTGGGCCGCGCTCGCCGACGTGACGCCGGCCCAGATCGAAAGCATCGCGGACCTCTACGCGGCGGGACCGTCGGCGATTCTCGTCGGCTGGGGGATGCAGCGGAAGGCCAACGGCTCCGCCACGGTACGCGTGCTCGATGCGCTGGGCGCGATCAGCGGAAACCTCGGCGTTCCCGGCGGCGGCGTGTCGTTCTACTTCAAACGTCGCGGCGCTTTCGATACGTCGTTTCCGGAAACGAGCGTCGAGCCGCCGCGGCAATTGCTCGAACCGCTGCTTGGCCGGCAGATCTTAGACGCCTGTGACCCCGCGATCCGCATGGTGTGGGTGACCGCAGGCAATCCCGTGGCGATGCTCCCCGACTCGCACACGGTGAAGCGGGCGTTAGAGACGCGGGAGCTGACCGTCGTCGTGGACTCGTTCCTCACCGATACCGCACGCGCCGCCCACGTCGTGCTCCCGACGACGACGATGTTGGAAGACGACGATCTCGTCGGCGCTTACGGGCATCACTGGTTGGGCGAGGTCCGTCCCGTCGTCCCCGCGCCCGAGGGCGTGAAGACCGACTACGCGATCGCGCAGGCGCTCGCCCTGCGGCTCGGGCTACACGAGCATTTCGCCGACGACATCGAAACCTGGAAACGGCGTTTCCTCGGCCGGGTCTCCGACAAGGGTGCCTCGCTCGAGGCGATCCGCGGCGGATACGTGAGGAACCCGCTCGCGCCGAAGGTCCTCTTCGCCGATCGGAAGTTCAAGACTGCGACGGGCCGCGTCAACCTGATCCACGAGGCCGACCCGGAGCCCGCGCGCCCCACGGCGGAGCGGCCGCTCCTCCTGATGGCCTTCTCGACCGAGAAGGCGCAGTCGTCGCAGTGGGCGCATTCACGGGGGCAGGACGGTCCCGCGGTGGCGACCGTGCATCCGGAGGCGGCCATCGGATTCGATGACGGCGCGATCGCGCGGATCACCTCCGAGCTCGGCGGGATGGACGTGCGGCTGAAATTCGATGCAAGGCAGCGGCGCGACGTGGTTCTCATGGCCAAGGGCGGATGGCTGAAGGACGGCCGCTGCGCCAACGCGTTGATTCCGGCGGTCGCCACCGATGCGGGGGGCGGCGCCAGCTATTACGACACTCCCGTTCGTGTGGAGAGGAGATAACGCCCATGGCGGTGACGCAGAGCTTCGACATCACGACCGGGTGCGACCTTCAAGAGGTCGACAACGCGGTCAATCAAACGGTGAAAGAGATCACGCAGCGCTTCGACTTCAAGGGGATCAAGGTCGGCGTCGAGCTGCTCCGCGCCGACAACATGATCGTCCTCACCGGTCCCGACGACTTCAAGATCAAGGCGATCTGGGACGTCTTGCAGACGAAGCTGGTGCGCCGCAAGGTGCCGCTGCGGAACTTGACGCCTGGGAAGATCGACAGCGCCGCGTTGGGCACCGCCCGCCAGGAGATCGAGCTTCAGCAGGGGATTCCGATCGAAACCGCGCGCGAGATCGTCAAGTTCGTCAAGGAGCACAAGCTCAAGAAGATTCAGGTCTCGATCCAGGCCGACCAGGTCCGTGTGAGCTCGCCCTCGCGCGACGAGCTCCAGGGCGTGATGGCGTTGCTCCGTCAACACGATTTCGGCGTCGAGCTGAACTTCGGCAACTTCCGGAGTCAATAGGGGACAGTCCCCTTTTTCTCAGAACTCCCCGGATACCGCTTTGCGACGAAAAAGGGGAGTGTCCGTCTTGGCGATCACTGATTCCCTGCGGGATCGCGAGCCGTCGGCTCAGCTCTCGAAGATCTCCGCGATCGTGACGGAAAGGCCTGGCAGCACATCTTCGCCGTCGAGCAGGTCCGTGCCGGCGAGGACGCGAGGAGCGAAGGGGGACCGGAAGACGCTCACTTCTTCGCGGACAGGATTCACGACCCAGACGATGCGACTCCCGGCAGCGAGATAGTCGGAGGCCTTCCCAAGGACCTCTCTCGTTCGATCGCTCGGAGAGACCACCTCGACCGCGAGGTCGGGCGCGCCGGGGAGGTAGGGGCGCGCGTTTTCGGTCTCGCGCTCCCGCTCGTTGGACAAGAAGGCGACGTCGGGTCCGCGAACCGTGTCGGGCTGGCGGGCCAGCACGAAACCGGTGCCTCCGGTGTAGACGACGCCCAATCGACTGGAATCGACAAAATTCGAGATGAGGTAAGAGATCCTCGCCACCGTTCGTCCGTGAATGCGATCGGGGAGCGGGTCGGAAACCAGCCTGCCACGGAGCAACTCGTATTTGAGACCATCGTCGGGAAGCTCATAGAGCTGCTCGGCGATAATAAGGTTTTCTTTGGGCCGGCTGGGAGTCATCGCTCGGAACAGTACTCGGGAAAAGGGGAGTGTCCCCTTTTAGTCGACGGTGGGGAGGCTGGAGGCTTCGCGGCTCTTCCGGCGCAGGAGGCTCGCGCGGGTGATGACGTCCTCGCCGAGCTTGTCGTTCACCGCGTCTTGCGCTTCGGCCAGCTTGCGCGAGCGCTCCATGGCGGCGTCGGGGAACAGCGACCCCGGCGCTCTCCCCGCCGGAACGAGGCCGCTGACGCCGACCCCGAGGAGGCGCACCCCTTTGCCGTGAAGATCGATGCGCTCGCGGTACATCGTGCGTGCGGCGTCGATGATCGTGTCCGCGAGGTCGGCCGGGTCACGCAGCGTCAGCGCGCGCGTCGACGTCGTGAAGTCCCCGGTGCGCACTTTCAAGTGCACCGTCCGTCCCGCGAGCCCGTCGCGCCGCAGCGTGCGCGCAACCCCTTCGGCGCGAGCGAGCAGCTCGCGGTCGATTTCCCGGGGGTCGGTCAGATCGCCGCCGTAGGTGCGCTCTTCCGAGATCGACTTGGCCTCGTGATCGGCGTGCACGGGACGGTCGTCCTCGCCGTGAGCCAAAGCGTGAAGGTGCGCCGCCATGCCGGGGCCCACGAGTGCCGCGAGCCCCGCCTCCGAAATGCGGGCGACGTCGCCGATGGTTCTCAATCCACCGCGATGGAGCACCTCGGCCGATTTCGGCCCGACACCCCACAGCCGTTCCACGGGGAGAGGCCACAGTCGTGACGCCACGTCCTCGATCGGGAAGACGCAAAGCCCGTCCGGCTTTTCGAGGTCGGAGGCGAGCTTCGCCAGGAACTTGTTCGGCGCGACGCCGACCGAGGCCGTGAGCCGCTCCTCTGTGCTAATGCGGTCCTTGAGGATGCGGGCGATCGCCGCGCCGTGCGCCAAGTCCTTCGCCAATCCGGTCATGTCGAGGAACGCCTCGTCGATCGAGAGCGGCTCGACGACGGGCGCTTCTTCGTCGAGGAGGCGCCGCAGCCGCCGCGAGACCTCGACGTAGAGGTCCATCCGCCCGGGGAGCCAGATCGCGCCGGGGCACAACCGCGCCGCGGTCACCGACGGCATCGCGGAGTGGACACCGAACTTGCGTGCCTCGTACGAGCAGGTCGACACGACGCCGCGCTTGCCGTTGTGACCGATGATCAGCGGCTTCCCCGCCAATTCGGGGTTCTCGCGCACTTCGACCGCCGCGTAAAACGCGTCCATGTCGAGGTGCAGAATGACCCGTGGCGGGTGCACGGTGGGCCCTACAGCATCCCGAGCAGGTCGGCGACCTCGGCCGGGGCTTCCATCGCGCTCATGTGCGCGACCCTTTCCAGGACGTGCAAGCGCGCCTCGGGGATGCCCTCCGCGATCACTTGCGCCCGGTCGGGCGGCGTCAGCGCGTCGACCGCCCCGACGATCACGATGGTCGGGACGCCGATCGTTGGGAGCAGCGCGCGCCGGTCCGGGCGCGCGGCCAGCGCCATCAGAGTCGGTGGCAGGCCGGAATCCCCGGCGTGCTCGAACATCGTCAGCAGGTGCTTGCTGTGCGCCGGAAACTGCGGACCAGTGGCGTTCAGGACGCTCGGGATGAAGGTCGCGGCGAATCGCCGCCACCCCTCGCGGCGGATCGTCGCGATCGCCGAGGCGCGCCGGCCCCTGCCCGCTTCGTCGTCGGTGGCGGCACTCGTGCTGACGAACGCGAACGCGCGCGCGAAGCCGGGATGCGCCGCGGCGATGCCGAACGCGGTGTACCCGCCCAACGAGAGCCCGGCGATTGCGGGGGCCTCGATGCCCTTCTGGCGAAGCAACTGCACGACGTCGTCGGCCCACTGGTCGACCGAAGGCAGCCGCCAGCCGAGCGTCGAGCCGCCGTGGCCGCGCAGCTCGGGGATGACCAGTCCGACGTCCGAGGGGAGCGCCGCGACGACGCCGTCCCACATCGAGGCGTCACAGCCCAGTCCGTGGATCAGAACGAGAGGATCGCGTCCGCGCCGGATCCGGTAGGAGATGTCGGCGCCGTCTTCGGTCGCGAAGTGCGCGTGCGTCAGGCCGTAGGCGCTCATAGCGCCAGGACCAGCTTGCCGCGCACGTGGCCGGCGCGGCATTCTTCCTGGGCGCGCGCCGCGGAAGCGAGAGGGAAGATCGTCTGGACGTGGGGGCGGAGCAGTTTGCGTCCGGCGTGGGCCGCGAAGACCGCGAGTTGCTCGCCCGAAGGCGCGGAGCTGATGCGCTCGAATCGGACGCCGCGCGCGGTCGCGGCCTCGGGATCGAGCGTATCGACGACGCTCACGATCACGCCGCCTGGCTTCACGAGAGCGAGTGCCGCGGCCAGCGGCGCGCCGCCGATCGCGTCGAGGACGACGTCGACGCCGTCTGGGAATCGCGCGGTGACAGCAGAAGCGAGGTCGTCGCGGGTGTGGTCGATCGCGTCTTCGGCCCCCTGGCTCATCACGAACTCCTGGTTGCGCGCCCCCGCGGTCGCGATCGAGCGCGCCCCGGCGATTTTCGCAAGCTGCAGCGCGAAGTGGCCGACGCCCCCCGAGCCGTTCAAGACCAGGAGCACGGCGCCCGCCGAAAGCCCCGCGCGCGCGAGCGCCTGCTGGGCGGTCAACGCGGCGCACGGGATCGCCGCCGCCTCTTCGAAGAGCAGGCTCGGCGGCATCAGCGCGACGTGACGCTCGGGGACCGCGACGTACTCGGCGTAGGTTCCCCATTGAATGTGTGGCTTCCGGGCGTAGGCGAAGACCCGATCCCCCTTGCGGAACCGCTGGCAGCCCTCGCCCAATTCGTCCACGACGCCGGCCACGTCCCATCCGGGGATCAGCGGAAATCCATGGGAGACCTTCGACAGGCTTCCTTCGCGGATCTTCCAGTCGACCGGGTTGACCCCAGCCGCCACCGTGCGGATGAGCAGCTCGCCGCGGTCGGGCTTGGGGCGAGGCCGGTCGGTTACGACTAGGACCTCGGGTCCGCCGAAGGCGTGCATCGCGACCGCTTTCATGGGAGGCCTCCGGAGGGATCGCTATTATAGTCCGTCGTTCCGAACGATCCTCGGAGGTGGTTTCCGTGAGTTCCAGCCCGCAGTCGGTGACGTTGACGCGCGAGGGGCCGATCGGCGTCTTGCGCATGGAACGCGAGCACGGCAACGCGATCAACGACGCGCTCGTCGAGAGCCTCGTCGCGACGCTAGCCGAGGCCGAATCCGATCCGGAGATCCGCGGCGTGTTGTTGACCGCGGGGGGGAAGATCTTCTCCCCGGGACTCGACCTGCAAGAACTGGTTTTGCTCGACCGCGAGGCCATGGAGCGCTTCATGCGCCGCTTCTCGGCGGCCGTTTTGACCCTCTACACGTTTCCGAAGCCGGTGGTCGCTACGCTTCACGGGCATGCGTTGGCCGGGGGCTGCGTGCTTGCGCTGTGCGCCGATTGGCGCGTGTTGAGGCGCGGTGCCGTCACGGGACTCAACGAGGTGAAGGTCGGCGTGCCGCTCCCGTTCGGCGTCGCGCTGATCGTCAGAGACGCCGTGCCGAAGAACAAGCTCACCGAGGTCGCGCTCCTCGGCCGGAACTACACCGACGAGGCCGCGCTCGCCGCCGGACTCGCCGACGAGCTGGCCGATGCCGCGGGGGTCGAGGCCGCCGCCCGCGCGCGCATCGAAGAGTTCGTCGCGAAGGACGCCTTCGCGTTCGCGGTGACCAAACGCTATCTCCGCTCTCCGGTGGTCGAGCGCATCCGCGCGAACAACCGACTGTTGATCCCCGAGTGGCTCGACGGGTGGTTTTCTCCGGGAACGACGGCGCGGATCGCGGCGATCGTCGCCGAGTTGCAGGACAAGGGAAAGCCGAAGTGAAGGGCGCCCACACGCTCGCGATCCAGGCCACCCTGCGGGACACCGACGTCTTCGGCCACGTGAATAACGCGGTTTACGTCAGCTGGTTCGAGGAAGTGCGCACGAGCTACGTCTGCTCGCGCCGGGGGTTCAAGGCGGCGGCCGAGGTCGATTTCATCCTCGCCTCGACCACGATCCACTTCCGCTCCCCCGTGTACATGTTGGAAACGATCGACATGCGCTGCGCGCCGGTGCGCATCGGCGACAGCTCGTGGGAACTGGCTTACGAAGGGCGCGCCCGCGAGGGCGGCCGCCTGGTCGTCGAGGGGGTCTCGACGCAGGTTCAATATGACTACGCGGCCCGCAAGAAAGCGCCGATCCCCGCGGCGTGGCGCGCCCTGCTCACGGCCGACCTGGAGAATTCATGATCCACCTCGTACTGCTCGTTCTGGCCCTTGTCGCTCCCGACCCGCGCGAGGTGCACCTCGCGAACATCCGCCAGCTGACGTTCGGCGGAGAAAACGCCGAGGCGTACTGGTCGGCCGACGGGAGGCAGCTGATCTTCCAATCGAAACGCGACGGTTCGGAGTGCGACCAGATCTTCGTGATGGACAAAGACGGCGCCAACGTGCGCAGGCTTTCGAGCGGGAAGGGGAGGACGACCTGCTCGTACATCTTCCCCGACGAGAAGAAGATCCTGTACGCGTCGACGTTCCTTTCGGGCGACGCGTGTCCGCCGAACCCGGACTACTCCAAGGGGTACGTTTGGAAGCTCTACCCGAGCTACGAGATCTTCACGGCGAACCGCGACGGTAGTGACGTCAAGCGAATTACGAACAACCCGGGGTACGACGCCGAAGCCACGCTCTCGCCCGACGGGCAGACAATCATCTTCACCTCGCTCCGGAAGGGCGACCTCGACCTGTACACCATGCGCCCCGACGGCTCGCACGTGAAGCGCATCACGAAGGAGCTGGGCTACGACGGCGGCGCCTTCTACTCGCGAGACGGCAAGCGCATCGTCTGGCGCGCGTCCCGCCCCAAGACCGAGGCCGAGATCGCCGCATACCGCGAGCTCGTCGCCGAAAGTCAGATCCGACCGATGGCGCTCGAGCTCTACGTCGCCGACGCCGATGGAAAGAACGCGTTCCAGGTCACGCACAACGGCGCCGCGAACTTCGGCCCGTACTTCTTCCCTGACGCGAAACGGATCATCTACGCGTCCAACGTCGCCGACCCCGGCGGCCGCAACTTCGACCTCTGGATGATCAAGGACGACGGCACCGGTGCCGAACGGATCACCTTCAACGACACCTTCGACGGCTTCCCGATGTTCAGTCCCGACGGCAAGTCTCTCGTCTTCGCGAGCAACCGGAACGCCGCGGTGAAGGGCGAGACCAACCTGTTCATCGCGGACTGGGTGGAGTAGGCACGCGTGGCGAAGGCCAAGGCAAACGCGTTAGCTCTGACCCGCGTAGAATCCAAAATCCTGACGATTCGGGGCGAAACGGTGATGTTGGATGCCGACCTGGCGGCCGTGTACGGCGTGTCGACGAAGGCGCTCAATCAGGCCGTCAAGCGCAACGCGGAGCAGACTTCCGCTTCCAGCTGACGAAGGCCGAGCGGGCGGAGGTGGTCACGAATCGTGACCACCTCCGAGCCCTCAAGTTCTCTCCAATTCTGCCTTGGGCCTTCACCGAGCATGGTTCGATCATGGTGGCAGCCGTCTTAAACAGCCCGCGAGCCGTCGAAATGAGCGTCTTTGTTGTGCGCGCCTTCGTGCGGCTGCGCGAATTCACACGCGCCCACGCCGGTCTTGCTGCCAAACTGAACGCGCTCGAGCGGCGCGTCGCCGGGC
>Ga0315273_10003772_pt1 | contig 18311 bp, 20 predicted proteins | sample YL17G02_0_MG_FD_205753 | JGI IMG/M metagenome (GOLD analysis project Ga0315273, IMG submission 205753) | Sediment microbial communities from Yellowstone Lake, YNP, Wyoming, USA - YL17G02_0 | ecosystem: Environmental > Aquatic > Freshwater > Lake > Sediment | place: USA: Wyoming | collected...
CATCGTGCAGCGCCGGGGGACCGAGTACATCGTGATCGCCGACCGGGTGGCCAACGGACCCCGCGGCGAGGCCTTCCATGCACGATTGCCAATGACCGGGGAGACGATGGAGTTCCTGCTCAAGGAGATCGAGTGGTTCCAGGTTCTGGGGAACGACGGATGAACGCACCGCTCGCAGTGGCCGTGGTCCACCTCGACGAGAGCTGCCTCGGCAACGGCCAGCCTGGCGCGACCCCCGGCGGCGCCGGCGGGCTCATCGAGACCGCTACGCGGACGGGGGTGCAACGGCGCGACTTCTTCCTGCACTCCGCAGACACGACCAACAACCGGATGGCGCTCGCCGGCGGCATCGCGGCACTCCAGCTCCTGGCCGGCAAAAACCAGCGGATGCGGGTGCTCCTGGTGTCGGATTCGGAGTACCTGGTCAAGGGAATGCGAGAGTGGGTGCCGGCGTGGAAGGACCGCGGCTGGACCCGAAAGGGAGGCCCCATCGAAAATCTTCCGCTCTGGCAGCAGCTGGTATCGTCAGCTGGCAAGCACGAAGTGCAGTGGACGTGGGTGCGCGGCCACCAGGGGCACGCCAAGAACGAGTACGCCAACGACCTGGCCGTGTTGGCGGCCACCGAACAGCATACCTCCGACGGCGCCATCTCGTCAGGGTTCGAGAATTGGCTCATCGCCAAGCGTAGCCGGGGGCAGTACCTCGAGTACGACGCCGATGCGGCGTATCGAAGCCTCGCTGATCGGCTCGCCCGCGGGGACGTGATTGCACTCAGAGATGTCGAGTAGCGCGCCCCTCGACTCGGCACTCCGTGGGCGGCCGGCGAAGGGAATGGTTCGGAGGGCAGTCAGTTCGCGTCCCCCGGAGCAACCGCAGGTGCGTTGGGGGCGCGAACTGTCCTGCCCGGAGGACCATCCCAAGCCGGTCGCCCGGGCGAGCGAGCGCGCTCCTCGACCGGACCGCTCCTCCGGCACTGGAGTTCACGCTCGACGGGAGGATCCAGCACAGATGCATCCCGTGAACTCACGTGCCTCCGGAGCAGTCCGGTCTTCAGTGCGCAGCTTTCGGATAGTCTGGCGGCGCGCACTCCGAACGATGAGATTCCACCCGTGACCACTCTCGACCCGCTCTTCCGCCTGCTCGTCCGCACGCTCTCGGAGCAGCACCCGACGCGCGCGCACCAGCCGATTGCCATCAACGAACTCATGGATTCGATCCTGCCCTACCGCCTCGTCCGCCGTGAACTCGGCGTCGACAGCAGCGAGGACTACGAGACCCTCCTGTTCCGGCTCTGCGCCGGCGAGGGCGCTTTCGTGCAGGCCGAGCCCGCGACGCAGTCGGCACTGGAAGCCGAGCTGGCCAAACCCCTCCCCGACCTGGCCCTGCTTCGGGTGTACGGCGACACCCACATTGTGCTGCGGATCGATCCGATGGCGGCGGCGATAGGCCTCCACCCCGCGGAGCGCTTCGCGCCGCCTGGCGAGCCAATGGCGCAGTCGGGGTTGATCCATGGGGAGCCCGGGGCGGAGGCGGCGGCGAAGACAGAGGACGACGCGCCACGGCACGGAGAGGAAGCGCGCGAGAATGCCGCGGGCTGGGTGCCCGATCCGGTGTTCGAGATGAATGCAACCGTGCCGGCGGCCACGCGGGAGCGTCCGGATGCGTCGACGGAACCCGACGTGACGCCCTCGCAGCCGCGGTGCCCGTTCTGCGGAGGCAGCCTCCCGCCGCGGATGATGATCAATTTTTGTCCGCATTGCGGCATGGGGCAGGACGTCGGCGCCTGCCGCGCCTGCGGCGCCGACATGGACGTCGGCTGGCGCTACTGCGTCACCTGCGGCGAGGAAGCGCCGGGAGGAACGACGTGACGCGCGCCAGGATTGCCATCATCGCCGGCGACGGGATCGGGCCGGAGGTGATCGACGCGGGGCTCCCCGTTATCGAGGCGGCCGCCCGCTCCGAAGGGCTGGCGCTCGACGTCGAGCGGCTCCCGTGGTCGGCGGAGCATTACCTCCGCACCGGGGAGACACTCCCCGACGAGGCGTTTGAGCACCTGCGGAACGATGTGGACGCCATCCTGCTCGGCGCCCTGGGCGACCCACGGGTGCCGGGCAACGAGCACGCGCGGGACATCCTGCTCGGCCTCCGCTTCCGGCTCGACCTCTACATCAACTTCCGGCCCACCCGGCTCTTTCATCCCCGGCTCTCTCCGCTCCGGGCCGATCGCCGCACCGACGGCGGAAGCACCGCCATCGATTTCGTCATTTTCCGGGAAAACACCGAGGGACAGTACCTTGGCAAGGGCCGCTCGGAAAGCATGGGCACGCCGGACGAGGTGCAGGTGTCGGAGGAGATCAACTCCCGCAAGGGCGTCGCACGCATCATCGAGGCGGCCTTCGAGTGGGCGGCGGAGCGGGGCAAGACGCGGGTGACGATGAGCGATAAATCAAACGCCATCCCGTTCCAGCGGATCTGGGGGCGGCTGTTCCAGGAGATCGGCGAGCGGTACCCCGGTATCCAGCGGGAGCACCGCTACGTGGACGCGCTCGCCCTCGAGCTGGTGCGGGAGCCGGAGCGGTTCCAGGTCATTGTCACCACCAATCTCTATGGCGACATCCTGTCGGATCTGGGTGCCGGGCTGATCGGCGGGCTGGGCATCGCGGCCAGCGCCAACCTCCATCCTGGCCGGGCTGGGCTCTTCGAGCCGGTGCACGGCTCGGCGCCGCCGCTGGCGGGGAAGGGCGTGGCCAATCCGATGGCGACGGTGTTGACCGGCGCGCTGATGCTCGAGCAGCTGGGATGCACCGCCGGCTCGGCTCGGCTCGAGCGGGCAGTCGAGCGCGTGGCGGCGACTGGACCGCTCACGGTCGATCTGGGCGGGGGGGGCAGCACCGCCGACGTGGCACGAGCGCTGATGCAGGCGCTGGCCTGACGCCGCCATGATCCGGCGCGGACTCCGTGGCCTTGCCATGGGGATGGGGATTCTCGCGGCGGGCAGCATCAGCGCCTCGGCGCAGACGCCTGGTACAGCATCAGAATTCTGGCCGGGACTTGCGGTCCGCTACCAGTGGCCCTCGGCACTGAGCCTGCGCCTCTACAGCGAAATCAAGAACGCGGAAGACTTTCCCTACCAGCAACTGGGCATCGGGGGCCAGGTCGGCTACCAGCTGAGGGCGATGACGCGACCGCACCTCACCAACATCGACCCCGAGAAGAACCACAACTTTTTCTTCGGAGCCGGGTACGAGTACCTGGCGACGATTCAATCGGGCAAGTCGACGACGGAAAGCCGCGTGACCGCCCAGGTCACGGGGCGGCATCGCCCCGCGGCGAGCGTGCTCGTGGAGGACCGAAACCTGATGGAATTTCGGTGGGTGAACGCCGTGTACCAGACGAGATACCGCAACAAGCTCTCCCTGGAAGTCGACGTCCTCGTCCGGCAATTCCGCTTCACGCCCTACGCGTCGGCCGAGGTGTTCTATAGTTGGGCCAAGGGCTCGTGGAACGAGCAGCAGTACGCGGTGGGCGTGCGCTGGCCTTTCAAGAAGCTGCTCAAGATTGATACCTACTATCTGCGTCAGAACTGCACGACGTGCGCCACCGCCCACGTGAATGCTGCGGGGTTGGCCCTCAGCGTCTATTTCGGGAGCGTCAGGTGAGCAGCTCGGCGCCCAGTTCGCGGATGGAGTCGAAGGTCTGCTGGGCGGCGAGGGTCAGGTGCGCGACTTCCGCTGGCGGCAGGTCCAGCGCGTCCATTGCAGCCTTGAATTCCTGCCAACGCGCCGGCTGCAGGGTGCCGTAGGGATCGAGATACGCGGCCCCCTCGCCGCTGGCGGGGAGGTCGTAGGCCGGCCGCACCCGCCGCGCGATGAACTTCGACCCGTTGGTGCTCCCCTCCAATACATAGAGGATGCCCAACAGGGCCAGCGGCTGGTCCGCTGCCAGCTGGTCCATGCGCGCCACGAGGTCGCGAGCGGCAGGGAGAGCAGGCTGATCCGCCGCCGCGCCGAAGAAGGCGAGGTCCTGGTGAAGTGCGGCCACCTTGCGCCGTCCGACATCGAAGAGCAAACTCAGGGCCGGATTCCGGGTGACGATCCGGTCGAGATGGGCTTCCAATGCGGCATGGATGTGAAGCATCTGCGCAAGCCACTGCAGGTAGAGCGCGCGCGCAAGCGTCCCCCGCACCATCTGTTGTTGGAACGGGTGCTGCTCGGCGCGGCGGTGGTGTTCCGCCGTACTTTCGCGGAGTGTCAGCATGGTGCCGGCACGGGGGGAGTCGCTCATTGGAGTACGCCGGGATGATGCGCCACAGGAGCCCCTTGATCAGGCAGAAGAGGGTGCCGGCCAGTCCGATGCGGGCGAGGAATGGAGGAAGGATGGATATTGCATGAACAAGAATCATTCTCAAGTAATCTTTTATCGCAACCAAAATGGTCTTGATTGGCCTGCACTGTCAAGGAACGGTCGCGCTGACAGGGTAAATACAGCGTTCACTTGTCACTTCACATCCTGGAGATTAGCCATGCGCACCTCACCTCTGCTCCTCCTCGCGCTGCTCGCCGCCTGCAGCTCCGGTACCCAGGGCAGCAGCACACCCGCCCCCGCACCGGGGGCCGGTGCGGCGGAGCCGTCAGCGTCCGCCGTCTGCCCCATTGCCGCCGGGACCACGGTCCTGACCACCGACTTCGTGGCGTCCGGACAACGTGCGCGGATCACCCTCGAGCCCGGGTGCCTGTACTGGGCGACCACCGACGTGGCCGGGATCCGGCTCCAGCTCCGGCCCCGCACCTCCGGCACCCAGATGCCGTTTATCGGCCAGCTGATGAGCGGTGGGGTGCAGGGCGGCAGCACATGGGAAATCCGCCCCACGGTGCGGGACGAATACGACATCTGGGCCACCGGCGCGCCGACCGGCCGTTCCGTCCGGCTGACCGTCACGGTCCGGGGCACCACCCAGCCGACGCCGAGGTGAGTGACCTCCACGTTCAAGTGGCGGATTGAGCATGACCACGAGCCGACTCGAGACCTTCACCGATGGCGTGCTCGCCATCATCATCACGATCATGGTCCTCGAGCTGCGGGCGCCGCACGCCGCCGATTTTGCGGCGCTCCGGCCGCTCATCCCGGTGATTTTCAGCTACGTGCTGAGCTTCATCTACCTCGGCATCTACTGGAACAACCATCACCACATGATGCACGTGGTGCACCGGGTGAGCGGCGGGATGCTCTGGGCCAACCTCCTGCTGCTGTTCTGGCTTTCGCTCATCCCGTTCGTGACGGCGTGGATGGGCGAGAACCACTTCGCCCAGGCGCCGATGGCCCTCTACGGCGCGGTGCTGATCATGGCGGCGGTCTCCTATACGATCCTGCTCCGGGCCATCCTGCGGGTCGAGGGCCCGGACTCCCTGATCGCGCGGGCAGTGGGCATGGACTGGAAGGGCAAGCTCTCGCTGGCGCTGTATTCGGTCGGCATCGCGGCCGCCTTCTACCGCACCTGGCTCTCCGGGGCGATGTACATCGCGGTGGCGCTGATCTGGCTCGTTCCCGACACCCGGATCGAACGGGTCCTGGCGGGACATTCCGACCCGCAGCACCGGAACCCTTCGTAGTACCCGGCGCTCGTTTCGAGCCCGGGCTCCTCACCGCAACCGAGGCCGTCCCATCGAAGCCCAGAGCCTGATTGTGTTGCGCATCATCGGTGTGGTCGCGGGCTTGTTGGCTGGCAAAATCATGAAGGGTGGCGGGTTCGGCCTGATCGGCGACCCGGTCGTCGGCGGCGGCGGCGCCGTGCTGCTCCTCAACCGCCTTCCTTGAATGGGGGGTCGAACCGGGCCATCTTTCAGGCCTCATCCGACCCTCCTTCATGAAGGGCGTTCCAATGAAAACGCAGGGCCAGCAGTCCGACGTCCTCTTCCTGTCCGGCTCACGAACCGGCTTCGGCAGCTTCGGCGGCACCCTCAAGGATTTGACCGCTACCGCCCTCGGCGTCCATGCCGCCCAGCACGCCCTGGCCAAGGCCGGAGTCGAGGCGGCGGCCGTGGACCACGTCGTCTTCGGCAACGCCCTCCAGACCAGCGCCGACGCCATTTACCTGGCCCGGCATGTGGCGCTCCGCGCCGGCCTCCCGATCGAAACCCCCGCCGTCACCGTCAACCGCCTCTGCGGCTCCGGGTTCGAATCCATCATCCAGGGCGCTCAGCAGATCCTGCTTGGCGAATCGAAGATCGTGCTGGCCGGTGGAGCGGAATCCATGAGCCAGGCTCCCCACGTGGTGCGCGGCGCGCGCTGGGGGCTCCGCCTCGGACCGGCACCGCCGTTCGAGGATCTGCTCTGGGAGTCGCTCAAGGACCCCTTCTGCGGCTTTTCCATGGCCGAGACGGCCGAAAATCTGGCCGACAAGTACGGGATCAGCCGCGCGGAGGTGGACGCCTATGCGCTCACCAGCCAGCAGCGCGCCAAGGCCGGGTGGGACGGCGGCTGGTTTGCCGACGAAGTGGCGCCCGTGCCGATCCGGAACCGGAAGACGAAGCAGGACGATCCCTGGGGGGCCGATGAGCACATGCGGCCCGACACCACCGCCGAGGGGCTGGCCAAGCTGGCGCCGTACTTCAAGAAGGACGGCGTGGTGACGGCGGGCAACGCCTCCGGCATCTGCGACGGCGCCGCCGCCGTGGTGCTGGCCGGCGAGGGTGCGGCCAGGGGCCTGAAGCCGATCGGGCGGCTGGTATCGTGGGGCATCGCGGGCGTGGAGCCCAAGTACATGGGCATCGGCCCGGCTCCGGCGGCCCGGAAGGCGCTGGCCAAGGCCGGGCTCACGCTCGACCAGATGGATCTCGTCGAGGTGAACGAGGCGTTCAGCGCGCAGTACGTGGCGGTCGAGAAGGAACTCGGCCTCGACCGCGCGCGCACCAACATCCACGGCGGCGCCATCGCCATCGGCCACCCGCTGGCCGCCAGCGGCACCCGGATTTCCCTGCACCTTCTGCACGCGCTCCGGAAGCTCGGCAAGCGCTACGGCCTCGGCAGCGCCTGCATCGGCGGCGGCCAGGGTGCGGCAGTCATCGTCGAGGCCTTCCCGGCCTAGGAGAACGTCCCATGCCCGTCATGCTGATGGCCCTGCTGGTCGCGGTCCTCTACTCGTTTGCCAGCCTGCGCGTGCTGAAGCAATACGAGCGGGGTGTGGCGTTCTTCCTCGGCAAGTATTGGGGCACCAAGGGGCCGGGGCTCTTCTTCCTGCCGGCCGGCGTGTCCCACGTGAAGCGGGTGTCGCTCCGGATCATGGCGCTGGACATCCCGCCGCAGGACGTGATCACCCGGGACAACGTGTCCCTCAAGGTGAACGCGGTACTCTACATGAAGGTGGCCGACCCGGCCCGCGCCGTCATCGAAATCGAGGACTACCTCTACGCCACCAGCCAGCTGGCGCAGACCACGCTCCGCGCGGTCCTCGGCGAAGTGGAGCTCGATGAACTCCTGAGCGACCGCGAGAAGATCAACGCCGTACTCAAGCGGATCATCGACGAGCGGACCGACGCCTGGGGCATTCACGTGTCGGCGGTTGAGGTGAAGGATGTGGACCTCCCGGAACAGATGAAGCGGGCCATGTCACGGCAGGCGGAGGCGGAGCGGGAGCGCCGGGCCAAGGTGATCGCGGCGCAGGGAGAATTGCAGGCCTCGGAGACGCTGGCCCAGGCGGCCCGCACCCTGGCCACCGAGCCGAGCGCCATCCAGCTCCGCTACCTGCAGACGGTCACGGAGATTGCCGCCGAGAACAACTCGACGACCATCTTCCCGCTCCCCATCGACCTGATCCGCCCGTTCATGGAAATGGCCGACCTGAAGGTGGCGAGCCTGAAGCGGGCCGCGGGCGCGCTGGCACTGCCCGCAACCGACCTCCTGACCGGCCTGCCGCGCATCGAGGCCGGCGCCAAGAAGGATGCGGTCTAGGGAATCATGGCCGACCTGCCCGCGCGGATCGACCGCGCCGCCCTCGACCGGATCGTCAAGCGCGCCGCCGAGTTGCAGACCGGCGAACACGAGCTGGGCGACGACCTGACCGAAGATCAGGTCCTGGCCCTCGGCCGGGACGTCGGCATCCCGGCTCGGTACCTCCAGCAGGCGCTCATCGAGGAGCGGGTGCGCTCGGCACCGGCCGAATCGCGCTGGCTCGATCGGGCGATCGGCAGCGCCACCATCACCGCCGACCGGGTGGTCATGGGCTCGGCCGACCTGCAGGAACACGTGCTGCTCGACTGGATGGACCGGAACGAGCACCTCACCGTGCAGCGGCACCAGGACGGTCGGATTTCCTGGGAACAGATGGGCGGGTTTCAGGCGGTGATGCGGGCGGCGGCGTCGCTCGGCGGCGGCGGCCCGCGCCCCATGCTCGGCAAGGCGGGGGTCGTATCCGCGACGATCACGCCGCTCGAGGCGGGTTACTGCCACGTGCAGCTGAGCGCCGACCTCCGGGCGACACGCGGTGCCTTCATCGGCGGGGCGGCAGCGCTGGTGTCGGTGGGCGCGGCGGCGACCGCAATCCTCGCGGTGCTGAGCGCCTTTCCGCCGATCCTGTTGATGCCAATGCCGGTGGCATTGGTGGCGGGCTACGCCGCCACCCGTCCCTACGCCGGCGTGGCCGAGCGGACCCGCCTCGGCCTCGAGCGGGCGCTGGACCACCTGCAGCGACGGGGCAGCCGCCCCGTGACGGAGCTGGCGCCGCACCCCAGCATGATCACCTCGCTCGTGCAGGAAGTACGCAAGGCACTCCAACCCTGAACCGACCGGAATTCCCCATGGCAGACATCAAGAAAGTCGGCGTCCTCGGCTGCGGGCTGATGGGCAGCGGCATTGCCCAGGTGGCCGCCGCCGCCGGCTACCAGACCATCGTCCGCGACGTGTCCGACGCCGTCATGGCCAAGGGCAAGGCCGGCATTGCCAAGTCGCTCGACAAGTTCGTCGAGAAGGGCAAGCTCACGGCGGCGGACCGCGACGCCACGCTGGCCCGGCTCTCCTACGTGACCGACGTGGCCGCGCTCAAGGATTGCGACATCGTCATCGAGGCGGTCACCGAGGATCTCGACCTCAAGAACGACCTCTGGAAGCAGCTGGACGCCCTCTGCCCGGCGCATGCCATCTTTGCGAGCAACACCTCGAGCCTGACCATTGCCGCCATGGCTTCCGCCACCACCCGAGCCGACCGCTTCGTGGGGCTGCATTTCTTCAATCCCGTCCCGCTGATGCAGCTCGTCGAAGTCGTGCGCACCGTCACCACCTCCACGGCCACCTTCGATCGCGCCCTCGCCTTCGGGAAGAGCCTCGGCAAGGAGGCGGTGGCCGCCAAGGACAATTCGGGGTTCATCGTCAACCTGCTCCTGGTGCCGTACCTGCTCGACGCCATCCGGGCGCTGGAACACGGCGTGGCCAGCACGGTGGACATCGACAACGCCATGAAGCTCGGCTGCGGCTATCCGATGGGTCCGCTCACGCTGCTGGACTTCGTGGGCAACGACACCACGTACAAGATTGCCGAAATCATGTTCACCGAGTACCGCGAGACCCGCTACGCCCCACCACCGCTCCTCAAGCGGATGGTCATGGCGGGCTACTACGGCCGGAAGAGCGGCAAGGGCTTCTACGACTACGCCGCCAACCCGCCGGTACCGGTCGACCTGGGAGTCTGACACCATGATCCTCGCCCTCCTACTCCACGGCGATGCCGCCGCGTCCGGCGGACTCTTCGGCTACGACGCGCCCCGGCTGCACGCGGTGATCAACGACTTTCCGCCCGCACTGCTGGTGGTCGGCGTGCTGTTCGAACTGGCCTACCTCTTCACCAAGCGGGAGAGCCTCCGCACGGCGGCGTATTGGTCGCTCGTGGTCGGCGCGGTGAGCACCGCCGCGGCGCTCTTCTCGGGCCTCCGGGCGGAGGACGCCATCCAGCACGGCGAGGCCATTCACGACATCATGGAGGAGCACGAACGCTTTGCCTGGATCACCCTCGGGTTCTTCGGGGTGGTGGCGGTGTGGCGGGTGCTGCGTGAAGCCAAGATGGGCCGGAGCGAGCGGTGGGCCGTGGCGCTGATCGGGGTCGTGGGCCTCGGGTTCCTGGTGGCGACGGGGCGGGAAGGCGGCGAACTGGTGTTCGACCACGCCGCGGGCATGAGCACCGAGGCGATGCAGGCGGAGGTCAAGAACCGCGCAGCGGGCCACGAACACGCCCCAGGCGAGGAGCACGACGAGGCCGCGGTGCCAGGTACCGCCGACAGCATGGCGGACCACGAGCACATGGATTCGGCCGCCGTACCGCCTGCGGCGACGACCGACACTGCCGCGGCGACACCTGCTCATACGCACGCGCCGGGCACGCCGCCGCACAAGGATTGATGGTGCTTCCCCGCTTCCCCGCTTCCCCGCTGCTCGCCTGCCTGGTTGCGTGCCAGCCCGCCACCATGCGCCCCGCCTTCGGGCCGCTGCCGGCGGCGACGGAGGCCGTCGTCGACCTGACGGTGGCCAAGGCCACCAGCATGCTCGCAGAGGCCTTGCGGGCCGACTCGATTCCCGTCAGTCGGATCGAACCGCGGGACGGGTACTTTGAAACAGGCTGGTTTGTGGCGGTGACCGGCGCGCCGAGCGCCGAGCGGACGCTTGGCGACAGTTTGGTGCGCGTCCGGGGATGGGTGAATGCGTACGGGAAGGAACGGGGATCGATTCGGGTGGAAACAGCGATGCGACCGCTGGCCAACCCGGCGCTGCCTCCGAGGGAACTCGACCAGCAGGCACCAGCGGACAATCCGGCGGCGATGCGCGTGGCCCGAACCGTTGCCGACATGGCCCGACGGTACCCGGTGCCGGGGGCGGAGCCGGCCGTGGTTGCACCAGCGGCTCCGGCGGACTCCGCGAAGGCGCCTCGTGACAGTGCCGCCGCTCCGACCGGCGGAAAGACCATCAAACCCTATCGACCGCCTCCGCCAACACCGAATCCGTAGGGCCGACGGTGTGTACGGCTAGGACGTTGAGCCCTGCCGGATCCGGAGCAGGTGCTTGAGCCGGGTGTGGTCTTCCCGTTCGCGTTCCTCGAGCAAGGCGCGCACCCGGTGAATCTCCCCGGACAGTCCCGGCGCCACGCGGTTTTCCAGCGTGTTCACCTGGCGTGACGTCCGGGCGAGCGCCTCCGCAAGCCTTCGGAGTAACAGTTCAGTGGAGGCGGCATCGAGCAGCAGCTCCACCATCTGCTCGAACTCGTCCGCGGCCGCGGCGGCCGCGGGCCCGGTCATCGGCGGCGCCTGACCCCGCGCCTCCACCGTACGGCGCACCGGCGTCAGCCGCTGCACCGCCCCGCTCGCGACGCCCCACGACTCCGTCACCGTCAGCTCCACCTCCACCTGCCGCGCCGGCCATCCCATGGCGTCGATGCCCGCCGCCCCGTGCGCCGCCGCCGCGCCCAGCAGCGCCGGATAGGCCCGCGCGGCGCTCGCATCCACTCGGCCCCGCGCCTCGATGGCCGGCGTGGCCACGCGAAAGAGGTCGGCCACCAGTGCCTGCCGTTTCCGGGTGAGCAGGTCGATCCCTTTGCGCACGCGCTCCAGCCGACGGCGATGCCGGAGCAGGTTCGACCGGGTGGGCGGCCCGAGGATCTTCATCCGGCGCCCCTGCGCCCGGCCCGTCGCGCCCAGGCCTCCTCCGGAATCCGGTGGAGGTCCTCGCGCGGCAGCCCTTCGAGGAGTGTCCAGCCGACTTCGAGCGTGTCGCCGATCGTGCGGCGGGCCGCGCCCTGCTGGATGAACTCCCGCTCGAACTTCTCGGTGAAGGCGAGGGCGCGCCGGTCGGAGGGAGGCAACCCGGATTCCCCCACGATGGCGGCCGTGAGCCGCGCCTCGCGCCCCTGCGCGTAGACCGCATAGAGCTGGTCGGACCACTTGCGGTGGTCGGGGGCGGTCCCCGCGCCGATGCCCGCGCCCATCAGCCGCGACAGTGAGGGCAGCACATCGATCGGCGGGAAGATGCCGCGCCGGTCGAGCTCCCGGCTCAGCACGATCTGCCCCTCCGTGATGTAGCCGGTGAGGTCGGGGATCGGGTGCGTGATGTCGTCGTCCGGCATCGACAGGATCGGCAGCTGGGTGATGGACCCTTCCGAGCCCCGCACCACCCCGGCGCGCTCGAAGATCGTGGCGAGGTCGGTGTACATGTAGCCGGGGTAGCCGCGCCGGCCCGGAATTTCCTCGCGCGCCGCGCCCAGTTCGCGCAGCGCCTCGCAGTAGTTGGTCGCGTCAGCCAGCACCACGAGCACCTGCATCCCGCGCTCGAACGCGAGGTATTCCGCCTGGGCCAGCGCCAGCCTCGGCGCCAAGAGCCGTTCGATGGTGGGGTCTCCCGTGCGGTTGAGATAAAACACGCTCCGGGCCAGCGCCTCGCTCGCCTCGAACCGCTGGAGGAAGTGCTGGGTCTCCCGCTGGGTGAGGCCGACGGCCACGAAGATGACGGCGAACGGTTCGCCATGGGTCGTCCGCGCATCGGCGACGATGCGTGCGGCCAGCTCCAGGCCGGGCAAGCCGGCCCCGGAAAAGATCGGGAGCTTCTGACCGCGCACGAGGGTGTTCATGCCGTCGATGGCTGAAATGCCCGTTTCGATGAAGTCGCTGGGCTTGCGGCGGCAGACCGGGTTGAGCGGCGGCGCCCACGCCGCGCGACGCGCTGCGCCGACCGGCGCCGGGAGGCCGTCGAGCGGCGCGCCCGACCCGGCAAAGACACGGCCGAGGAGTTCCTCGCCGACGGCGGCGCGGGCGATATCGCCGGTGAGCGTCACCGCGGTGTGTGCGGGCGCCAACCCGACGGTGTCCTCGAAGACCTGCACCACGGCGGCCTCCCGGCTCACGTCGATCACCTGGCCGCGGCGCGGCGCCTGCCCCGGCGCCTCGATGCGCACCCACTCGCCGAGGACGGCGCGCCGGGTGCGCGCCACGGTCAGGAGCGGGCCGGCGGCAGCGGCGGCGCCGGCGTACCGGCGTGGGGTGCCGCTCATGAGTCCGCTCCTCCCGGCGATGCGCGCAACGCCGACAACGCGCGACGCGCTCCCGGCACGTCGAGCGTCGCCAGGGTTCCGCCGCTGGAGAGCGCGGTCACGCCCCCACGGTGAAAGCGCAGGATGGCGTCGGCCAACGCCCAGGTCTTCGCGACCGGCGAACTCGCGTCGGCGGGATCGTAGGCGCTCTGCCCGATCAGGAACTCGCGCAGCAGCCGCGCCGTCTCGAGAATGAGCCGGTCCTGGTCCTCCAGCGCGTCGGGACCCACGAGGCCGGCCACTTCACGCAGCTCGCGGTCCCGCTGCATCAGGGCGAACGTCTCTCGCCGGAGCAACGCCCAGCCCGCACCGCCGTGCTCCTCGAACCAGGGCATCACATCGGTGGCCTGCAGGCTGTAGCTGGTTTCCCAGTCCACCGCCGGAAACTGCCGCTGGTGCGCGAGCGAGGCGTCGAGCGCCCAGAGCGCGCCGGCCACACGCAGCGCGGCCTGCGTGACAGGCTCCGAAAAATCCCCTCCCGGCGGCGAGAGTGCGCTGATGAACGTGACCGCACCCTCCCGCGCGCCGGCACCCAGCGCCTCGGCGCGGCCCGCGCGCTCGAAGAGCTTGCCGAGCCGGTTGCCGAGCGAGGTGGGGTAGCCCTCTTCCCCGGGCATTTCGCGCAGGAGCGAGCCGATTTCCCGGAGCGCTTCGGCCCACCGGGACAGCGAGTCCGCCATCAGCGCCACTCGGTAGCCCATGTCGCGATAGTACTCGGCTACCGTAAGGCCCAGGTACACCGAGGCCTCGCGCGCCGCGACCGGCATGTTGGACGTGTTGACCACGAGCACGGTGCGATCCATCAGCGAGCGCCCGGTCCGCGGATCCTCCAGCGAGGGAAACTCCTCCAGCACATCCGCCATCTCGTTGCCCCGCTCCCCACACCCGACGTACACGACGATGTCCGCCTCGGCATACTTGGCCAGCGACTGCTCGATGACCGTCTTGCCGGTGCCGAACCCCCCCGGCACCGCCACCGATCCGCCTTCCGCCACCGGGAACAGAAAATCGAAGACCCGCTGGCCGGTCACGAATGGCCGGTCGGCCGGGAGCCAGCGCGCCACCGGCCGGGGCAGCCGCACCGGCCAGCGCTGCATCATCAGGAGCGGCGTGCCATCTTCCAGGCATCCGACCGGGGCATCCACCGCGTAGCTGCCTGCCGCCAAATCCTTGAGGACGCCACTCACACCGGGCGGCACGAGGACACGGTGGACGATGCCCTCCTTCTCCTCGACAGTCCCGACCTCGTCACCAGGGCTCACCCGGCTTCCCGCCTTCACCGTTGGCGTGAACGCCCACCGCCGCGCACGATCGAGCGTCGGGGCCACGGTCCCGGACGAGAGGAAATTCCCCTCTTCGGCCGCGAGGCGGCTGAGCGGCCTGCCGGTGCCATCGAGCACGGAACCGAGGAGCCCGGGGCCGAGCTCGGCCATGAGCGGCGCGCCGGTCCCTTCCACCGGCTCCTCAAGCGCCAGCCCCGTGGTGTCCTCGAACACCTGGATCGTCGCCACGTCGGCGTGCACCCGAATGACCTCGCCGAGCAGCCGCCGATGGCCCACGCGCACAATCTCGTACAGGGCCGCTCCCGGCATGGGCGCCGCCTCCACAAGCGCGCCGGCCGCGCGAACCACGCAGGCGCCGCTCACCGGAGCCTCACGCGGTACCCGATGGCCCGACGGAGCAATTCCACCACCTGCTCCTCCGCCGAGGGTGCCGCACCCCAGGCAGGGCCTGGAAACGGGACGACCACCGGCTGCGCCACACGGTCCACCAACGTCCGGAGGTCGGGGGCGAGTGCCTGGTACAGCGATTCCTCGAGCAGCACCACCCCCACGTCGGGACGCTGCAGCAGGGAACGGATGGCAGCATCCGCCACGCTGTCATCGTCAGCGGTTTCGGCGACGATACCGGCGAGGGCGAACCCGGGCGCCGTTGCTGGTCGACAGAGGACCCGCACGCCATGGGTCATGCGGCCTCCGGCATCAGCGACGCGATTGTCGGCGGCGGGGCTCCGAAGGCCACGCCCCACCCGATCGCGCGGAGCGCCCGGGCCTCGGCGCGGATGCGCTCCATGACCCAGAGCACCACCGCAGGACCGAGCGGATCATGGCGTGCCCGACGGCGGAGCCAGGCAGTCCTGGCGGCAGCGGCGCGCGGTTCGAGCGATGGCATGTACAGCGGATCGTGGGCGAGCACCGTCCCGAGGGCAGATCCCTTGAAGAGTGCGCGCAGTCCCAGCATGAGGCGATCGCCGTCGCGCTCAGCCCGCAGCCGGACGAACTCCTCGCGTGTCAGGAGCGCTCCGCCCGGCAGGAAGTCCTGATCGGGAAGTGCTCCACCGTCCAGCGGAGCCGACAGGAGGAGCGTCCACACATTCTCCTGCTCCACCAGTTCCGCGGCGAAGCGCCGGACCACTGAGCCCCCGGGCCGCGCCGCGCGGGTGGCGCGCTCGCTGAACAGTCGGGTCAGCGCCCACTCGAGCGACCGGAGATCCGGCACCTTCGCATGACGGAGCACATCCTGCATCGCGCGTCCGGCGGGGTGCCCTATCCTCACGAGTTCACGCATCAGGTCCGGCACCGAGGAGGCACGCGCCAGCCGTTCGAGGGCGCGGATCGGCAGGTGAGGCGTCGGCATCACGGCGCGGAGCCGTGCGCCCGGAGAGGCCCCTTCCGCAGCCCCGCGCAGCAGGGCACGGAGCGTCCGCCGCTCCTCGTCCTCCAGCACCACCGCGAGCACTGCCTGGCGCGAGGCGAGCCAGCGGCCGAGCAGGTTGAGTCGCGCGACGGCGACCAGGCTCACGGCACGATCGAAGGATGAAGGATCGACGGTCGCGCCGCCCACCAGCTCAAGGGGATAACCGAGCGCCATGACGCGGGCCATGAACGCCGGCCAATCGGGGGCGGCGGCCAGCCCGGCGAGCGCCCCCCGGTCGAGCAGGTGGGTCGCGAGGCCGCGGGCGCGGGCGTTGACGGCATCCCAGCGCATCGTCACCCTCCCTCGATGCGTGCGGCGAGCCCGATGGCCAGGTCGGCGCGGCGCCGCGCCAGGATTGCCGGCAGGCTGTTGTCGACCAGCACTCGTCCGTCGGCCGACCGGCCCATGATCCCGGCTGGAACGCATGCCGGCTCGACGGTAAGGTCGGGCAAGTCGCGCACGGCGGCGGTGAGGCTCGCGGCCGCGTCCGCGGGGCATTGGAGCACGGCGGCTTCGCCTTCGAGATACCGAGCGGCGTCCCGGGCCAGGTGCCCGACGCTCGGCGCATAGCGGGCAATGGGCGTGTCCTGCAACAGCGCCGAGGCACGGGCGAACACCCGATCGAGCAGGTCGGTCCGCACCTGCAGGAACTGCTCGCGCGCCTTGGCCCGCGCCGCGGCCACCTGTCGCTCTCCGGCGGTGCGCCGTTCCGCTCCGACCCGCTCGAGGTGGAGGGCGCGGCGCCGCGCCACGTCCATTTCGGCGCGCGCGAGGAGTTCCGCAGCACCGTCTTCGGCGGCACTCCGGAGTCGAGCCGCCTCGCGCGCGGCGTCCTCCTCGAGGTGGAGCAGCAGTGCCTCGATGCTCATCCGTTCAGCCGCCGGCGCGCAGCATGATCAGCACGGCCACCACGAAGCCGAGAATCGCCATCGTTTCCGGGATGGCGACCAGGAGGATGGCCGTGGTGCTGAGTTCGGGCTTTTCCGCCAGGCTCGCGGAGATGGCCGGCCCGATGCGCGACTGCGCCCATCCGGTGGCCAGAGCGGGAATGCTGACGGCCAGCGCGGCGCTCAGGGGAACCAGGAACGCTTCCATGCGACCTCCAGAGGTTCAGCCGGCGGTCCCGTTGGGCCGCCAGTGCGCAAACGGGCGATAGACCTGTCCGCCCGGACTGTGGAACTTTCCGAAAAACTCGACATAATGAAGTCGCAGGGCGTGGATCGTCGGTGCAAAGATGCCCAGCGCGAAATTGACGAGGTGAAACAGGAGCGCGAAGAGCACGCCCACCAGCACGCTGCCGACGCTGCCGGCCAGCTCGTTTGCCACGACCGCCATCATGACCGACGCCGTGCCGAGCGCCATGATGCGGGCATAGGACAGGATGTTGCTCAGCGTGGAGAGGAACTCGATCGGGGCAATGATCCCCTCCACCAGGATCAGCACCGGGAAGAGCACCAGCAGCCCGACGACGGCCGGCGTGAGGAAGCCCTGCGGGAGCACCTTGAACGCCGCCAGCAGCACCAGGACGATGAGCAGCAGCATCGCGATCGACACGCCCCGGCCAACGGCCAGCCGCGGGTGGCCCCGCGACGCGTTGATCACGCCGAGCGTGAGTCCGAGGGTGATGTGCACGGCCCCGATGGCAATGGCGAGGGCAAGGAAAGAGAGGAGGGACTTCTCGCGGTCGAGGAGCAACGGGTGCAACCCAAACCACCGAGCGCCCAGGTTGCCGAAGAACTCGCCGAAGGCGATGCCGAACGCCACCGCGAACGCCGCCCCGGCGCCGAGCACTTCGGCCACGGCTCGGCGCGAGCTGCCCGTGGCGCCGCCGTGGCGGAGCCAGAGCGCAAGGACGCCGAGCAGCAGGCCGTACCCGATGTCGCCCAAAATCAGCCCGAAGAACATCGGGAAGAACACGGCGACGAACGGCGTCGGGTCGATGGTGCCGTAGGCGGGCAGCGGCACCATGCGAGTGATCATCTCGAAGGGACGGAAGAGGCGCGGATTGTGGAGAACCACCGGGGCGGATTCTCCCCGCCACTCTTCCCGTGCCACCGATTCCACCACCACCCGGCCGCCGAAGCGCGCCGTGAGTGTCTGGGTCAGGCGCGCGAAACCCGACTCCGGAATCCACCCTTCCACCACGAAACTGCGCGGTGTCGCCGCGGCCTTTCCCTTGGCGGCGAGCCCGAGCAGGCGGTCCTCTGCCGCGGCGCGGGCACCGGCCAGGCCGGGCCCCACCGCCTGGGACATCGCCTGGCGTTCCCGATCGAGCGTCGTCAAGTCGGCGTCGAGTGCGTCGAGACGGCTGGTCAGTGTCGGCCCGAGCTGACCCAGTGTCTTCCCGCCACTGCCCTCCGGCATCGGCAGTTCGTGCACGCCGGCCTGGGCGAGCAGCCGTTCGACCCGCGTGGCGTCTGTCGGCGGCACCAGCAGCACGGCGGCCAATTCACCGGTGGAGAGCGGTGCCGTTTCGAGGACAAACTCGTTCCCGATGGCTTGCGCCAGCCCTTCACGCAGCCGTCCCACGATGCCGCCGTCCTGGCCGCGAAGGAT
>Ga0315273_10003773_pt1 | contig 18306 bp, 6 predicted proteins | sample YL17G02_0_MG_FD_205753 | JGI IMG/M metagenome (GOLD analysis project Ga0315273, IMG submission 205753) | Sediment microbial communities from Yellowstone Lake, YNP, Wyoming, USA - YL17G02_0 | ecosystem: Environmental > Aquatic > Freshwater > Lake > Sediment | place: USA: Wyoming | collected...
AGCATATGATCCAATTTTACCTGCCTGATGATATACTACATTATTATTTAATGTTAAATCATGATTATTCGCTGTACTATCATAAACAGTACCACTCGCTTCTTCAAAATTCCAACAAGCTTGTAAACCAGTTGCGAATGGATCAGTTGTTACGCAACCTGAACAACTGGCAAATGTTCCAATAGTATATGTTATGTTTCCAATAGGATTGGCACTATTAATTGATGCGATCACAATTGATGTAACATTATCGGTAAGATCAATATATGTACCATATGGAACATATGTTTTACCAGAATCATTCGTTATTACTGTATATGTGTGTTTAAGTATTAATTCCACATATACTCTAACTGTTAAATTAACTGCATTGTATAATGGAGATACGCCACCACCTGAAGATCCGATTATATAAAATCCATATAGAGCATTTTCATATGCTGTTGCTGGTAAGCAAATTTCTTCAATATCAATTGAAACTGTAACTGGCCTATTATAATAAAACGGAACATCAGTTACCCATTCAATTAAAGGTTGATACCATGATGTTGGCGCCTGTGAGATGGTGTAATTATTAGAATTATCTCCATATAAATAAAAATAATTATTTGCCGAGTCATAATATCCCCTAACCATATAAGATTCACCATATAATGTATTTGGATCGAAACATCTATAAGAATAATATTCATTTATTATATCGGAAATTAAGCTTTGTCCTGTCGATTTTACATACCAGTTACTTGAATACCCTAAATTATTTGTATTAACAGAAAGTATACCAGGTGACCCTTGTACAGTCGTACTACTTGACGACACCATAGTATATTTGTTAGTAATATAACCATTTACTGCTTTATAAAATATTCGAAAATATGCATTATCATCGGTTCCATAATATCCATTCATTGCTTCAACACGACCCTCAACATCAAAAAATATTTTTTTACCTATTGTTAATCCTAAACGATCAGTATTATCATAAAAAACACTACATATCGTCGGATTTGTTTCAACTCTTATTTCATGAGTAAAATAACCATCAAGCATTCCTAAATCTTCCTCTGGTAATGGCTCGCCATATGTATATCTTCCTTCGACTAGTAAATCAATATCATCTAACACCGCATCTCTTAAAAGATTAGCCGCCGCTACATTATCAAAACTAAAACAATATCCAGAAGGTAGTGTATAATCCACAGTTGTTGGTGTTGTAAGTAATTCCGCACATTCTGTTATTGTTATTGTTCGTGTAATTTCTTCACTATAATATATGGGCGTCACCCCAAATTCAAGTGGAATACCTGAAGTATATGGTAATAGAAATAACTTACTTATATTTGTTACGGTTGTTGGATTATCAGCTGGTATTGATTCCAAATATCCTACTGTTATATTTGGATCCTGAGCTATTAGAGCATTTGTTGATGATATTTCCTTGGTGGTCACACTATATGTTGGTGATGTTTGAGTATAAAAATAAACACCATCACAATAATATCCCGGTTTTTTATCTGACATATCTTGTAATCTAGATAATTGACTACTCGATTCAATATATGGCGTTGTTGTGTATTCACTTAAAAATTGTTTACATGGTTCTATAAATGTCTGACGCCTTTTATTGAATAAAGCATTAAACAATCCAGATATTAATATAATCGCCGCAAATATTAACACTGGAAGTGCCGGAAGTGCTATAATACACTCAGAGGCCGGATGAGCCCCAAAAAATGTTACTAATACCCATTCCTTTATAAGTGGAAATGCCCCTATAAAACTTATCGTTGCCGTCGCAACGCCTGATGCCACATACGAAATCATCCATTTATTATTCATTCTTCCAAATGAAAGAGTCAGACCCATTGATTCAATATATCCACTCATAAGCTTCAACATTACATGTTGAAATCCCGTTATTGGATAATATTTTTTCTCAGGAAACATATAGAATACAAAAAAGTTATCGTTAGATAATTGTTTGTTAGATACATTATACCCCATATAATATTTATATTTTGTTGGTTGTGGTAATGATAACTTAGGTATAATTTCAGTAATAATTCCAGCCTTTGAGTATAAAACATTAATACAAGCTTCTATGGTATCTTCTGGTAATGGATGTTTAAAAGATGCTGGGCCCAGAATTTTTATATTTGTTACGGGATCTTTATGTCGCAGCTTCCTCCATCCAGTTTGCCAAACATTATATATTTCCATAGTGCCATATGATCTATCTAATGAACCACCCACTTTATAAACATTGTTTCCAAACCCATAATAATATTGAAGAGCCGGTGTTACAAATGTTGCATCAGACCAAACTCTTGTTCCAACAACCCAACTTCCTATTGCCCACCTAGAATATAAAAAAGTATTGAGTTTGGGTGTATATATTGAATCGTATGGTGAATACACATGTAATCCCGTATCATATTTGTATAAGGTGGTTGCGTCACATTCATAATTTACTATTATTGAATTACCATCCCCTGGATTTACATTACCATCAACCCCAACAGCTGCAAGAAATTCAATTTGATCCGTCAATTTATTAGGGTCGGTATTTACTATCATAATCAAACTTTTAGTAACATTTGGCTCTAATTTAATTTCAAAATTCTCAAAAACCCCATCTTTATATGGAATAAATAATCCATCAATACCATCTTCTCCAATAGAAAATGTTGATGCGATTGGCGGTGGGGTGTGAAAACTAATACACGCATATGATGCTGTTCCGATAAATGTAAATTCCATATTAATATATCCATAATCAGTATTAAGTAATTCGATTACTTGATGCTGATTCGAATATTTCATTCCCTTAATTGTTGATCCTTCTGAAAATGCGGGTTTACTATCGACAAATGTGTCGCCAGGAAAAGTAAATGTAAATGTTTTAGGTAGTGCCATTATTTATTTTTTTTAACATGTTAATATTGTACCTCCACCACAAGTTCCATAATTTATTGGGATATTACTTGCCACCCCATATATTGTTGAATATGTTTGAGAGGCATCAATATAGAATCCATTATCGGGCGGTAGTGTCAATGCTGAATCTTTATACCAAGTAGCTCCCTCAATTCCGAGTGTTGTATATTCCGTTATATCAAAATATATCGTTTCTATTGTGCCACCAAGATCCACACATGTTGTACAAAGATATAATTTATCAGCATCAGACGGATCTCGTCCTGTTCCTGCATTATAACAGAAGTCAATTGAAATTGGCCCATTATCTGTGAAATATCCATATATTTTAACACCGCTAGCTACAATTGTGTATGTAAGCGTTTCATCTTCCGTTATCCACACAATATTATTGATTGTAAATCGATCTGCGAGCTCATATGACCACCCAAGGAATGTTGTTCCAACATCTGGATTTCCTACAGCTTCAATTACTGTACCATAGGGCTCAGTCCCCTGTATTTCCTGATTCAAATCCCAGAAATGCGTTGGTTGTGATGGACCATCGTAGAAATATCGGTAAGTCCCACTTGCCGTAGCTGTTAAATATATTGGCCAAATTTGAATGTATGGATTAATACAACTAATTCGTGGCCATCTGTAGTTAATTCCACTACTATCTAATACCGTTATATCATAAACTTCAGTTCCAAAAGACGCTGTAAGATAAAATGAATATGTTGTGGCATTTGTTGGAGCGGTTAATGTGACACCATTATCAATACTATATTGATATGGTGCTGTTCCTCCACTAACAACGATTGTAATAACATAAGTTGAGGTAAATGGAATTGGACGACAGGCAAAATTCGCCACAGCTCTAATTTCAAAATTAGAAGCTGGTGAACTTGTTGTTGGCGTTGGTGTTTTCGATGGCGTCGGTATTGGCGTTTTAGATCGTGTTATTGTTATCGAAGGGGTTATTGTTATAGATGGTGTTCTAGATAGTGTTATCGAGGGGGTTATTGTTATAGATGGGGTTCTAGATAATGTTATAGATGGCGTTTGTAATGGCGTTCGTGATGGTATTTGTGATGGTGTTCGTGATGGTGTTCGTGATGGTGTTCGTGATGGCGATGGCGGTATTTCAGCAAAGATTATCGAAAAATCAAATTCACAAACATAAACTATATTATCGATTCCAACGCTTAAATCACACACCATAGCCTCGTCTACACAACCTAAATTATCTGTAAATGTTAATATATAATCATCTTCTGGAACATCCACAAAGCTATAATCGCCATATCCGTCATCAACGGTTATTACATTTGTCGCTATTGGCGGAATCCTATAAGGATCTAATGTTGAATTAAGCGTTACCGTAATTGGAAATTCCCCGTTAATTACCCTATATGTTATTGTTAGCACCATTGTCTATTTCTTATATAATTATCCAATATTAACTGTTTCTAATGCCATTATGGTACTTGTTTTATTAATGTCCACACAACGGGACTTCCCAAAGAACCATCTGAGTTAAGTCCGTTCCATATTCTGTAATTATTTAGTGGGTCTAGCACATCATCTATATAAACTCTAACATATATTTTATGGAAAAACCAATAACCACTACTTAAATACCATTCCGGACTCAATGGAGTACTTGGGTCTAATAATTGGTCTGGAATAAACATATAAGTTTGTATCGTTAATCCAGTATAATAATAAACATACTGTACAGAATATAAGCCCGGGAATGGATATTGAGTTCCCCAAATTGTATTTAAATTCCAAGTTGTGCCACTATAAAATTGATTAATTTGATTATTCCAATATGAAATTCCATTAGCAGTTTTATCGCAAGTAACACCAGTATATTGTAAATATTGTGGTGCAAGCGCAACTGAAATTATATAATTAACATCATCAAATGTAAATACCGCTTCGTGGTCAATAAAGTCTTGATATGTAGTTGTAGTATCACCTGATGTCATTGAAACTCTGAAGATGTCATGGAACCATTTATAATGATTGACATCATAAACATCTGATGTCCAGTTTGTCCAATTTGCGTTAGCTATATTTGTTGTATAACCAGTTTTATAATGATTATAATCTACTGCATTTGTAAACGAATAAACAAGGTTATTTGTTCCACCTGTTAATTTTATATTCAATACTCCATTTAATAGATAAGGCGTTCCAGGTCCTGTTGATGGTATCCAAGATACACTTGAACCGGTATAATTCCAAAGTTGAACCGTTTGTCCTGTATTCCAATCATATGAACCACCAGCACCAGCCATTGTATAATAATACATTTCACTATTATTTGATAGTGGAACTCTTGGAACACCAGTTTCAATAAGAACATCATAACTACAATTTCCTGTATTATAAACAAGTGTCATTGTTGCGCCTGTATTTATATCATTAACCGTATTTGGTTGAAATCCAAAATCCATTAAATTAGTTCCACTCCAACATTTAATACTTAACTGCCAGTTGGTATCTGTATTTCCTGGGTCATTATAAGAAGGAAAAGTATCAAAAAGTAAATAATCACCGCTTTGATATGTTATTCCAGTTAAACTTAATGTTCTATTTAACCATTGACTTTTGTATATTTTAGGAGTACTTAGAAAATCGGATGCTAAACTATCAGTTCCAACAACCCAGTCATCCATAACCGTTGTTGTACCACCTGTTGTACAATATGTCATTGTAATTCTATCAGCAACTAAAAATCCATAAAATGAATAACTAATTTGTTTAGATGAACCATCGGGATTTAATGTATATGTTAATGAACGATTAGCCAATTGACTTGGTTGTGTTGCATTATTATATGAAATTGAATGTCCAAATGTACTACCAGTTAGACCATTTGAACAACTCATAGAACCTACCGTAATTGATGGTAAACAAGTAAGTAAATCTGGAGAATATAAATAACCTAAGTTCGAATAACTACTATATAGTGTCCCATTGACATTTGCATAACGAATAACTGGGTATAATTCTCCCGATTGAACTAACTCACTTACTAAAGGATGGAATGCCTGAATACTTGGGTCCGTATTTCCACTATTTCCTGTAACGAATACCGTTGAACTACTTGTACTGTTAAGATGCCATTCTATAACATAATCTGTAAGAGTTCCGGATGTTACATGAACATCACCAACTGTTAAAAGTCCAAGAAGGTCTTCAGAATAACCGTTGAAATGGAATCCATTATCAGCACATTTGTAATAAATCACCATTGATGTACTTGGAGTTGGAGTTATCGTTATTGATGGCGTTATTGATATGGATGTTGTTATCGATGGTGTTATTGATGGTGTTATTGTTATTGATGGTGTTAACGAAGGAGTTGACAATAATGATGGCGTTATTGATGGCGTTATCGATGGTGTTATTGTTATCGATGGTGTTATTGTTATCGATGGTGTTATTGTTATCGATGGCGTTGCTTTTGGTGTGTGTTCTATACCTATTAAATTACCATCTACATCACATATCATTGATACGCTTGGTGTTATGCTTGGCGTTATGCTCGGTGTTACGCTTATCGACATACTTGGTGTTTCGCTTGGGGTTACTGATTGTGATAATCCTGGCGTTGCTGTACTAGATGGCGTCGGCGTTATGCTTGGAGTTTCACTCGGAGTTACTGATTGTGATAATCCAGGTGTTGCCGAAACTGTCACCGTTGGTGTTCTGCTTGTTGTTATACTTGGCGTTACTGATTGTGATAATCCAGGTGTTGCCGAAACTGTCACCGTTGGTGTTCTGCTTGTTGTTATACTTGGCGTTACAGATGGAGTTATTGTTCGCGTGGCCGTTGGTGTTGCCGTTGTTGTTCGCGTGGCCGTTGGTGTTGGTGTTGTTGTTCTACTTGGAGTTAATGTTCGTGTTGGTGATTGAGTTCTTGTTGGCGTTCTTGTTATAGATGGTGTGGCCGTTATGCTTGGTGTTGCGGTTCTAGTTGCTGTTGGCGTTCTTGTTATGCTTATCGTAGGTTGCGGTGTTAATGATGGCGAAGATGATGGTGTTAATGATGGTGTATTTGATGGCGTATTTGATGGCGAAACCGATACCGATGGAGTTGGTGATACATCTACAATTATATTTTCAGTACATGCAGTCCATCCAGTAAGAACACTACAATCTCTCATAAATAATTGATTTATTGGTGATGATTCAGTCTGTCCATATGCTGTGAAATATTGATTTAATGTGTAATCTATTGTGTCAAATTTCTCTTCAGTATATCTCATTATAATTCTATCAGTTGAGCCCGACATACCATTAAATAAAACAATATTACCAGTATCAGAACTTCCAGAAGCGTTTAATTGATAATAAATTTTCTCGTAATTATCATCACTACAATAATTTAATGTTACTCCAGTCACTTCAATTGGAAATCCAAATTGATTGATTATAAAATCACCAGTTTGGGTGCTACCTGTTGTACTAACATATATGTCTTCGGGATACTTATATTCAAATTGATATGGGATGCTTTCCAAATTAATATTCATATTAGTATAAACTAACACCTTACTTGTTGGTGAAATTTCAAATTCACCGTTAATGACATTCGTTTTTACTGAGCTGAAGCATTCTTTATTTTCAACAAAAATAAAATCATAATTAAAAGCAAATTGATATCCGTTAATACTGGCGTTATTAAAGTCTTGACTGCTTAAATCATTATAGGGCTTAAACTCAAGAGATACTATTTCGTCACCAATTAAAACATCATCAATTGTTATTTCGGTAAAAATACCAGATTGAATCGCTTCACTAAAATCCATCCATGTTAATGGAACAAACGGAGTGCCATTTACTTTATATAATATTGTTCCCTTTCTTATTCCATAATTAAAACTTGGTCTATATTCTACTATTGGGTTTACGGTATAACCACTAACATTTGAATTCGTCTCAATACCAATTAATTGTAATCCATCAACTTCTAATCTTTGCTCGCAATTTGCGGCATCGGTGAATATTAAATGAATAAGATCACATTCGCTAAAACCGCTTATCATGAATACACATTGTCCAACCTGTTGTATTCTTGGATTAATATTTACATCGTCCTCACATTCCTGATGTACATAAACTGATCCTCTACCCATTTCATCACCAATAGTTCCACCAGTAACAGTAAAATATATGTCAGTAACGATAATACAAGTTGGATCTCCACTAAAAATTGGGGCGTTTGCTCTGACAAGTACTTGAAGATCACATTCCTGTTTTGTTAAATTAAAAAGTGGCGTAAAATAATAATCAAATCCTTCATTACATATTTCGTTATAATATTCGTTTGATGCTATCGTAAATTTTACTTTTTCAATACCGCCAATATCAATAAAATATTCAGCCGTTATTGTATATCCCGTTTCGGTGGACATTATATCTGATATTAATAAATCCACGGTGGCTTTCCAAATGGCCTTCATATCCTCGACTGTATCTCCCCCATTGAATAATGACCAACTATTATATGGACTGTCATATCCACAAATTAATGGAATACTATCGGATGTTTGCGTTAATGAAGTACAATTATCAACAGGCGGAATATATTCTGAAAATGGTTTTAAAACTGGTGTCTCATAACTATATAGATTGCCGTTAACAATCATTGATATTCTAAATGAAATACCACCAAAAAATTGAACCCCTCTAAAATTTTCCAATGACATATCCGCACCATCGATAGTACCTCCGCCAATAATCGTTTCAAGATCCTCACGAATCACAGTTTCAAAATCGGGATAAAGAGCTTGGGTAAATGTGAGTGGAACACATGGTTGGGGATGTCTATGCCTTGATCTTGTAAATGAACCATTTTCAATTAATTCCCCACCTAACCATAATGTTGTTGCGGGTATAAATTGATCAACAATTCCAATCCAATATGGACCTATTCTATTTATAAAATCAAGTACCGAAATATAGTTATAAGGAGTAAATTGTGTGCTTCCCATATATGCTTCGTATATTCCTAGCATATCGGGATATGTGTTTTTATACTTTAAAATATGTGAATTGGTAACAACACTATTCAACACTGAATCTAAAAATTCGGCAAATGTGACGCCAGTCTGTGGTGATAATATTCCAAATGTTAATTCTAAATCTCTAGATTTTCTATATATGTCATAATCTATAGCCCTATCAGCGGATAGAAATACATTAATATTTTTTCTATTTAATGTTAGTTTTGATGCGTTTTCATCTGTAACAAGTTCGATTTTTTTATTATCAATTTTACTTGATAATCCATATCCATAATCTAAACCTGGAAGTCGTCGATATATGTCAAAATAGTCCTCACCATATGTAAATGGTTTAGACATTGTTTTAATGGTTTTTACTCTACTCGTCAAATCCGAATTTGATGAATCTAAAATATCAGGAGATCTATGATCTAACAATTTTCTATACCATCCCGCTCCCGCCTGAAAAAATATTGATCCATCTGATGATGTGGCTCTTCGTGGTAATCCTGTTGTTTCATCAACAGGATATTCATCTCTGGTTAATGTTGTCGATCCTGATAACTGTGTTAAAGTATATCCAGTTATTCCTGTATTATATTCCGCTATATTAACAACTCTGATTCCTTGCATTGCTTCCCAAATGTCGGTCTGTACATCTTTTCCTGGTAATAATGAATCAACAGTATAAACATACTCATCAAATCTAATCATTGGCTCGGGCGCCCCAAGAAATTTTAAAAAGAATTCAATTGCGTTTCTAGTTCCTTTTGATTTGTATATGTACGCAAGATTAACTAATATTCGTCTGTAAAATTCATATTCTGCTTCTATTAAATTAGTTCCTAATGATACTCCATCATATTGTGTATTATGTCTAGTATATAGCACATCCGATAGAGTTTTTTCGTCAAATAATATAACGCTTGAAAGTCCAAGAGTTTCAGAAAGATTTTTTAATAATACATCTGGAAGATTATTAATACCATCGTAGGTTATATTTCGCATATATGCGATGTTATCGATGAATATTTTTATTCGGTCAAAACTTTGACCATAAATTTGAAATATTGATTCTATCTTTTTCTCTTCGGTGTCAAATTCATAAAGCTGAGGAGCCGTTAAAAATCTAATAATTAAATTAGATTTATAACTATCAATCTCATCACCTATCGAGCTTAATTGTTCAACATAATAATCGTAATTAATTCCAACTATTTGAATATTCCATCCATCTCGTGAAACTGGCCAGTTAACATATACAGTAATTGTTTCTGTATTATATCCTCCATTTGTTTCTCTGGGAACGTTAAACCCAGCGTTAAATATTGGATTGCTTTCCCTATTTACTAATACGATTTCTATGTCATCTAGACTTTTATAAAAATCCTCAACAATTTTGTTATTTGGCCTAATTAGATAATTCTCACTATATTCCGTAGCGTTATTAAAACAATTACCATCAACTTTTAATGTTATTTTATTATCCGAGTCTGGCTCGATGTAAGTTAATATATTAAATGTTACACCACTTATACTGAGAATATAATTTGTATATGATGAGTAGAAATTTCTTATTTCATTATCTGTTGCTGGTAATATACTACCTTCAGGCTCGACTAATTGTATATCTAATGGGTTATATAATAATGAGTATTGTATTTTAAATTGAGTTGTACGTGAAATTGGGTCATAAACTACTGATTCGGCACTTAAACTATTTAATCCAATAGGCGATGTCACATCTACTAGAATTGCCGCAGGATATTTAGAAATGATATTTGTAACAGAAACACCAAGTCTTTGTTTTAATGATCCATAAAGTGAACGATCCGCATTGTTTTTATCATTTTTAAATCTAATATCTTGTTGAATACTAGTTGTTGTGGTTTCATTTGTGGTTGCAACGCTTTCTTGAAGATCCTCCAATGTTAAAAATTCTGAGAAGGGTTGGTTTCTAAATTCTTTACTATCTTTCTCAGGAATCGCTTTGTCTATGGCAAAGTTACCAGTAGTCATCTGACTGGAACCATCAGTAAACTGTTGTCCAACCAGAAAATCGCTAAATGTTTCGGCCCCACTTGCGGCTTGACTAGGTACTTTGTGATTTGCCATTATGCTGTTATCGTGTCAAAATTTAATGATTCGTCAATATCGGTTCTTTTCTCTCTAATTTCATATAATGTTTCATTGAATTGATCTTTGATTTCATATAAATTAAATTGTTTATAGATATTTTTATCTTTATCATATATTGTGTATATACCACTTGAAATTGCTTTGCTTTGATTACCATAAAGAGCATTCGCTAATGTTGATGCATCATGTTCAACCATTTCAATTTCAATTGTGGTCGGATTAAAATATGTGTTTGTTAAAATAATAGTCTGTTCAGGTTGTCCAATATATGGAACGGTTGTCGGTCTTGTTGACGGAGCAGCACTTGGTGTTATTGTTAAAAACATTAAATTTGTTGCGCTATCAGAATATCTATATCTTACAGCCTTCTGAGTAGTATTGGTTAAATTAGTTGTAATTGGTTCACAATAAAAATTAGATGTGACAACCCTATAAAAATTGGGAACTTTTTTATTATCGGTTGGGTTGATGTATTCTATGCGATATCCAACTAATCCTTGCGGACTAAATTTATTTCTATCGGCTGAAGGTACATTCGATAAATCTATTATTAATCCTCTAACTGACGGTAAAGACGCTAACACGCCACAGTCCGTTATCTTCGTTCTAATCTGTTTTGGCCTCAAATGGAGGGTGTATATCCCCAGCTCAGAGAAATCAGATGATTCGAGCTTTAAATTGTATAATCCACCTAAAATTTCAACATTTGGTGCGTTTGCGTCATCTGTAGTATCAGAATTATGATAAACAGGCGTTAAAATTGTTGCTGCGTTTAATGACTTTAATGTTACTTCTGAATTTGCGTTTCTATCAACCACATAGTGGTAGATTATTTCAACATCTTCAGGGGACACATCACTCGGTCTTACAACCCCCATCGATCCCGTACTCATACTATTTCTTTTTTAATTATTTTGTTATTATTCATATTCTATAAATACTGATTTTATTGTTTTTTAACTTTGAAATAACCACTTCCATAGATATCTAGTTCTCCTGTACTGTCGATTTCACCCAATCTCAGATTCCTCTCCATTACACCCTGTTTTCCTCTTTCAATAAAAATATCCGAATAAATTTGAGGTTCATCAAGAAACCCTATCAGATGTTCATTTCTTGTTATCATTCCCTGATATAATTCTTCATTAGCGTAATTTGATGTTAAACCTGTTATATGAGTATATCCATCGGCATAATCCATATAAAATAATCCATCTATAGTATAACCCGTAAAATCACCTGCATCGGTATTCCCTGTTGTTAATCCTGAATATATATAACCTTTACCATATTTTTTGAATTCATCAATTCTACTTTTCCCCAATGCCAAAAATGATATGAGAGTTTCATTTGTATTTCCAGTTAATGTCGTATAGTCTTCCAAATATGTTTGTGTTTGTCCCGATGGTAGATCTGAATATGGAATAACAAATGATAATGTGCCTAAATCAGTTGGGAATGTTGATCCTGTAATTGGAATATATATACTTCTTTTTAATTTTTCCACTTTCCATGGAGAATTAATTGTTATTTCAATGTCATATGTCCCTGATCCCGTATATAAATGCGTGGCATATGGTAAATTTGTATCATATACAGTTGGCATAGATATGGTATCACCTGAAGTTCCATCTCCCCAAGAGACCGTAAAAACCGAATCAATTAATGTTTTAAGTTTATTTGTGTTTACTGTATTATATACTATAATTGAATTTGGAATTACCCCGCCAGCATACGTGAAATTACAAAATTGTTCAATCTGCTCCATAGTTCCGTCAAATCCAACCATAATACCCATTTCAACTACCGAGCATTCCAAGTAAGTTGGTATTTGATATGTTATACCACTTGTTGATCCTGATAATATTTCGTATCTATCTTTTCTCATGTTTTATGTGGAATAAAATCTAATTGGATTGGTGCTACATCCAACTCTAACTTCTGTTACACCAGAATAGATCATATATGAATAATCAGTTCTATCAATGACCATCTTATAATATACATCTGTCTCTTCAGTTGTTACACCACTATACATTTTATCATAATTTGTAAAACTTGTTGTTTGTCCATCGATAGTGTTGAAGAATTTTACTGTCATATAAAATGTATTACCTGACATTAATGTTCCATCCATTACTGTATTATCTTGAAACCAGAACAAATACATATTTTCTTTATTTCTAAAATTAGATCCCATAAAAACAGGAACATATATATAGTCATTGTTTGGTGAATATAATACCTTTTCTCCTATTGGAATTGGTAAATGTTTTGTAAAGACCAATTTTCTATTTGAGCTATTGGGATTTTGACCTTCCGGAACTTTATAAAATTCTAATCTAAAGAAACTATCATTATCCTGTCTTAAAACTTTTGTGTTTTTTTCTGGCGTCAATCCTATATACTCATAATTTAGCCCACCTATATGTGTTGGCGGATTTTGATTATTATAAAAATAGAAATAAAACCAAATGTCCATTTGTTCTATATTTCCTGTTCCTCCAGTACATGATTTATGAGCATACCTGACTGTTTCAAAATTAACCGCTGGATTAATAATAGATTCTAGTGTATCTCTTTCAAATTCTTGAAAAGATTCCTCCCATCCCAAATCAGTTCTGAAATTGGTTTCACTATTGAGTACTATATTTCGATTTGAATCGTTTCTTAATATTTGCATTAGCACTTATTTGGATCTATTATGTAAAAGCTGGTAATCCCATCTTTCTTATTTGTATATACTTGTTCATTTCTCAAATAGAAATTAATATCTTTATGGATGTAGTGTATATCATTTAAATATGGGTAATCTGTCCCATATCCGTCTGGATCGATATACCCATCGTCATATAAATCTCTCCATCTCCATAATTTTTCACTGGTAAAATATCGGGCATTTTCGGGTAAATTATCGATTTTATCGGTATTAAATGTCTCGGTATATGGGGACAATTCCCTCATCTTAAATCTATAATGCGGTTGATAATATAAACCAACGGGATTATCAGATGTTACCCCAGAATATGTGGTACTTGTGGTTTGTCCATGATTGAAGACATTTATATTACTTATTATTTTATGAAATGCTTCTGAAACTATTCTCTCTTTCATTTCTTTGGGATGATATTCAACAAACGCTCCATATAAAGTATTGCCTTCATTTAATGTTCTTCCTGATGTAAAGGTAATTCCGCTTATCACAAATGTATCGCCGGTTAATCCAATTTCATTTGATGTTGTTCCACTAAAATGATTGTCAATCCACAAATCATGGAAATGAAATGAATATCCGACTTTCGGTGGATAATTAAAAAGCCCATTGCCGTTTCTAAAAACGGTTGTCATATATAAATCCGTCGGGGTATAACCTAAATTATTGGTAATGCCAGACAATATGAACGGTTCTTTAAAATCAAATAAAACGGCTTCCATTCTGTTTCTTTCGACAACATAATCATTAACACCAGCACTATTTTCAAATAATAATTTTCGTTCATCTTGCCATATTGGAGATTCAAATCCAACTTTATCTATAACATAATCGCTTGGTGATGTTAATAATTTGTGCTGATGAACATAATATTGTGATGTTGAATTTGTAAGATCGTTAATATCGGTACATCTCTTACCTGTAACTAATTTATTTAATGTTCCTCCCGACAATTGTGATTTTGATATGTTAATAACATAATTTTCCGAATTGTAAACCTCATTTCCGACGGAATTAACATAATATGGTACTGAATTTATTATTACATATTCACCCTGACTAATTCCATGATGTACTGGACTGGTAAGAACATAGTTGGTTGTTCCCGTTTGAACTCTGAATGGGATGCCGTCCCCGCTGAGGAATGTTAATAAATTATCTCCTTCGGTTTTCGTCGCTCCCGTTAATGTATATTTCATTGGGAACACAACATCATGTCCGTAAACATAGGTTAAATAAAAATTCCAGTTAAAATACAGAGCATTATATGTTGTAATTTGTTGGTGAGTTGTTATTCCTGATGTAATAAGTGTAAACCCAGTAAACTCACTCATAAAGCTGATTGTACTTCCTGTTGTTCCAATTGATATCGGTTCTGTGGTTTCTCGATAAACATCATTTCTTAAAAAGGCGAATTCATTATATGGTAAATATCCACGAAAATCGCCCTCGGTTCCATTACCGAGTATATATAGTCTTTCTTTCAAATAATCATAATCGGTCATCCCAAAGTATAGATTTCTGAAAATCATTTTCATTTTTCCATAGAACTTATATCTCTTAGAATTGGATCTTTCAACTGCAAATTGTTCGGCTAGATTCAAAACAATATCACGATCATCTGTTCTTAATAATGATTTTTCTTCATCAAATCCAACACGAATTTGCATATCAACTTCAGGCGCCCCTTCGTATCTTAATTTTGGTAATATGATTTGTTTCTTTTCCATTAACAAGATCCTCCCGAAAGTGTTATTGTTATTGGCGCAGATGAGTTCATATTAATACCTGGGAATACATATTGACTACCATAATTCACAGATTGGCAATTATCAGTATATGCACTATCAACCACATTAATACGCGCGCTTCCTGATGATCCACCAACAAATACTCTCACATAATGAGTTCCCGCAACAACAGATGACGGTAAATAACCTGTTGCAAAATAATAACCACCAGAGGTATTATATGTTGGGGTCATAGTAATATAGGTGCCATCAACATAGACCTCATAAATATAATATCCATAATCATAATTTGTAATTGTCATTGATATTTGTCCTGGTCGTGATGCCGATGGTGTTGGTGGAATTCTACTTGGTGATGGTGATAATCCAGGTGTTAGACTTACCGATGGCGTTGGAGATGGGCTCGGAGGAGGAGGCGGCGTTGGCGTTATTTCTGTTAATGGAATCGGCGTTGGGGTTGTGAACGCTCCTTTTGGCCCAAAATATTTTATTAATAAATCCAACGATGATTTTTCCGGCCTTAATCCAAAATAAAATAAAAATGGTGATGATAGTACTTGTTTCTCTCCATCATAATTTAAAACTGTTTGAGGAATAAATGTTTCTCTATCTCCATCTATATATTCAGCTGTCTGTGCTACCCATGTTTTATTAACAACAACATATATAATACCTCCTTGCGGGTCTTTCGTTGTTCCGCTTGTAGGTGGAACATACAACCATAAATTACCTTCTATATAATCTATTGCTCCGTTCACGGATGTATCTGGGGTATCATAACTAATTACATCAAATCGTTCCAACATATCTTCGGTACTACCCGTGACAAAAAATGTATTATGATCTATTGTCATTGGCATTAATAGATATTCTTCTTCCCCGTCGGGCATTAGATAATTTGTACTTGTTGCTGTTACTCCACTAATTGAAAACAACCTTTGTAATTTCATTGACGCAATTGCGCTTCTGTCCCATGTTTGATTATCTGAGTATGTGTCATACGGACCAAATCCAGTTCCACCTTTATTCCATAAGAAAAATGGAACTTTCTGAGAAAAATCACCTAATCTATTATTAAGACATGTTCTCATAAGTGCTCCATTATAATCTAATTTTAAATCAATTGGTGTTGGCCCATATAAGTTATTAACTTTAAAATATTCTATAAATAAAAGATTTTCAGGATCTAATAACTCACCATTATATATATAATAATGAGTACTATCTAAATCGAAAGCCTCGATGCCAGCTTCACAATTAATTGATATTAATTGAGTAATATCACCATCTAAAGCCTTTATCTTACTAAGCACTGGACTTAAACCAGTGAAAAAATCATCAACATCAAATGTTGCGTTGGTAACATCCATTCTATAATTTATTGCATATTCTACTATATTTGCAGCGTCCTGATATGATGTGGGACCAATATCCCTAACAACTGAACAGGCAGCGTCAACAGATGGATCGTAACATATCTCATATAAAAACTCATCTCTAACTCCAACATCATAAAATGTTGTTGGGTGTAAAATCTCCCTTACAAAAGTGTCATAATATTGTCCAGTAAACCCCGATATTGGATTATAAGGTGTAGATCGATAATAAAAATTTTTATCTAATATATTATAAAATATAAGCTCTCTTGGAAATTTGGATCCTCTTTGGTTTAAGTCATATTCTGATTCGGTATCCCAACGAATTCTCTTATCAAATTTAAAGAAATATAATAACCCATTTAGCCAATTATCAATAAATGAATAATTAACAACGCCGCCACAGAAAAATAATCCAACTCTCTTTCTTCTATACCATTCCTGTAATGCTGGGAAATTATTACTTCTGCCCTTTATTACTGGTATAATTGTAAACACTCCGTCTCGAAATTCTGAATATCCAGATTTTGTTTTTCTGTCATATATTGCTCTTCCTATTCTACTAAAATTTACTTGTCGAGGCATTCTTAGTGCCCCGACTCGAGCAATTACCGTAGATAATAAATTGTTACGAATCGCATCTGGTTCAATGGATTCCATATATCTTGGATCTTCATTATATATCCCACTATTGGGCGTTAAAGGGGAATATGTGTTTTCATATGTAGTCGATCCTGATGTCCAAATATATGACAACCTTATACTTTCATCATATGTCTTATCATATTTTTCACATCCCTCCTCAATTTGTTGAGATGTTAATCCTGTTAATATTGCTTCTTTCGGTAATGATCTATCATATATTCTTATGACAACATGTAGTTGTTCATTAACAGAGAGTTCATTTCCGTCAGAAGTCGGCTCGGAATTGTCAATACCAGTTAATTCTGCAAATACATCAGCCGGATACATTACATGGTAATTTCCTCCCCCATCATCCAAAATAGCCATATCCTCAGAACCTTGGACTGGATGCCGAAGATTTGCAACATACTCACTTATAATTGTTCTCCCCGTTACATTTGCCCATCCATATACTTCAACAACATATCTAGGCACAAGACCTAATCCTTCAATAATTATTAATTCCGACATTCCATCGAGACTTAGAAAATCTAGTGCTGTTGTTCCTGAACATGGACCATCAGGATCTTTTGCAAATTCCCCAAGAAAGAAATTAGATGTTTCTGTTACACCAGTTAAAAAAGTTGATTCCGTTATATCATTACGATAGTTATCAACTGTTGGCGTATTTGTTGTTCGAAATCCGACCGCATGAATAACCGCTTGCCACGAATAATCCAGAAGAACCTGCATTATTCGTG
>Ga0315273_10003775_pt1 | contig 18306 bp, 17 predicted proteins | sample YL17G02_0_MG_FD_205753 | JGI IMG/M metagenome (GOLD analysis project Ga0315273, IMG submission 205753) | Sediment microbial communities from Yellowstone Lake, YNP, Wyoming, USA - YL17G02_0 | ecosystem: Environmental > Aquatic > Freshwater > Lake > Sediment | place: USA: Wyoming | collected...
GTCGCTCGTCGTCGGCGATGGAGGAGCATCGCTCTCCTCCTCGCTCCTTGCCTGCGATCCGCACGCCCCCTGCGCGCGACCCTCCCCATTTCCCCGACAGGCTCCAAGTTGCTGATCCGGCTCAACTCGCTGACCTTCCGGCTGACGGGGACCTTGATCATCACGCTGGCGCTCCTGCTGGCGCTCACCACGGCGGTACAGGTGACGCTGCAGGAGCGCTACGCTTCCCAGGTCGTGGGGATCAACGGATTGCTCTATAGCGAGACCCTGTTCGCCGCCCTCCACGGCGGCATGCTGGCCAACGACCGTGATGGCCTCCACAACGCGGTCAACTCGATTACGCAGCGGGCGCCCGGAGTGCGCGTGCGCCTTTTCAACAAGGACGGTCTGATCGTCTACTCCTCCTATGAGCACGAGGTGGGGACCAAGGTGGACCCCCGCTCCGAGGCGTGCTTCATGTGTCACGCGGCCGACCGGCCGATCGAGAAGCTGCCGCCCGGTGACCGTACCCGCCGGTTCACCCTCGCCGGCGTGCCGGCGATGGGGGTGATCCGGCCGATCGAGAACGAGCCGGTGTGCGCGACCGCGTCCTGCCACGCGCACCCGCCCGAGAAGCAACTGCTTGGCGTGCTTGACGTGTCGATCAGCCTGAGCCGGCTACAGTCAACGAAGCGCCAGACGGCGCTGCTGATGGTCGGCGCCACGGCGCTGGCGCTCGTGCTCGTCATCGGAGTGGTGGTCACGGTGGTCCGCCACAACGTCCACCGACCGATAAGGGCACTCACCAGGACGCTGGAATCGCTTGGTGGCGGGGACTTCTCCGCGCGTTACGAAAACCACCAGATCGTCGAATTTCGCCGCCTCGGAAACTCGCTCAACAACACCGCCCACGCTCTCGAGCGGGCGCACAGCGAGTTGCTGGAATGGGCGCAAACCCTCGAGCGGCGAGTCGACGAGAAGACCGCCGAGCTCAGGCGGGCGCAGGAACAGATGGTGCGCATCGAGCGCATGGCCTCGCTCGGCAAGCTGGCAGCGGTGGTCGCGCACGAAATCAACAATCCGCTGGCTAGCGTCGTGACGTACGCCAAGCTGCTGCTGCGGCGCTGTTTGCAGCATGCCCAGGAGTCGGAGGTGTGCCGCGACAACCGGCAGGTGCTCGAGGCGATCGCCAGCGAGTCGCAGCGTTGCGGCGAGATCGTGTCGAACCTGCTGCTCTTCGCCCGCCGCACCGGCTCGCGGTTCGAGGCCACCGACGTCAACGAGCTGGTCCGCAAGGTGGTGTTCCTCATCAAGCACAAGATGGACCTGGCGCAGGTCAAGACCCAGCTCGAGCTGGCCACCGACCTTCCGAAGCTCATGTGCGATGCCGCCCAGATCGAGCAGGCGCTGCTCGCCCTGGCCATCAACGCCATCGATGCAATGCCTGATGGGGGCACGCTCACCGTCACGTCCGGACGTTACGGTCCCAACCAGGTCCGCCTGTGCGTCGCGGACACCGGCATCGGGATGGATGAGGACGTTCGCTCGCACATCTTCGAGCCGTTCTTCACCACCAAGACCGAGGGCGAGAACAAAGGCCTGGGCCTCGGGCTGGCGGTCGTGTACGGCATCATCGAACGGCACACCGGCAGCATCGACGTGGACTCCGCCCCCGGAAGGGGCACGATCTTCACGATGACGCTGCCCGGGGTTCCCAACTCCGAGGAGGAACGAGCACCGTGACGATGGCGCCGGTCCGCATTCTGGTGGTCGACGACGAGCAGCACGTCCGGCAGTCGCTCGCGGCGTGGTTCCGCGAGGATGGCTACGAGGTCAACGTTGCCGCCGGCGGGCGCGAGGCGCTCGCGACGCTTGCCCGCGATGGCGCGGATATCCTGCTTGTCGACATCAAGATGCCGGGCATGGACGGTCTCGAGCTGCTGCGCAAGGCCCGCGAGCTGGCGCCGGACGCCACCGTGATCATCATGACCGCCTACGCGTCGGTGGAGACGGCCGTGCAGGCTTTGAAGGACGGCGCCTATGACTACGTGGTCAAGCCGTTCGACCCCGACGCGGTGTCAGGGCTGGTGCGCAAGGCGGCCGAGCGCTACGCCTTGCTCAAGGAGAACCGCGCCTTGCGGGAGCGTCTCGAAAGCGCGGCTCCGGCGCTCATCACCGCCGGGCAGGGGCGGATGCGCGAGGTGCAGGAGCTCGTCGAGCGGGTCGCGCCCACCGACACCAGCGTGGTGATCACGGGGGAGAGCGGCACCGGCAAGGAGCTGGTCGCCCGGCTCCTCCACGCCCACAGCAGCCGCCGCTTCGGCCCGTTCGCGGTGGTCAACTGCGGCGCTCTCGCCGAGGGGCTGCTCGAGGCGGAGCTGTTCGGGCACGAGCGGGGGGCGTTTACCGGCGCCGTGGCGCGCCACCGCGGCAAGGTCGAGCTTGCCCACGAGGGGACGCTGTTCCTCGACGAGATCGGTGACGTGCCGGCGAAGGTCCAGGTCAGCCTGCTGCGCGTGCTGCAGGAAAAGACGCTCATGCGGGTTGGCGGCAACACGAGCATCACGGTCGACTTTCGCCTCGTCACCGCCACCCATCGGGACCTCGAGGCGGAGGTCTCGTCGGGCCGGTTCCGCGAGGATTTCTTCTTCCGTATCAACGTGTTCCATATTCACGTGCCGGCGCTGCGCGAGCGCTCCGAGGACGTCCCGCTGCTCGCCGAGCACTTCCTTTCCCAGTTCGCCCGGCAGATGAACCGCCGCATCGACGGGTTCACGAGCGATGCGATCGCGGCACTGTGCGCCTACCCGTGGCCGGGCAACGTCCGCGAGCTGCAGAACGCGATCGAGCGCGCCGTGGTCATGTGTCGAGCCAACCGGATCGAGGCCTCACTGTTCCCCTTTGCCCACGCTCCTGCCCCGGAGGACCTCTCGATTGACGCGATGGAGGCCGCGCACATCCGCAAGGTGCTCGCGAGCTGCGGCTTCAACGTGACCCAGGCGGCTGGCCTCCTGGCGATCGACCGGGTCACTCTCTACAACAAGATGAAGAAATACGGCATCGAGCGTCCGTGAAGGTCCGCATCGTGGTGCTCGGCGCGGCGCCGCCGGGGCTGGCTGCCGCGGTGCTGGCGTCGCTCCCATCGCCGCTGGTCGCCGCCGCGATGGAACGGCGGAAGACGCCCGAGGCGACCTGCTACAGCCGGCGGCGCGGCCAGTTGGACGCGCTCTGCGTGCTCGACAACTTGCCCGCACCCGCAGAGGGCGAGGTGGTCGCGGCGGTCACCGCGATCGACCTTTTCGCGCCGCCGCTCGCTTACGTGTTCGGCCTCTCGGTCCTCGGCAGCAGGCGGAGCGTGGTCTCGTGGGCGCGGCTCGCGGTCGAGGACGGGAAGGACCCGGGGCTGCTGATTCGGCGTCTCACGACCGAGGTCGTGCACGAGGTCGGCCACGGGCTGGGGCTTGTCCACTGCCCGGTCCCGGACTGTGCGATGCACCGCTCGTTCTGGGCGGAGGCCGTCGACCTCAAACGGCCGGTCTACTGCAGGCTGTGTCAGGAGGGGCTCGAGAAGCTGTAGGGGGCGGGGCTTGGAGGCACGCGAAAGTCCCGAGATTATCGCGGCTTGGTTCTTCCTGCCTCGGAGTGGTGAACGATGATCCCCAGAGTCCCATGTGCTCACAAACCACGCTATCGCCCGCCGAAGCGGCGGAGGATCTCGGTGACGAGGTCGGTGGTCGAGTGGTCCTTGGGGTCGCCGCAGATCACGGTTCGGCCGCCCCACTCCAGCACCACGGCGCGCTCGGGGACGCTTTCCGGGGTGTAGTCCGTGCCCTTGGCGTGCACCTGCGGGCGCACGGCGCGCAGCACCTCGGAGACCGTGGGCTCGTCGAAGAGGACGATCGCGTCGACGCAGTCGAGATGTGCGAGGATCTCGCTGCGCTCGCCCTCGGGCATCACCGGCCGCAGCGGTCCCTTGCTCGCGCGCACCGACGCGTCGGAGTTGACGGCGACGACGAGAAAGTCCCCGATGGCGCGGGCGGCCGCGAGGTAGCGCACGTGGCCGACGTGGAGCAGGTCGAACCCGCCGTTGGCCAGGACGACAGTCTTCCCGGCCGCTCGCGCCTGCGCCGCCCGTGCTGCGGCTGCCTCGAGCGAGAGGATCTTCTCTCTGACGCCTCGCGCCTCATGCCTCGTGCCTCGCTGCTCAGTCATGGAGGAAGGGCGCCAGGTCGACGGCGCGGTGCAGCTCTTCAGGGGCGACCGTGGCGGTGCCGAGCTTCATCACGACGATTCCGCCGGCGAGGTTGGCGAGTTGCGCGGCGTCGAGCGGCGAAGCGCCCGCCGCGATCGCGAGCGTGAGGGTGGCGAGGACCGTGTCGCCGGCGCCGGTGACGTCCGCCACCTGGTCGGTTCCGTACACCGGGATGTGGGCGGCGCCGGCTTCAGCCTGCGCCAGGGTGAGACCCTTGCTGCCGCGGGTCGCGACGACGAAGCGGGCGCCGAGCCGGTGCCGCAGCGCCTCGGCCGCGGCGGCCACGGCGTCGTCGGTCCGAGGCATGACTCCCGCGACGGCGGCCAGCTCCTCGAGGTTTGGCGTGGCGCCATCGACAGTGCCGAGCCGGGTGAGCGCGAACCGCGAGTCGGCGACGGCCGGCGCGCCGCCGGGCAGCGCGGCGCGCAACCGCGCGACGCCTTCCGGCGACACCACACCGTATCCGTAGTCGGAAATCGCGGCCGCACCGGCCGTTGGGGCCAGGCGCTCGATCGCAGCCAGGAGGTTTGCCAGCCATGGACCTTCGGGGTCGAGCGAGTCCTCGATGTCGTAGCGGGCGACCTGGTGGCGCTGCGAAGCCGGCCCGCCGGCCAGGAGGCGGACCTTGGTCACGGTGCGGTACCCCGGAACGACAACGACGGTGCCGACGTCCACCCCGCGGGCCGCAAGGATGGCGAGCATCGTCCTGCCGGCCTCGTCGTCGCCAACCGCCGCCACCGGCAGCGCCGTGCCGCCGAGCGAGACGATGTTGGCAAGCGCGTTGGCGCCGCCGCCCGGCACGTCGCGCTGCTCCTCGAACGTGAGGATGATCACCGGCGCTTCCCGGGAGATGCGCTTCGGCGAGCCGAGGATGAACCTGTCGAGCACGAGGTCCCCATACAGCACGACGCGCTGGGAGCGAAAGGCGTCTATCAGGCGATGGAGGCGCGACCGCTGGCTCACCATTTGGATTCTAGCGGTTCCTGGGCGCGCGGCGATCCCCCGGGCAATACGGGCCGGAGGAGATCGAGGAAGTCCCCTTCGACCGGCTCGAGCTCGACCGCCAGCCACGCGATGTGCTGGAGCTCGGCGGCTGCGAGCTTGACGGCATCCTTGGCGGTGGTCACCGGTGTGGCGCCGAGCGCGTCGGCGCGACCGAGGATGCCGGCAACCTCGGCGGCCGCGTAGGCGTGGTGGTCGGAGAACGCCTGGCACTCGGCGACCTCGGCGCCGAGTGCGGAGAGCGTCGCGGCGAAGCGCTGCGGGTTGGCGATGCCGGCAAACGCCAGGACCCGCCGCCCGTGCAGCCACGCGGCGTCGTAGCGGTCCGCTCCCAGCACGACGCCCGTGGCCTGCAACCGGCAGGGGAAGAGCTTCAGCGTCGGGGCTATGGCGGCGAGGAGGGTGCGGGCGCCGGCGAGCGCCTCTGGGCTGGCGTCGATCACTACCGCCGCATCGGCGTTCGCCAACGCCCGCGGATGCTCGCGCCGCAACCGTCTCTCGCACAGAGCGTCGAGCGGGTCGAGCGTGACCACGTCGAGGTCGCGGGCGAGGCGCCAGTGCTGGAAGCCGTCATCGAGGATGAGGTGAGTCGCTCCAGTTTCGCCAACCGCAGTGGCAGCGCCGCGGGCGCGATTGGCATCGACCACGATCGGCACCGCCGGGAGGGCGCGCGCGAGCACCGCGGGCTCGTCGCCGATCTCCTCCCACCGAGCCCCCGGCTCGTTGACGACCAGACGCGGGCGCGCATCGCGGCGCTGGTAGCCGCGGGTGACGATCGCCGGGCGGGCGCCGTGGCGCAGCAGGGCGCCGGCCAGCGCCGCCACCAGCGGTGTTTTGCCGGTCCCGCCCATCGCGATGTTGCCCACCGAGATCACCGGCACCCCCGCGCGATGCACGCGCAGCACGCCGTGCGCGTAAAGAGCCCTCCCGGCGCGGTTGACAACCTCCAACGTCCGACTCACCCACACCAGCGCGGGGTTGTGTTCTCCCCGGTCCCCGGACCCCGGACCCCGGTCCCCGTCCTTCATCTCAGGTACTGCTCAAGCGCGTCGGCTGTGCGCGCGGTCGCGCCGGCGTTGCGAAGCAGGAGCTGCCGGCCCGCCTCGCCGGCCGTACGGGCCGCCCCGGCGTCGCTCAGCCAGGCGAGAAGCTCCCGGGCGAGCTCGCCCTCGTCGCGCACCACCCGCGCCGCCCCGGCCGCCGTGAACTCGCGGTAGATCAGTGCGAAGTTGCGGATGTGCGGTCCGGTGATTACCGGCACGCCGAAGCGGGCCGGCTCGATCGGGTTGTGGCCGCCGCCGCTGCGCGCCAATGAGCCGCCGACGAACGCCACGGCGGCGAGCTGGTACAGGGCGGCAAGCTCGCCGACGGTGTCGAGCACCACGAGGTCGCACGGCTCGGGGGACTCATTGATGCCGGTGCGCCGCACCGCCCGCAGGCCGCGCGCCGTCGCGAGCTTGACTGTCTCGCCAGCGCGGTCCGGGTGTCGCGGCGCGAGGAGCAGGAACGGGCGGTGGCGCTCCGGCACCCGCATGAGGGCGTTGATCACTGCCTGCTCCTCGCCGTGCATGGTGGAGCCAGCTACCCAGACGTGCCGGACCCCAGCCAGCTCGCGCAGGCGCTGCAGCAGCTCGGGAGCGGCCGGCCTGGCCATCGCGGCGTCGAACTTGATGTTTCCGGTGACGCGGATCTTCTCCGCCGGAATGCCGAGCGAGACCAGCCGCCGCCGCTCCTCCTCCCCCTGGGCCAGCACAAGGGAGATCGGGCGTAGCAGCGATCGCAGCGCCCAGCGGGACGCGCGGTATCCCTTGAGCGAGCTGTCGGAGATCCTCGCGTTCACCTGCGCCACCGGAATGCCGCGCGCCTCACAGCCGGCGAGCAGCTCGGGCCACAGCTCGGTCTCAACCAGGACCACGAGGCGGGGTCGGGCCGCGTCGAGGCAGCGTCGGACCGGACCGGGCAGGTCGACGGGGAACGGCAGGACGACGTCTGCGGTCTGATGGGCGGCAGCAAGCGCCAGGCCGGTAGCGGTCGTCGATGACAGGATCAGCGGCAGGCCCGGGTGGCGCCGGCGGACCTCGACGAGGAGCGATCGCGCGACGGCAACCTCGCCCACGGAGACCGCTTGCACCCACATCCCGTTTTGTGGGAGCGGCGGCAGGCTGCGACCCAGCCGGTGCACGATCGGCGGTCTCTCGAGTCTGCGACGACGGTCCGCGAGCAGCAGCCAGGGCGCCGCCACGGTGAGCGCGATACCCAGGGCGGCGCGATAGAGGACGAGCGCGGACGAGGCCACGGCGCGGAGTTTACCCGCAGGGGGGCGCGAGTGCCATTGCAGCGTCGATCTATAATTCGATGCGAACCCAACGCCGCTGCGTTGGGTCGCGTATACGCTGCGAGGAGGTTGGGGATTGAAATGGGTTTGCTGCGTCTTCTCGCCGGGCAGGACGTGAGCACACAGCGGGACGATCGAGAGCTCGCCGCCGCCGCGCGTTCTGGCGACGAGAGTGCGTTCGCGGAGCTGGTGCGCCGCCATCAGATCGGCGTGCGTCGCTGTGCCGCGCGTATCCTCTCGGACAACGAGGAGGCGCGGGACATAGCCCAGCTCGCCTTTGTCCGCGCCTGGGAGAACCTGCAGCGGTATGATCCGAAGTGGTCTTTCTCGACCTGGTTGTACCGGATCACGACCAACCTGGCGATCGACGTTCTGCGTTCCCGCGAGAGCCGCGACAGGACCCACAAGGCCCATCTTCGCATCGTCGGCGACTCGGTTGGGCCGGAAGCTCCGCGCCGGGTCGCCGAAGGCGAGGTGCAGCGCATCTTCGCCGAGCTTGCCGCGCGGCTGTCGCCCGCGCAGCGGACGGCGTTCGTGCTGCGCGAGGTCGAGGGGCGCGAGACGGCCGAGGTGGCGCAGGTCATGACATGCAGCGAGGCAACCGTGCGGAACCACGTTTTTCAGGCGCGCGCCGTGCTCAGGCGGGAGCTGGCGGCACGTTACCCCGAGTACCTCCCGCGGGGAGGTGCACGGTGATCGCCTGTCGCGAGGTCCGGCGTCTGCAGACAATATTCCTGGAGCTCACGCTCGAGCCCGCCACCGAGGCGGAGGTCCGGCGCCACCTGGCGGGCTGCGGAGAGTGCCGTGGGGCGCTTGCCGAGCAGGAGCCGGCGACGGCTCTCGCGCTGAGGCTCGGTGACTTCGAGGTTCCGGCCGACGCAGGTTTCGTCGGCGAGGTGATGGCCGGCGTTCATCACCGCCAGATCGAGCGGCGCCTGGACCATCGCCGGCGCGGCTGGCTGGCCGCTGCGGCCGGCCTCGTGCTTGCCGTGCTCGGCGGCTGGGCGCTGCTGCGCGAGCCGAGCCCGGTGCCGCAGACGGCGGTCGCGGTGTACCAGCGGCCGGTGGCGACGGCCGTCGAGCCGGCGTTCGTCGAGGTCGAAGGTGACGGGGTGCGGTTCTACCAGCTCGACGCGGCTTCGCAGGGAGCTGTCAGGGTGGCCTTCGTCGTCGATCCGCACCTGGAGCTATAGGAGCGTGCCGGGGAAATGGGCTGCGGCCGTCGTCCACCCTCCTGTGATGCGAAAGCTGGCTTGTGCGTTCGCGGTCCTCTTTGTCGTTGCCGCGGTACCTAGCCAGGCGCGCGAGGTCAGGGCGTTCCCGGTCCGCTTCCGCCCGGTGCGCGAGGTGGCGGCTCTCATCGAGCCGTTGATCTCCCCCGACGGCAGCTTCACCGTTCAGCCAAAGTTCAACCTGATCACGGTCCAGGACGAGCCGGACGTGCTCGACAAGGTCGCCAAGCTGCTCGCCGAGTGGGACGTTCCGCCGCTCTCGTACCGCGTGCGCATTCGTGTCCTGCTCGGCACGACCGTGCCGCCCACGCCGGGGCCGCCGGGACCGCTGATCTCCGGCCTCGGCGCGGACCTCTCGAAGGTGTTTCACTACACCTCCTACCAGGAGGTCGAGACCCTTCAGATCACGGCAACGGAGGGCACTGTCGTCGAGGCGCTGGCGGGCGGGCGCTACCACCTTCATTTTGTCCTGCGCGCGCTTCCCGGCGATCCGGACCGCGTTCAGTTTGCCCAGTTCGAGGTGTCACGGAAGGAGCAGGGCACCGCGGAGGCCGAGGTCCTCCGGTCGTTGCTGCGGACAACCGTGAGCCTGCAGGTCGGTCAGACTGCGATCGTGGCGGCAGCCCGCTCGGAGGCGGCGAGCCAGGGGTTGATCCTGGTCCTGTGGGCGGCGCGGGAGACGCCGCAGTGACCGAGTTCATCGCGCGCGTGGGCACGGCCGAGGGGGCGGTGGTGCTCGAGCGTCACCGCAGCGCGACCGCGGACTCGCTTCGGCGCGAGCTCGAAGCGCGCGGTCTGCACGTCTTTCAGGTGAACGCCGCCCGCGGGCGCCTGCGCATCCCGATGTTCCGCCGCGAGCGTCTGAGCTCACTCGACTTCCTCGTTTTCAACCAGCAGCTCGCGACGCTGCTGCGCGCCGGTATTCCGGTGCTGCAGTCGCTCGAGCTGCTGCAGCGGTCGCAGACCAGCGCCTACTTTCGCGAGGTTCTCTCGCGTGTCCTCGACGACGTCAAGAGCGGTGTCGCGCTCTCCGACTCGTTCGCCGCCCAGGCCGGCCTGTTCCCTCGCCTGTACTCGGCGACGCTGCTGGCCGGCGAGCGCTCCGGCGATCTCGTCGCCGTCCTCGACCGTTACATCACCTACCAGCAGATGATGGAGGCGGTGCGCCGGCGGGTGACGACGGCGCTGACCTACCCGGCGGTCCTGCTCGCGCTCGCCTTCGGTCTGGTAATCGTACTGATGACCTACGTGATCCCGCGCTTCGCCGAGTTCTACATCGGGTTCGCCGGTGAGCTGCCGTGGGCGACCGAGGTGGTCATGGGTCTGGCGAACGGGCTCAGGCACAACCTGGTGTTCATTGCGCCGTCGCTGCTGATCGCGGTCGTGGCCCTGCGACGCTGGATGCGCACCGATTCCGGACGCCTTTTCGTCGACAAGGTGCAGTTGAAGATCCCTTTCATTGGCAAGATCTTCCACTTCTTCTCGCTGTCGCAATTCGTGCGGTCGCTCGCGACGCTGATCGCCGGCGGCACCCCGCTGGTCAACGCCCTCGAGGTCGCGACATCGACCGTGACCAACATGGCGATCTGCACGCCGCTCGGCCGGGTGGCGCCGCGGGTGCGCGAGGGGCAGGCGCTGTGGTCGTCGCTCAAGGCGACGGGGCTCTTCCCGGATCTGTCGCTCGCCATGGTGCAGGTCGGCGAGGCGACCGGCGCGCTCGAAGGGATGCTCTTCAACGTCAGCCGGTTCTACGACGAGAGCATCGAGGTGCGCCTCGGCCAGGTCGTCTCTCTGATCGAGCCGCTCGTGTTGGTACTGATGGGCGGTATCATCGCGGGGCTGTTAATGTCGATATACCTGCCGATGTTCACGATGCTCCAGAAAGCACAGTGAGGACGAGATGAGCGAGCAGTTGACCGCGATGGCGCAGCGCTACCTCCGCGGCTCGAACCGCGAAGAGGAGGATCTCGCGCGGGCGCGGGAGCTCGCCGAGCAGCTCGGTCTCCCGCTCGACGAGCTCACCGAGTTCCGCGGCGAGCCGGAGCTGTTCCGCCAGATCCCCGTCGACGTCATGCTGCGCTATCAGTTCGTGCCGTTGCACCGGCAGGGTGAGGCAGTCGTCGTCGCCATGGCGGACCCGTCGAGCATGCTCCTCGTCGACGAGGTGGAGCTGGCGCTCGGCGCCCCTGTCGAGATCCGCGTCGCGCCCGCCGGGAAGATCGCCGAGATCCTCGAGAAGTCCGAGTCGACGCAGCGGGTGCTCGACGAGGCGACCGAGGACTTCAAGATCCAGCTCGTCCAGGAGCGCGAGGACGGCGAGGAGGCGCTCACCATCGACCGTCTCACCGCCGACACCTCGCCGATCATCAAGCTGGTCGACACCGTGATCTACAACTCGATCCAGCGGCGGGCCTCCGACATCCACGTCGAGACGCGCGACCGCGAGGTGCTGATCAAGTACCGCATCGACGGCGTGCTCTACCAGGCGATGGAGCCGATCGACAAGCGCCACCACTCGACGATCATCTCGCGCATCAAGGTGATGTCCGAGCTCGACATCGCCGAGAAGCGCGTGCCCCAGGACGGCCGCTTCAAGCTGCGCCTGAAGGGACGCACGATCGACTTCCGCGTCTCCATCATGCCGACCGTCCACGGCGAGGACGCGGTCATTCGCATCCTCGACAAGGAGTCGGCAAACAAGGAGTTCCGCACTCTCAACCTCGACGTCCTCGGGTTCGACGAGGAGACCAAGCGCAAGCTGCGCAAGTTCATCCGCGAGCCGTACGGGATGGTGCTGGTCACCGGCCCCACCGGCTCGGGCAAGACGACCACGCTTTACGCCTGCCTCTCCGAGATCCAGTCCGTCGAGGACAAGATCGTCACCATCGAGGACCCGGTCGAGTACCTGCTCCCCGGGATCACCCAGATCCCGGTCAACGAGAAGAAGGGCCTGACGTTCGCGCGCGGCCTGCGGTCGATCCTCCGCCACGACCCCGACAAGATCATGGTCGGCGAGATCCGCGACGAGGAGACGGCGCAGATCGCCGTTCAGTCGGCGCTCACCGGTCACCTGGTCTTCACCACGGTCCACGCCAACAACGTCGTCGATGTGCTCGGCCGCTTCCTCAACATGAACGTCGACCTCTACAACTTCGTGGCGGCGCTCAACTGCGTGCTGGCGCAGCGGCTGGTACGCCGCATCTGCCCGAGCTGCCGGCGGCAGACGACGCTGTCGCGGCAGATCGTCGACGAGTCGGGGCTGCCGCCGGCGATGGTTCAGGGGGTGAAGTTCTACGAGGGCGTCGGTTGCATCGAGTGCAACGGCACCGGGTTCCTCGGCCGCACGGCGATCTGCGAGCTGCTCGACCTCTCCGACAACATCCGCGCGCTCATCCTCGGCCGCCGTCCCGCCGCGGAGATCAAGCACGCGGCGAAGGCCGAGGGGATGAAGTTCCTCCGTGAGTCCGCCCTGGAGCGGGTGTTCGCGGGGGTGACGACGCTGAAGGAAGTCAACAAGGTGACGTTCGTCGAATGAGGCTCGCCAACCTCCTCCGCACCCCGCCTCCCCCGCACGCCTTCTCGGCGGGCGTCGACGCGCTCCTCTACGGCCGCATGGGGCGCGACCGCCAGGGTCTCGAACGGGTCGAGACGCAGCCGCTCGCCGACACCTGGTGTCAGCTCGGTCCCGTGGGCGTGCTCCACGTCGACAAGGCGCAGCTCGACGCGGCGATCGGGACGTTGGTCAAGCGGCTCGACAAGCCCCCCACGCGAGCGAGCCTGGTGGTACCGAACGCCTGGGTGAGAAGCATCGTCCTCGACGTCGAGAACTTCCCGCGGCAGCGTGACGAGGCGGAGGATGTCCTGCGCTGGCGCCTCAAGAAGCTGCTCCCGTGCCGGCCCGAGGAGGTCCGCCTCGACTGGCTGCGCGGCGGTGAGAACGGTCGCGTCCTGGTGCTCCTCGCCCTGGAGAGGCCGCTGGCGGTGATCGAGGAGGTGTTCGCCGCGTCCGGCGTTCACATCGGCTGTGTCGAGCCGACCGCCCTGGCGCTGACGTCGCTGCTCCCGCCAGCCAGCGAAGCTGCGCTCCTGGTCACCAACGAGGCGAGGTCGCTGGGACTTGTCCTCGTGATCGCAGGCAAGGTTGCGCTGGTCCGTCACAAGGCGCTTCCGGCGGACGCGGGGATGGCGGAGACGTTCGCCGTGCGCGAGCTCGCCCGCACTCTCGCCCACGCGCGTGAGCGCGAACGGACGACAGGGGTGGTCAACGTCTGGGTCGCGTCGCCGCAGCCGGCGCTCGTCGGCGTGATCGCCGACTGGTCCGCCCGCGAGCAAGGAGTCGCGATGCACCGTCTCGCCCTCGGGGCGGGACGCGTCCCGGAGGCGCCGGCGATCGAGCCGGTGAGGCTTTGGTCGCTGCTTGCGACGATCTGGCAGGGAGGAGCTTGATGCTCCGCCCGAACCTCGCCGGGAAGCCGTTCCTCGACACCCGCCCGGTGGTGGCGGCGGGCGTTGCGCTGGCGCTGGTCGCCGTCACCCTGACCGCGGTCTCGGTGGGGGAGTTCGTCTCGGAGCACGGCCAGGAGACCAACATCGTGGAGAGCGTGCGACAGCTCCAGGCCAATCGCGACGCGCTGTCGGCGGAGGTCACGGCGCTCGACCGCCAGCTCGCGCGTGCGCCCTGGAAGAAGCTGAAAGCCGAGGCCGCGTCGATGCAGCAGATCGTCGTCCAGCGTCGCTCGCTCTGGGGCCTTCTTTTCGCCGACCTGGAGCGGGTTCTGCCATGGGACACGCGGTTGTCGAGCATCGACCTGCAGTCCGGTGAGAACGGCGAGATTACGGTGGCACTGGGCGGCCTCGCCACGGACCGCGCAGCTTGGCTCAAGCTGCTTGGGCGTCTGTTCACCGACTCGCACTTCTCGGACCCGCTGCCGATGAGCGAGGAGGCGCCCGGCGAGCAGAATAGCGTCGGTTTCCGCTTCACGCTTCGGGTTCGCTACTGGCCGGAGGGGAGGCCGTGATGCGGCGCTCCGCCTGGCTGCGCCTGTGGTTCGTCTGGGCTATCCCGAGCGCCCTGATCGCCGCCAACGCGATCTGGCTCTTCGGCGTCCGCGGCGCCGTGCTGGGACGTGGCCCGCTTCTCGCCAAGCAGAAGGCGTCGCTCGAGACCGAGGTCGCCGAGCTCACCGCCCAGCGCAAGACCCTGAGCTCGGCGCAGGCAACGCTCGATTCGCTGCAACGGGATCTCGGCGCCTTGCGCCAGGAGCAGCTCGGCTCGATGCGCGAGCGGCTCGTGTCGTTTCTCGTCGATGTTGCGCGGCGTACCCAGGCGGCCGGTCTTCGGCCGGAGCGCATCTCGTACACGGCACAACCAGACAAGAAGTCGGGTCTCGTCCACTTCGCCGCAGTGTTCAGCGTCATCGGGACGTACGAGGAGGTCCGTCGCTGCGTCAACCTGCTCGAGGTGTCGCCGCAATTCGTGATCGTCGAGCGGCTGGCGTTGCGCAGCGACGACAGCGCAGCGTCGCTCGACGTCTCTGTGCAGCTCACCGTCGCCACGTTCTTCGCCGATGCCGATACCGGCATGTTGCGGGAGCTTGGCGTTGAAGACCTGCCGCGGGTCGCCGCGGCGGCTCAACCGGGGACGGAACGGTCACTGCCGACAGCGCCGGCCGTAGAGGTCCCGCGCACGGATTTCAGCTCGGTTGACGCCCGCGTCATGAACGATCTGCGGGCTGCCGTCGCGGGGCTGTCAGGCGCGGAGGCGAGCCCTGAGGACGATGTCTTCGTCGCGCCGGAGCAGACCGAGCCGGCGCCGCGCCCGCGCGTCGACCGGACGCGGCCGGCGACAGACCCGGAAAGCACGAGAAGCAACACGTTCATGGGACAGCTCGGCAGGAGAGAGGTGTCCGGTGGCCGGTAAGAACGATCCCCGCAAGGCCGGCGCCCTGGCGCTGCTCCTCGTGGTTCTCGCGGTCGTGGTCGTGTACCGGCTCAAGCCGGCGCTGGTCGCTCAGGTCGTGAGCGGGTCCTCGGGCGGCACGGCGCGAATCGGCGCCTACGATGTGCCGAGTCTCGGCTGGGGCGCCAAGGCGACCCCGCGGCCGGCGTCCGACGCAGCGGCGCGGAGCCTGTTCGCCTACGGTCCGCCGCCCACGCCGACCCCCGACCCGCGGCCGACGCCGACCCCGCTGCCGACGCTGCCGCCCCGGCCTGCGGTGATCCCCACGCCGATGGGCATCGACCTGCCCGACGGCAGCCGCCAACCGCCTCCTCCGAACTTCTCGATGACGTTCGTCGGGTGGCTGGGGCCCGACCGGCTGCCCGTTGCAGTGTTCCTCGACTCCGGCGACGTGGTCGTCGTCCCGCGCGGCGACACGATCAAGAACCGGTTCATCGTCCGCGAGGTCGGTCCGAGCAGCGTGACGATTGGCTACGTGGGCTACCCGGAGAGCGTGACCCGGAAGGTCCCGCTCTCCCCATGAGGCAAACGATGATGCGACGGACAACCTTGGTGCTGCTCCTGGTCCTCGGCCTGCTGCCGGGCTGCGCAACCTACAAGCACACGCGGCAGGCGACTCAGGCGGCCGCGCTGGAAAACTGGGACGCGGCGGTCTATCACTACATGGAAGCGCTGACCATCGATCCCACCAACCCGAGGCTGCGGATGGAGCTGCAACGCTCGCGCATGCGCGCCGGGGAGCAGCACTTCCGTCTCGGGCTTCGCTTTAGGGACGCCAATGACCTGCACCGGGCGGAGCAGGAGCTCTCGCTCGCTGTGCAGCTCGATCCCACCCACCAGTACGCCGAGGTGGAGCTGGCCAAGGTCCGCAAGGAGCTGGCAATCCTGGCCGAGCCGGGCGGCGAGACGAAGCTCGAGGCGATGAAGAAAGCGGCGTCGGAGATGAAGGTCAAGCCGCCGATCCTCGATCCGAAGTCCAAGGAGCCGATGAGCCTGTCGTTCCCGAACCCGACCAACGTCAAGGACATCTACCACGCCCTCGGCCAGGCATTCGGCGTCAACGTGCTCTACGACCCCCGTCTGAAGGACAACAAGATCACGATCGACCTGCGCGACGTCACCGCGACCCAGGCACTCGAAATGGTGATGCAGGCGGGCGGCCACTTCTACAAGGTGCTCGACGAGCGCAGCGTCATCATCGTCGAGGACACGCCGCAGAACCGGCGCGACTACGAGGACCTGGTGGTCAAGACGTTCTTCCTCTCCAACGCCGACGTCAAGGACGTCAATAATTTGATCCGCGCGCTGATCGACGCGCGCCGCCTGTCGGTCAACGAGCAGCTCAACTCTCTGGTCATCCGCGACACCGCCGACAAGGTTGCCATCGCCGAGCGGCTCATCGCCGCCAACGACAAGTCGCGGGCCGAGGTGTTGATCGATGTCGAGCTGATCCAGGTGGATGCCAGCAAGCTCCGTGACATCGGCATGTCGCTCTCGAACTACGCGTTCCCGATCACGATGGACCCGACCGCGATCACCGGAGCGGCGGCCACGACGCGGATCCCGCTCACCCGACTCGGCGAGATCACCCGATCGATGTGGGGGACGGTGGTCCCGAGCGTCACGGTGAGCCTGGTCAAGTCCGCCGGCGAAGCGGAGACGCTGGCGCAGCCGCAGCTCCGCATCACAGAGGGAGAGAAGGGAAACCTCGTCATCGGCGACCGCGTGCCGATCCCGACGACGACGTTCAACACGTCGCAGACCGTCGGTGGCAACATCGTCCCGATCACGGCGTTCCAGTACCAGGATGTCGGCATCAAGATCGACGTCGAGCCGCGCGTCCACCACAACAACGAGGTCACGCTGAAGCTGCAGATCGAGGTGTCCGAGCTCGGAGAGAACGTCGACGTCGGCAACGGGCAGAAGCAGCCCAAGATCGGCACCCGCACGATCAGCTCGACGATCCGGCTAAAGGACGGCGAGACCTCGCTACTTGCTGGCCTGTTCAAGTACAGTCGGCGCGAGGACCAGGTCGGCATCCCGTGGCTGTCGGACATCCCGGGCATCGGCGGGCTCTTCCGCAGCAACCACAGCGAGACCAAGAAGTCGGACCTCATCCTCACGCTGACGCCGCACATCGTCCGCAACCCCGACATCACCGAGGAGGACCTCGCCCCGCTCTGGGTCGGAACCGAGAACCGGATCAGCCTGTTTGGCAGCTCGCCGAAGGTGCAGTCACCGGCGAGCAGCAACTTCCTCGATCGCGCCGCGATGCCGTTCGGGGCGCCTCCAGTCGAGCCGCCCGCCGCCCAGGACGTGCAGCCCGACACGGAGACGGAGCAGCAGGCCGAGCCGGCGCCGGAGCCGCAGCCGACCGATAGGCGCCGCCGCTTGACGTTCCCGCGACCGCCGAGCATCGGGCGGCCGACACAGCCGAGCAACCCGAACCAGGACTCGGCGAGTATGACGACGGAGAGCGCGACGGCGCTGCCGGAGGATACGCAGACCCTGACCAGGCTGTCGTTCTACCCGGCCCGCCTTCCCCTGCGAGTCGCCACCGAGGGGCAGCTCGCGGTCGTCCTCGACCCCGGGGCCACCGGCGCGACCAGCCCAATCAACCTGGCGTACGACCCGGCGCGTCTGCGGGTGGTGCGTATCGATTGCGGCGAGCTGGGAGGCGAGCACGGACCGGTGAAGGTGAATGTGACGCACACCGCGGCGCTCGGCTGGATGACGCTGAGCTGGAGCGGTCGCGCCATCGTCGGGGGCACCATCGTGACGCTGTCCGTCGTGCCGCAGACGACCGGGGAGCTGACGGTGATCTTCGCCGGCCCGGTCGGCGAGGTCGTGTCCCGCCCGGGAACCGTCGTCGCCCTCCCCGACGTGCCGAACCCCACGGCTCCGGAGGCCCAACAGTGACGGCTGACCACGCGACGCCGGTCTCGGGGCTCGGGGCTCGGGGCTCGGGGCTCGAACCCCGCACCCCGCATCCCGAACTCCGGGTCGGGTGGGGGAGAGGGTTCACGCTTGCCGAGCTGGTGATGGTGGTCGCGATGGTCGCGGTGCTCGCGGCGATCGCCCTGCCGACGGCACGCTTCACGATGAGGCGCGAACGGGAGGCCGAGCTGCGCCTCGCCCTGCGCCAGATGCGAACCGCCATCGACGACCACAAGCGGCTGGCGGACCAGGGGATGATCCAGATCGAGCTGGGCACCGAGGGTTACCCGAAGGAGATCGAGAACCTGGTCGAGGGCATCGACGTTGTCGGCCAGACCGTCAAACGGAAGTTCCTGCGCCGTATCCCGCTCGACCCGATGACCGGCAAGGCCGAGTGGGGGAAGCGGTCGTACCAGGACGATGCCGACTCCACCTCGTGGGGAGGGCAGAACGTCTACGACGTCTACTCGGTCTCCGCGGCCACGGCCCTCGACGGAACGAAGTACAAGGATTGGTAGCCATGAAACGCCCCATCATTCTGCGCCTTCGACGACTCTCGCAACGCCCACAGCGGCTGGGCTCGGGGCTCGGGGCTCGGGGCTCGGGGCCC
>Ga0315273_10003776_pt1 | contig 18305 bp, 7 predicted proteins | sample YL17G02_0_MG_FD_205753 | JGI IMG/M metagenome (GOLD analysis project Ga0315273, IMG submission 205753) | Sediment microbial communities from Yellowstone Lake, YNP, Wyoming, USA - YL17G02_0 | ecosystem: Environmental > Aquatic > Freshwater > Lake > Sediment | place: USA: Wyoming | collected...
CCGAACGAGCGGGAAGACATCGGCCTGCAGTCGGTGTTCAAGTCGGTGTTTCCGATCAGCGACTTCCGCGAGAACTCGTCGCTGGAGTTCATCGAGTATTCGATCGGCAACTGGGAGTGCAAGTGCAGCAGGCTTCAGGGCCTGCAGCACCTGCGCAAGCCGTGCACCAACTGCGGCACCGTCCTGGTGGCCGAGCCCTACGGCGACAGGGGGGTGCTGTGCCCGAAATGCGGCCGGTCGAACGAGGCCCGCGGCGACATGTGCGACAACTGCGGCAACACGGTCGACCTCAAGCTGAAGTACGACGTGGACGAGTGCCAGGAGCGCGGCATGACGTACGCCGTGCCGCTCAAGGTCACCATTCGCCTGGTCGTGTGGAACAAGGATCCGGAGACGGGCGCGAAGACCATCCGCGACATCAAGGAGCAGGAGGTCTACTTCGGCGACATTCCGCTGATGACCGACAACGGCACGTTCATCATCAACGGGACCGAGCGGGTGATTGTGTCGCAGCTCCACCGGTCGCCGGGCGCGTTCTTCCACTCCGAGGACAAGGCGCTCTACGTCGCGCAGGTGATTCCGTACCGCGGCTCGTGGGTCGAGTTTGAGTACGACGCGAAGAACCTGCTGTACGTGCGCATCGACCGCAAGCGCAAATTCCTGGCCTCGGTGTTCCTGCGCGCCCTCGGGCTGCGCGGCGCCGACGAGATCATCCGGACGTTCTTCACGATCGACCGCATCTACCTGCGGCAGGGCGCACTCTACTGGAGCGTGGCCGAGAGCCTCGTGGGGCTGCGGGCGGGCGAGGACATCCCGATCCCCGGCACCAACACGGTGCTCGCCAAGGGCCGGAAGATCACGATGTCGTCGATCAAGGCGCTCCGCAGCGCAGGCGTCGAGGCGATCAAGGTCGACGAGGCCGAGCGCGAGGGCGCATCGGCCGCCGCCGACGTCGTGGATCCGGAAACCGGCGAAATCATCCTCGAGGCCAACGACGAGGTCACGCACCGCATCATCGCGATTGCCCAGGAGAAGGGCGTCGATCGCGTGGACGTCTTCTTCCCCGACCGCGACGAGGTGGGACCGACCATTTCCGCCACGCTCAAGAAGGATCCCATCCGGACCCACGAAGAAGCGCTCATCGAGATCTACCGGCGGCTCCGCCCCGGCGATCCGCCGACGCTCGACAGTTCGCGGTCGCTCTTCGAGAACATGTTCTTCAACCCGCAGAAGTACGACTTCTCGCGGGTCGGCCGGTTGAAGCTGAACACGAAGCTCCACGTCACGACGCCCCTCGAAGAGAAGATCCTGCACCCGCAGGATTTCTACGAGGTCATCCGGTACCTGCTCAAGCTGCGGAAGAACCCGGCGTACGTCGACGATATCGATCACCTCGGCAACCGCCGCGTGCGGTCGGTGGGTGAGTTGCTCGAGAACCAGTTCCGCATCGGCCTGGTGCGGATGGAGCGGGCCATCAAGGAGAAGATGTCGGTCTACCAGGAAATGGCGACCGCGATGCCGCACGATCTGATCAACGCGAAGCCCGTCATGGCGGCCATTCGCGAGTTCTTCGGGTCGTCGCAGCTGTCGCAGTTCATGGACCAGACCAATCCGCTCTCCGAGGTCACGCACAAGCGCCGGCTGTCCGCGCTCGGGCCCGGCGGCCTGTCGCGCGAACGCGCCGGGTTCGAGGTCCGCGACGTGCACCCGACGCACTACGGTCGCATCTGCCCGATTGAGACGCCGGAAGGCCCGAACATCGGCCTGATCTCGTCGCTGTCGTCCTACGCGCGGATCAACGAGTTCGGCTTCATCGAGTCGCCCTACCGCAAGGTCAAGGACGGCAAGATTGTCGACTATGTGATCATCACCAACGCCGGATCGAGCAAGCACAAGATCGGCGACATGGTGGAGTCCCGCGAGATCGTGGAGGACCTCGGCGGCGGGAAACGGCGGGCGAAGAAGGGGATCGAGTGCGAACCGTACCCGTTCTACCTGTCCGCCTGGGAAGAGGATCAGTACATCGTTGCCCAGGCCAACGTGGCCGTGGACGATCACGGGCGGCTGCGCGACGAACGCGTCAATGCCCGCCAGGCCGGCAACTTTATCCTGGCGCAGCGCGACAGCGTGCAGTTTATCGACGTGTCGCCGAAGCAGCTCGTGTCGGTGGCCGCGTCGCTCATCCCGTTCCTGGAGCACGACGACGCCAACCGCGCGCTGATGGGATCGAACATGCAGCGCCAGGCGGTGCCGCTGCTGCGCGCCCGGGCGCCGTTTGTCGGCACGGGCATGGAGTACAACACGGCGCGCGATTCGGGCGCCGTGGTCCTGGCCCGCCGCGCCGGCACGGTCGACTACGTCGACTCGCAGCGCATCGTCGTGCGCGTGCACGGCGAGGACGGCGAGATCAGCCACGAGATGGGCGCCGACATCTACAAGCTCACCAAGTTCAAGCGGTCGAACCAGAACACCTGCATCACGCAGAAGCCCATTGTCAGCGTGGGCCAGAAGGTCCACAAGGGCCAGGTGCTCGGCGACGGGCCGTGCACGGAACTGGGCGAGCTGGCCCTTGGCCGCAACGTCCTGGTCGCGTTCATGCCGTGGCGCGGGTACAACTTCGAAGACGCGATTCTCGTGTCCGAGCGGATGGTGAAGGACGACTACTACACGTCGATCCACATCGAGGAGTTCGAGATCGAGGCTCGCGACACGAAGCTCGGGCCCGAGGACATCACGCGGGATATTCCGAACGTCTCGGAGACGTTTCTCAGGGATCTCGACGAAAGCGGCATCATCCGGATCGGCGCGTCCGTCAAGTCGAGCGACATCCTGGTTGGCAAGGTCACGCCGAAGGGCGAAACCCAGCTTACGCCTGAAGAGAAGCTGCTGCGCGCCATCTTCGGCGAGAAGGCCGGCGATGTCCGCGACGCGTCGCTCATCTGCCCGCCCGGCATCGAGGGGATTATCGTCGGGGTGAAGATCTTCTCGCGCAAGGGCATCGAGAAGGACGATCGAGCCAAGGCCATCGAGGCCGAAGAGCTCGAGATGATGGAAAAGAACCTGCAGGACGAAGTGCGTATCCTGCACGAGGAGATCAAGAAGCAGGCGGTCGTGATGCTGCAGAGGCAGACGCTCCGCTCGGACCTCTACGACGAGGACGGGCGCGAGAAGCTCCTGAAGCGGGGCTCCGTGCTGACCCGCGAGGTGCTCGAGGGCGTGCCCTACACGTCGATGATGCGCATCAAGGTCTCCGGCGAGGATCCGCGGCTCGAATCCGATCTGCGCGACCTCGAGGAGCGGACCAAGCGCAAGGTCGAGGTGATCGAGCAGCTCTTCGAGGAGAAGAAGGACAAGGTCCGCCGGGGCGACGAACTGCCGCCGGGGGTGATCAAGCTCGTCAAGGTGTACGTGGCGATGAAGCGCAAGCTGTCGGTCGGCGACAAGATGGCCGGCCGCCACGGCAACAAGGGCGTCATCGCGCGCATCCTCGCCGAAGAGGACATGCCGTACCTGCCGGATGGCACGCCGGTGGAGATCGTGCTGAACCCGCTCGGCGTTCCGTCGCGTATGAACGTCGGCCAGATTCTCGAGACGCACCTCGGCTGGGCGGCCCACGCGCTGGGCCTCTACTTCGCGACGCCGGTGTTCGACGGGGCGACCGAGCAGGAGATCAAGCACTGGCTGGGCGAGGCCGGGATGCCGAAAGGCGGCAAGACACGGCTCTACGACGGCATGACGGGCGACGGGTTCGAGCAGGACGTGACGGTCGGCTACATCTACATGCTGAAGCTGTCGCACCTGGTCGACGACAAGATCCACGCCCGATCGATCGGGCCGTACTCGCTCATCACCCAGCAGCCGCTTGGCGGCAAGGCCCAGTTCGGCGGCCAGCGCTTCGGGGAGATGGAAGTGTGGGCGCTCGAAGCGTATGGAGCCGCGCACATCCTCCAGGAGCTGCTCACGGCCAAGTCGGACGATGTCACGGGCCGCGCGAAGATCTACGAATCGATCGTCAAGGGCGATGCCTCGTTCACCCCCGGGCTGCCCGAGTCGTTCAACGTGTTGATTCGCGAACTCCAGTCACTGTGCCTCGACGTGCAGTTGCTCAAGACGAAGAAGCGGCCCGCGCCGCCCGAGGAGCCGGTGCCACCGGCCGAGCCGTCGTTGCAGGACGTGTGATCACGCCGGATGCGTGAGCGATTGACTAGCACTGTCAGTGAAGGACGCCATGAGACCTAGCTTCGACACGAAGGGTTCGTTGGTGGCGGATTTCGACGCGATCCAGATCAAACTCGCGTCGCCCGACATCATCCGGGGATGGTCGCACGGCGAGGTGACCAAGCCGGAGACCATCAACTACCGCACGTTCAAGCCCGAGCGCGACGGGCTGTTTTGCGCGAAGATCTTCGGGCCGATCACCGACTGGGAATGCCTGTGCGGCAAGTACAAGCGGATGAAGCATCGTGGCGTCATCTGCGACAAGTGCGGCGTCGAAGTGACGCAGGCCAAGGTCCGGCGCGAGCGCCTCGGTCACATCACGCTGGCGACCCCGGTCAGCCACGTGTGGTTCTTCAAGGGGCTGCCGAGCCGCATCGGGCACCTGCTCGACATTTCGCTGCGCGACCTCGAACGGATTCTGTATTTCGAGGGCTACGTGGTCGTCGATCCGGGCGACACGGAACTCAAGCAGAACCAACTGCTCAACGAGGAACAGTTCCGCAAGGCCAAGGAAGACCATGGGCATCGCTTCAAGGCGCAGATGGGCGCCGAGGCGATCAAGGAACTGCTGCGCCGGGTGGATGTCGAGAAGATGTCCGGCGAACTGCGCGAGAAGATGCGCACCGAGCAGTCGGCGGCGAAGAAGCTGAAGTATGCGAAGCGGCTCAAGGTCGTCGACGCGTTCCGCAAGTCGACCAACCGGCCGGAGTGGATGATCCTGGACGTCGTGCCGGTGATTCCGCCCGAGTTGCGGCCGCTCGTGCCGCTCGACGGCGGCCGGTTTGCGACCTCTGACCTGAACGATCTCTACCGCCGCGTCATCAACCGCAACAACCGGTTGAAGAAGCTGATGGAGCTGAAGGCGCCCGACGTCATCATCCGGAACGAAAAGCGCATCCTGCAGGAAGCGGTCGACGCGCTGTTCGACAACGGCCGGCGCGGCCGCGTGCTGCGCGGTGCCAACAACCGGCCGCTCAAGTCGCTGTCCGACACGCTGAAGGGCAAGCAGGGCCGGTTCCGTCAGAACCTGCTCGGCAAGCGCGTCGACTACTCGGGCCGTTCGGTCATCGTCGTCGGGCCGGAGCTCAAGCTCAACCAGTGCGGCCTGCCGAAGAAGATGGCGCTCGAGCTCTTCAAGCCGTTCATCTACAACAAGCTCGAAGAGCGCGGCATGGTGCAGACCATCAAACAGGCCAAGGAGATGGTCGAGCAGCAGAAGCCCGAGGTGTGGGACATCCTCGAAGAGGTGATCCGCGAGCACCCGGTGCTGCTGAACCGCGCCCCGACGCTGCACCGCCTCGGCATCCAGGCGTTCCAGCCGGTGCTGGTGGAAGGCAAGGCCATCCGCATCCACCCGCTGGTCTGCACGGCGTTCAACGCCGATTTCGACGGCGACCAGATGGCGGTGCACATTCCGCTCTCGCCCGAAGCCCAGATTGAAGCCTCGGTGCTGATGATGTCGTCGAACAACGTGCTGTCGCCGGCCAGCGGCGCCCCGATCGCGATTCCCTCGCAGGACATCGTGCTGGGATGCTACTACCTGACCAAGGCCAAGCCGGGTGCGAAGGGCGAGGGCCGCGCGTTCGCGGGCATCGACGACGTGCTGCTGGCGCTCCAGGCCGGCGAGGTCGAGACGCTGACGCCGATCCGCCTGCGCCACACGGGCGATCTGCAGGACCTGACCGCGTCACGCGACGACCAGGACGTGCTGCACACCGAGGTGCAGACGGTGAAAGGCAAGATCATCAACACGACCGTCGGCCGCGTCATCCTGAACGATGCGCTGCCGAAGGAGATGCCCTACGTCAACGGGCTCCTCAAGAAGAAGGGCCTGCAGCAGGTCGTGCAGTCGTGCTACCTGAAGTTCGGCCTCGAGAAGACCGTCGAGATGCTCGACAGCCTGAAGGATCTGGGTTTCCTGTACGCGACCAAGTCGGGCCTGTCGATCGGCATCGACGATTTGATCGTGCCCGCCGAGAAGGAAGCGCTCATCGCGTCGGCCCGCCAGGAAGTCATCCGGGTGGAGCAGCAGTATCTCGAAGGCGCGATCACCAACGGCGAACGCTACAACAAGGTGATCGCCATCTGGTCGGACGTCACCGAGCGGATCGCCGACAAGATGTTCAGCGGCATGCAGGCGATGGACAAGGAAGGGACCAATTTCAATCCCGTCTACGTCATGGCCGACTCCGGCGCCCGCGGCAGCAAGCAGCAGATCCGGCAGCTGGCCGGCATGCGCGGCCTGATGGCCAAGCCGTCCGGCGAGATCATCGAGACGCCGATCACGTCGAACTTCCGTGAAGGCCTCACCGTGCTGCAGTACTTCATCTCCACGCACGGTGCCCGCAAGGGGCTGGCCGACACGGCGCTGAAGACGGCGGACTCGGGCTACCTGACGCGCCGACTGGTCGACGTGGCGCAGGACGTGATCATCTCCGAGCTGGACTGCGGCACGCTGGACGGCATCGAGGCGCAGGCGATTGTCGAAGGCGGCGAAACGATCGAACCGCTCCGCGACCGGATCATGGGCCGCGTGACACTCGAACGGGTGGCCGATCCGTTCACCGACGAGACGATTGTCGAGGCCAGCCAGGAAATCACAGAGGAACTGGCGTCGGCCACCCAGGAAGCGGGCATCGAGCGCGTCAAGATCCGCTCGGTGCTGACGTGCGAATCGCGGCGCGGCGTGTGCGCGAAGTGCTACGGCCGCGACCTGGCGACCGGGCGCCTCGTGGAGCTCGGGCAGGCGGTGGGCGTGATCGCCGCCCAGTCGATCGGCGAGCCCGGCACGCAGTTGACGATGCGGACGTTCCACATCGGCGGCACGGCGTCGCGCATCGCCGAACAGTCGACGCTCGAATCCGGGCATGCCGGGACCGCGCGGTACCACGGCCTGCAGGTCGTCGTGGGCCGGCCGCTGTCGGACGGCAGCATCAATCTGGTCGTGATGAACCGCAGCGGGTCCGTGGTCATCCAGGATGAGAAGGGGCACGACCGCGAACGTCACCAGCTGGTGTACGGCGCCCGACTCAAGGTTCAGGAAGGGGAGCACGTGGAATCCGGCACGGTGCTCGCCGAGTGGGATCCCTACACGGTGTCGATCCTGACCGACGGCAGCGGCCAGATCCGGTTCAAGGACATCGTCGAGGGCATGACGGTGCACGAGGAAGTCGACGAGGTCACGGGCCTCTCGCGGCTCATCATCGTCGACTCGCCGGACGAGAAGAAACAGCCGACCATCGAAGTCAAGCTGAAGGACGGGACGACGCGCCGCTACCACATGCCGTCGCGGGCGCACCTCATGGTGCGTGACGGCGAAGAGGTGGTGGCGGGCGACGTGCTGGCGAAGATCCCGCGCGAGACCACCAAGACCAAGGACATCACGGGCGGTCTGCCGCGCGTGGTCGAATTGTTTGAAGCCCGTAAGCCGCGCGATCCGGCCGTGATGAGCGCGATCGACGGGACGGTCAAGTTCGGCGGCATCGTGAAGGGGCGCCGCAAGGTGCTCATCGCGCCCGACGACAGCTCCTCCGAGGCGGCCGAGTACGAGATCCCGCGCGGCGTGCACGTGGCCGTGCAGGAAGATGAGCGTGTGCGCGCCGGCGATCCGCTGATGGACGGCCCGCGCAACCCGCACGACATCCTGGCGGTCCTCGGGGAAAAGGAACTGCAGAAGTACCTGGTCAACGAGATCCAGGAGGTCTACCGCCTGCAGGGAGTCACGATCAACGACAAGCACATCGAGACGATCACGCGCCAGATGATGCGGTGGGTGAAGATCGAGGAAGTCGGCGATACCGAGTTCCTGATCGAGGACGTGGTCGACAAGTTCCGGTTCCGCGAGGAGAACGAGCGCGTGATCCGCGAGGGCAAGATGCCGGCAAAGGGCCGGCCGGTTCTGCTCGGGATCACCAAGGCGTCGCTGTCGACCGAGTCGTTCATTTCCGCCGCGTCGTTCCAGGAAACGACCCGCGTGCTGACCGAGGCGTCCATCTCCGGGAAGATCGACTTCCTGCGCGGCCTCAAGGAGAACGTGACCATGGGCCGGCTTATCCCGGCGGGCACGGGCTTTGAGTACTACAAGAACGTGCGGATTCCGCCCGACGAGCCGCCGCCCCAGCCTCCGCCAAGCGAAGAGGAACTCGAGCTCGAGCGCGAGATGGAATACATGGCCGAATCGGATATCGCGATTGGCCTGGCGCGCGGGTCGGACGAGTAGGCAGACCAGACGCCCCGCCGTCGCTCGCGCGCAATCGACCGCGAGCGATGGCGGGCTATTTGATCACAGCCGGCCGCGGGGCCTCGCCGAGGCTCGAGAGGCGCCACTTCACGATGGCGCCCACTGACGCCCCGTCGTCGGCCAGTACCTGGCTGTCGCTGGCGGCCTCCCGAAACAGCGCCAACGCACGGTCGCGCTCGCCGAGTTCCTGGTGGCATCGCGCACGGAAGTACAGCGCCGCGCCGGGGCTGACGCCCACGCCGTTGGGCACCTGGCCGAGACCATTCAACAGATCGAGCGCCTGCCGCCACTCGCGGAAGCGAATGTGCACGAGCGCGAGATTGAAGTTCGACAACTCGCGATCAGCGGCGTTGGCCGCCACGGCCGAAGCAGCCTGCAGCTTGGCGACGATGCTGTTGCCGAACGACGCTGACTCGAACACCGGGGCGCGCTGCGGGCGACGCTGCACGGGTATGGCCAGCTGCCGGGCCGGTGCTCCAGGGCTCGGGCCAGGGAGCCGGAGATTGAGGACCTCCCCGGGCTTCTTCTGGCGAACGTGATCGGACAGTTGCGCGGTCGTCATCGGCGTGCCGTCAATCGCGAGAACACCATCGCCAGCCTTGATGCCGGCCAGCGCCGCCGGGCTCCCGGCCTCAACCGATACGACCAGGAGCGGTGCTTCCGGCAACAGCGTGTCTGCGACACGCATGCCAAGGTCGTTTCGATAGACCAGTTGCCAGGGGTCCGCCGGGCGATCAATGTGCTCGAAGACCGGGACAAGCGCGTCGGTCGTGATGGTCGAGAGCCGAATCCTGTCAGCGCCCGCGTGGTCGTGCCAGAACAGCAGGAAGTCCACCGGCGTGTCGGCGCTGCCGGCCGCACCACGTGCTGCGGCGGCCAGCAGCAACGGGGCGTCGTAGTTGTCCCTGGCCTGCTTCAGCAGTTTCTTGACCGTATCGGCATCGCCCCGGTCAGCGGCAGTCACCAGTTCGGCCGTCTGTAGGTCGGTCCAGCGTTGGACTTCGGGCGGGATGTCAATCGGCGCGGCGAGGCGGAAACTCCTGATCGTCGAGGCCAGCGTCCGGTCAACCGTGCTGGTCAGATCGGCAGCCGGCCGCAGGGCGTTCTGCACCGTTTCGACGGCGCCGAGGAATCCGAGTCCCGGCTTGAGGGTGACGTCGAGACTCTCTGTGCGTCCCCTGACGATCACCGCTGTCACGTTGTACGACCCTAGCGCATGCCGCACTCGAACACGATGTTCTCCCGTGCAGACGCTGCGCTCGAACGGTGTGCGCCCGGCCATCTTTCCGTCGAGGTACACATCGGCGTCGGTTGGAACCGACGTCACGCGCATCGTGCCCACGTCCGGCCGCATGCGGATCGCACTCGATTCGCCGAACCAGAGCAGGGGAGTGCCCGGGGCGATCCCAGCCAGCGAGTCAGCGGTCACCGCGACGGTCCGGGTTTCCTCGATGAAACACTCGCCGCGAAAACGGACGTTGAAGGACCGATCGACCGGGGCGTCGCGGATCAGGATTCCCGCGGAGGTGGCCGCGTCGAGTTTCGCCGTGGCGACGGCCTGATCGAGTGCGCCGCCCTCTTCGGGCGAGAGTGTGTTCTTGAGGTCCGACAGCCGGATGGTCTCGCCCGCGGGCACATTGTCGACAATCACACTGATGCCCTGCCGGTCGGTCAGGAAGGCGATCGGGGGAATCTGGGCCTTTGGCGCCAGGTCGGTCACCGTGGCGGTCTGCGCCGCCACGATAGTCACGCGTGTGCCGGCCGTCTGATGCGCCGGTTTTTCGAGCCGTAGCTGGTAGACACCCGCGATGAGCGACACGCGAACCGGGGTCTCCCCCGTGGCGCCGACGTCGATGCCGTCGAGCAGGATGCGACAATCGCGCACGCGCGAACTGACTTCGAGCAGTCCTCCCTCGCGCGTCTTCAAGAGGTCGACCGTCTCCTGCTCACGGGGTGGCAGCGTGACATTGAAAAACGGATCGACGCGCAGCAGTTCCCGATAGCTATCCTCGACCTTTTCGTTGTTCATCGACTGCAAGTGTCCGCGAGCCCGGAAGATGAACAACTGCCGATGAACCGGGCGTTCGACTGATGTGAGCGGCCGCGTCTTCCGGAGTTCCACCGACTCGACCGCCAGATGGTCGAGGGATTCGAGGGCGGCTTGCGGGTCCGCGTCGAGCGATTGTCCGGCACGTTCAACCCGCGTCTGGAAGGGGTCGATTGCGGCAGCCTGCCCAGCCGTCACAGGCGGCGGCGGCTGTGTCGGCGGCGGCTGTGTCGGCGGCGGCTGTGTCGGCGGCGGCTGTGTCGGCGGTGGCTGTGTCGGGGGTGGCTGGGTCGGCGGTTGCAGCGTCGGCGGCGGCTGGCCCAATCCACCTGCACGCACCTGATCGGAAGAGCCGACGAGCACCACACAGAACGCGCACGCGATCCACACAAGACGCGATTTCATCGGAGCCTCATGATGCGGGCAGCGCCCTTTGCCGCAAGCACCACTGAACCGCCAGGCGCGGCACCAATCGCCCACGGATTTTTCAGCCCGCGCTCGCCTTCCTGAGGGATAAGAAATGTGCCTGCCACGACCGCGCTGATCTTGCCATCGGGTGTGGCGCGGAGATTGACGACCGACACGCGCTTCAGCTCGCGATCCAGCAGGTAGAGACCATGCACGGTATCAACCGCAATGTCTTCCACGCGTTCGAGCTTCACGGCGCCGATCGTCGGCCCGAACGCGGCAATCTGGCGTTGATTGGCGTCGAGGATCCGCAGAGCCTGTCCCCGGTCATCCAGGAGGTAGCTCCAGTCCGACGCGCCCACCTTGACGACCCGCTGCTTGCCGACCGAACCGGCGGGCGCACAGGTGCCGGCCGGGTACTGGCAGCGGATCAGGCCGTCGTAGTCTCTGTCGATCACGAGCAGATCGCCGTTCGACAGGGCAGCCATCGATCGCACTTTGCGGAATAGACGGGTCTTCCCGCCCTGGGTGCCGGTCAGTCGCACCAGCCGAGAAGCCGGCACGGTGACCAGACCGGTCTTGCCGAAGACGAGGAGGTTGCCGTCGGGGAGCACGGTGGCTGCCGTCGGCCCCTGAGGCGCTGCCACCTGCGCCCCGTTGTCCTGGCCCACCCGGTAGACGCGATCGGCGCCTTCGTCGAGGAGGACGAATCTTCCCTCGCCCTCGAAGACGATCGTCCTTGGCTCATCGATGCTTTGGACGCCGCGCGCGGGCCACGGTTCGAACGTTGGAAAGTAGAGGGCGCCTGGTGACGCGGCGGACCGGAGCCTGCGTCCAAGAGTGGTCGCCATCTCCACCGCCTGCTGCCTCAACGGATTCTCGGGCCCGACTTCGTCGCGCAGCAGCTGGCATTCGAGAATCGCGGGTTGCAGGTCACCGTTCAGCGCCAGCAGGCGTGCCAGCCTGAGTCTGGCCGTCAGCGCCTCGGGCGTGCCCGGCTGCTCGATCAGCAGGGCGTAGAGACGATCGGTAGCGAGATCAAACCTGAAATCGGCCTCCGCCTTGATGGCCTGTGCGAGGAGCGACTCTCCCGAAGCCGGCTGGGATGAGGGCGCCGGCGCGCGCGCTGCCGACTGGGCTCCGAGCGCGGGCGCCAGGCAAGAGCCAACGGCGAGGGCGAGGCCTGCCAGACGAGCGAATCCGCCGCATGACGATCTACGCATTGTCCCATTCCATTCAGTATGGGGTCGGACCAGATTTCACTTCTTGCCAGACAGGGCAGCGGGCTGCAGGAATGAAACCAGGTCCGACCCCATTTCTACCGCAATTGCTGGACGACGAGTTTTTCGCTGTCGAGTGCTGCGCGGATGATGAAGTGGCCGCCAGCCGATATGGTGATCGAGTCGGTCACGTCGCGCCCCGCTGCAGGCCCTGACACCCAGCGGTACACCACGCGATGCGTTCCGGCGGCGATCTTGCCGACCTGGGCCGGATAGGGACCTGGAAGCTGTCGCCCGTCGACGATCACGCGCACCCCGGCGTACTCTTCGCCCTTCACGCCAAACACCGCACTGGCCAGCGTCGGGAGCGAGATCGTCCGTCGTTCTCCGGGCCGCAGCGAGATGGTCCCGAGTTCCGCGTTCAAGAAGATCGATTCGTTGACCGCGCGCAATCTGACCGATCCGGATTCCAGGGTCACCGATCCGTCGGCGCGATCGACGCGGCCGAGCAGCGTGTCTCCTGAGAAGAGCGAGACCGGATAGGCTGGGCCGTCGAAGCCAACGCGAAGCACGGCCTCTCCAGCGGCGGGCGGCGCCGGCGGTGCCGGCGTCGGCGGCGGCACACTCGGAACAGGCGGTGGTGCGGCCGGCTTCGACACGGCGACTTCGGTCGCTGCCGGGACCCGCGTCACCATCACGGTCGTCAGTGCCGCGGCTGGCGACGGCGGGGCGTCTGGCGGGGCCGACACCGGCGGACGAGCCGGCTCCGGTTTGGCCGGAGCCGGCGCCGCACCTGTCCGCGACGACGGCGGCTCCACGGTCACAACCCGCGTCTCAACTCGATCGCTGGCCCGTGACGTCGGCGATCCCACGCCGGGTGGCAACGTCTCGTGCCCCGGGACCGTATCGGGGCGCGGCGCCGGACGAACCGGTGCTGCTGTCGACGCCGGGGCGGCCGTGGCGGTGGGCGATGCGGCAGTGGGCGACGCGGCGGTGGGCGATGCGGCGGCCGGCGAGTTCGGCAACGCGCCTGGCCCCGCATCGGCCGGGCCAACGCCGCCCGACATCAATGCCGGACTTCCCGTTGGGGTGCCGATGCCGCCCCCTAACACAATGGCCAGGACGACGACGAGCAGCAGGATTCCCGATCCGATCAGGCCGTAGAGCAGCATCGGCGAGCGTCTCGTCACCAGCCCGTCCATCGGCGTCGGCAGAAACGCCGGCTCCCGAACGACGGCCGGTTCAACATAGGGGGCATTCGCGACTGTGCCGGAACTCAGCGCATGGCGAATGGCCGCCACCAGTTCGCCGCCCGTCTGGAACCTGTCAGCCGCGTTCTTAGACAGCGCCCATTCGAGGACGGACGCCGCGGCCGGGCTGATGCTCGGGACCAGTTGGTCCATCGCTCTCGGCGGCTCGTTGACGATGCGGTACATCGTCGTTGCGACATCGTCGCCGCCAAACGGGCGTTCGCCGGCGACCATCTCGAAGAACACCACGGCCGCCGAGAAAAGGTCCGAGCGCGGATCGAGCGGCAACCCGCGAACCTGCTCTGGCGACATGTAGCTCGGCGAGCCCATGATCGTGGAAGTCTGCGTCTGGCCCTGCATCGCAATGCGGGCGATCCCGAAATCCATAATCTTGGGCCGGCCGTCGGCTGTCAGCAGGATGTTCGCGGGCTTGATGTCGCGGTGGACGATGCCTTTTGATCCGGCGTAATCGAGCGCGGCGCAGATCGGTTCGAAGATGCCCAGGGCTTCCTCGATCGGCAACGCCCCGCGACTCGCGAGCAGATCCGCGAGCGTCTGGCCCTCGACAAATTCCATGGCCACCGCGGTCGTCGCCCCGTCGTCGATGATGTCGTAGATCGTGACGATACTCGGATGGGCCAGGGTGCCGGCGGCTGCCGCCTCGCGGTAGAGGCGATCGCGGAGAGCCCTGGCCTCGGCGTCTTCGGCGGCGAACGCGATGGTCTTGAGCGCCACCGTCCGCCGGATGACGGGGTCGAAACCCCGGTAGACGATGCCCATGGCGCCGCGCCCGAGCTCTTCGAGCACCTGATAGCGGCCAACGTAACGGGCGACAGGGGTTTCGTCGTTCATGAATCCTGGGGGATAATCATTCCGGCCGAATTCTACATCAAGAGCGCAGTTAGCCGGCAAGTCTCACGACCTGAAATCCGCCATGGCCACGCGTGCGCGTGTTTGACAAAGAGGTGTTCAGCGTGTAGATTCTCGGCGACTCTGCTGCAGGAGGGGGATGATGACTAGATACCGTAATGCGCTTCTCCTCGCCGTTCTCGGTCTTGCGTTTCTCTTTCCAACGGCGGCCACGGCCCAGCAGGCCTGGATCGTCGATATTCTCGCCAACCCGTCGAGGAACTGGAACCGGACGGTCACGCTGGTCGGACAGGTCCAGAACGTCGTCGCGAATCCTGTCGGAACCACGCGCGGCACGTACACACTGCTGGACGAAAGCTGCCCGACCCCGATTACGGTGAGAACCAATGATCTTCCCCCCGTGGGTAAGACGTACTCGGTGATCGGCGTGGTGATCCAGGACCCGACATCGGCCGCGCCGATTCTCAAGGAAGTATCGCGGTCATCTCCCGGCATGTCCCCCACGATGCTCTACCTGCTGATTGGTGCCGGTGTGCTGTTCCTCGGCCTGCTCATCGTGTTTATCGTTCTGCTGACCCGCAACAAGCAACCGGCGTCAGCGCCTGTCGCGGAGACGATCCGGCCGCGGCCGCAGGAGACCATCCGCCCGGCCGCTCGTCCGATGGCACCACCGCCGGCCCCTGCGCCGCCTCCCATGCCGGCCGCGGATCCGTCTCGGACCGCCAAGATCTCCCCGGCGCCATCGGTGGACAAGACCCAGGTGTTCATGAGTCTGGGCGCCGATCTGGTCGCTGAGAAAGGGCCGGACAAGGGCAAGGAATTCTCGCTCCATAAGCAGGTCACCACCATTGGGCGGGCTGGAGGGCGGCCCAACGACGTGGAGGTCACCGACGACTCGGTCTCCAAGGACCAGGCGTCCATCTACTACGACGGCGCGCGCCGGGCGTTCTCGATTGCCAATGAAAGCGGCACCAATCCGACGAAGGTCAATGGTCAGCAGATATCCGGCCCGACACAGATCGAGAATGGCAGCGTGATCGAGATGGGCCGGACGGTTCTTCGCTTCAAGAAGAGCTGACGCCCACCCGGGCGTCGGCATGGAGAAGCGAAGACGTGAGACGAACAACAGCCGGTTGGTTGGTCTTCGCCACAGCGCTGACCCTTGGCGCTGCTCTCTACGCGCAACCGGAGAAGGCGGTCACGCTTCAACGCGTTGACGTGACGCGCCTTCCCGCTGTCGAGGTCTACCTCACCGTCACCGATCCGAAGGGCGACTCGGTATTGGGCTTGACCGAGCTCGAGGTGAGCGTGTCGATCGACGGCGCCACTCAGAAGATCACGTCTCTGACCTCGGCGCTTGCGGGTGGAGAGTCGCTGGCGGTTGTGCTGCTGTTCGACCGGAGCGGCAGCATGAAGACCGCGCACGACGGGGCCAGGGACGCGGCGATTCAATTTCTCGGGCGCCTGAGCCGCGACGACCAGATGGCCGTCGTCAGTTTTGACGACAAGGTCCGTGTCGACGGGCCGCTGTCAACCGATCGGGCCGCATTGGAGTCGGCGATCAAGGGCATCGCCGGCGGGCGGGACACGGCGCTCTACGATGCCATCCAGACCGCGCTGGACTTGCTCAAGAACGTCCGGACGAAGCGGCAGGCGATTCTCGTCCTGAGCGACGGGAAGGACACCAGGAGCACCGTCAAGGCGGCCGATGTGCTGGCCGAGGCGAAGAAGCGGAGCGTGCCCGTGTTCTCGGTGGCCCTGGGCGAGGCCGTCGACAAAGGGACGCTCGACCGTCTCGCGCACGAGACGGGCGGGGATGCGATGACGGCCTCGCGGCCTGACGAACTGCGGCTGATGTACCAGAAGATCGCCGAGCGGCTGCAGAACCAGTACGTGCTGTCGTTCACCTCCACGTACGGCGAGGACGGGGCGTGGCACACGCTCACGCTCGCGGTGAAGGACGCCGACCCGAAGACGGCGACAGCGCGGCGGGAGTTCATCGCCACCAAGGGCCTTGGCGTGAGTCCCGATCTGATCAGGGGCTTCGAGCGGAGCGCCGAACAGCGCGACTGGGCCGGACTCGTCGGTGTCGGGGTTGTGGCCGGGATGGTGGTCGGCTTCGTCCTCGTCGTGGTGATTCGACGCATCCGGCCCGACGTGTCGGCGCGTTCCCTCCTGGCCGTTGGCGTGGTCATCCTCTCGGGTCTGGTTGGCGGGGTCATCGCCGCGGTGGTCAGAATCGTTCGGATGTGAGCGGGTTACCGGAGAGGGGCTGCGACAGTAGGCATGGACGTGACCAAGCTCGGAAAATACGACATCGTCCGCGAGTTGGGCCGCGGCGCGATGGGGGTTGTCTACGAAGGCGTCGATCCCCACATCGGCCGGAAGGTGGCCATCAAGACGATTCGGTTCGATGTGTTGACGGCGCCGGCCGAACAGCAGGAGGCGCAGCAGCGCTTCATGCGCGAAGCACGGTCGGCCGGCAATCTCTCGCATCCATCCATCGTAACGATCTACGAGGTGGGCGAACACGACGGGCTGTCGTTCATCGCGATGGAGTTCATCGATGGCGAGAGTCTTGAGTCGATGATCGCCGCCAGGCGGAGACTGCCGCTCGAGGGCGTGATCGAGTTGATCGCGCAACTGGGCGACGCACTCGATTACGCGCACCGCAACGGCGTCATCCATCGCGACATCAAACCGGCGAACATCCTGGTCGACAGAGAGGGACGGCCGAGAATCGTCGATTTCGGGATCGCGCGGATCGCCTCATCGTCGCTGACCCAGACAGCAACCGTGCTCGGAACCCCGTCCTACATGGCGCCCGAACAGATCGCGGGCCAGAAGATCGATCACCGGGTGGACCTGTTCGCGCTCGGTGCGATTCTCTACGAACTGCTGACGTTTCAGCGGGCGTTCCCGGGCGACAACGTGACGACCGTGATCTACAAGATCATGAACGTGACGCCGCCGCCGCCGCGGGATTTTGACCAGTCGCTGTCGTCAGGGCTGGATGCGGTGCTCGGTGTGGCGCTCGCGAAAGACCCGGCCGGGCGCTATCAGAGCGGCCGGGCGCTGGCGGAGGATCTGCGGAACTACCAGCAGTTCGAAGACGGAGCCGCTCAAGCGACGGCGCAGATCATGGTCGCCGCCGTTGTGCCGCCGGCGATTCCGGCCGCACAGGCCGGTGCGCCATCGAGAGGCCGGCGGACGATGCTGCTGGCCGTGGTCGGGGCCATGATCACTGTCCTCGTGATTGCGGTCGTGGCCGGGGTGCTCCTCTCGCGTAAGAGCGAACCGTATTCGGCGGGGGCGGGGGGAGCGGCGGGAGAGGCAGCACCGTCCGACGCGCCGCCAACGGCGCCGGCGGAATCCGCCGCCGTGCCGGCACCCCCGGCAGGCACAAGTTCAGCGGCTCCGCCCGCGGTTTCGTCATCGGCGGCCGCCGTACCGGCAGCGCCCAAACCGGCCGCATCCCCGACAAAGCCTGCGCCCCCGGCCTCGCGGCCGGGAGTCGCGCCGCAGTCCGCCGCGGCGGCGCGCCAGCCCGCGCCATCACGACCGGTGGAGGCCAAAGTCGCGATACCGGCCCCGGATCGGGCCAGCCCGGCTTCGGCTCCGATCGGCCGGGTGTATGAAGCGACTGATGTCGACGAACGACCGAGCGTACTCAAACAGGTGGCTGCGGTGTATCCGACAGAAGCTGCACGGCTCAAGCTGCAGGACGTCGTCGTCGTCAAGGCGCTGGTGGGCCCAACGGGTCGCGTCGAGGATGTGCAGATTCTGAAGCATGCGTCCAAGGACGTGGCCTTCGATGCGGCCGCGCTCAAGGCCGTTCGTCAGTACACGTTTGCGGCGGCCCGCAAGAAGGGGCAGCCGGTGGCGTGCTGGTTCAATGTCGGCGTGCCGTTCCAGCTCCCGAAATGACATGGCGTGCGCCTGTCATCGTGCGCATGCGCGGATTCGGTGTGGTTCCCCGCTCCTGCGCCAGAAGGGCTGCGCGGTACGTTGGTCGTGACCGCGTGGGCTGCACGTTGGTGACGTGTCAGTTC
>Ga0315273_10003777_pt1 | contig 18304 bp, 18 predicted proteins | sample YL17G02_0_MG_FD_205753 | JGI IMG/M metagenome (GOLD analysis project Ga0315273, IMG submission 205753) | Sediment microbial communities from Yellowstone Lake, YNP, Wyoming, USA - YL17G02_0 | ecosystem: Environmental > Aquatic > Freshwater > Lake > Sediment | place: USA: Wyoming | collected...
GTCACCTTGAACGGGGATTGGAAGAGATTTGGCTTTGGAAATAATTTTTAGTTCTTTAGCTTCAATTTCTATTGTTCCGGTTTTGATTTTTGGGTTAACTAATTTTTCCGGTCGGGCCTTAACCAAACCTTTAATCCAGACAACATCTTCTGCCGATAAAGTTTTAAACTCTTCCCCGCCGACTACTTGGACTATCCCGGTACGATCACGCAAATCTATAAAGACAATCTTTTTATGATCGCGCTTGGTATCAACCCAGCCGTAAAGCTCGACTTCTTTTCCAATTTGATCAATGGTCTGTTCAATAAAAAGTTTTTTCATATGTCGAGAATAATAATACAATCTTTTCGTTACTTTGACAAGGCGGTTAATTTTAGTATAATTAAAGACCTATATTAAATTATAAAAGGTCTTTATGTCAGAAATACCAATGAACTTAGAAAGATTAATAGGGCAAACAGTAATGATAAATCCACAAGCTTTAATTAATAGAAAGAGAATTTATACGACCCAAGGGGGTATTGATATGAAAAAATTGCGGAATGCAATAGATGGAATTCCTGACATAGATGAAGATCCACCAAAAGGATGGGTTTCATTAGAAAAAAAGGGCTTGGTTTATACTACTGGAGACGGAAACCATAGAATTGGATTGGCTTGTATTGAAAGAGCAGAAGTCCCTTTCTTTGTAAAAGGAATATGGTATGGTGGTGAAAGATATGGATTTAATTTAATCATTAATAAAATTCAAAGCGAATTAAGGGGAAGTGGAGGATGATTAATACAATAACATGTTTCCAAAGTTGGACATATTATTGCATGAGAGTTTATTTATGTTGAGGAATAATAACTAATAATTTTCCCTTTAACCTTTCCCTTCCGTTCCATCTATCAATTTCCAGACTATAAACAACTTTAATTTTTTGTCCGCGGAAAAGTTCTTTAAATTTGTCGGCTTGGTTGAAAGCAAGAAATTCGAAGCAGTCAACAAATATTTTTAGGTGTTTTTGGGTTTTGCCCAATAACTGAGCACCGGTCAGAATTCCCTCGCTATAAAAGGTTGGTTTTGGATTGCCGATACCAAAAGGTTCCAAAGTCTCCAGTGATTTGACTAAATCTAAGTTAATTTTTGAAATAGGAATTTTTAGATCAGCTTCAATTTTTCTCTCGAAATCTTTATTTTTAATTAATTTATCCGCGAGTTTTTGAGCATTTTTTGTAAATGCATTAAGTTGTTTTTTATCTAGCGTAAATCCGGCTGCCTGTTTATGACCGCCGACGTCAATAAGGTTTTTTTTAAGAGAACGAAGGAATTTGGTAACATGAAAAGAGGGGATTGAGCGGGCCGAACCTTTATAACCACCGTTAGTTTTTGTCAAAACTAAAGTCGGTCGGTAAAATTCTTCAGCGATTTTTGAGGCAATCAAACCGATGATGCCTTCATGCCATTTTTCAGAAACCAAAACAATTATTTTATTTTTTATTACGGATTGCGAATTACGGATTATTTCTCTAGCCTCCGCAACAGATTTTTCAACTAATTCCTGCCTTTCAATATTAATGTTGCCGATTTTATGGGCTAAATCATAAGCTTTTTTTTCGTCATTAGTGCAAAGTAACCGCAAAGCATCAATCGCATGTTCCAGTCTTCCGATTGCATTAATTCTTGGGGCAATCATAAATCCAACTTCATAGGGAGTAATTTTTTTACCTTCAATACCGGCTTGTTTTAAGATATGTTTTATACCAAAACGTTTTACTTTGGGAAAAGTTTCAAGCCCATGTTTGACGAGTGAACGGGAAAGACCGACTAAAGGAACCAGGTCGGCGATCGTGCCGATACTGGCAAGAGCAAGATAATCGGTTTCGAAATTGTTTGCCAAAACTTCATTAACCGCGGAGGTTTTTGCATAAATCTCCTTGGCGAAAAAATAGGCAACGCCGCTCCCCGAGAGGGCGGGAATATGAAAGATTGCTTCGGCTTTTTTGGGAACTTTATCTCCTTTCAAATGATGATCGGTGACAATTATTTTTATTCCAAGCTTTGTTGCGTATTTGATTTCTTCAACTTTGGTGATTCCATGATCAACACTGATGATTAACGCCGGATCAAATTTTAATCTGACATTATCGATTCCTTTTTTGGAAAAGCCATAACCCTCAAGGCGACGATGAGGAACGTAGGGCATGACTTTAAAACCTAAAAGATGTAAAGTTTCCCAGAGAATCGCTCCTCCGGTAATTCCATCGGCGTCATAGTCGGTGTAAACAACGATCATCTGATTTTTTTCTTTGATACTTTTCAGAATTTTTAGAACTTTTTCAAAAGATTTTTTATAAGAACCAAAATCTTGAAGAGAAAAGGTGAGTGGAGATGGAGGATTGAGAAATTCGTCAAGGTTTTTTATTTGACGCGATTTGAGTAAGAGTGTGGTGATTTGTTCATTAGTGAGATTAGCGTCGGACTTGAGTTCGTGTTTGAAAGTAATTTTCATATTTATTCAAGTGCCTTCTCTTCCTTCTCCACCGCCAACAAGTTCGTCGATTCCAATTTCTGTCCCAGCGATGAAAATGTTTTAGTTACCTGCGAGCTTTGATTATAGGCATTCATCACATGTTTATTTAATATTGACAGAGCTTCATCGGTTTTTTGATAGTCTTTTTTGATCGCCTGCAAGATTTTTAAAATTTCTTTGGCCTTAGTTTCAATTTTTTCGCCTTCAAATGAAATAAGAATGGCTTTGATATAAGCATAAAAGCTCATAGGTGAGACTGGCAGGACTCGATTTTGCCCGGCGTAGTCGAATATAGTTTCGCTATTGATTAATTCATAGTAAACACTTTCTGAAGGGACGTACATTAGAGCATAATCAACCGTTTTTTCTTCAGCCAATATGTATTTTCTGGCGATATCATCGATGTGTTTTTTGACGTCCCGTTCAAAATCTTTTTTTATAATAACAATTTCATCTTTGTTGCTAGCCTTGGCAATTTTTTTGAAAGTATCGATCGGAAACTTTGAGTCAATCGAAATTAATCCCTGGGAAGTGATGAGAACTGCGTCGACGATTGATCCGGTTTTAAAATGATATTGAAGTTTAAAACTAGATTTTGGAAAGTTTTGAGCTAATAATTCTTTTAGAACATGTTCGCCAATATTCCCTCGCAATTTTGGAGAGGTAAGATATTCCTGTAATTCTTTCATCGACCGACCTATTTCGGAAAACTCGCCGATGGTTTTTTGGACAGAAGCAAATATTTCCAGATTCTTTGTCAGTTTTTGATCAACAGAGAGATTTGAGGTTTTCAACCACTCAACAATATCAGATGACAGAGTGGTTTTTTCTTCAAGTTTATTAAGCCAGGATTTAATAAAGAAAAGGATCGTCAAGACAGAAATAAAAAACAAAATTAAAATCAAAGGAAGATTCATGAAGTAATTATATCAAACCCCCACCTTTAAAAATTTTTGGTTTTAGCCATTCCTGACTGGTTTGAGGTTTTTCTGTGGCAGCTTCTTTTTCAACGGATTCAATCGGCATAGATTTGGGCGTTTCAACATTTCTTCCCGGCATAGAATTAATCACTTTAAAATTCATTGCTGGTTGAGCGGTAGCAGAAACAGGCTTTTTGAAAGCTTTTTTAACAGCGCCTAATCTAAGCAATGTGGCGATATGTTCAAAAGTATCGGCATTAGTCGAATAAGAAGTAAAATTATTGGTTGAGGCAGCCGCTCCAGCATATAAGTTGGTCGCAATATCACGATCAATTTCTACACCTAAAGTTTGTAGGACCGATAAAACCAACTCAGAAATAGATGAAATAGTCTTGTTGACGTAGTTGACTGTACCAAAGTAGGCATTAGTTAAATGACGGTCGATATTAATGATATCTTTTCCGTTGAATTGATTTTGATTGTCAGTATAAATTGTGCCTAAGCTATTTAAAGTTGGGGCATCTATGACAAAAATAACATCAACCAAACCGCCGGTATAGGAAAAGTTAACCTGATCAGGGTTTAGTTTTTGAAAACCGGGACGAGGAGTAACGACCAAGTTAAAAGATCCACCTTGAATATTGTAATCAACCTTATCAATTGCTCCATCAGCGTATGGAAAAGAGATCATCAGGCTATCACCTCCGGCACCAATAACATTTTGAAATTTGTCCGACGCTGTTAGGTCGGACTGAACTTTTTGGCTACAAGCGATAGAAACAGTTTTACCCATTTTATTTAAGGCTAAATAAAATGAAGTCGAAGAGGCAATAGCGTCGATTGATGGATTAGGAGGAACAATAACAACGGCAGAACGGCATTTGGTTGTTATTTCCTGAATCCTGCTTAAGGTGTTTTGGGTATTATCCATATTTCTTATAGGATAGATTTTACCACATCCCCCACAACAAAGTCAAGTGGGGGACCGAATATCATTCCAGCTTCCTGACCTTTTTTCACTTCATTAACTGTTTTGGCTCGAATCTTCAAAGAAACAAGTTTGGTTTTTCCTATAGGTTTGTTTTTCCTAAAGACCTCAATAGTATCACCAAGATTAATTTTACCTTTAGTAACATTGACTCCAAAAATCTTTTCCCCTTCTATTATAAAATTTGCCAAAATTTGAGCCTCTCCTTTTAAATTCTTTTCTTTTTCTTCCTTTTCTTTTATTAAATTAGCCACTTCATTAAGTTCGTCTAAAAGTTCATAGATAATCTGATAGCTTTTAATAATTACTTTCTCTTGTTTTGCCAAACTTTCGGCTTCATGGCTAGTTTTTACGGTAAATCCAATTATAATTGACTTAGTTGCTTTTGCCAAAAATATATCTGATTTGTTAATTTCTCCGACAGCCAAAAGAACTATATTAAGATTAGTATTATTTTTCAAAGAATTTTTTATGGCTTCGACGCTGCCTTGAGAGTCGGCTTTTATGATGGCAGGAAGCTTCTTTTCAATAACAGGCATTTTTAAAACATCTTCTAAGGTTAAAACTTTTTGGACATTTGGTTTTTGGTCATTGGTTATTGTTTGATCATTATTTGAAATTGATGATTGCGTTTTAATCATTCCCCCAACTTCCGGCATATCATTGAAACCCAAAATTTCAAAAGGGTTGGAGGGTAAAACCTGCAACACACTCGAGCCTCGATCATTAATCAACGACTTAACTTTTATTTTTTGATCATTAACATAGACCGTATCAGCAATTTTTATTACACCGTCTTTAATTATTGCACTGGCGACGATTCCCCGACGGTCTTTTTTCGTTTCAATGATATAAGCTTGAACAGGGTTTTTTTCATCATATATAAGCTTAAGATCCGAAGCGATAAAAAGAATTGTTTCTAAAAGTTCATTAATTCCGCTTCCGGTTTTAGCGGAAACCAAGGCGACTGGGACGTCTCCACCTTTATCTTCAAGCATAACTTCATATTTTAAAAGGTCATTTTTAACTTTTTCGGGATTGGCTTCGGACAAATCAATCTTATTAATAACGACAATGAAGGGAATTTTGGCGGCTTTGATGTGAGAAATGGATTCGGCTGTTTGAGGCATAACAGAGTCTTTTCCATCAATCAAAAGTAAGGCAATATCGGCGACATTAGCGCCTCGAGCCCGAAGTTTGGTAAAAGCTTCATGGCCCGGAGTATCAATAAAAGTTATTTTATTAGTTTTATAATCCTTAAATTCGGTTGTAATTTCATAGGCGCCAATTTTTTGAGTAATACCACCGTATTCTTTATCTGTTATATTACTTTTTCTAATAAAATCCAACAAAGTAGTTTTTCCGTGATCAACATGACCTAATATAGCTACAATTGGCGGGCGAGAATGCATAATTTTAAATTTGAAATTAAAAATTATTTGCTTACAGTTTCACTAATTTTATTTTTAGTGACTTTTTCGATAGGAGTAACTTCAGGGGTTTTAACTGTTTCTGTTGGCTCTTCGGATTTGGTTTGCACAATGTCAATTTCAAATCCAGTTAGTCTTGAGGCTAAGTTAACATTGATTCCGCCTTTTCCAATGGCTAGTGGAGCTTCTTTTTCTTCAACTGTTACCTTAGCCCTTTTTCCCGTTTTATCAATTTCAACCGAGATAATTTTAGCCGGTGATAAAGCGGCAATTAAAAACAATTTTTCATCTTTATTCCACTGGATAATATCGATTTTTTCGCCTCCACCAAGCTCGTCAATCACAGTCTGGACCCGAACACCCTTTTGGCCCACGCAAGCTCCAACCGGATCAACACCCGATTGAGTCGAAGTAACCGCTATTTTAGCTCGTTCACCTGGTTCTCGAACTATCTTTTTAATTTCAATTGTGCCGTTTGCTATCTCTGGGACCTCTCGTTTAAATAGTTCTTCAATTAATTTGGGATGAGAGTGAGAAACAATAATTCTTGGATTGTCAAACTTATCATTAGAGATTTCTTTGAGGTAGACAATCAAACTGCCATTAACTTGATATTTATAATTATTCATTTGTTCTTCCTTAGGAAGAATAGCTTCGGCCTTGCCAATATCTACTGACGCACTATAGCCATCATATCGAATAATACGACCTTTCAAAACAGTACCAACCTGAGATAAATAATGGGAGGCAACAGTTTTTTTCTCTGCCTCTCTAATTTTCTGCAAGATAACCTGTTTAGCGGTTTGAGCGGCGATTCGGCCAAAGCCCGGAGGAGTAATATCTTTATCGTCCTTAAATATCCTAGCTTCTCCAGTGTCTTTATTGACGGTAACTTTGATTTCCTCCTCTTCCTTAGAACATTCTTTTTTATAAGCGGCAATTACGGCTTGCTCGATTGAAGAGACAACATCATCAGCCGAAATACCTCTTTCTGTCGCGACCTGATTTAAAGCTAAAGAAAATTCACTTTTGATAATTGTCATATATTTGGTTTTTTAATAACTGCTGGCGCAGCACCTTCAGTTTTATCGGTTTTTTCTTTCTTTTCGCCTTCGGCTGGTTTACCTGTTTCTTCGGTTCCTTCTTCTACAGCTTCAGTGATTATTTCAGGAGCAGCTACGGCTGTTTCTGGAACGATACTTTCTTCTTTGTGGGCAATGACGGCAACAATGACTTTTTCAGCCGGAGTTTTTATCTCATATTTATCGGATTTTTTAAGATCAGAAACTTTAATTTCCTGACCAATCTCTTTTATAATTATAATATCAACTTCGATACTCGACGGAATATCTTCTGGCAGGGCTTCAATCAATAGAGTCTCAGATTGAACAAGAAGAACACCACCTTTTTGAGAAACAGCTTCAGAAACGCCAATTGTTTTAACCGGAACATTAGTCTCAATCTTTTTAGAAAGATCAATTTTTCTAAAATCAATATGAAGTAGAGAACTTGATAACGGATGTTTTTGGATGGTTTTTATCAAAACAGGAACATTTTCTTTATCTAAAGATAGATAAATAATACCTGTTTCACCTACCATTTTGTAGGTTTTGATAAGATCCTTATAAACGACAGAAATTGATTTAGACTTGAAATCAGGGCCAAAAATATTGCCTGGCACTAATCCTTGTCTGCGGATTTTATTTAATTTTTTGCCAAAAACATTTCGCAATTCAGCTTTTAAAATAACTTTTTCAGAAGAACTTAATGATTTTTTCATATACTTAAATATATTTATTAATAAAAAATAAAAATAACAAAATATTAATCTTTTGTTAACTCAATAAAAAATATTTTGTCAGTCAGTAAGTTCGTATTATAGATGATTTGATTATCTTTAACAATGGGAGAAAAATTTTGATTAAGGATAGAAATGCTTTTATTTAATTCAAATTCCAATATTAAATCGGAGTTTTTTGCTCCGGTTTGTTTTTGGACAACTAATTGATAAATATTTTTTCCTTTTTTTAATGGTTCATTTAATTGATAGCTGATTTTAATATCAGCTGTTTTTCCCGGGGCCAGTTCAAAAAGAAATCCTATTAATTTATACTGATCATTTATTTGGTCAATATTTTCGACTTGAACACCGTCTTTCGTAATTTGATCCAAAGTGGAATTTTTGGGCAGTAGGATTTGAAAATAGTTACGATAGTAACCGGTAGGAAAAATTTCCGCTGGTGAATCATTTTTATACTGAAGGGAAAGAAGATGATTAATCTTACCCTCAGAATCAATCTTAATCTTCAAATTAACGTATCGATTAATGAAAAAGTTAGCCTTATTGGCTCCGAGATTAGCATCATAAGGGAAAATGTAATCGGCTATGCATTCATCAGATAATGTGCATTTAGGATCAATTACTCGTCCGGACCAAAAGTTAGAGTCAAAAAGGGATTGAAAATTTTGATCTTCAAAAAAAACCGCTATTTGTTTTTCATCAAGGGATTTTTTTATTTGAAAAAATAGATTTCCTGTATCAGATGTATCAATATTATTTTTTATCTGTCTAACCAAAGAAGATAAAAATGTTTTTTTTTGAATTGAACCTGGAAAAAAATTCTTTTCCGTATAAATCTGGGTTTTTATATAAAAATTTTTTGCATTTATATATTCCTTAAAATCAGGCAAATACAAATCATTAAAAGCGGAAAGGATATTTTCAACAGCAGTAGTTGTTAATAAAATTCCACCAGCAAAATCTGTCATTTTCATTTCTTTTTCTAGAAAAAACAACGCTTTCTGATAATTAGTAAAAAAATCTGGAGAAAAATTTGAATCTCTAAAAAACCAATGGGGAACATTTAAATACTCCGCGATTGGTTTTGGCGGATCAAGATGAACCGTCAGTTGACCATCTGCGTCATAAATATCATAAATTTTTATGTCTCCAATACTATAGTTGCCGATTTCAAAGACCCCAAATGAGCCTATAAAACCGCCGCCGGGCCTCAATTCCATATTATTAGCAAAAAAAATTACATATTTACTTATTTTTTCCTGGGAAATTATTTTTTGAAAATAATTTATTACTTTTTGAGCCTTTTGTATGTTATCGGCCTGCTCAATTAACTGTTTTTTTATTTGATCAAAAAAGTTATTTTTTATTGGTATTTTTTGAGCAATAATATTAAGTTCTTCTTGAATATTGGCGAAGTTAATTTTTATTTTTTCAATTCGTAAAATCAAAATATTTTTTTGTTCCGTTGATTTTTGCGGTTGGAAGAAAACCTCCTCTAAACCTTTGAAATCTTTCAACAGTAATTGAGTTTGTCTGATAATTGAGTAACTCTTTTCGTTAATATCTATCAGGTTATCCGGTAAAATAGCAATTCCAAATAACAAGTAAGTAGGTCGGACGATTGAATACAATTTTTTTGAAATTTCATTGGTTAACAATGAATTATTAATATTTTTTAGAGAGTTTTTTTTAAGGGCTAGGAAATTTTGATAATTTAAAAAAAATGATAGAAAAAGAAAAGGGATAAAGGCTGTATGTATAATAATAATAGAAAAAATTGCAAAAAAAATTAAATTTTTTTTGGTAATAAATTTTTTGTAACTTGCAGTTATATCTGATACGGGGTTAAATTTCTTTTTTACTAATTGAGATAAATTTAAATTAAGAATTGTTTCCTCGCTTTTAGAAATAGCAAACCAAAGTATCTTATCAATTTCGTCTTTTTCAAGATGGCTGCCGTTAACAGTAATAATTTTTATATTTTTGGGAAATTTTTTTAAATTAGTTGAATATCTGTTTTTCTTTTCAAAAAAAACATGGATAAAAATACTATTTTTATTTTTGCTGACTTGATCCAAAGATACCGCTTCATTAATAATAAAAATATATTGAAATATTTTGATGTTTTTTGGAACAAAAGGAGAGCTAAAAGGATTAATTGAGACTTTTTTTAATTCATTTTTTAAAAGAGAAATAAAAGAATATTCTTTTATTGATACGATCAAAGCATTTTGTTTTTCTTCAACAATCTCAGTGCTTAGCTTCATATTCTTATTGTATAATTTATGATGTGAGAAAAAAGGCTTTAATTATTCGGTACGAAGATTTAGATGACAAAAAACAAATCTTTAAAAACACAAAAACGGTTTTGGTTGGAGGGTGTTTTGATTTAATCCATTTTGGTCATTTAAAGTTTCTGGAGGCGGCCAAAGAGCAAGGTGATTATTTAATTGTTGTGCTCGAATCAGACGAGTTTATCAAAAAACATAAAAGAAAACTGCCGGTTCACCAACAGGGAGAGCGAGCTGAAATTTTATCTAACCTAAATATGGTTGACTTGATCATTCTTCTTCCTTTTTTTCCGACAAATAATAATTATTTTGACTTAGTAAAAAAAATTTCACCGAGTATAATCGCGGTAACAGAAGGGGATAAACAACTAGAAAATAAAAAAAAGCAGGCAAAAGAAATAGGTGCAGAAGTTAAAGAGGTTGTTACAAATTTAAAGAATTTTTCGACCCGTAATATTGCCAAAATTTTTAATTTATAAAAAATATGAGGTTACTGTTGAAGATTGAACCATCGGATAAAACTAAAAAAGAAATTTTTTACCAACTGTCGGATTTTAAAAAAATATATCCCCAGTTTCAATGGGAATCGATTGAGAATTACAGTATTTTAGTCCATTCATTTGGGGAGTTTTCCGACCCCAAAAGAACTATTAATAAATTAGAAACAGCTTTATTCGATAAAAAATTATTTTATTTATATGCATACAAAGTTGCCTTAACAATTCAGGACAAAATTACTTTATATCTCGATTTTAGAAGGGAAAAGGAAATAGAAAGAATTAACGAAAGCATTAAAGAATTATTTCCAATGACTCAAAGTTCAGAAAAATATGTACCTCACTTAATAATCGCCAATTATAAAATCCCTTCAAAACAACAGTACTTTGTTATTAAAAAACGTTTAGCAAACTTGGACATCGATCTTTCTTTTAAAGTAAATAGATTGAGTTTATTTAAGGGTGATAAAAGAATTCGTGTTTTTAAATTGATTTAAACCCGCCTAATCCAACCCCGTAAGGATTGGCATTGTTTATGTATTTAAGCTGTAAAAGCTTCTGGGAGCAGATCTTTTCTCGTTGTTTTAAACCCTCTTGTTTCATTCTCATTATGTTCAACAATAATAATCTCTGTGTCTTCGGGTAGCAACGATAGTTGTTGTCGTTCTTTTCCTGATGGATATATTTTTGGTAGTCTTCCTTCATAATGGATCACAACTCTTACAATCTGTTCCGCCGATTGATTTCGTATCCGTTCTTTATATATTTGGTCACTTTCATCTTTACCTTTTTCTGGAAATTGATGCATGCCCCACTGAAGAAGATTGCTTATTGCATCCATTGTGGGGGAGTTTGACCAAAAAGCATCATCTCCACTGTAGTGTCCTTCAAAAATATCATGACTGTTATTTTCCATTACAACTCCCCACAAAGGTAGTCCATTTTGTTGTTGATAACGACTTGGGAAACCACTCAGCGCTGTTTCTTGGGCAGTTTTGAGTAAATTGGGAGATATTTCTTTCAAATCATACGAATCAAATTTTTTAGGAAAAAGTTCAGAAATTGTATTTACTGAAGCCCTTCCCTCATCTGTAATTACAAATACTAGTGATCGATCAGAAGTCGCATGTCGATAAATTTCGTTTCTGCATGATCCGCACGGAGAAGCATTCGTTATTAAAATAATATCAATAAATCTTCCTTGGTGAGGATAGTTTAAAGGATCAATCTTTCCTTTGAGTCTATCGATTGCACTTGTTTCAGCATGAACATCGGCAATTGCAATAGTGTCAGATTCACGATTGGCACCATCGGCAAAAATAAATTCAAGTTTATTGGTTTTTTTATTTATTAAATGAATACCTACGGCAGCCCCTAAATTATAACCAGAAATCTGATTGTTTTCATCTCTTGTTCCAGCTTCTTGTGCAAGCTTCGCCTGGGTCCAAAGAAAAACAGCTTCTTGTGCGGTTTGAATCCTGTCATCATCTGAAAGCTGAAAACGATCCAGTGCATTATATATATTTGTTATAGCGGTTTTTAAAAGAGGTTCGTGTTCAGCGTAGAAAGCTTGTGTAGATTTAAGCCTTTCTTTTTTAGCCAAAATAGCTAATCTATTAGATTTTTGTAAAAAATTAAATGGTGACTCAGCTACTAGTTTCATGATAGATTTAACTAATTTAGGCTTTCATTATACTATAAATATAAATTATTTGAAAACTAATAGCTTCAAAATCATCTCCTCACCCCTTCGATCCTTCAATTTACTCAGGACAAGTAAACTCAGGGTAAACCAACCCCGCAAGGATTGATAAGATAAAACGAAACCCCGCCACGAAAGGCGGGGTTATAGATATCCTATTTAAATAAAATATTATGCAGTGCCAATTCTATACATTCCGGTTCCACAATCTGGGCATTTTCCTTTCATTGCTGGTTTACCATTTTTCATAGTAACTTTTTCCGGATTAGCAACTTCTTTTTTAGCCCTACATTTTACACAGTACATGCTTGCCATATTTCTTTCTTCACCCCCTTTTTAAAAAATTCTAAATTATAAATTTTATTTAATCAGCTTAACAAAATACAAAGAAATTTCAAGGCCAATGATCAGCACGATTAATAACAGACTTTTTTTTAAATCTGAAAAAAAATATTGATTTGTGTTTTTTAGTTCTTGAACAAGTGGTTCACTAATTGGGGTTTTCGTTTTATTTTCAACAGGAGGTATTGATATCTCGTTCAAAACTTTTGGTTGGACGGAAGACACAATGGTCTGTTTATTTTCCAGTAAACGAATTTTTCTATGATAGCGAGCCAACAACTTTTCTTTCTTTGTCTTTTTCGGCATACGGTAAAACGATAGCACATCAAAAATCAAAAATCAACCATGAATAAGGACAAGTAATAGGATTAAAAAATATCGTTGACAGTTTTTGCACAAAACTATAGAATGTGTTTAATGACTATCTATGCGGTGATATTTATAATTATTATTTGGCTAGGTGTTTTAACCGGACTGATTTTAAGGATAAAAGCGCATTATAATAATTTAATCTCAAATACTAAAAAACATAAGATAGATGAAATTTTGGATGAATTGTTAATGATTGATAAAAAAACTAGTCAAGAGCTTGAAATGGTCAAAAAAGAATTACGCCAAGAGATAAAAATCTCAACTCTCCATATTCAGAAAGTTGGCTTGGTTAGATTTAATCCTTTTGAAAAAACAGGTGGAGAAAAAAGTTTTGTCATCACTTTTCTAAATTATGAAAATAGTGGTATAGTTATTAATTTCATGCATACTCGTGATGGTTTAAGGGTTTATAGTAAAAAAGTTAAAAACGGTAAAGGTGAGGAGTTTGATTTATCGGAAGAAGAAAAACGAGCAATTGAGAAAAGCAATTAAAATTTCCCAAAATCTTTATGTTTAATAAAAAAATAGCTTTTGTGGTTGTGTTTATTATGTTTATTCTTTCGGGGATAACTACCTATTCTTTTTTTTCAGCCGAAAAAGGCCAGTCATTTTTATCTCCGATTGTCTATCAGCCGCCTAAATCTGAAAACGGATCAAATGAAGCTGTTGTTAATAGCGAACCAAAAACGGAGGAATGTCCTTTAAACGGTCAAATGTTATCTAAGACTCAAAAAAATGTTTGGGAAGGGCAGCGACCACTCGGTGTAATGATAGAAAATCATAAAAAAGCCCGACCGCAATCGGGACTGTCCTCAGCCGATATCATTTATGAGGCTGTTGCTGAAGGAGGAATTACCAGATTTTTAGCAATATTTTACTGTCAGAATGCATCTTACGTTGGTCCGGTTCGTTCAGCCCGCATGTATTTTTTAGAGTTTCTTGAAGGTTATGGTCAGAATCCTTTGTATGCCCATGTCGGCGGAGCCAATACTCCGGGACCCGCAGATGCATTAGGCTATATCAGTGAACTGGGCTGGTCATCCTACAACGATTTAAATCAATTTTCAGTCCCTTTTCCATATTTCTGGCGTGATTATGAACGACTTAAAAATGTGGCCACTGAACATACAGTTTATACTTCAACGAAAAAACTTTGGCAGTATGCGAAAGACAAAAGAAGTTTAACCAATGTTGATGATAAAGGGGTAAGATGGGATAAAGGTTTTTTGGCATGGAAGTTTGAAGATGACGCAAAGGCTTCCGATAGAGGAAAAGTGGCAAAAATTGATTTTGGTTTTTGGGACAATTTAGCCAGTGATTTCAGCGTTATTTGGGATTATGATGTCAAGACTAATAGTTATAAAAGAACTGATGGAGGCGTTCCACATCTTGATAAAAATACCGGAAAACAATTGGAAGCAAAAAATATCGTGATAATGTTTGCTAAAGAATCATCTGCTAACGATGGTTATGAAGGCGGGCACTTGCTTTATAAAAATGTTGGCAGTGGGGAAATGCTATTTTTCAAGAACGGACAAATAATTAAAGGAACTTGGAGCAGGGAAACAGAGGAAGACCAAATTAAGTTCTATGATAATAGTGACAATGAAATATCCATAGTTAGAGGGCAAGTGTTTATTGAAATGTTACCGATTGGGAATAAAGTGACTTATTAAAAGCTCGGTACCGTATTTTTCGACCGCCACACCCCTATAGGGGCCCCTGGCGATAATCTCAAAATTCGGGTACCTCGCTTAATTATTAAATATGCTACAACATATAATTCCATCTAAAGCCCGTAGAAAAGTTCTTGAGTTGTTTTTCCATCATCCCAGCGAAAATTTTTATCTTCGTCGGGTTGTCCGTGAAATCGACGAAGAGGTCAATGCTGTTAAGCGAGAACTTGATATACTGACTGATGAAAAATTGTTATTGCGAGAACGCCGTCTCAATAAAGTTTACTTTTCTCTAAATAAAAATTATCAGTTGTATGATGAATTTTTAAGAATTTTTGCAAAAACGAATAAGTTAGCAACATCAATCCACAGTAATTTATCAAAAATAGGAAAAATAAAATTTGTTGTAGTTTCGACAAAATTTCCAAAAAACTTGATTATAAAAGATGATGAAATTTATTTACTTTTAGTGGGAATAATTGTAGTAGTTGAGATCGAATCAATAATTCGCGAAGTAGAAAAAGAATTTGGACGTCCGATTAATTATTCAACAATGACTGAAAGTGAGTTTATCTTTAGGAAAAAAAATAATGATCCTTTTATCTGGAGATTTTTGAAACAACCAAAAATTATGTTGGTTGGAGTGGAAGAAGAGCTATTAAAATGAAAATATTTAAATCAATTTTTATCGCGCTTATTTTTTTGGGATTAATTTGGGTTGACCTTCCTGAAAATGTTAAAACTAAATATAAGATACCAAATAAAATTGATTTCAATGTTTATGGATTAAATGTCAAAAAAGATTTTACTACGAAATTAGGATTAGATTTAAAAGGTGGCAGCAGTCTAATTTTTGAAGCAGATATATCGAAGGTAAAACGAGAAGATTTGAACGACGCATTAAATTCAGCCCGGGATGTGATCGAGAGACGCATTAATTTTTTTGGGGTGACAGAACCCCAAATACAGACGGTTAAAACAGGGAATAAATATCGATTGAGCGTTGATCTGCCAGGAATTAACAACTATGAAGAAGCAATAAAATTGATTGGTCAAACGGCTCAACTAACATTTAAAGAATTACCTGATGAAAAAATCGCCACAACCACCCCTATTTTTTTACAGTTAACCCGCGACACGGGACTGTCGGGAGTCCATGTACTTAAATCGACAGTTGAGTTTGATAGTCAAACCGGTAAACCTCAGGTGGGGTTAAAATTTAATAAAAAAGGAGCGGATTTATTTGCTGCAATTACTCAGCGAAATATTGGAAAGCCAGTTGGAATATTTATAGATAACATGCCCTTAACGACACCAACGGTACAAACGGAAATACTAGACGGTAGTGCCGTTATTACTGGAAACTTTACAACAGACGAAGCAAAAAAATTAACAATCTCTATTAATTCTGGAGCTCTACCATTGCCGATTAGATTGGTTGAACAAAAAAACATTGGCCCAACACTAGGTGCAATTGAAGTTAGAAAAAGCGTTTATGCAGGAACGATTGGTTTAATAATGGTTTTACTTTTTATGATTATTTATTACGGTCGATTAGGTTTCATTGCCTCGCTTGCTTTATTGATTTACGGATTAATTTCTTTGTTCATATTTAAAGCCATTCCGTTAGTATTGACATTGCCAGGTGTAGCCGGATTTATTTTATCAATTGGAATGGCCGTAGATTCAAATATTTTGATTTTTGAAAGAATTAAAGAAGAGCAGAGAAAAGGCAAAGCTTTTGATATCGCCGTTCGCTTAGGTTTTGGTAGGGCGATTGACGCGATTAAAGACGCCAATGTAACGACGTTAACGGTGGCTTTTATTCTTTTTAACCCGTTAAATTGGGAGTTTTTACCCCAGTTTGGGATGGTGAGAGGATTTGCGTTAACACTAGCTATTGGAGTCGCAACGAGTTTGTTTACGGGAGTGGTGATTACAAAAAGATTAATAAATATGTTTTATAAAGTTAGATAACTATGATAAATTTTCTCAAATATCGTTGGCTCTATTTTTTAATTTCCACCGTCGTCATCGGCGCAGGGCTATTTTCGGTCGTCAAATGGGGTTTTCGTTATTCAATTGATTTTACCGGTGGAAGTAATTTTGAATTTCAAATGGATAAAGTGATTGAAAAAAGCAAGATACAAAAGATATTGGACTTAAATAAAATATCAGTGGTCAGCCTAAAACAGCAAGATAAAAATATCATACTCCGAACAAAAGTATTGGATCAGAATAAAGAATCCTTACTAAAAAAAGATTTAGAGGCAAAATTAAAAATTAAAATTACGGTTTTGCGCTCGGAAACAGTAGGGCCAATACTTGGACGAGAGGCAATTAATAAAACTTTAATTGCGTCTATATTAGCGATCGTCGGAATTTTAATTTATATGAGTTTTGCTTTCAAAGGTTTTAACTTTGCTTTTTCGGCAGTACTCGCGATGTTCCATGACCTGTTAGTTGTCGTTGGCACTTATTCATTACTAAGCCATTTTTTTGGGGCAGAAGTCGATACAATGTTTGTGACCGCAGTGTTGACGACGATGTCTTTTTCAGTTCACGATACAATTGTAATTTTTGATAAGATTAGAGAATATCATAACGAACAAGGATCTTTGGAGATGGAATCAGCTGCCAATCAGGCGCTGACAGAAACTATGGTTAGGTCATTGAATAATTCGATGACGATACTCTTTATGTTACTGGCATTGACTATGATGGGTGGATCGACAATTAGATTTTTTATTTTAACTTTATTAATTGGAACAATTACCGGCACTTATTCTTCTCCGTTCGTGGCCACTCCAATTTTAGTCTTGTTAGAGAAAATGAAAAAACAGAAAAGTTAATTAAAAATTTATAAAGATAAATATATGGATGACAAAAAATCGGAAAAAGGATCTGAAATCTGTCCAAAATGCGGGTCAGTGTTAGGCGAGGTTTTTGAAACAAAGGCGGGTAAAAAATTACAACGTTGTTCAAAGGGAAGTTGGAATCCGGAAACTCATACGATTGACGGCTGTATTTATGTAAAGTGGTTAGAGACACCTCCAGTGACACTGGACGAAAAATGTCCGAAGTGTGGGGCGCCATTAATTTCGGTGGTAACCAGATTTGGGAAAAAAATGAAGAAATGTTCAACGGCCACCTGGGACCCGGCCACAAAAACAGCCGGCGGGTGTGATTACATTGAATGGATAAAAGGAACCACGGAAAAGTTGGAGGAAGACTGTCCAAAGTGCGGTGAAAAATTAGTTCTTTTTACAACGGCTGCCGGAAAAAAACTAAAAAAATGTTCGACCGCCACCTGGGACCCAGCCACAAAGACACCGGGCGGTTGTGACTTTGTTGAGTGGTTGAGATCATAATAATGAGAATTGTTAAATATTCTTTGGGACAATTACAGGCGAATTGTTATTTTTTGATTGAAGGTCAAGACTGTCTGATAGTTGACCCAGCTGACGACGCTCCGTTTATTCTTGAAGAACTACAAAGACAGCAACTAAACTTAATTGGCATGTTAGCGACCCATGGCCATTTTGATCATGTAATGGCTGTTGGAGAAATTCAACAATCTATTAATATGCCTTTATATATTCATAAAGATGATAAGTTTTTAATTGATAGGGTAGAACAAACAGCGGAATATTTTTTAGGTTATAAACCAGTTGTTTTACCAATTAGGAATATCAAAAATTTCCCACCTTCGCCGAGGCTTCGGTGTGCAAGCAAATTAAAAATTATATATACTCCTGGTCATACTCCT
>Ga0315273_10003778_pt1 | contig 18303 bp, 15 predicted proteins | sample YL17G02_0_MG_FD_205753 | JGI IMG/M metagenome (GOLD analysis project Ga0315273, IMG submission 205753) | Sediment microbial communities from Yellowstone Lake, YNP, Wyoming, USA - YL17G02_0 | ecosystem: Environmental > Aquatic > Freshwater > Lake > Sediment | place: USA: Wyoming | collected...
CGAACGGACCTCGAACGAGGCGTTCGGAGCCGCAAGGGGCGAGCGGAAGCGTCTCGTCGCGCCCGAGTCATTCTGATGCTCGCCGACGGCGCGTCCTACGCGGCGATCACGACGGCCGTCGGATGCCACCCGGCGTACGTCGTGCGCTGGAAGCAGCGCTTCGACGCAGCGCGCCTGCCCGGGTTGGAGGCCCGGTATCGCGGCCAGCCGGCGCGGGTGCGTACGCCCGCCCTGGAGGCCAAGATTCTGGCGAAGACCCAGACGTCGCCGCCCGATGGCAGCACGCATTGGACCACACGCAAACTGGCGGAGGTCATGAAGGTCAGCCACATGCTCGTCGCGCGCGTCTGGCGCCGAGCGGGGCTGCAACCGCATCGCCTCGAACACTACATGCTGTCGGACGATCCGGACTTCGAGCAGAAGGCCGCGGACGTTCTGGGGTTGTATCTCAATCCGCCGCAGCACGCAGCGGTGTTTGCGGCCGACGAGAAAACCGCGATTCAGGCCTTGGATCGGCTGGACCCCGTGCTGCCGTTGTCGCCGGGGCGGGCCGAGCGACACGGGTTTGAGTACTACCGGCACGGCACCCTTTCGTTGTACGCCGCTTTGAATACGCGCACCGGCGAGATCGTGGGCCAGACGGTTCCGCACCACACGAGCCAAGCCTTCGTCGACTTCCTGGCCGACGTGGTCGCGTCCCAGTCGCGCCGGCGGGAGATTCACGTGATCGTCGACAACCTGTCGGCACACAAAACCAAAACGGTGGACGCCTTCTTGGCGGCCCATCCGCGCGTGCACCTGCACTTCACGCCGACGTACTCGTCGTGGCTGAATCAAGTCGAGCTGTGGTTCAACAAGATCGAACGCGATCTGCTCGCGCGCGGCATCTTCACGTCGGTCCCGGACCTGGCGCAGAAGATCCGCCGCTACATCAACAAGTACAACGAACATCCGAAACCCATCCGATGGACCGACAATGACCCGAGCCGTCGGATCACTACTGATTCAGCTGTTACAGGCCCCTGGTTTGGACCTGTCGTCGTTTTCAGAGGAGACGTCACTCGTCGCCGAACGGGATCTCGAAATCGAGGTCCTAAGAGAGATTGCCCGAAAAGACTGGTAGACACGTCGGCACGGCGCCGCCAAATCACGCATACCACATCACGCGGGCTGTCGGGCCGCCCCCGCCACCGCCGCCCACAGGGCACGCAGTTCGGATCGCCCTCCCGGCAACAACACCCAGGTCGCAATGAAGACCACCGTCGTCACTACGAGGCCGCCGCCGCACGAAACGACTGGCGGCGCCGCGGGGAGTGCAAGTTTGCACCCAACCAGGGCAATCCCAACGAGGAGGCTCGAGGCGAACGGGCGCGCCAGCGCGCGGACGAACGCTCCGAAAGTGACGGGAGAGTTCTTCAACGACAGATGCAGAAAGGGCACGAACATGATGAGCGTTGTGGAGACGTCCGCCAGCGCCACACCGATCGCGCCCCACCTCAGGCCCAACACCATCAGAGCGAACTTCACCAGGTTCGTGGCCGTCGACAGTTTCAGCAGCTTGCCGGAGTGGCCCCGACTCACCAGCACGAACCCGATGGTGGAGAACACCGACTGGAGTAATCCTCCGACGGCGAATATGCGGATGAAGGTCGCCGCACCGAGCCACTTCTGGCCCAGGACGACCGAAGTCACGTCGTCGGCGTGGATCAAGAGAAAGACGCTCAACGGCATGCTGGCGGCCGCCACGATTGAGACGATCCGCGTGTAGAAGCTCGAAAATCGGAGCTCATCTTCCTGCAGCATGCTCAGACCGGGGAGTGCCACCTGATACAGCGGGCTCATGAGTTGGCCCATCGGCGCCACCACCAACTGGTATGACTGTCGGTAGAGGCCTGTGACCTCCGCTCCCTGGAACCGCCCGAGGAGAAAGCGATCCAGGCTGCTCGTGATGTTGCCCAGGATGTAGGAGGCGGTCAGCCCGGAACCGAACTTCAGAAGGGGTCGCACGTCAGTGTCCCTGCGCGGCGTGCCGGGGATCCACGGACACAGGACCCAGGCACCAACGACGATGAACGCGCTCCGGAGGACCTCACGCCAGACCAGGGCCCAATAACCATAGCCACCGAAGGCGAGGACCACCGCGATCACGGAGCTCACAACGAATCCGAGCAGGCGCATGCCGCCCTTCCGGCCCAACTTCATCTGCCGCCCGAGGAGCGCTTCGTGCTGCACCGACAGGCCACCGAAAACGAACGTGACCGCGAGAGCGACGGTAACGGCCGTCAAGCGTGGCTCCTGGAAATAGGACGACACGAGCGGGGCCAGCGCGCAGACGGTGGCGGCCAGGAGCGCTCCTGCGGCGGCATTGATCCAGAAGAGGTTCGATACCTCGTCGTGCGTTATGGTGTCCCGTTGGATCGTCGCCGTGGCCAGACCGAGGTCCCGGAACTGGTCCGCGACGGCAGTCAGCGCCGTGACCATCATGAACAGCCCGAAATGCTCGGGCGAGATCAACCGCGCGAGAATGGCCGTCGAGCCAAGCCGCACGACGAACTCCGCGCCCCCGGAGATCAGGACGTAGCTGAAGCCCCGAACAGAGTTGCGACGGAGATCTACTCGGATATCCGCGGTCCCGGCGAATCGCTCGAATCCACCAGGTTCTCGCGAACCAGATCGAGGGCGGTTATGGGACCACAATCTCATGTTGTCGGGACTCTCGGAGTCATACTCGATCGGCTGATGAGGGAATTGTCGCCGCTCTTGGGGAAACGCGGAAATATGGACAGTTGGTCGACGGAGCCTGCGCTGCCCGTCTGGTCACGCTGACGCGCGACGCTTCTTCTGCGAGAGTTCCGTCTCCCGGTGTCGGCAGCTCTCCCCGTCAATGCGGATGATCTCGGCATGGTGCGTGAGCCGGTCGACCAGGGGCACGACGCACGAGGCATTGGGAAACACGGTGGGCCATTCCCTAAACACGAGATTGGTCGTGACCACGACCGAGCGTTGTTCGTAGGGCCAGCTGATGACCTGGTAGAGCAAGTCGGCCGCGTGGGCATCGTAGGCCAGGTAGTCAATCTCGTCGATGGCGAAGAGTTGCGGGCGGGTGTGGGCGCGGAGCCGGCGTTTGTCCACCAAGCCGACGTGCCCGTGTGTCTCGTACCGCTCGCACCACCACCGTAACGTCCGCGGCGACATGCCCAGATTCTCGGCCGCCCGGAACCAGGAGCAGTCTTGTATCTTCCCCACTGACGATGGCAACGACACAGTACTCGACGAGTGAGAAGCTCCGGGGTGACAGCCCGTCGCAGTCCGGATCTCCCAGATCGCTTGGTAGCAGGGGCGTCACCCCGTCCGTACGACGAGCCCGAACAGTTGCCCGGGGACGAGCCCGCATCACGCAAGACTGGGCCAGCGCGGCAGGAGCCTCTCAAGGAGGAAGTGCCATGGCGTCGCCGACCGTGGTCGTCGGCATCGGTGTGGCCCTCGCGGATCTCGTCGTCGCCGTCCGACCGGCGCAAGCCACGTGGACCAGCGCGAACGATGACGCGGGCATCACCGCCCTGGTGCACCGGCTGCGCGCGCTGCAGCCCAGCCTGATCGTCCTCGAGGCCACCGGCGGCTACGAACGTGCGGTGGTCGGCGCGTTGGCCACCGCCGGCTTGCCGGTCGTGGTCGCCAATCCCCGCCACGTGCGCGACTTCGCCCGCGCCACGGGCCAACTGGCGAAGACCGATCGGGTCGACGCCGCAATCCTCGCGCTCTTCGCCGAGCGCGTACATCCGGAGCCGCGTCTCTTGCCGGACGCGGCGACCCAAGCCCTCGACGTGCTCATGGCGCGCCGCCGGCAGCTCCTCGAAATGCTGACTGCCGAGCGCAATCGCCTGGCGCACGCCGTGCCGACCGTGGCTCGGGATCTTCGTCAACACATCCGGTGGCTCGAACGACGCCTCACGGACCTGGACCACGCTCTCGACGCCCAAATTCACCCTAGCCCCGTGTGGCGCGCCAAAGACGATCTGCTCCAAAGCACGCCCGGCGTGGGACCCGTTCTGAGTCGGACGTTGCTCGCCACGCTGCCGGAACTCGGTCGCCTGACCCACAAGCAAATCGCAGCGCTCGCCGGCGTCGCGCCCCTGGCTTGCGATAGCGGCAGGCGACGCGGCCACCGTAGCGTGGCCGGCGGACGTGCGCCCGTGCGCGCGGCACTCTTTATGCGAGCACTGGTCGCTGCGCGGTACAACCCCCGCATCCGGACGTTTTACCAACGCCTCGTGACCGCGGGTAAACCCAAGAAGGTTGCGCTTACAGCCTGTATGCACAAGCTGCTCACCATCCTCAACGCGATGGCGCGCTCGAACACCGCCTGGCGACAACCGGTCGCTCAGACGAGTTGACAACGAAGACAGTTGCTACCAATGACTGTCGATCTACAGGAGAAGTCTACGGCCGGACGATCGCCGCCGCAGCGCGTCTCGGCTGTTGTGTCGAATGCTCAGCGGTGCTCGACGGTGCCACGCATGGAGTGAACCGACGAGTTGCTCGCCCGAAGGCAGGCATCAGCAGCCGCCCAGACCTTTGGTGCAATTGCGTCCCAGGTCCAACGCTGGAGATAGTCGGCGAAAGCTCGCTCGGCCAGCCGCTCAGCTGAGGCCGGGTCTCGAAGAACGTCCACGCACGCGTCAGCGAATGCCGGTGCAGTGTCCGCCAGGCGCAGATGTTGCCAGTCTTGCACGTCGTAGCCAAAAGCCCCAAGTGTAGTTGAGATGACCGGGCACTTCCGGCTGAAGGCCTCCGCTATCTTGACGCGCGTACCCGCCCCGAGACGGATCGGGACCACCATCGCCCACCATGTCGCCATCTCAGCAGCAGAATCGGCGATCTCGCCAAGGAAGTCCACCCCTTCCGGGCGGTTGAACCGGTCGGCGTCACTTTCCCGGCCCGCTACACGCAGACGCACACCGGGAACCAGCCGTCGCACGCTCGGCCAACACTCACGCAGGAACCACTCGACGCCGTCGATGTTCGGCTCGTAACTGCCGAGACCTATGAACCCGACGCGGGGCTCCCGCCAAGGCTTTCGGGCCGGCTCTCCTGTGGGCGCCAAGAAGCCGTTCGGTATGACATGAATCGCGTCGCCACCGCCCAGATCCTTGCGGTCTGCCTCGCTGCACACCGAGAGGGTTGTGAACCGTTGACGGAATGTACGCTCCCGACGGCGAAACACCGCCTCAAGAAAGCGCGCCTTCAGTGCGTCCGTCCCCCTCGGCTTGATGCGCCTCACCGATCTCATGTAGGTGCTCGCCAAATTGTCAAGATCGAGGTGAGACGCCGACCACTCCCATTGCTGCAGGAGATTCGGCAGCCGAGCATTCAAAACCCATACGATGTCGGATTCGACGCAGTACTCCCTGATCCGTCGGCGGTCTGACATCGTAACGACTTCTCCGTGAACGTTCATGTAGCCCTGGTCCAAAGCCCAACGGAGCCGCTTCCAAATCGTTCGGTTCGGGGCGACTGAACACCGCGCTGGTGGCAGAACGACGAACTCCTCTTCGGTGGCACGCCTGCCCCTTTCAGCCTGATAGCCGGGATCGACCACGACCACGCGAACGGCCCCAACCTCTTTCAAGGCTCGCCCGATCAGGAGCGCTCGAATCTGGCCCCCGTACTGCTGGCCAAGCGGCCAAGACGGCGTCAAGAACAAGATACGCGTCGGCACGCGAAGGCTCTCCGAATTCCGAGGGCTACACCGACAACGCTGCGGTCGCGGCAGATTGCGTTCTCCGCCTCCCAGACATTGACGGTGTTCCCGATATACGAGAAGGCCCGTTCTCCGAAACGGGCTTCTCCCTGTGGGTTTCGGTCATACCCTGGACCGACCTTCTCGCGGGGAGCTCTGGATTGCACGTTAATCGCCGCCCCAATTGCCGAGGGATTGCCGTTGGCGTCGGCGCACGCTGTACACCAACGGTTGCAGCCGGTCCCGCACCTCGGTCAGTATCCGCCGTGGCAGCGGCCACCAGGAAGAAGGCGGCCGTCCCACCTGTGTATAGTCGACCGCGCCCAAGCCCTCCGCCACCACCTCCAATTCCTCCCCGGCATGAACCGGGATGGGCTCATGCCCAGACGAGCTCGCGTGCCCGGCTTCCACCGCGGCTACGCGAAAGGCAACCTCTCCCGGCGGCGCAATTCGCAGAGTTGTCACACCCGACGGCACCTGAAACCTGATGCGGGCTGAGTACGGTCGAACCAGCAACGTGGAGTCCTCGCGGCGGGACGCGAAGTTTGACCGCAGAATCATCTCCGGACTGCCCCAATGCACCCCGCCCAGCGAAGCCGTAATATCTGCTGTCCGCGCGAGCAGGTCGAACCCTCCGGCCACCGTGTGATGGTGTCCCACCGGGATGATGGGCAGGTCCAGGAACGCTGCTATCGCAATCTTCGCCTCACAGGATTCAGAGAGGCGGAATCGCGGCAGGACGGGAAAGCCCCCTGCCATCAACTCCGCCATCTGCAGGCCGAACGCCGGGGGGCAGTCTTGTTGGATCGCCCAATGCCGCAGCGACCAGGGCGAAATGCACGCCCCTTCAAAACCTAGCGCGAACATGGCGGCCAGCCCGGCCTTGGCACAGGCCCCGTGCGGTGGTGCGATGGCTCGCGCCACGCGCAGCCCGGTCGAACGCTCGAAGCGGGAAATGCGCGCTAGCGCTTGCGCCAGAAGCCGCAACTGGTCCTCGGGCGAACGCGCCCGGCCGAGTTCTTCCCGGGTGTGGTCGTTACCGTGGATCAAGAGCGAGAGCTGGCCGGGGTTCTCTTTGAAGAGCTTGACAGTTGCGCGGTGCGCACCCCAAGCATCCAGCGGTACGGTCGCCAGCGCCACATGCAAACCGCTCTGCCGCGCCAGTTCCGCCAACCGTCGGTAGTCCAGAAAACCATACGACCGCCAACGCAAGTTTGGGTCGTCAAACATCAAGCACGCACGCAATGGCGGGGGCTGCCAGGCGTCCGCTGCCACCTCGCGCAGGAAATGGAGCAACGGCAACAGCCTCAGGTAGTTCCCGTCGTTCAGATAGTCGAGTGCCTGCTCGCCGTCCTTCAACTCTGGCAAGGGCAGCGAAACGATGTCCTGCCTTGGCTCGGCACGCGACACCCAAACCGGGGACCCGTCCAGCCGTGCTAGCACGGCATCTCCGCTCTGCAGCGCCACCGCATGGACCGGCTCCAATTGCTGGTGCGGCAACGTCCGGTTTCGCAGACGTCCGTCAAGGACTTGACTGGCACTGAACTGTGCTGTGTGAGCTCTGTCGCTCTTGGGCAGCGGGGGCTCCTCCCCGGGCCAAACACAGAAGCGCCGCAGCCCCGGGGGCCAAGGGGAGAGCAGATTCCCCGCCGTTTCGGCCAACACGAGGGCCGCGTCCAGCCTTCCGCGGTCGCACCCGTCTGCGGCGGACTCAAACCGCACCGGCAAGAGCTGCGTGAAAGCAGACCGGAACGCCGCCGGCAGTGCCTGCAGGCTCGGATAGACGCCGACGAGTTTTTCCTTCATAGGCAATCTGGCCAGCCTTCTCGGCCACAACTGGAGAGGCGCGCGAGGAACTGCGTGTTCGACCTCCGAGTCGCCGGTGCTTGTCGCCGCCTATTCGGGCGGAGTGCCGTTACCGTGGAGCGGCTGGTCCCTTGGCGGCGCCAGCGGACGCAGCGAACGCTGGAATTGTCTCAATGTGGCCTCTCCCACCAACGTGACCCCGCAAGTGGCAAAGGGCCGCGCCGGGTTTCCCTGCACCACCGTCATCGGCGCCACTGAAGAAGAAACGACACTCCCCGCCGTAATCACCGACCCGTGGCCGATCCGCACGCCCGGCAAAATTATCACCCCGGGCCCCACAAACACACCGTCTTCGATCGTGATGCCTTCGGCGCCGCGAAAGTGCGCGATGAGCATCGCCCGCAGGCTGATAATCACGTTGTCGCCAATGGTGATAAGGTGCGGCCGGGACGTTTCCAGGACCACGTCGTACCCAATCCATACATTGCGCCCCAGCTTCACGCCGCGCCAGCGGTGCAAGCGCACTCGCAGCGAACGGGCTCCCGGCGCAAAGTGCGCAATCAGCTGAAGCAACCGGTTCCTTAACGCGATAAGGGGGTTTCGTTCCATTCAACTAGTTCGTACCGACGGCCTCTCCAGGCGCGCCCGGCCCGGTTTTGTGGATCAGCTTCAAGGCAGTATGCGCTGGATAGGCTCGAGCCGTCGGCCAGATGAACACACCATCGCCCCCCTGCTGCCACCCCGACCGGGCCAGGAATTCGTAACACGGCTTGTTCTTCGGTGTCGCCAAATAAACTGCCACTACTTCAGGCAGTCGCAGAGCTCCGGCCCACTCGACCGCCACGCTGAGCATCGTCTCCTCTATTCTTCGACCCATCACCCGGCAACTCAACACGAAATCGACAATCCGGGCCCGCTCCCCCTCGGCTGCCACGCTCAATACGCCGCTAAGCCCAGAATCGCCAAACTTGTCGCTGACCTGGAACGCCCAAGCCTGGCAACGCCCGGCTTCGACCCAAGCTTGAAACTCGACCTCGCTCAGTCGCCGGGTGCTCAGGTTCATCTGGTTGGTCTTGTTCAAGAGTTGGGTCACGCGGGCCAGATTGGCTTCATCCACTGGCTCGCAGACAACCAACAGATCGAGGCTCTTTAGCCAGTCATCAAGAGAACCGGCGTGCTGCCGCGACTGGTTCCGCTGCCGCGCAGACACATACATCTGCGTCCGCTGGCGATCCTCTTTGCTGAATCTAGGCTGATCAAAACAGTCCAAGCTGCACAGCGCTTGCGGATACAGCCGCTTGTCCGCTGGCCATTCGGGCACCAACACCTCGGGCAGCATGTCCCGCACTCGCGCCCGCTCTACTGGACTGTCATCGACAAAAACCGCCGCATCCAGCCCCAGGTTCAGTTCCCCGACCAAGTCGATGATGTTCTCAGCTTTGTCCTTCCAGTTGATCCGCCAAGCCGCGAAATCGTTTGTGCGCAAGATCATCTCCGGGTGCTTCTCGATGGCCTCCAAGGCGACGGACTCTTCATTCTTGCTGGCCAAGGCCAAGATGATTCCGCGCTGGGTCAACGCTTTCAACTCCCGTTGAAGATCCTGCAATGCCTCCCCGGCCGGGTCGTGTCCACCGAGCGCCAAGTGCTGCCACCCGATTTCCCCGACGATGCCTCCCCACAAGGTCTCGTCAAGATCCAGAATCACCAACTTCCTTGCCCGGCCTCGAACACCCCGCAGTGCGGCTTTCATGTCGCGGGCGGCCGTCTTCAAGAACTCGTTGCCAAAGGGCACCTTGCCCGAGTACCAAAGCCGCGGGTTGAACGCCTTCTCCCCGGTCAATTCCACCCACTTCGAGGTGTTCAGCGGAAAGACGTTCGTCGCTCCATCCAGGCGCTGCACCAGGCGGAGGTTTGCCCCCATAAGCGTCCGCGCCACCCCGACACCCTTGCTCAGGTCCAACATCCCGTGACCAGCATGCAGCGGCGGTACCACCCAGGTAGGGACAAAGACGACGCTCGCCCGACTGCTGGCCAGTAGGACCTGTTCCACGTGAATATCGACTTCCTGCTCAAGCTCGGTCTCATCGCCCTCGTGACCCGATAGCACCCGATTGAACGTGCCCAGCACCGTTTCCGGCCGTGTCCAGACCACCACAAAATCCAGCCCAGCTCGCCAGAAAGGCTGACCCCCGTCCAACAGGTTCTGCGTCACCCGCGCAAGAGGCGCCACTTCGCACTCGATGGCCGGCTCACCGCTATCGTTCCGAAGATAGGAGGCTAGGTTGTCCGCGTTGAAGTCTGCGATCAAGAGACCCCGCATGACGCACTCCTTCTATCGCCAATCCGCTAAACGCCCCGCCAACGCCAACTCCACGTACTCCGCCAGCGATCCGATCGTTTCAAAAGGATCCCGAACGCTCGGCGCAACTGCCGACTCGGTCAGCATCACCGCGCGACCAAAGCGTTCTTGGCATGCCTCCTCCACTATCGCCACCAAGTTTACGAAACCCAGGGAGTCTAGATTCCCCCCATCGCCCCCCAAGCAGGTTTCGGAAGTCTTCGCCAACTGCTCGCTCTGGCCTCTCTGTTCGTTCAGTTGGTCGATGCAGTCAGATAACATCGTAGTAATGACTTGTCTTTTGGGCTCCATACTTGATCCTGCGTTTCCGCCCGCTTTCAGGCCGCGCGGGTGTGACTCGGCCGAGGTCGGATCCCATCGCCACCCCGCCCACCGTGGATTTGACCACGGCTTGTGGGTGGCTTCAACTCAAAGGGAAGAAACGTTCTTGGTTTTGTGCAAGGACACAGATGGCGGAGAACGTAGATCGTCGAACACATGTCGCCATCCAGGCCTACAATGAGCACGTCATTCGTTTGGGAGCGCCTCAGCGCTTCGGACCAATGGCGCATCCTCTCGCCGCGATCAAGGCAAAACTCCGGGAAAAGGACCTCCTGATCGCGGCCGTCTCCCTCCGCACTCGTGAGCCTACCCTCCCAACCTGTCGCCGAGCCACCGGGGCACGACAGGACAGACCCCGTCATAGCACTGACGAATCTGTTGTAAGATCTACTTCCGTCCTGTTGTCGGTCCGCGAACGTAGGCCACCCACTTCGCCGGCCGGGCTGGCATCCTATTTGCTTTCGTGTCGCTATACCCACGGGTTTCTGGATTGGACACACATCGCAATTGGTTAACCATGTGAGGGAACGATGCACAGGCAGCAATTGAGGTCACTCCGCAGAGCCTTGATCCTCCTAATGGTGAATCTGGTGTGCCTAGGCACCGCGATGGCCCAGGTCATCCCAGCGAACCGCAGAACCGACTGGACCTATGCGGGCGTACCGGGTGGCGTTCCTTATCGCACGAACATCTGCGCCACTTTCAGCCCTGGTGCCACGGGCGCACAGATCAACGCCGCGATCACGGCATGTAGCGCTGGCGGCGGCGGCGTCGTTAAACTCAACGCGGGCACCTACGACATTACCGGGATCGCGGTGAACGCAAGCAATGTCACGCTCCGGGGCGCCGGGGCCGATCAAACGATCCTGCGAGGGGGATACATTCTGTCGCTCGGATCTGGGTATCCACAGAGCCCAAACACGTCGGTGACGGGTGGTGGCGCCAAGGACACATTCACATTCACGGTAGCAAGCACGTCTGGTCTTCAGGTCAACCAGATGATCGAGATCGATCGGGATGACGACCCCAACGTCGTCGTTGCCACCAACGGAGCTACTCGTTGTACGCGGCAGGTCAACCTCATCACCGCCGTGAACGGCAACACGGTCACGGTGAGTAACCCATTCTTTCTGGATTTCACAACCGGCAATCCCAAGATTACGAACATCCTGACAACAATTCGGTCCAGCGGCGTGGAGGATCTGAAGCTCGACCATTCTACGACTACGTCCAGTGGAACCACGGTATGGTCATACTGTTATGGCTGCTGGATGACGGGGGTCGAATCCTACAAGTCAGTTGGGTATCACTTCTTGATCTACGGGTTGCTGAACAGCGAGTTCAGGGACTCCTATATTCACGAGTCCCAGACCTACGGCCCCAACAACTCAGGTCTATTGATATCCGGTCAATGGCAGTATGGGGGCAATAGCAGCCTGAAGATCGAGAACAACGTCTTCGACCGGCTGTTCCCTGCGATTGAGGTACAGAGCAACAGCAGCGGACTCTACTTCGGCTACAACTACTTCCACGCCTCACAGTCGCAGCTATCATCAGCGCCGGTCACATGGACGCTGATGGACAATCATGCTCCCCACAACCGCATGAATCTGTGGGAGGGCAACGTCGGTGAGATGTTCGGTTCTGACGGCTATTTCGGTGGGTCGAGCCACGGGACGGTGTTTCGCAACTTCATGACGGGGTATAACCCTCGCTTTGCCACCAAGGGGAATCCGATACGCTTGCTGCGACTCTCGTACTACTACAACCTCGTCGGCAACGTACTCGGTTCTGTCGCGCTCGCCCCGCCACGCTATAGCGAGACGCAGGATGCGTGCGGAGGAAGCGGTGACTGCCGCGCCACTTACATGCTGGGCTATCCGAATATAGGCAACGCGTCTCTGACCGATACCACTGGCTTTCCGGTTGCGGGGATGACCTACCCGGACGCCAAGGTCACCTCGACTCTGCTGCGCTGGGGAAACTACGACTACTTCAATCGGGCGACGCGTTGGGAGTCGAGCGAGATTCCCGCTGGCGTGTCCGTGCCCGGCGACCATGTCATTCCCGCCTCGTACTACTACACCAGCCGCCCGAGCTGGTTCCCGACCGGCGTCGCCTGGCCACCGATTGGCCCAGACGTGACGGGCGCCAACGGGGGAGGGAACGGCACGAGCGATACATCGGGGCATGTCAACAAGATCCCGGCGCAGTTGTGCTGGGAAAGCCGCGGACTGGTGACGGGAGGCACGTTCAACGCATCGGCATGCTATCCACGGCCGCCTGCGGCACCGTCGAACGTCAGAGTAAGGTAGTCTCGTCAAAGCTAAGAGCAGTCACATGCTCTAACCCGTCACGGGGATACCCTCAACGGGTTCAAGGTGGGAGCGATCAATCCCACACGTAAGGTCTTGATGCATCGACGACGCCACAGCGTCCTCATATCGAGACGTCTAGGAAGTCCTAGTTTGTCAGCATCGATTGCTGCTCCAACCACAACGCGCTGCGCGGACCGGCGCCACAGGGAAACGTGAAGGTGAGCCGATAACTCAAGAACCGTGTTCTCCACGCGCGACCACGCTTCTCTTGCATCCCATCCGGCGGCTTTTGTGGAGCAAGCGCTGCATCGACCATGCCTCCCAGCGCTCGGCGAGGCGCCGCCGCACCCACCAGCCAGAAGGGCGCCACGTACCTTCCATGAGGTGGACGCCAAGGTCCCCGAACACGTGCCACGTGCTCATGTCGCAGACATCCTCAGGAAACAGGACCGCGACCGTGGCCGCAAGGCCAGGATTTTCGGCGAGCGTGCGCGATAACTGGCCGGGGCCGGTTGAGTTCAGCACCCCGTACTCAGCCCTCGAAAGCAGAGGCACCCCCCGCATCATCTCCTCAGCCCATCGAGGATCCGTTTGGGCTTTGACGCAGTTCTCGATAACCGCTTTTAAGAACGGGTGCTCAGGGGCGGCACCAAACGCGTAGTTGCCGATTTCCCAGTCCATCCCGTAAGTGCGGAGCAAGTGGCTGAAGGTGAGCCCTTCGAAAGGAAAAACGCAACCCGTCGGGCGAAGGCCCGCGATGCCGGACGCCAGGAGAACGTCGAGATCGAAATAGAAGCCGCCCAGTCGGTAGACGGCCAGATACCGAAAGAAATCGTAACGTTGAATGGGAAACGGGAAAGAATCGAACGCAGCACGGTAATGCGGGTACTCCCGATCGATGAACCGCTCGACATCTTCATCGTCAAAGAAGCAGTAGTCGAAGTCCGGGTTGAGCAGCCTCAGATTAGTCACCATCGCCTGCTGCTTCAACGTCAATGTGTGGCGCTTCGCCGTTTGGATGATACGGGCGGGAATCATCTGTGGCATGAGTTCGTGTAAACCGCAGCCTGATCACGTCGTTCGTGGAGCCGGCGAGAGGAATCGAACACCCTGTCTACCGATTACGAATCGGTTGCTTTGCCACTAAGCTACACCGGCGATCGACGACGAATGCAAGGCCAATTCTACATTACGTCGCGACTTCCCGTCGCGGATGTCGACGTGTCGGCCGAACCTTCTCCCCGCTTGGTGTGCCGGACAGGGACAAGGTGCAGCAGCCCAGAGCGCAGTCTCAACATCGCCCGAATCGCGCCGGGTGGAAACAGCCCCAACACACCGCGATGGAGTCTCAGCGCCAGCGCCATTCGACCTCGCAGCGTCAGGGGCACGAAGTACTTCGGAAACCTCACCTCGTCGAACCCGTTGCGCCGCTTGAACTCGGCCATGGCATCGTTCTTCTTGTTGCCGTAGTTGAATCTGCCGTAGACAAGATACGACGTTCCGTTCCTATGACAGATCTCCATCGCCTTGGCGATCATCGCGTTCATCGGACGCTTGTCGTAGTGGGACGAATTGGCGAGGATCTGCATGATAACGGCGCGGTTCCCGACGTACACGAACTTCATGAACCCGATTAGTTGTCCGCCATGATATGCACCGATGAACACGCTCTGGCTCAGGTACGAGCTGTTCTCGGTTCGGATAGTCTCGAGGTCTTTGCCGTAATGCCAGAAACGCCGGCCCTGCCGAACAGGGGTCTCGTCGTAGATCGCCTTGATCCCTTTGACGAAGCCTTCATCGAACCTAGCGACCTCGACTGAGACGCCCCGTCTGGAAGCGCGCCGAACATTCTTCCGAGACTCCTGCGGCAAGCCGTTCCACCATGCGTCGTAATTCGCCGAACACGCCAATGCGGCGTTGTCCCAGTCGTAGACGTATGGGTGCTTGGGCTCGTGTTCGTCGATCTCCTGAGAAAACGTGAAGATGTCAGCGACTTCCCCGGCCGCCGCGAGTTGGCGACGTACTTCGACAGGGTCTAAAGTCCGTTCGCCTTCGGCGAACTCTGCATCGTGAACGCCTGCTACCCGGATCAAGCGTCCTGTAACGACCACCGTCTGGCCGGCCACCTCCACCGCGGGCACCCAAACTCTCTTGCCCCGAAGTGCGATCTCCTTGCGCTGCTGATTGACCATGTGGGTTATGCCGTCGCAACCGTCGTGACTCGTGCCGGCCTTTGGTGGGTGGCACCTACCTCGGGGTGGAAACCACTGGCGATGCGGCGAGCCCGACCGGGACCCCTCCACAAGAAACCGCAGCCCCCTCCGCGTTCAGATGCTGCGTGTCTCGCGATGGCGGGCTGAGATATCCTTGAATAGAGTTTGAAACCCGGTTCTGCGGATCGGCGGAGGCCATGTCGACGTAGCGCGCCTGGTCCAATGTGGTACAGTCCGCTCCTCCCACACCTAAGTCGCTAGACGCCAGAGGCTTCATCACGTGAAGTCGCCGCCGCCCTGACCGCCAAGCGCCCGAGCTTCTGCCTCACGGCAGATGGCCTCGCCGCGAGATCGCTGCCCAGCATGTGGGAGGAAGACGGGACCGCGCCAGTGGTGTCGAACGACGCGGTCAACAGGAGCACCCACATGTTGTTGATGCCGTAGAAAGACGCCTCCGTGTAGTTGTACATTGCGGCGGTGACGAGAAAGCAGAGTCTGAGCAGGGCGGGAGTGGGATCCCGGTCAAGATGCTGGCGCACGCGAAGCAGCGCGGATAGCATTATGACGATGATGAATGCCACTCCGATATAGCCAAGGTTGAGGTACTGCTCCAGGTAGCCGTTGTGCGCCTGGTTGAGAGATGCTCCAAGCTCGCTCGCGACCAACGCTGTCCTTTCGGGGGTCCAGAAACTCATGAAACCTACGCCCACCAGAGGACTGCCCGCTTGCCCTCTAACGGTCTCCCAGATTTCCGCCCTGTTCGTGAGAGTCTCATCACGCCCCATCAACGCCAGAACATAGGCTGTGAAGCCAGGCGTCTGTCGCAGAGTGGCATACACAAGAGCGGCCGTTACGAGAAGTGGAAGAATCCGAGACGGTCTCGACGCTATCTGCGGGATCCTTGCGACAAACAGTACGCCCGTAGCAACTACCAGACAGGCGATCGAGGTCTGGCTGTTCGATATATGAAGCAACCAGAGCAACGAGCCGACTTGCACAAGAGTGACTACATCGCTTCTTCCTGCGGACGCTCTCCCGCCGGGCCGCCGCTGCAACAGCGTCCATGCGAAGTACATCCCGGTCATGAGGCAGATCAGTCCAAGATCGTTCTTCTGATTACCGATGCCGGCGGACATGGGTGCTCCACCTGCTGTATAGCCCCTCCCCAAGTTAGGGTAGTACTTGATAAACAACACTGACAGCGGCAGCATCACGAACGAAAGGCGCCTGAGCGTCATGCCGACGGCCCCGTACGGCTGTCGCTCCGTCAGCAACACGAGCGCCATAATCGGATTGCCAAGGTCCTTGACCCATCTCTTTGTTAGGACGAACGGCTGGTCGGTCCACAGGAGGCTCGAGAGACAGTACAGAAGATAAAGCGCGATCCATTTGTTCTCGGTGAGCAGGCGTCCCCAGTTGATCTGCCGGCGAGCGAGGACGGTGGCACCCCACAGGATAAGCGAGAAGAAGACCGCCCGGTCTATTGGGCTTCCCTCGTCGTAGGCGCGGGGAGTCAGGGGACTGCCAAGGTTCAGCCAACGCGATGCGAATCTGGACCCTGCAAGGAACATCCACACGAACGGCGCCCACGAAATCCGCTGCCTGTCAGGTTGTCGAAACTCGCCCCAAAAGAGATACGCGATGAAGAGAGAACAGGCGAGCGCTGCAATCGGGGGTGGCATCTAGATTCCAGGTCCTAATGAGAGCAAGACCGTGTCACCAACGAGTCGATCAGGGATCGATAGTCCGCACTCCGAACCTGCCAGCTTCGCTGTGTCGCGAACTCCTTGGCAGCGCGCACCTTTGGATGTTGCTCGTCCGGATGCCGGTACGTTCGCAGCAGAACGTCCGCGAGGCTGGTCGCGCTGCCTGCCTCGAAGAAGTTCACCAGCCTGTCGTTGAAATAGTACTCGTCTATGCGCGTGCGCGATACGATCACCGGGACCTCGCAACCCATGAACTCGAGGATCTTCGTACTGAACGCCTCGTTTCCGAACCCGTCCGACCGCTTCGGGATCACGCCAACGCTCGCGGATGCCATGACCTCGGCCAAGCGGGTCAGACTGACGTATTTCATGAATCTGACGGAGTCGTCCAGCCCGAGATCGTGCGTAAGGCCTATCAGTTCGGTCAGCGCCGGGCCGCGACCGTAGATGTGGAACACGGCGCCAGGCATTTCACGCCGCACGAGTGCGAATGCCCGCACTGCGATGTCGACTCCCTGGTGGTGATTGAGAGAACCCGGATAGAGGACAAGAAAAGGGGAGTCTGCGGGTCTCTTTCTGGCGGGAGTCGGCTTGAACACGCTGAGGTCGGGGTAGTTCATGAAGGTCGAGCACTTGGAAGCCGGAACGCTCCGGGAGGTCAACTTGTCATGCCAAAGATCGTTCGACACGATTACGTGATCGGCGAACGAACAGCAGATGCGCTCAATCGTCGTCAGCAACCGAAAGACCCGGGACGAAGGACTGCCGTTGAATTTCCCCGCGTACAGTTCAGGGACGATGTCGTGGATGTCCAGAATGATACGAGCACCCATCAACTTGGGCAGCCAGGCTCCGAACACCAGAAAGTCAGGAACGTTGTGAACATGCACGACATCGTACCGGCGGCGCAACTGAAGGCCGGTTGCGAGAATCGTCGACTTGAGCCAGAACCAGAGGAGTTTCAGAAGATACGTCCACGCTCCCTTCTCGGTCGTGGCGCGTCGCTGAATCTGGTACATGCACACGCCGTCGTTAGCCTCCCGCCAGGGGCGACCCGCGGGGCGCAGCGCGACGACGTCGACCTTGTCACCCCGCTTCGCAAGCGTCTGCACATACCGCATCACCCTGTTGTCCGACTCATAGAACGTATACGCGATATGACAGATGCGAAGTGGACGGCGGGGCAGATCGGTCATTCGTGAGCAGCCTATCGGTTCGACGTGTGTGAATTCCGTCGAGCAGAATCGAGCCGGGATCTCCGACCGCGAACGAACCCGCGAAGCCGGTCCATCTGCTCGCGTCGATGGAACTCGCGCAACGCGGTCGGCACCGGGCTCGGTGTTCTGGTCGCCCACGCGCGGAAATAACCGGCAATCAGGCACATCCCCCCGAGCACCAACGGTGGTTGGCTCATTTGGAACACGCCCCGCAGGATCTGCCACACGGGATGCCCGCCGACGAGGAAGTCCTTCTCCCCGTGGTGGAAGCGTGCCCGAAGGACGTTCCGGTCTGCAGTGCCCATCGTTCGATGGTGGAACGATGTCCGATCCAGGAACGTCCGCGTCTTCCAACCCCGCATCCGTGCGGTGGTTACTGCGACCCAGTCGATGGCGCCCTCCTTGACCGGCGTGTACCCACCGATGTCCTCGAAGCACTGTCGACGGAAGAACTGGCACGCGCCGGACACGCGCGTGAGATCGGCGAACCGGTTCGCGTAGCTGTGTGCATCCGGGTTGTCCGCGTCCTCGACGAACGGCGTGCCGGCTACCCCGAGGTCCGGCATGTCCATGAACCTGCGAATGAGGAACTCGTAGTAGTCGGGGGGAAGTGTGATGTCGGC
>Ga0315273_10003779_pt1 | contig 18303 bp, 18 predicted proteins | sample YL17G02_0_MG_FD_205753 | JGI IMG/M metagenome (GOLD analysis project Ga0315273, IMG submission 205753) | Sediment microbial communities from Yellowstone Lake, YNP, Wyoming, USA - YL17G02_0 | ecosystem: Environmental > Aquatic > Freshwater > Lake > Sediment | place: USA: Wyoming | collected...
GACCTGGTTGATGGTGATTTGGATAAGGTTGTCCTCTTCCGCCACGCCCGAAGTTTGGAACCGGTCTTCCACCTGGTTTTCGTCGTCATCGTCGTCGTTCAAGGCAATGAAGCCGCCCCGGTTCGTCCTGTTGGCATGGTTCACGCCATCCATTTCCATGTTAACTTGAACGGCCATGACCCGCACGGCGTCCGAGGTTATGAAGTCGCCAGTGCCGAAAGGATCGAGTTCCAGCACTATGTGGCAGTCGGCCAAGGAGGTACTCGGACTGATGCCCTCGATGTAGAGGATCGAACTGAAGCTGCAAGCGGGATACGCCACTTCCGATTGTATGAAGTCCCCCCCACCCATAATAGCTATGCCGTTCGGGCTTCTGGGCCTGGAACCGGGGCAGTTCCAGATCCGCAGTTTGCCAGACTCCGTGGTATACGTGTAGTTAGGGTCTTCGCCGGTTCGCCCCGCCCCGCACGCGGAGCCGGGGTACTTGATCCTGATCATGGCCTTCTGGGGATCGACGCAGGCCGGCAGTTCCAGCGTGAGCGGGGTGAACACCTCGTCGTTGTTCTGATAGGATTCCGGGCCGGAGTTGCTGAAGGCATTGAACCCGTCGGCGAAATCGGGGATGCCGTCGTTGTCCTTGTCGCCATCGTTCACCTGGACGAACTTGCCGGGATGATCGGGGTCGCGCGCCTTGTCTTCGTATTGGTCCTCCAGGTCGCTGTGGTCGGGTGCGTTCAGGCCGTTGTTGTTGTCGGAATCCACGTCCAGGTCCACCTTGATCACGGTGAGCCGCACGGCGTCGAAGGATTCTACATCCTGGTTATACTCCGGGATGTGCACTTTGAGCTTCCCGCTGATCTCCGTCACGCCGGTCCTGACGCCCTCGGCATAGAGGACGACCGTCTTGTTTTGGCCGCTGAACCCCAGTTTGCCGAGGTTGGCGCCGGAATAGCTCCCCGGCGGCACATAGAAACCCACGGTGTCCTGCGGGGTCTTCTCGGTGACGCTTAGCTCGGTGCGCGCCGCTGAGGCGTCTACGGTCCACAGGCGCAGCATTCCTCCGGCAGGGGGAAGCACATAGGGCTGCCCGGGCTCGGGGGGCGACATGTCCCCCGGATCGCTGGCATCGTAGCTGATCCAGAGGGTGGCGTTTTCCAGGTCAACGGCATCGGAGATTCTGAAAAGGACCCGCACGAACTTCTCGCTGCCCGTCGCGTCGTCGCAGGGATTGTAAGGGTCCAGGTCAAAGCCGTCCGCAAAACCAGGAATGCCGTCGCCGTCGCCGCCATTGTCGCTGTCGCTGTCGTTGACGCCGAGAATCTTGCCGGGTTTGTCTGCCGCGTCCTCGATGAGGTCATCATCATTGCCGTTTCCAGGTACACCGAATCTGATGGGAGAACGGCGAGCAGGGAGGAACAGGATGGGAAACGATGCGAGCGATATACCTCGTGGCAAAGGCATGTTCCCCCCCGCCTAAGCCGGTCACACACTGAAGCCGGCCAACCGAGTGCCAGCCACACAGCACCGTATCGCATCGTACTTATACTCCAAATCTTGTCAAGCATAAAAGTTGCAAGAAGAAGCGAAACTCTTACGTCTTCTTGCCGCGGTCCGCGGCGGCGCGCTGAGGCCCCTGGCGGCATCGGGGCACCTCGGCGACGGGCAGGTCAGAGGGCGGATGCCAAACGGCAACAGCCACAGCCCGCCCTGGGCGGGACTCGCTGCGCTCGCTCGGAATGACAACGCCAGACACGCACGCGTCTCCTGACCCGCCGCGCAAAGTGGCGTAGTGGTGTCGGGCTCCCCCTTCTAGGGCGTCAGAAAGGTCTTTTCCTGCCCCGTCAAGTTTTTTGACACCCCGTTTGATTCTCGCCTCGCCCGGTCGCCCAAAGCGGCCGCGGCGCCCCCGAAAAACGCATTTTCGTTTGGCACACAGTATGCACTGGGAACATCGGACGAACCCGGTCTCGGTGCACCACTGCCGGGTCAAGAAGGGGATGCAAGCCGTGGGAAGCACCTGCAAACGGATGTCCGGGAAGCCGGCCGCCATCCTGCTGGCCGCTCTGTGCGCCGCGGCCGCCCTGGGACCGATGGTCGCCGCGGTCCAGGCGCAGGCCGGCCCGACCGACGCTGCCGCGCCCTCCCCCGCCGCCGACCCGGCCGCCCAGGGCAAGTCGCTCCAAGTGGGCAAGGTCGACCCGCCGCTGACGCTCGGCTCCAAGGACCAGGGCCCCGGGCGCCTCATCTACCAATCGATGGCCGCCGTCCTGGTCATCCTGATCCTCGGCGGGGCGGCCCTGGTGGCCATGAAGCGGCTGATGCCCCGCATCGCCCAGGTTCGCGGCAAGAAGATCCTTCTCATGGAAACGTTCCACCTGGGTCCGCAGAAGGCGCTGCACCTGCTGCAAGTGGGCAGCCAACGGTTGCTCGTGGGGGTCTCGCGCGAGAACATCCGCCTGCTCGCCGACGTGACGGCCGCCGTCCCGCCGATCGTGGCGGGCCAGGGGGCCGACGAAACCAGGCCCAAGTTCGTGATCCCGCCGCTCGGCGCCGACGCGCCCGACGCGGGTCCCACCGGAGTCGCCAACGCATGAACATCCACCTACTAGAACTACAGCGCCGCTCCGCGCGGCGGGTCTCCCGACCCGCCGCGTACCTCCGTGACCTCGCCGCCTGGGGGCAATTGCTGCGCGGTGGGTCAGGAGACCCACCGAGCGCGAGGTTAAGCGGCGCTGTCGTGCTGGCCGCCGTCGCGTTGATCCTCGCGGCCGCGGCGGCCGTACCGTGCTTCGGGGCGTCGGTTGCGCCGCCGGTCTCTCCGCCGATCCGGCCGTTCGCCCCGATCGCGCCGGTGCCGCCCGATCCGGACCCGCTCGGCGCGAGCCGGTCGCCCGCGCCCTCGACCGGCGTGCTGCCGAGCGTCTCCGACGTGCTCTCGGTGGTCGACAAGGCCACGGCCTCCGACGACGGGGTGAAGCCCTCGGACTACTCCGCCCCGGTCAAGCTGGCGGTGGTGTTCACGGGCCTGGCGCTCCTGCCGGCGGCGCTCATGATGATGACGTCGTTCACGCGGATCGTCATCGTCCTGTCGTTCCTGCGGCGGGCGCTGACGACGCAGAACATCCCGCCGACGGTCGCCGTCATCGGCCTGGCGATCTTCCTGACGCTCTTCACGATGGCCCCGACGTTCTCGAAGGTCAACGACGATGCCGTCCAGCCGTACCTGGCCGAGCAGATCGCGTTTCCGGCGGCCTGCGACCGCGGCATCGACGACATGAAGGACTTCATGGTCCGCCAGACGCGGCAGAGCGACCTGGGGTTCTTCATCGATCTGGCCAAGGTGCCGACGCCCAAGACGGCCCGCGACATTCCGGCCCACGTGGCCATTCCCGCGTTTGCCATCAGCGAGTTCCGCACGTCGTTCGAGATGGGGTGCCTCCTGTTCATCCCGTTCCTGCTGATCGACCTGGTGGTGGCCGGCATCCTTCTGAGCGCGGGCATGATGATGCTGCCGCCGTCGATCATCAGCCTGCCTTTCAAGATCATCCTGTTCGTGCTCGTCGACGGCTGGCGGCTGCTGGCCCAGAGCATGATCACCAGTTTCAACTGAGCGAGGGGCCATGGATTCCGATCTCGTGCTGTACCTGACGCGGCGCACGCTGGAGACCGCCCTGCTCCTGGCGGCCCCGACGCTGGGGGTCGTCCTGATCCTCGGCGCCGTGGTGGCCCTCGTGCAGACGGTGACCTCGATCAAGGACATGACGATGGGCCTCGTGCTGAAGCTGGCGGGCGTGGGCTTCACGATCCTCCTCACGGGCGGCTGGTCGCTCCAGATTGCGGTGGACTTCACGCGCGAGGTCTTCAATCACCTTCAGATGCTCGGACACTAGGCATGGACACGGCCACACAACATCTGCTGCCGTTTCTGCTCGTGCTCGGCCGCGTCTCGGCCTTCTTCGCGGTCATGCCCATCTGGAGCGCCAAAGGCATACCAACGCGGGTCCGGGCGGGGCTGGCCCTGGTCGTGGCGGCCGCCTTCACGGCGGTCCAGGGGCCGGTCATGGGCGAGATTCCGACCCAGTGGCTCGAGCTCAGCCTCCTCCTGGTGCGCGAGATCCTCTGCGGCATCGTGCTCGGCCTGGCCGTGGCCATCGTCTTCGCGGCCATCCGCCAGACCAGCGAGATCATCCACATGCAGATGGGCCTGGCGGACGCCGAGATCATCGACCCGCTGACCGGCGAAGAGCCGCACCCGGTGGGGCTGCTCCTCGAGACGGCCTTCCTCGTCCTGTTCCTCGTCGCGGGCGGGCACCTCTTGCTCCTCAAGCTGATCGAGCGGAGCTACGCCGTGTTTCCGGTCGGCCATCCGCCGTCGGTCGCCGTCATGGCCGAGGCCCTCATCGAGTCCGGCACGCTCATGCTCGTCTTCGGCCTGAAGCTGGCGGCGCCGGTCCTGGCGGGGTTCCTGCTCCTGGCGACCCTGCTGGCCGTGCTGGCGCGGGCGATGCCCGAGATCAACATCCTGATCGAGAGCTTTCCGCTGCGCGTGGGGCTGGGGCTTTTCCTGTCGGCGGCCCTGGTGCCGGCGCTCGACGGGTTTACGGGCGAACTCAGCGAGTGGCTCGCCGGGTTTGTGGTGGCCTGACGCTGACGGTAATCAGCCCCCGGTGATTCACCGGGGGTTAAATAGACATAGACAATGAATCGCCATGGCAGACAAACCGGCATCCGAAAAGACCGAACAACCCACCGCCGATCGGCTGCGCAAGGCGCGCCGCGAGGGCCAGGTCCCGAGCAGCCAGGAGCTGCCCACGGCCCTCATGATCCTGGCGCTTTTGGGCACGACCGCCATGATGGCGGGCAGCCTGTGGGAGTGGTTCACCACGCAGGCCCGCCGCGGGCTGATGCTCCGCCGGGGCGGCCCCTTCGACATCGATGCGGTCGCCCAAATGCTCCGCGACGGTGCGACCGACGCGCTCACGACGCTCGCGCCGTTCTTCGCCACGGCGGCGCTGGCGTCGGTCCTCGGAAGCGTCCTGGTGAGCGGCCTCTGCGTGTCGCCCAAGGCGCTCAGCTGGAAGTTCGACCGGTTGTTGCCCTCGGTGGGCCTCCGGGCGCTCTTTTCGCCGCGCTCGGGCATGCAGTTGGTGACGGCCCTGACGAAGCTGGCCGTCCTCGGACTCATCGCTTATTCCTACCTCCACAACAAGCTGGGCGAGTGCATGGCCTTGTCTTCGGCCACGCCGCTGGCGGCCATGACGGTCATCTTCCAGATGATCTTCGGCCTGGTCGCCCGGATCACCATCGCCCTGGCGGTGATCGCCGTGGTCGACGTGATCTACCAGCGGTGGTCCTGGCGCCGCAGCCTGCGGATGACCCGGCAGGAGGTCAAGGAGGAACGCCGGACGCACGAAGGATCGCCGCACGTCAAGAACCGCATCCTCTCGATCCATTACGCGATCCTCCGCAAACGCATGCTCAAGCAGGTGCCGCTGGCCGACGTTATCGTGGTCAACCCGACGCACGTGGCCGTGGCCCTGAAGTACGACGCCGCCAAGATGCAGGCGCCGGTCGCCCTGGCCAAGGGCGCCGACTACCTGTGCCAGAAGATCAAGGAGATCGCCCGCAAGCACAATATCCCGATCGTGGAGAAACCGGAACTGGCCCGCACGCTCTACGAGACCGTCGAAGTTGGCGAGGCCATCCCCGAGACGCTTTACGTCGCCGTGGCGGAAATCCTGGCGACCATCTACCGCCTGAGGCGCCAGCGCTAATCCGCACGGCGCCCGCGGACGGGTAAGAGGACTCTTGGACACACGACCGAAAACGACCGACGCCGGCAAGGACGCGGGGGGCGCCAGCACCCACGGCTCGCCGGGATTCCAGCGGGTGCTCAGGCAGAACGACCTGGGCTTCGCCGTGGCCCTGGCCATGGTCCTGGCCACGCTGCTGATTCCGCTGCCCACGTTCCTGCTCGACCTCCTCTTGTCGGTCAGCATCGCCGTGGCGATCGTGACGATGGTTATCGTGCTCTCGGCCAGGGAGGCCATCGAGCTCTCGACGTTCCCCTCGCTCCTCCTGTTCGTCACCCTTTTCCGGCTGTCGATCAACGTGGCCTCGACGCGCCTCATCCTTCTCAACGGCGACGCCGGCCAGATCATCCAGACGTTCGGCCATTTCGTCCTCGGCGGCGGCCAGGTCATGCAGACCCTCGTCATCGGCCTGGTGGTCTTCCTGATCCTGGCGATCATCCAGTTCGTGGTCATCACAAAGGGCGCCGAGCGGATCAGCGAAGTGGCCGCCCGATTCAACCTCGACGCCCTGCCCGGCAAGCAGATGAGCATCGACGCCGACCTCAACGCCGGCCTCATCGGCGAGGAGGAGGCGCGGGCCCGCCGCTCGAAGGTCGTCCGCGAGAGCGAGTTCTACGGCGCCATGGACGGCGCCTCGAAGTTCATCCGCGGCGACGCCATCGCCAGCCTCATCATCGTCGTCGTCAACCTCGTCGGCGGCATCATCATCGGCCTCTCGCGCGGCATGACGCTGATGCAGTCCATCCAGACGTACTCCATCCTGGCCGTCGGCGACGGCCTCGTGACGCAGATTCCCGCCGTCATCATCTCCACGGCCTCCGGCTTCCTCATCTCGAAGACCTCGACCCAGACGAATCTCAGCCAGGACCTCGTCCGCCAGATGCTGGCGCGCAGCCGGCCCATCGGCATCGCCGCGTTCCTGCTGGCCGCCATGGTCTTCGTGCCGGGGTTCCCAAAGATCCCGTTCGCCCTGCTCGCCATCGGGGCGGGCCTCCTCTCGCGGGCCCTGGCCCGGTACGAGGCCGAGGCCCAGAAACAGAGCGAGCCGGCCAAGCCCGCTACGGAGGCCGAGGCCGCGCCCGTCGAGGAGTTGCTCGAGGTCGACCGCATCGCCCTGCTCGTCGGCCCGCGGCTCATCCGCACGGTCGACCCGCGGCGCAAAGACAGCCTGTTCCACCGGATTTCGCCCCTGCGCAAACGCTTCGTCCAGGACTACGGCGTCATCCTGCCCCTGGTGCGGCTGCGCGACAGCGTGACCCTCGGGCCAAACGCCTACGAGATCCGCCTCCACAATCACGTCGTGGCGTCGGGGTCGCTCGAGCCCGACAAGTGCCTCGCCATGGACCCCGGCACCGTAACAAAACCCCTGCGCGGGCAGGTCACCAAGGAGCCGGTCTTCAACCTGCCGGCGCTGTGGATCGCGCCGGAACAGAAGGAAGCGGCGGAGCTGGCCGGCTACACCGTCGTCGACCCCGAGTCCGTGCTCATCACCCACCTCGCGGAGACGCTCCGGCAGCACGCCAACGAACTCCTGTCGCGCGACGACGTGCAGAAGCTCATCGACCGCCTCCGCGAGAAGCAGCCCGCCCTCCTGACCGGCGTCGTGCCCGAGATCGTCTCGGTCGGCCTCTTGCAGCGGGTCCTCCAGAACCTCCTGAAAGACGGCATCCCGGTGCGCAACCTCCCGCAGATCATCGAGGCCCTGGGCGACCATGCCTCCCGCACCAAGGACCCCGCCACGCTGACGGAGCTCGTGCGCAAGATCCTCTCGCGCACGATCACCGAGCAGCACACCGACATGGCCGGCCGCATCGTCGCCATCGTCCTGGAGCCGGCGCTCGAGTACGAGCTCCGCAGCGCCCTCCATCGCGAGGCCGACGCCGAGGCGCTCGCCCTCGTGCCGGACCGGGCCCTGGAGCTCGGCCGGCGGATCGGCGCCGCCCTGACCGCCGCCATGAATGACGGCCAGGACAAGACCGTCCTGCTGTGCGACTACCGCCTGCGGCCGCACCTGGCGGCGCTCTTGTCGCGCCAGTTGCCGCAGCTTCCGATCGTGGCTTACGACGAGATTGCCGTCGGAACGCCGATTCAGCCCGTCGCCACGGTATCGCTGGCGCCGGTGCGGCAGGAGCCGCCGGCCATGGCGGCCCGGCCGGCGCCACGGGTCCCGGCCCCAGCGGCCGCGGCCACGGCCACGGCCTGAGCCCGGGATGAACGGCCTTACGCAAACGGACATGAGGGGAGAACGAGGAGAACGTGCGACGCATCGCCCTGCTGATCGCCGTGATCGGATTCCTCGCCCTGGCTGTCGTTGGAATGGCCAGCGGCGTGCCGCCCTTTACCTGCGCTCTGCGGGCCTTGGGCGGCGCCGCCGTGCTGTTTGTCCTGGCGATGGGGGTCGGACGTTTCGTTCTCTCCGTTCTGGTCGACGCCGTCATGAGCCGTGGCCGGCTTCTGCACAACGAAAAGGATCAGCCGCGTGAACACGGAAACTAGCAGCACGGTAGCCGCCAAGACGCTGGGGGCCAAGGCCCGCGAAGCCTACGCCAACGAGTCGCAGAAGGCCCGCGAGGAAGAGCGGATCCTCTCGCACCTGCCGATGGTCCGCCACATTGTCAATAAGATCGCGGGGCACCTGCGCCGGAACATCGACCTCGACGACCTGATCTCGGCCGGAACCGTGGGCCTCGTGAAGGCCGCCCACGCCTTCGATCCGGCCCGGCACACCGAGTTCTCTACCTACGCCTACATCCGCATCCAGGGCGCCGTCATCGACGAGCTGCGCGGCCGCTCGTTCATCCCGGCCGAATCGAGCCGCGCGATACGCAAGGCCCGCGAGGTTTACCAGACGTTCCTGGCCGTCAACGGCCGCCCGCCCGACGACGAAGAGCTGGCCGCCCAGGCGGGCATCACGATCGAGAAGCTCTACAAGACGCTCGAAGACGCACGCCGGCAGCACTTCCTCTCGATCCACGGCCTCAGCGACGATCAGCCCGCCCTCGGCCGCCTGCTGCCGGCCGACGAGGAATCGGAGCCCGGGCCGCAGGCCGAACGCCACGAACTCCTCCAATGCTTGACCCGCGCCATCCAGGAACTCCCGGAGCGCGACCGGACGCTGATCATCCTCTACTACGACCGCGACCTGACGATGCGCGAAATCGCCGAAACGCTCGAAGTCACCGAATCGCGGGTCAGCCAGATGCATGCCAGCGCCCTCTTTCGCCTCTCCATGAAGCTACGGAGCGCCCTATGACCGCCGTCGACGACTACGCCGTCCACCCCACCAGTCCGCCGCCCGAGCTGACCGGCCCGCTGCCCACCTCGAAGGGCGACAACAACCTCGCCGGCCGCCAGCCCAGCCGCCGCGCCCCGAAACGCCGGCGCGCCGCCGACAAGCGGGCGGAATCCGAGGCCCCCGCCTCGCCCGACGCCGGCGCCGGCCCGCCCGGCAAGGGCCGTCCGGCCACCGGAGGCAACACAGGGCCACATGTCGACTGCTACATTTGATCGGCGGCCGGCCGCCCGCTGGAAAGGACACGGCTCGTGACGGAGTCGGTAACCGGAATCGTGAAGAAGAACCAGGTTCGCCCCGCCGGCGCCTACGCGATCGGCGCCGAGCGGGTCGCCTCGCCGCAAATCTCCGGCAAGGCCGAGGTCCGGATCCTCGAGCAGCACGACGATCACGCGCTGCTCGAGATCCGCTGCCCCTGCGGCCGGTACACGTACGTGCAATGCCGCTGGCCGATCGCGGCGCCGGTCGCGCCGACCGGTCCCGCCAAGCCGCGGACAAACGCCTGAAACGCCCAACTGCGCAAGGAGGTGTTCTCATGCTTCGAAAGACGCTCGTGCTGATGGCCGTGGCCGCTTTCGCCGCCGCCGGATGCGCCTGGACGCAATCGGCCACGTCGCGGACCCCGCCGGCGGCGCCGCCCCCCCCGCCGACCATCAAGCCGGCCGACGAAGACGTGTTCTACCAGAAGGCCAAGCAGGTCGATCCGCCGCTCCCGACGGCCGTCGAGACCACGCTCGCCCTCCAGGACAAGTACACCCGGAGCCTCGAAGACCTCCAGCGCGAACGCGACCGCACCCGCGATCTCGCCGAGGAGAAGCGCAAGCTCGACGACGCCGTGAACAAGAGCCAGGCCGACCTCGCCAAGGCCCAACTGGAGCTCAGCGACGCCAACGCCCTCCTGATGCAGATGCGACAGGAACTCGAAAAGTGGAAAACCGACGTCATGGGCTTCCGCGACGAGATGCGCCAGGCCAGCCAGACCCAACTCGACGCCCTCGCCAAGGTCATGAACCTGCTCGGCGCCGAAACCGCCGCCACCGCGACTCCCGCCACCGCCAAGACGCCGGCCGCCGCCGAGAACCCTCCGCCGGCACCCGTCCCCGCCGCGCCGGCGCCCGGCCCGGCCGCCCCCGTGGGCTCCAAGACCGTGATACAGCCCGCCAGGCCGGCAACGCCTGCCCCCGCGAAACCGCCGGCCACCTCGCCGCAGGCTTCGATCGGCGCCAAGAAGGACATCGCCCGTGCCAGCAGCAACTAACACTACAGCGTCACTTGGCGCGGCGGGTCTCCTGACCCGCCGCGTACGTGCGTTCTCTGGACGCCGCCGCGCCTTTCGTGCGCGGCTGGTCAGGAGACCCACCGCGCACGGGGTCAGGTGGCGCTTTCGCACTGTCAGCATCATCGCGGTGATGCTCGCGACCCTCGCGACCCTGGCCGCCGGATGCCACAAGCCGGAGGCAACGCGGTCCCCCGCCGTCGCCCACTACATCGACAGTGAGGCCCTCCAGATCGGGTCACGCCGGGTCCTCTTCGTCCCCCTGGCCAATGAGACGAGCTATCCCACCGCATCCGCGGGGATGACGTCGGCCCTTTTCGAGAGCGTCCAGGGCCGCCGCCTGTTCCAGTTGACCGCCGAAGTGCCCTCGATGGGGCCGGATGGCAATCCCCCCGGCGATAACAGCCACATGCTATCGCTCAAGGACCTGGCCCACATCCGCCGCCAGACCAACTGCGACGCGGTGCTCCTGGGCGCGGTCACCTGTTTCTCTCCGTACCCGAGCCTCAGAATCGGTCTCTACCTGCGATTGGTGGGCCTGCGAGACAGCCGCGTCCTCTGGGCTGTCGACCAGGTGTGGGACTCCAGCGACAAGGCCACCCAGAAGCGGATGGAGCGGTACTTCCACGACCAGCGGGGAGAGGCCTACGACCCCATCCAGTGGCACCTGGCCACGGTCAGCCCCGCGGCGCTCCAGCAGTTCGTGGCCTACGAGGTGGCTCAAACCTTGCCCTGCCCCGCCGACGCCGCAGAGCGCCCGTGAGGCCGGGCCAAGGCTGTGGAACGAACTTTAGGAAAAATCGACGCCGTCACGAAAATTTTCTTCAGTTGCCCGACGCGATGACGACAATGAGGGTTGGAGAGATGGCTCAGGGGAGGCATGACCATGAATATCGAAAGAACCAACGCGTGCGATGGCCCCGTCTTGCCCGACGGAGCCAAGAAGCCGCCCCGGTCCCACTTGGGCGCCGGTGACGCCATGAAGGCGGCCGGCAATCCCGAGGCCGCCGCCGGTTCCGAGTTTCAGGACCTTGTCCGCCAAGCCGCCAACGTGCCGGACGTCAACGCCCAGGCGGTGGCCGAGGCCAAGCGCCTTCTGAAGAGCGGCGAGCTTGCGTCGCCCGAAGCCATCAGCCGCGCTGCCGAGGCGATGCTCCGCCGCGGCATCTAGGCCCCAACCGGATGGGGCTGGCAGCGGCCAATACCCCACTAATAGCATGGAAGCGACCACGAACCTCTGCGGGTTGTGGTCGCTTCCGTGTTTGATATCCACCAAACACTGTTTGTACGTCTTCAGACCGCCCTGGCGCCCTAGCACACTCGAAACTGTTGGTGCGACAAGCGCGGCGGGCAGGACTGCCCACCGCGCGAGCCAGTTGAACCCGCAAGAACAAACGTGACGCACTACCAGCCGCGCGCTGATCGGGCCTGGCGCCCCCAAGGCCGCAGGCAGCGCGGCGGGTCGGGCGACCCGGAACCGGCAGCCCCAGACCCGTCTGGAAATTCCTTAAGTTCCCGCGGCACCCTCCGATAATCGAACCCAGAGGCGGTAGTTACGATCTTTTGCAAAGCGTTCATACGTTCCCCCCAAAAACACCGAGCCCAGCCGGGAACCGTCGCGGGAAATGCAGGAGCTGGGGCCTGCATCAAACAAACCCTTTGAGAGGAGAGTGACATGCTAGCAATCAAGAACAACATTATGTCGGAGAATGCACAGCGCATGGTGGCTGCCAACTACGATGCGCTGGGCAAGTCGGTCCAGCGGCTCTCGTCGGGCCAACGCATTAACAGTGCGGCGGACGACGCGGCCGGCATGGCCGTCCGCGAGTTGATGCGCGCGGACATCAGCGTCCTTCGCCAAGGCTCGCGCAACGCCCAGGACGCCGTCTCGATGCTGCAAACCGGCGAAGCCGCCCTCCAGGTCGTCGATAACCTGCTCGTTCGTCTGAAGGAACTGGCCGAGCAGGCCGCCACCGGCTCCTACACCAGCACGCAGCGGTCCATGATGAACGCCGAGTTCAGCCAGATGCGCGACGAGATCACGCGTATCGCGGCGTCCACGAACTTCAACGGCACGACCCTCCTCAACAGTGCCAGCGGCGCGCTGACCATCCACATCGGCGCCGGCAACACGACCAACGACAAGATCACGGTCTCGCTGGTCGACACGAGCGCCACCGGCCTCGCCATCGGCGCCCTCAACATCTCGACGCAGACCGGCGCCGCCAACGCCCTGACGACGCTGGGCACCGCCATCTCCACCAAGGACAGTGCCCGGGCGTCCTTCGGCGCCAAGATCAACCGCCTCCAGTCCAGCATCCAGATCATCAACGTGCAGGCCGAGAACCTGATGGCCGCCGAGTCGCGTATCAGCGACGTCGACGTGGCCTCGGAAATGTCCGCCATGACCCGCAACCAGGTTATGGCCCAGGCCGGCGTGGCCATGCTGGCCCAGGCGAACGCCATGCCCCAGTTGGCCCTCAAGCTGCTGGGTTAATCCATCCTCATCGGGTGGCGGTTTCCTCTACTGCGGGCGCACCCCTCCAGTAGAGGAACCGCCCCCTGACGTTTAGCCGCACCCGGGGTCCGAGGAGTTCGCCGTGGCCACCATCTCCCTGCCTGGTCTTGCCACAGGCGTCGACACTTCGAAGATCATCGACCAACTCGTCGCGGCCGCGCGAGTGCCCGAGAAGCTCCTTCAGGTCCGGCAAGCCCGGGTCAGCCAGCAGAGCTCCGTCTTCGGCACCCTGACCGGCAACATCGACACCCTGAAGTCCGCCCTCGACGACCTGCGCAGCGCGGCCGACCTGCGAGCCTACTCCATTTCCACCAGCGACGTCGGCGTCCTGACCGCCGAGGCGTCGTCCGGCGCCTCGGAAGGCACCCACGAGATCCTCATCGACCGCCTGGCCTCCGCTGACCGCAAGGTCAACGCCGGCCTGGCTTCGGCCGATACCCTCGTCGGGGCCGGCACCTTCGCCTACACCTATGACGGACAGACGCGGGTCCTCCAGACCACCGCCTCCACCACCCTGGAAGGCCTGCGCGACATGATCAACAACGACGGCGGCAACCCCGGCGTCACCGCCAGCCTCCTCCAGTACGACGCCGGCGGCGGACACGTCTTCCACCTCATCCTCGGCGGCAACAGCACCGGGGCCGACCACGCCATCACGATCGAGGACGCCCAGACCACGCTCACCGCGTTCCAGGCCGGCACCTTCACCACGACCCAGGCGGCCCAGAACGCCCGCCTGAAGGTCGACGGGTATCCCACGGGCGCCAACTGGATCGAGCGGAGCAGCAACACCGTTGACGACGTGCTCCAGGGCGTCACCCTCCACTTGAGCGCCACCACACCCGATGCCGACCAGCCGCTCCGCCTCAGCCTGACACGCAACACCGCGGGCCTGAAGACGAAGCTCCAGACGTTCGTCGCCGACTACAACAACGTCGTCACGTATGCCCAGCAGCAGACCGCCTACGACCCGACGACCAAGACGGCCGGCGTCCTGATGGGCGAGTTCGCCGTCACCAACATCCTGTACCAATTGCGGGCGCCGCTGGCCGACCGGGTCACGGGCTTCCAGGACGGCAAAGACGCATTCACGCTGGGCGGGCAGATCGGCCTGAGCCTCGATCGCAACGGCAAGCTCCAACTGGACCAGACGACCCTCGATAACGCCCTCTCGACGGACTACCTCGGCGTCCTCTCGCTCGTCGGCGCCGATCGCACGGGCGCCGCCGACGGCGACAACCTGCGGTTCTACGGAGCCCCGTCGACCACCCAGCCGGGCGTCTACGACGTCAAGGCCACGTTCGCCGACGGCGCCATCGTCTCGGCCCTGATCAAGCTCGACGGCGAGCCGGAGTCCGCCTGGCGCGACGCCGTCATCCAGGACGGCGTCATCATCGGCGCCTCCGGCCATCCCGAGCGGGACATGCAGGTCACCGGCACGTACTCGGGTTCCGGCACGGTCCAGACCCAGGTCCGCGTCCGCCAGGGCCTCGCCGGCCGCATGTACGATCTTATCGACAACTCGCTCAAGAACTCCATCGACCTGACGAAGAAGCGGTACCAGGACCAGGTCGACATGCTCCAGCACAACATCGACAACGAAGAGACGCGGGTCGCCCGGATGGAGAAGCAGTACAAGGCCCAGTACGCCCGGCTCGAACAGACGCTGACGCTCTTGCAGGCCCAGTTCGGCGCCCTGACGGCGCTGACGACCAAGTCCGGCTCGTCGAGCGCCGCGTGACGCCGAACGATTGGAGGAGACCATGAAGGGCATAGCCGCGTACAAAGAGAACGCCGTATCCACCCAACCGCAGGGGCGCCTGATCGTGCTCCTTTACGAGGGCGCCATCAAGTTCCTCAAGCAGGCCCAGCGGGAGCTGGCCGCCGGCAACATGGCCGCCAAGGGCGAGTTCATCAACAAGGCCGTCGCGATCCTCAACGAGCTCGACTCGTGCCTCAACATGGACGACGGCGGCGAGATCGCCCAGAACCTCCACCGCATCTATTCGTTCATGATCCGCCGACTCGCGGAGGCGAACATCCAGCGGAATCCCGACTACGTCCAGGACGTCATCGACTGCCTCGAAAGCCTGAACGAAGGCTGGAAGGCCATCACGGCGTAGCTGGCCGTTCACATAGAGCGTGCGGACTTGTGGGTGCCATGCTTTCGCGGCGGCGCGGGAGCATGGCACCCGTTCTTTCCCGTCCTGCCGCCCGTTCACGGCAACTCGATGAAGCGCGTGCCTGCCCCGGGCGCTGGGCCTGCCTCGCAGGACAGGCCGGGAAGCAACGCAGTTCGATAGGACATGTCTCACCTATGGCAGTGCATATCTTCAGGACCGGCGTCGGGCTCGCGCTGCGCGTCACGGTCGAGGCGGGGCCGCGCCGGGGGCCGGGTACTGCCGGCCGGCGTCGTCCAGCACGAGGACCCAGTCGAGCATCTCCCCGAGGTCCGGGGGCGCGAAGTCGCGCTCGCCGGTGCTGGGGAACTCGCCGGCGGCCACGGCCTCGCCGCTGCGCGGGTTGAACCACCACGCCTTCACCTGGGGGCCCGCGATCTTATCCATGCGGACCTTGAACTTGCGGCCGACCGGCGCGTACACCATGGCGTAGGCGCCGGAGACGTCGCGCGTGGCCGCAAAGCGGTACCGCCCGGCGCCCGGCACCGACGTCGGCACGCGGTCGGTCACGAGGACCGAATCGTCGGGCACGCGCGTGAGGAACGGCCGCGATTCGAGGAGGCGGCGGGCGAACTGCATCTGCCCGGCGCCGGGCTGGTCCAGCGCCTCGAACCACGGCATCAGCGGGGCGTTGATCGGAACGCGGCCCGGCTGCCACATCTGCCAAATGGAGTGGTGACCATAGGTATGGCCGCACGCGCCGCTGAAGAGGTCCCAGTAAAGCGGCCGCCGCACGTCGGCGGCGATGGAGTGGCCGAGGTCCTTCGCGTTGAACGAGACCGGGTGGTCTTCGTAGAGGGGCTCGCCGTCGAGCACCGGCTTCGGGGGCGTGCGGTCGTAGTCCGCCCGCGTCTGCGAGTACCGCCCGGTGAACTCGGCCACGTGGCCGTTCTGCCGCATGTTGAAGTCGAGCCAGTCGTCGCCGTGGAACCAGGTGGCCGACCCGCCGCCTCCCGGCGGATGGAACGTCATCAGGTGCGAGCCGCCGTCGCCTCGGCGCAGGCCGCGGGCCATCGCGCGGATGACCGCCCGCTGCTCATCGTTATCCACGCCGCGGTCGCCGCCCAGGATCCAGATGATCGCTTTGTCCTTGTAGCGGCGGCCCAGCCACTCGCCGTAAGCCTCCGCGTTGGCCTCGGTGAAGAGCGGCTTGCCGTCCTTCGCCTTGTCGTGCCAGTAGCGGCCCCACGTCGGCAGGAAGCCGATGCAGAGGCCGACCGACTCGGCCTTGTTCACGATGTAATCCACGTGGTCCCAGTAGTCGTTGTTCGGTCCGTCCTTGACGGCAGGCCGCGCGGGGTCCAGGTCGACCAGCGGAAGATGGCCGTAAGGGTTCGGGACCGTGTGGCCGTCCAGCTCGGCGATGGCCACGGCCTGGATGACGGTGAAGCCTTTCCTCGCGCGGTCCTCCAGGTACCTGTCGGCCTCCTCGCGGTTGAGGCGGTGGAACAACTCCCACGCCGTGTCGCCGAGGTAGAAGAAAGGCGTGCCGTCGCCGCGCACCAGGAACCGGCGGTTCTCCGACACCTTCAGGCCGGCGGCACCGGCCTTCATCGCCGCCTCGCCGGCCAGGCACGCGCCGCAACAACCCGCCAGCAAGACAAGCCCCAAGACTCCGGGAAGCGACATGGAACCTCCTCTCGCGCCGGCCGTCCGGCCTGCGTGGCGTCAGTATAACACGCCCCGTCCCGCCGGGCGAGAACCTCGTGCCTCCGCGCGTCAATTGCCCCGCCGGCGAGACAACGCAGGTGCGCGCCAGGTCGAGACCCATACGTGTTTAGTGGGTGGCATGGCCACGCGCCGTTGCGTGGCCATGAGCCCTGATGCTCGGAGGAACATGGCCACGCAAAGGCGCGTGGCCATGCCATCCGGCAATTGGACGCCGCGCTAAACGGTGTCATTCCGAGCGAGCGAAGCGAGTCGAGGAATCCCGCTGTGGCCGTTGCTGTCCAGTGTAGGGTGGGTGCTCAGCACCCACCGCCGTTTCACGGGGCGTCCCCCCAACGCCCGGTGCGTGCGGGTACCTGTTTAGCGTGCGGACGTTCACTTGCAGGGTGGCATGCCCAGGCCGCCTTTGCCTGGGCATGTTCGCCGAGGTCCGGCGTGCATGCCCAACCGAACAGCGGCGTGGGCATGCCACCCGGCTATATGGAGCAACACGCTAAACACGTACGCGTGCGGAGCACACACCCTACGCCTGTTCAGTCAGTCGCACGGCGAGACCCCTCGACTTCGCTCGGGGTGACAGCAGAAAAAACCCTGCCACAAACTCGTGGCACACCCAGCCCGGCTCATCGGGTTCTTTATACTTGACTCCGGTCCATTTCGGATGTAGAGTCTCTCAGTATCGTGTGCGGAGAGGTCCAAGAGGGGCCTGGGGGTGTGTCCTATGTGGCGCTCCATCTTGTCCATCGCAGTTCTTGCGGCTTTCGTGGTATTGCCGCAAGCGGCCTGGGGGGGTACTATCGCGGTCCCCGTACCCGATTTGCTGGGCACCTATGACTGTTCAAAATACCCTTTCGCGTATAGCAGGGAAATCCTGCTAGATATCCCCTTTGATTTTGTCAACGCTCGTTTGATAGTCCGCGGAATCCTGACGCCGGCCCTGGTCCGGGGCGACGGAATCACAAGGGCCGCCCAGGAGGCCTTTGTCAGGGGATTTTGGTCAGCCGGCTTCTTCAACCGGGGAGGCGGGGTCTTTGGACCCATGTCGGAGCTTATAAGTGGGCCGTTTACGTACCAGATTGACTGGCCCGCCCAGGGCCTATGGCAGCATGACATGCCTTCACTGGACAACCCTTCGCCTACTGTATGTCGCCTCACTCTGGGCGCTCTGGAGTTCCTCTATGATGTGCCTTGGCTGGCGGAACAACCCGACCCCATTTACGATTTCTGGCGCTGGGACGAAGGGCTGGAGTTCGTGACTCCCCTCACGGCAATCATCACCGAGGCCTACTGGGAGTTGGAAGGCCCGACCATTCCCGAACCCGCCACGCTCTCTCTTCTCGCCCTCGGCGCCCTGGTCATTCTCCGCCGCCGCAACGCGATAGGCCGCAGGCGGCAAGCTACAGGATGCAGGCTGTAGGCCGCAGGAACGGCAAGAGGTTCAAAGCTCAACGTTCAAGGTTCAAAGTCCCAGGCCAGCCGCCCCATCACGGCCACGAGGCCGATTCATCGGCCTTTGCGCCGCGAAGCGGCGTATAGCCCCGACCTTCTAGGTCGGG
>Ga0315273_10003780_pt1 | contig 18302 bp, 13 predicted proteins | sample YL17G02_0_MG_FD_205753 | JGI IMG/M metagenome (GOLD analysis project Ga0315273, IMG submission 205753) | Sediment microbial communities from Yellowstone Lake, YNP, Wyoming, USA - YL17G02_0 | ecosystem: Environmental > Aquatic > Freshwater > Lake > Sediment | place: USA: Wyoming | collected...
TCGAAGCCGACGTGGATCTCGTGCTGCTCGACCTCGCCTCGGGCGTGTCGAATACCGTGACCGCGCTGTGCCACGCCGCGCACGAAGTGATTGTCGTGACGACGCCCGAGCTGCCCGCATTCTCGGACGCGTACGCGCTCATCAAGCTGCTGCACCAGCAGGGCCGCACGCGGCCACCCCACCTCGTGGTCAGCATGACGAGCCCCGAGGACGAGGCAGACGAGACCGCACACCGCATCCGGCTCGTCGCGCGCCGCTTTCTCCAGCAGGAAGTCGAGTACCTGGGTTCGGTGCCGTTCGACCCCGCCGTCGCGCGGGCCGTGCGTCGCCAGGAACCCGTCGTCACCGCGTTTCCGCAGTCTCCAGCCGCCGCAGCGTATCGCGGTCTGGCGGGACGGCTGTGGCAGGCGCCCGAACCCGATCCGAAGGTCCGCACCCCGCACGCCCCGCAGCGTCTCGAAGCCTGATAAGGAGTCCGCATGTCGCGCACTGCCACCGCCGCGCCCGTCCGTCGCACCCCGCCGCTTCGGATCACCCGACGCACCGCCGCGCCTCCCGCCGCCGCGCCGAAGGCGATCACGTATACGAAGGATGAGCTGGTTCGACGTTTCGCGCCGCTCGTGCGCCACGTCGTCGAACGCGTCGCCGCGACGCTGCCGAAGAACGTCGATCACGAGGATCTGTACTCGGCGGGCGTGCTCGGCCTGCTCGACGCGCATGCGAAGTTCGACGCGGGCAAGGGTGTGAAGTTCGAAACGTATGCGGTGTGGCGCATCAAGGGCGCCGTGCTCGACCAGTTGCGGGCGCTCGACTGGGTGTCGCGCTCGATGCGCCGCAAGGCGCGCAATCTCGACGGCATCACGCGCAAGCTCGACCAGAAACTCGGCCGCGCGGCGTCGGAAGAGGAAGTTGCGCGCGAGATGAAGATGTCGACCGGCGATTTCTACCGGCTACTCGATCATGTGCGCGGTGCAGTGCTGGTGTCACTCGACGAGAGCCGCTCGGGTGAAGACCAGGAGCCGTCGACGCTCGGGGACCATCTGTCGGATCCGGGTGCGCTCGACGTCGAGGCGCGTCTCGAAGAGGAACAATCGCGCGTCGTGATTCTGCGTACGCTCGATCACCTTCCGGAGCAGGAACGACTCGTGGTCGCGCTCTACTACTACGAGCACATGACGCTCAACGAAATCGGACGCGCGCTGGGCATTTCGGAATCGCGCGTCTCGCAGGTGCACAGCCGCGCGATGGCGCGTCTGCGGTTGCGCCTGAACAAGTCGATCCACGGAGAAATGGCCGCGTGAGCGCGGCTCAACCAGAGTCCGGCGCGGCCGTCCTGTCCGCGGCGGTGTTCCGATCCAGAATGCTGCAGTTCGCCGAGGAGATGGCCGCGTCCGGCGCAGTGGTGAACGCTGCAACGCTGCGGAACTCGGTGGAGGCGTGGTGGCAGGAGCAGAACGCGTGGCAACAGGAAGTCTCGCGCATGCTCGACGTGCACCACGAGATCAACAACGCGTTGGTCGGCGTACGCGGCCACGCACAGCTCCTGCTCCTTGGGCCGACTGGTAGCGAGCCCAGGGTGCGCGATCGCCTGGAGGTGATCATCCGTGAATCGGAACGCATCGAAAAAGCAGCGCGGCAGCTCCGCGAAGTCCGCAACCGTCTCATCGGCAGCGACGCGACGCATGCAGCCTGAGCCGCCCGGTTCCGCGAAGGCGCTGTCCGCTGCATCGGCAGCGATGCGACGCGCCCAGCCTGAGCGGCACGGCTCCGCCGAGCCCGCCTCCGAGCCGACGCGCCGTGGAGACGGCGCAAACGCCTCGTCGTCGATTGATCGGCGGCGCGCGTCACGGTTCCTGTGGGCGGCGTGTGAATCCCTGCTTGCGGCAGCTGCGGAGCCTCGGTCGATGAATCGCGCGCTCGACATGATGAAGCAGGCCTTCGAATGCGACGGCGTCGCGCTGCATGTGCTCGGTCCGTCAGGCGAGATCCAGCCATGGAGCGCGCGCGGAGCCTGGCAGACCCGCGCCGGCGACTTGCGCGATTGCATGAGCGTCCCGCTGTTTCGCGGTGACGAGCGGGTCGGAACGCTTGACCTGCTCGCGTGCCCCGGAACGAGCTGGCGACCTGCGCAACTCGGGCTGATCCGAACCGCTGCGGGCGCGATCGGCGCGGCGATCGGCACGCGGCTCGAGTTGCAGCGGCTGCGCAATCTTCCGGGACGCGACGCGCTCACGGGATTGCCCGACTCGCGCGCGTTCCAGAGCCGCCTCGCCGAGGAGTTGTCGCGCGCTCGGCGGCACGCGGTGCCGGTGTCGGTGATCGTGCTTGATGTGGACCGGCTCGCCGGGATCAACACACGCTATGGCCGGCCGGCCGGTGATGCCGTGCTCGCCGAGACCGCGCTCGTGCTCAAGCTCGTGCTGCGCGAGTCGGACATCGTTGCGCGCATGGAAGGGGATGCCTTCGCATTGCTGCTGCCCGAGACCGACCGCGACTCCGCGTTGCGCTGCGCCGAGCGGGTGCGCCGCGCACTCGAGGAGCATCGCTTCGCACGCGTCGGCCGGATCAGTGCCAGCGCCGGTGTGGCCGCGTGCCCGCCGGATGGCGTCGAGACGGTGGAACTGCTCGAAGCCGCCGAACGCGCTGTGACGCTCGCAAAGAAGGGCGGCCGCCGCCGGGTCATGATCGCCACCCCGACCGCGGTGCACTGATCATGGCCGCGCCCGACCTCGACGCCGCCCGGGCCGGCGCGCCCGTCACAGATCCGGACGATCGTCCGGCCCGCATTCTGGTTGTCGACGATGAACCGTCGGTCGCCGAGATCTTTCAGGAATTTCTCACCGATCAGGGCCACGAGATCACCGTGGCCGCGTCCGGCGAGGAGGCCCAGCGGCTGATTCCCGCGCTTCGTCCCGACATTGTTCTTACCGACATCAACCTCCCCGGCATCTCGGGACTCGAGGTGATGCGATTCGCGAAGCGCAGCGATCCCGAGACCGCGGTCATCGTGGTCACGGGCCACGCCTCCGCCGCGACGGCGATCGACGCACTGCGCCAGGGTGCCTACGACTACATCACGAAGCCATTCGATCTCGACGAAATTCACCAGATCGTCGAACGCGGCCTCGCGAACCGGCGCCTCAAGGCGATCAACCGCCGCCTGGTTGAGGAGCTGCGCCAGAAGAACGAGATCCTTCAATATCACGAACAGCAGTTGCGTGAGCGTGTCGCCAATGCGACGGCCCAGCTCAGGCGCCTGTACGACGTCGGCATGGAGGTGAGCGCGAACCTCGAGCTCGCACCGCGCCTCGGAATGATCTGCGAGAAGAGCGCGGAGCTGTGCGGCGCGTCCGCCGCGATCGTGTTCCTGATGCAGCCCGAGCAGGACGACTGCTACGCGGCCGCCGTGCACGGTGTCGAACTTCCCGCGCTCGACGAAGGCCAGGTCCACTGGCTGCGACGCGACAGCGTGATTACGGCCGCCGTGACCGAACGCCGCACCGTGCTGCGGAATGTGCCCGACGCTGCGGAGCCCGAGTCGATGCCCGGGTTCCACGGATTGAGCTGGCGCGCGCTGCTGGCTGCGCCGATGGTCGCCGATGGTCAGGTTATAGGCGTAATCGCCGTGTTCGACTCAGCGCGCAGCTTCACAGATGACGACGAGAGCTTTCTCGAGCTGTTCGCGTCTCAGACGGCGATCGCGGTGCGCAACTCGCAGCTGTTCGAGCACACCAAGAGCCTGGACCGCCTCAAATCGGAGTTCGTGGCGGTCGTGTCGCACGAGATCCGCACGCCGCTCACTTCGATCAAGGGCGCGGTCGAGCTGCTGTCGGACGGCCGTTACTTCGACAACACCGGACAGCAGGGCAAGCTGCTCGCGATCGCGAACGCAAACACCGAACGGCTGCTGGTGCTGATCAACGACATCCTCGACTTCTCGAAGCTCGAATCGTCCTCGCTCAGCCTGAACCTCGAGCGCCAGCCACTGGAGCCTGTCATCGAGCAGGTCGCGAACGGCATGCGCACACTGATCGAAGAGCATCGCGTTCAACTCGAGTTTCAGTATGGGGAGCGGATCCCGGACGTTGCGATGGACGCGGGTCGCATCACGCAGGTGCTCACAAATCTGCTGTCGAATGCGATCAAGTTCTCACCGGCAGGAGGAAGCATCCAGATCCAGACCGAGCTCGTGGCGGGTGAGATTCAGGTGTCGATTCGCGATCATGGCGAAGGAATCGCGCCGCACAATCTGGCCAAGCTGTTCCGAAAATTCTCGCAGATCGACTCGACCTCGACGCGCAGGGCCGGCGGTGCCGGTCTCGGCCTGGTGATCTGCAAGGGCATTGTCGAGCAGCATGGCGGGAGGATCTGGGTCGAGAGCGTGCCCGGTGAGGGCAGCGCGTTCTTCTTCACGCTGCCGGTCGCGGAGCTTCCGGCAGTCAATCTGGTGGGTCGCTCATGAACGCTCCGCGAGCATCCGCCCACCGCCCGGGTGGCGCAGCGCGCGCCGAATCGCTTGCACTCTCCGCCGCAGAGCCGTCACCCACAGCGCGCGTGTTGCTGCTCGACGCACTCGATTCGCCCGGAGCCTATCCCGCCGACATCGCGGTCCGTGCTCGGGCCTTGTCGGCATGCGGGACCGTGACGACGTGCGTCGTGCCCACGAGCTCGGGAGCCCTGCACGCGCAGTCGGTCGCGGCGGCGCGGCGGATGGCGGCCGATCGCATAGCCCAGGTCCGTCCGGACATCGTGGTGATCGCATCCTGCTCCGCCGGAGGCGGTGACCTGGCGCGCGCGGTGCGTGCGCCCGCAACGTGGTGGTGGCCGACCGGGGTCGGTGCCGCGCTGCGGCGTTGGTCGCTGTGGCCCCTCGCGGGCCACTCCATCACGACCCTGCCCGGCGGCCATGCCGCTGCCGGACGTACCGTTCAGATCGCGGGAGCCGAGGCGCTCGATTGGGCGGCGCACGACGCGTTCGAACGGCCGTATTCGCGGCTCCCGTTGTGGGACGGACTTTATCTCGTCGTGCCGGCGCCGCTCGGGGGTGATTCCGGTCGTGCGCTGCTCCAGGCGTTCGCGGAACTGGATGCGCGCTGGGATCGTGTCGATCTGGTCGTTCTGGCTGACGTCCAGGAGGAGTTCCAGATGCACGCGCGCGCTCTCGGCGTCGGCGCCCGGGTGCACTTCGCAGGTCCCGCGACCGCGGACGCGGAGCTGACATGGCTGAGATCCGCAGCCGGAGTGGCGCTCGCGCCTTCGGGTCCGGTGGCCGCAAGTCTCGTGCTGCGCGCACTCGCCTGCAATGTGCCGCTCGTCGTGCTCGGACCGCTTGCGGCACCGGTGCAGGGCTGGCTCGCGGATCGCGGCGCACTGCCCGGATCGTGGACGGCGGCGAAGCTGCCGGCCCGTGTGCTGCTCGAGGACATGCTGGAACGCAATCGCGTCGTCGAGAGCGCGTGCGCGCGCGGACTGGAGGTCGCGCAACAACACGCCGCCGTCGCGCTCGCCGCACGGCTCAAGGGAGCGCTCCCCGAGGCCTACCGCCGCGCCGCCTGAGTGTGCAAAGCCGTTCCACAAAAGCCGTTCCGCGGCTGGCGGTTCATGAATCATCCGGGTTAACCTCTGCACCTGGCTCGTGCTCACGGCGGAGGACAGGTGCGCATTCTGGTGACCGGTGGAGCGGGATTCATCGGATCGAACCTCGTGGAACGGCTCATCGCCGAAGGTCACGACGTCGCGATCCTCGACGACCTTTCGACCGGCGTGCGCGACTACGTGCCTGCCGGCGCGCGATTCTACGAGTCCGATCTCACCGACGCCGCCGCCACCGACCGCTGCATCGCCGAGTTCCGTCCCGAGATCGTGAGCCACCACGCCGCGCAGATCGATGTGCGCCGTTCGGTCACGGACCCCATCCTCGACGCGCGCACCAACATCCTCGGCTCGCTGGCGCTGCTCGAGAGTTGTACGCGCCACGGCGTGCGCAAGCTGATCTACGCATCGACCGGCGGGGCCATCTACGGCGAAGGCCAGATGCTGCCCGCCACCGAGGACCATCCGGTCAACCCCGAGGCCCCGTACGGCGCGAGCAAGCACGCGGTCGAACACTATCTCCACATCTGGAAGCTGCTGCACGGTCTTGACTGGACCGTCCTGCGCTATCCGAATGTTTTCGGTCCGCGGCAGAGTCCGCACGGCGAAGCCGGAGTGAACGCGATCTTCATCGGCCTGATGCTGGCCGGCGAGCGCCCGCGCGTGTATGGGACCGGAGAGCAGGTGCGCGACTACCTGTACGTGGACGATGTGGTCGCCGCGAACGTGCTGGCGCTGACGCAGGCAGGGGGCGAGATCCTGAACCTCGGCACCGGCATTCCGACCTCGGTGAACGATATCGTGCGTGAGCTCAACCGCATTCTCGGCACGGAGCTCGATCCGATCCGCGAGCCCGCGCGACCGGGCGAGATCCAGCGCATCTATCTCGACGCGTCGCGCGCGCATCGCATTCTGGGATGGCAGGCGGCCGTTGCGTTCGCGGATGGATTGCGGCGCACCGTGGAATGGGTCCGCGGTGCCCCAGCGCGCGGCTGAAGCCGCACGTCGGCCGTCAGCGCATGACGCGCACCAGTATCGCGACCACGGGGGTGTAGTCCTTCGTGTTGGCGACATGGTCCGGCTGGTTGATCCAGCGGAATCCGCCGCTGAGCTGCATGTCAACTCCACTCGCCGGGTTCCAGCGTACGCCGAGCTCCAGCTCACGCGTGGTCTCGAGAACGCCTTCGAACTCCGCGGAGTTCACGTGTGGTGAACGCGGGATGAACGGTTCGTCGAGATCGTTCTCGCCCTTGTCGGAGCGCGTGACACGGGCGTTGAGCTGCCAGTCCGGATTCGGATCCCACGCACCGCGCAGCCGGATGCGGCGCGAATCGGGAGAAACGGGGAAGCCGAGTGGCTGGCCCTGCACCACGTAGTCGCGCCCGAAGAACGAGGTGTACACGAAGCGGGTGACCCGCGTGTATTCGCCGCCCCACGTGAGCCGCGTGCTGCCCAAATTACCCACGCCGTCGTAGCCGAGCTGAAATGCATACTTGTTTGGGGTCTTGCCACTGCGCGCGTGCAAATCGTCGATCAGGACTTCGCCGTAGACGCGTGTCCCGTTCGCGACCCGCCAACTTGCGTCGAACGCAGTAAGAATGTTGTTGCGGTGGGCCGCCAGCGAGTCGGGCTCGTTCTGGAGGTGGAGCCGTTGCACGAGTACGTAGGGGATCGCCCCGAGCAAGTAGAGCGGCTGCCATCCCGGCCAGTGGTAACGCGCCGATTCGGTGACCGCGACGCGGAGACGCTCGTGCGGCTGCCATTCGATCCGGTGCGCAGCGAGTTGCTCCTCGCCGGCCTGCTCGAGCGTGGCCGACAGGGAGATCAGATCGAGCTTGAGCGCTTCCATGTGAGCCCGCATCGTCAGGCCGGTCATGGACGGGGCGGAGCGCGACAGTACCAGCGAGCCCTCTTCGCCGGGTCCCCAGTGCCAGCGGTTCTGGCCGAACTGCATCGCCCAGCGCTGCTGTTCGCTGGTGTAGGCGATGTAGGTTTCCTCGGTGAGCACGATCAGGTCGCTGTTCGGGACGATCGGGTCGGAGAACGTACGGGCGCTGTCGAAGCGTCCGACCACGAAACGCGTGTAGGCGAGCCAGTGGTCGAGTCCGATCGCAATCCGGGACTCGAGGCCGGAGCCGTTGACGAAGCGCGAGCCGTGCTTGTCGATCTGCGCGCGACCGGCGAGGCCGCTCGAGATCTCGAAGTGCTGGTCGTCTTCGGATTTCTGGTAGAGCCGCCGCGTGGAGCGATACTCCGGATGCGGCGTGAACCAGGAAGGGGCGTCACGCCCGAACGCTCGTTCGAGCCGCGCGACCGAAATCCGGTAGGACGGGTCGAGGCCGGAGGGTGGCGCACCAGCCCCCATGAGATCGATGAGCTGGTAGGGGCGGGTGTTGATGTGGGGCAGCACGAAGCGCCCGTTCAGAGGTTTGGGATCGAGCAGGTCGAGGATGCGAACCTCGATCTCGAGCGGATCGCCGACGCTCAGGTAGTCGTAGGGCGTTGCGCACGCTGGGCCGGAAAGCAGGCACGCAAGCAAAGTGACGCTGAGGGCGAGCGCCCACACGGAGCAACGAAGGTATCGCATCGTCGAGCAGACTAGCCCGGACTCGTCCTGGTCCGCCAGCCAGACCCGCACCCGTGTAGATGCCAGACCCGCACCCGCACCTGCCGGCTGGTGGATGCGTGTGTTAGGTTTCTGCGCTCGCTGCACATTCCGCGGTGCCGCTCGCCGCCAGGCTTCTCTTCTCGGAGGAAATCATGCGTCCCGGCAACCCCGAGGCGCTTCAACATCCTTACGATCCGGCGCGCGTCGAATCCCGGTGGTACGCCTACTGGGAGGAGCGCGGCGTGTTCCAACCGAGCGGCGAGGCCGAAACGGCACCCGGAGGCCGCGGGCGCTTCGTGATCGCAATCCCGCCGCCGAACATCACCGGCTCACTGACGATGGGGCACCTGCTCGGAGAGTCGATCCGCGACCTGGTCGTGCGCTGGCAGCGCATGGAAGGCCGCGAGACGCTTTACATCCCGGGCATGGATCACGCCGGCATCGCCACGCAGAATGTGGTCGAGAAGAAGCTCCGCGCCGAAGGACGCTCGCGCCACGACCTCGGACGCGAGGAGTTTCTGGGCGAAGTCTGGAAGTGGAAGGAGGAGTTCGGTGGCCTGATCTTCCGCCAGGAACGCCGGCTCGGCACCACACCCGACTGGACGCGCGAGCGCTTCACGCTCGATTCCGGATACTCGCACGCCGTGCTGCACGTGTTCCGCACCCTGTACGAGAAGGGCCTCGTCTACCGGGGTCGCTACATCGTGAACTGGTGCCCGCGCTGCCGTACCGCGCTGTCCGACGAGGAGGTCGACCACGTCGAGACGCAGGGCAGTCTGTGGCACATCCGCTATCCGATTGCGGGCACCGAGAAATCCGTGACGGTCGCGACGACGCGGCCCGAGACCATGCTCGGCGACACCGGTGTGGCGGTGAGTCCGAAAGACACGCGCTACAGGAAGCTGGTCGGCAAGACTGCGGTGCTACCCCTCGTGCGCCGCGAGATTCCGATCGTCGCCGACGCGATGGTGGATCCCAAGTTCGGCACCGGGGCGGTCAAGATCACGCCCGCGCACGATCCCAACGATTTCCAGACGGGGAAACGTCATGGTCTTCCCGAGCTCGTCATCATGGACGAGCAGGGGGTGATGAACGAGAACGCCGGCGACTTCCGCGGCCTCGACCGGTTCGAGGCGCGCAAACGCATCGTCGCCGCACTCCAGGACGCCGGTTATCTGGAGAAGGTCGAACCGCATACGCTCGCGATCGGCCATTGCTCGCGCTGCGACACCGTGATCGAGCCCTACCTGTCGTGGCAGTGGTTCGTGAAGATGGCGCCGCTCGCCGCACCCGCGATCGAAGCCGCGAAGAAAGGCAAGGTCAAGTTCTTCCCGTCACGCTGGAAGAAGGTGTATCTCCACTGGCTCGAGAACATTCACGACTGGTGCATCTCGCGCCAGCTGTGGTGGGGCCATCGGATTCCAGTGTGGTACCGCGGTGACGAGATGATCGTGTCGATCGAACAACCGCCCGGCGAGGGTTGGCGTCAGGACGACGACGTGCTCGACACGTGGTTTTCGTCGTGGCTGTGGCCGTTCGCCACACTCGGCTGGCCTGAGAACACCCGCGACCTCGAGCGTTACTACCCGAACAGTCTGATGGTCACCGGCAGCGACATCATCTTCTTCTGGGTGGCGCGCATGATCATGGCCGGATACGAGTTCACCGGCGAGGCGCCGTTCCCGCACGTGTACTTCACCAGCATCGTGCGCGATGCGCAGGGACGCAAGATGTCCAAGTCGCTCGGCAACTCGCCCGACCCGCTCGCGATGATCGAGCAGTTTGGCGCCGACGCCGTGCGCTTCACGATGATCTACCTGACGCCCGCCGGGCAGGATCTGTTGTTCGACGAGAAGCGGATTGAGACCGGCAAGTTCTTCGCGAACAAGATGTGGAACGCCGCAAAGCTCGTGCAGATGCGGCTCGGCGACGAGGACCTCGGCGGGGTCAGGGAATCGCAGCTCCAGCTCACGCTCGCCGATCGCTGGATCCTGTCGCGCTTCGCGAACGCCGTGAAGGACGTGACGCGCAACCTCAAGACCTACCGGTTCAACGAAGCCGCGAACGCCGTCTACCACTTTGCGTGGAACGACTATTGCGACTGGTATCTCGAGATGGCGAAGCCGCGCTGGGTCGAGGACGCCGATCCGCTTGACCGCCGCACCGCGCGCTGGGTGGCGTGGAAGGTGCTCGACGGCATTCTGCGGCTGCTCCATCCGTTCATGCCGTTCGTGACCGAAGAGTTGTGGCAGGCCCTTCCGCACGACGGCGACTGCCTTGCGACCGCGTCGTGGCCGAAGGCGAAGAAAGCCTGGTTCGACGCCGGCGTCGAGCGCGACATCGCGTTCCTCCAGGAGATCGTCGTGAGCGTGCGCAACATGCGGGTCGAGGCCGGGCTCCAGCCCGGACGCAAAGTTTCGGTCGTGGTGCGCGGGACGCCGGAGCAGCTCGATCTGGTCGAGAAGCTGGCGCCGCAGCTCAGGCCGCTCGCCCGCATCGAGACGCTGACCGTCGCGCGCGACGGTCAGCGCCCGCAGGTCGCGGCCTCGAGCGTGGTACAGGGCGCCGAGGTGTTCCTGCCGCTCGAGGGGCTCGTTGATCTCGGCGAAGAGCGCGAGCGCCTGACGCGCGATGCAAGCAAGCTGCTCGGCGACCTCGAAGGGGTGAAGCGCAAGCTGCGCAATCAGGACTTCCTCAACAAGGCGCGTCCGGACGTGGTGGAGAAGGAGAAGCTGCGGCTCGCCCAGCTCGAGGAGACGCTCGAGAAGCTGAAGCGCGCCCAGGAGAGCCTGCGCGTCTCACAGGGCTGAAACGCACCCCGGATGCGAACGTCGCGGTGCACTGCCACATCGCAGCGCCGCGCTCGGTTACCGGCGCCCCACCGCGGACGAATCCCCTGTGGGGGTCCACACGAAGTCGGGCCGCGTGTAGAAGCCGGTGAGCGGCCAGAACAGTTCCTTCTCGTTCTCGCCGAACATCTGGGCGACGTGGTCGTAATAGGGCTGGGCCTCCTCCTTGAGCCATCCGGTGTGGTCGAGGATCACGAGGCCAAACCGGTGCTCGCGCAGCGCCACCCGCAGCGAATCCATCAGCGCGCGATGCTCGTGCGAGTCGACCCGGCGCAACACGTCGGTGAGCGCGAGCTCGTGCGCCCACGAGGGCTTGCCGGCCATCTCCGCGAGGTAGGGATGGCTCGGAATCCACACGTCACCCGACACGCGCCCGAGACTCTGGACGAACTGCCGGCCCGCCGCGGCGTGCTCGGCGGTCGGGATCTGGCGCCACGGTTTGTACAGCAGGAGCGCGAACTGGAGCAGACAGAGCGTCACGGCGAAACGCTCGAGCGCCGCACCGCGCTCGGACAGCGACATGCGGAACTCGAGCAGCCGATCGAGCCCCCAGCCAAATGCGAGACTCGCGGCCAGATGCGCGGGGATGACGAGATTGTCGTAGCTGCCGACCCGTATTTTCGTGACGTACGCGGTGAGCACGAGCCCGAGGACGAGCGCAAGGTCGAGCCCGTCGCGGCGCCACGTACCGCGCGACATGCGGCAGAAGCGAAATGCCCCGAACGCGAACGCGATCGCGAAGGCGCCGAGCAGATCGGTGGTCCAGAATCCGCGCAGCAGCTGGCCGATGATCGGATGATGGCGCGGCAGATCGAACACGTAGAACGAATACCAGCCACCCGAGGCGCGGTCGAGTACCAGCGTGGCGCCACCGACGAGCAGCGCGAACGTGCCGCCGAACGCGATGCCGCGCCGCCAGTCGGCGACGAGCAGGAACACCAGAGCGGGGGCGGCGATGAACAGGGCCGACTGCTTCGTGAGCGCGGCGAGCGCGAATGCGAACCCGCCGAGCGCGCCTGACCGCCACGGTTGATCCCGCCGCAACAGGAAGATGCCCGATGCGACCGCGCAGATGTAGACGGAATCCACGCGCGCGAGATCGAACCACGCGCCGCCTTCGCGATAGCTCGCCGCGAACAGGCACGCGCCGAGCAGCGCGGGCAACCTGCGGCTCGTGCCGTGGCGCACGGTCATGAACACGAGCCCGATCGTGCCGAGCGACGCGGCGAACGACAGCAGCCGCAGCGGCGTGAATCCGAGACCGGTGAACTTCGTCACCAGCGCGCCGAGATAGAAGTAGAGCGGCGGGTAGATGAACGGCGTGAAATGGAGCGACGGCGCGACGTAGAGCGGTTGTCCCTGGAGCACGCGTCTCACGTGTCCGACCACCGCGCCTTCCATCCACTCCAGTTCGAATGGATGTCCGTCGCGCAGCAGCGCGACCACGACGTACATGAGCGGGTAGGCGAGCGCGAACACGGTCACCGCACCCCATGCGGCGCGCATGCCGATCGTACCGGGCGCAGGGGTCTCGGGCTGGGAGCGGCGGCTCACCTGGGCTCCGGCAGCCACAGGGTTTGCGGACGCAGCGGAGCGCCCGATCTGGGGAGAAACGTGCGATCGCCGGGCTCGAACAAGCGGCCGGCCGGGCGATAGAGCCCGCCGAGATGCAGTTCGAATGCCTGGTTGTCGTCGAGCACGAGCGCGGAGAAACGCCGCGCGGCGAAAGCCTGCTCGATCTCCTCCTGCAGTCGCACGGGGCGCGTGCGGGGCGCGGCACGCAATACATCGATCACCGCCATGAGATGCGCGTGCGACTCCTTTCCGGCCAGTGTCGCGAGGTAACCGTGAGCCGGGCTCCACACGTCGCCGGGCAGCGCGCGAATCCGGTCCACGAGCGCCGCACCCGCCTCCGCATCGGCGTGGCCGGGCACGTAGCGGAACGGATTGTACGCAAGGACGGCGAACTGGACGAGGGCGAGCGCGAGCGCCAGGCGCTTCCACGCCGTTGCGGGCTGGCTGGCACGCCCTGTAATCCACACGAGGCCGCGCGCACCGAGGATCGCCACCGCCGCGTGTGCGGGGAGCAGAACATTCTCGGCGCCACCCTCGTGCATGCGCGAAACCCATCCCGCTCCGACGAGTCCGCCGGCAAGTGCCAGGTCGAAGCGATCGAGGCGCACGGCGGGCATCCCACCGCGCGGTGTCGTGCGGGCGGGCGGCAGCAACCGGGCGACCGCAAATGCGATCGCGATCGCAAACGGCGCGAGCAGGTCGTTGAGCCAGAAACCCATCACTGCGCGCGGCTCGATGCGGTGGGCGCGCGGCAGCTCGAATACGTAGAACGCGTACCAGCCACTGCTCGCTCGGTCCAGCGCGAGGTAAACCCCGCCCGCCACCAGTGCGAACACCACCGCCAGCCCCGCCAGCCCGCGCCGATCCTCGAACGCGAGCACGGCGGCAAAGGGCAGCGCGACCAGCGCCGCGGGTTGCTTCGTGAGACACGCGAGAGCGAACAGTGCGCCCGCCGCCGCGCCGCGCGCGAAGCCGGGGCGCCCGCTGCCGAGTGTGGCAATCGCGCCGAGCGTGAGGACGAGGAACAGCGCATCGACGCGACCGAGGTCGAGCCACGCGCCGCCCTTCGCATACGACGCTGCGAACAGGCCGGCGGCGAACAGGCCCGCAGCCGGTTTGGCGCCCCCGCGGTTCGCGAGGCGTGCGATCAGGACGAACGACGCGAGCGTGGAGACGAGCGACACGAGCCGCAGCGCCGCGAATCCCTCGCCGGTCACGCGCGCGACGAGCGCGGCAGCGTGATAGTAGAGCGGGGGATAGAGAAACGGCACGTACTCGAGGGAAGGCGCTGCATACAACGGCTTCCCGGTGAGCACGCGGCGCACGACTTCGCGCATGCCGCCTTCGATCCATTCGAGTTCGAAGGGATGGCCGAGGCGCGCGAGCGCGACGCCCAGGAACGTCGCGAGCGCGAGCAACGAGACGCCGGCGAGCGCGGTACGTAGCGCTCGATCAGACATCGGAGCCAGCTCATTGCGCGGCATACGGTTGGGAGCGGATTCTGAAGTCACGCGCGAGGTGTGCGCCCGCCAAATGCGGCTGCGAGCAGGTCCACGATCTGGAGGCCGCTGGTTCCGTCCCCAAACGGGTTCGCCCACGTGCGTGGGCGCTGCATCATCGTCCTTGCGGCCAGGACGATACGCTCCGGCTCCGCACCCGCCAGCAGGTTGGCCCCGACCGCGACCGACTCCGGCCGCTCGGTATTGTCGCGCAGCGTCACGCACGGCACGCGCAGGCAGCATGCTTCCTCCTGCAACCCGCCCGAATCGGTGAGCATGAGCGTGGCGTTGGCGTGGAGACCGAGGAAGTCGAGATATCCGAGCGGCGGCAGCACCCGCACACCCTCGGGATCGAGTCCGAGTCGCTGGCACTTGGCCGCGGTGCGCGGGTGGAGTGTGGCGAGCACCGGCACAGCCAGCGTACGGGCGACAGCGGCGAGCCCGCGGAAGATGCCCCGCAACCGGTCCTCGAGCTCGACGTTTTCGTGGCGATGCACGGTGGCGAGCGCGAAGTGTCCAGGGGTGACACCGAACGACTCGAACAACTCGGGTCGCGCAGCGCGGTCGCGGTGGCGCAGCAGCTCGTCGACCACGGTATTCCCGGTGACGAAGATGCGCGCTGGGTGAATCCCTTCGGCGAGCAACTGATCGCGCGAGTGTGTGGTCGGAGCGAACAAGTAGTCCGACAGATGGTCGGCGAGAATGCGATTCGTCTCTTCGGGCATGGTGCGATCGAACGAGCGCAGTCCCGCCTCGACGTGGCCGACCTGGAGCCCGAGCTTGTGCGCGGCCAGCGCTCCGGCGAGCACCGAATTCGTGTCGCCTTCGACCAGCACGACATCGGGACGCTCCTCGGCCAGCACCTCCGCCATGCGCTGCACCATCACTCCGACCTGCCACGCGGCCTCGCCGGAGCCGACCGCGAGGTTCACGTGCGGCCGCGGCAGGCCGAGTTCCGCGAAGAACACTCCGTCGAGTTCGAATGAATAGTGCTGGCCGGTGTGGATCAGGACGAACGGGATGCCACGTGCCTCGCACGCTCGCACCACCGGCGCCATCTTGATGATCTCGGGGCGCGTGCCGACGACGATGCCGAGCTTCATTGTGTGCTCCCGGCCGGCGGCGCCATGGCGCGTTCGGCGGCCGCGATGCGGGCGCGCACCGCGCCGCGCGTGTGGGGGCCGAAGCGTTCGATGAAGCGGCGCATCAACAGTGCCACCGTGGTGCCGATCGTGCGGAGCACCTTCATCTTGCTGTTGCCGACGCGCTCACCGTAATCCAGCACGAACGGAATCTCCGCGGCGCGCACCTCGAGCGGGCGCAACTTGATCAGCAGGTCCATCACCGCCTCGAAGCCGCGCGCGGTGCACAGTGCGTCGCCGTAGGCGAGCCGCGCGCGGCGTAGCAGTGGCACACGGTAGGCGCGGAAGCAGCAGGTATAGTCGCGCACGCCGGGTATCGGGAACATGCCCTGGAACACGAGCCTCCCCAGGTCCGACAGAACGCGACGGTAGCCCGGAACCCCGTGCACTTCGGAGCCGCCGCGATAGCGCGACGCGATCGCGAGATCGAATCCGTCCCGCACGCGCGCGACCAGCGCAGGAATCAGTGCCGGCGGATGCGTGTTGTCGGCGTCGAGCGTCACGATCACGTCCTGGTCGGCCGCATGGTCGAGACACCAGTAGATCCCGGTGCGCAGAGCGGCGCCGAGCCCGCGGTTGTGCTCGTGCCGCAGCACCGTGAGCGCGAGTGAGCCCGCGCTGTCCACGACCGCCCGCTCCGCCTCGGCGATGGTGCGGTCGGTGCTGCCGTCGTCGACCAGCACCGCGCGGTACGCGCCGCCGTCCGCGCGCATCGCGGCGACCAGCGCCATCAGGGTCGGGTAGATCACCTTGTCCTCGTTCCAGGCGGGAAAGACCGCGTAGATCATGCGCATACACTGCGGCGCGCGGCATGGGCCGCTGCCGTTTCCGCGGCGAGTTGCGGCATCATCGCATCCACGCCTTCGCAGCACGAATTCCACGAGTTGACGCGCGGGTAGACCTGCGCGGTGCAGGCGAGGTAGAGCCGGCCCGGGATCACCGCTGCCGGCGGGCGGCGCGCAGCGTAGTTCAGCGTCCAGACCGGCTCGACGAACGGCGCGCGGAACAGAAACTGGCCTTCGATGGTACGGGCCGCCTCCGGGAACAACTCAAGCAGATCGGCACGGTAGCGGGCCAGCAATTCGTCTTGGCCGGTGCCGAACAGCTCGCTGTCGCGGTGCGTGTAATTCACGAGGTAGGTGACGTGCAGTCCGTGCGCGCGCTCGAGCGGCACGAGATTGGACATCGCGATCGCGCCCTGTGCCGTCACGCCACTGTCGACGAACGGCATCCAGTAGTACGGGGTCGTCGGGCGTCGCGTGAGGAACACCGCGCTCACCACACCCTGGTAGTCGAGCGTCAGATTGGCGATCGCGGGATCGAGGCCGAGCCCATGCGTCATGCGCTGGAACGCTCCGAGCGGGGACGTCGCGACGATGTAGTCGAAACGCTCACGTTCGCCACCCGCGACCTCGAGCGCCATGCCGTCCCCATCGCGCTCGACCGATTCGATGCGCGTCGCGAGCCGCAACTGGGTGCCGTGCTGCGTGAGCCGGCGCTCGAACGCGTCGATCAGGGAACGGTAGCCGTGGCGCAGACATCCCTTGCGCTCGGGGCCGGTACTCTTCTCGCGGTGCATGCGGCTCGACAGCCACAGCGCGGGCAGCGAGGCGTAGGGCTCGCCAATTTTCGCCGCGAGCAACGGCCGCCACAAGATCTCGAACGCGCGCTCGCCGGCCATGCGCCGCAACCAGTCGGCGGCGGTGATCGAATCGAGGGCTGGATCCATGCCGCCGGTACGTGCACGCAGTCCGATCAGTCCCATGCGCACACGTTCGGTGAGTGTGAGCGGGGAGAAGCGCAGCAGATCCCACGGCGTGTTGAGCGGGTGGATCCGGCGGCGATACATGAATCCCATGCGGGTCTCGCGCCACAACAAGTCCTCAGCGAGCCCCAGCTCTGCGATGTGCCGCAGGAGTGCCGCGTCGGCCGGAAGGATGCAGTGGTAGAAGCGCTCGAGGTGGCCGCCCTGGTACGGGAAGGTGGTACCGAGCCCGCCGAGGAAGCTCTCGCTCTCGAACAGCGTGACACGGTGGCCGAGCCCCGCAATCCGCGCCGCGCTCGCGAGTCCTGAAATGCCGCCGCCGATCACCGCCGCGTGGATCGTCATCGCTCCTCGTCGCAAGGGTGGAGGCAAATGGACTGGCCGGCCTGCGTCCCGCGTGCGGCCGGCGGCGTGCACGGCGCCGGCGGTCTGGCCGGATCGCGTGCAGGATGCAATCACCTCAACCGGTACCCCGGCCGGACCGCCCGGAGTTTTCCCATGCTCTGCCCACGCTCTCCCAGGGCGACCCGTGAATTTCCCCGCCGATCGCGCTCTTTCCCTGGGGTCACGATGACAAACCGCAACCACAATAGAAGGGCGCGGGCCGCTGAACAAACCGCGACTGTCCGGCGCGGGACGTGCTACTCGATTTCACGGAATGTTCTCTCCTCGCCTGTGTACCCGTTCGCTCACCACTGCGCTTCCCGCCGATGGGTGGCGTCCGCCGCCCGGACAGTGGGTGGGTTGCTGGTGAGCGCGCCTGCCCGCCCCGCTGCGACGTTCGGAGTCGACGTCGATCCGGTGGAACTACATCTTGCCGCGTGCGGACACGCAGACGCCGTGGCCGACCCGATCGTCTACACCGTGGCACTTCCGCGCCTCGCGGAAATCTTTGGGCGTGCGGGCGTGCGCGCGACGTTCTTCGTGCTCGGACGCGATGCCGGTGCGTTCTCGCGCCCGCTTGCAGCACTCGCGGCAGCCGGCCACGAAATCGCAAGCCACTCGTTCAGCTCACCGTTCGCGTTCTCGCACCTGACGCCGGCCCAGATGCGCGACGAGATGATTGCCTCGCGCAACGCGCTCCAGTCCGCGCTGCGGGTGAAGGTGATCGGCTTCCGGGCGCCGCATTGCGATCTCGACCGGCGCGGAATCGAGGCGCTGATCGCCACCGGCTATCGCTACGACGCTTCGGCCAATCCCACGCCGTGGCTCACGGTCGCGCGCGCCGCGCTGGCGCTGCGCAGCCGCGACATTGGATACACGGCCCGGTTG
>Ga0315273_10003781_pt1 | contig 18302 bp, 19 predicted proteins | sample YL17G02_0_MG_FD_205753 | JGI IMG/M metagenome (GOLD analysis project Ga0315273, IMG submission 205753) | Sediment microbial communities from Yellowstone Lake, YNP, Wyoming, USA - YL17G02_0 | ecosystem: Environmental > Aquatic > Freshwater > Lake > Sediment | place: USA: Wyoming | collected...
TGTTTAGATCTTCCATCTTCTCGAATATTACCTCAAACAATAGGTCCACATCCCCGCTAGTCCTGTAAAGGACATGGACATCAGGATGTGCTTTTATATGCTCAACTATAGCCTGTATTTTTGTTGGCTGCACCTTTAACCCGATGAATGATTTGATGGCTCTGCCTAACTTATGGTAATCAAGCATGACCGTGAATTTTTTAATGACCCCAGTCTCGATTAAACGATCGATACGATTTTTTATGGTAGCTTCGCTCACCCCTGTCTCCTCGGCCATTTCACGATAGGTCGTCTTCGCATCATCCGTGAGACGTTGAATTATTTTCATGTCGAGGATGTCCAAGGACATTATTATCAATTTAAGAAGTATCTAATTTATTTATAAATTTTGTCATATAAATTGAAGAAAATAAAACGAAAAATGAAGATAATTATATTCAAAGTGAAGACATTTTTAACCCTATGTAATATTAACATTATTACGTTAATATGATTAAGTAGAGTTTATATTATTTATCATATTTAAACAACTATGTTTTTTTAAAATATATTTTCTTTTGATTTCTAAATGAATTTTAAAGATTCTTTAGTTGTAAGGATTTTTTTTTCCGTTTTAAATATAAATTATCATTAATAAAAAAACCGTACCATATGATATCAGTGATAAATATGGAAAAGGTTGTTGAAAGCATACCCTCGTCCCTCCACGGAGAACTCTCTAAGAAGTTGATAGAAATAGTATTAGGGACGCAGGAGAAGAACGCCATATCCACCGAGCTAGCGAAGAAGATAATCTACCTCTGGAGACAGGACCAACTAACAACTCCCACCGGCTTGATGGCGCTGTTTGAAGCCGCCGTGAATGTGGATGCTAATACTACATACGCCGCTCTTGATGAGTTAGGACTCCATCAAGTCGCCTTAGCGCTTCATAAAACCGATTAAAATCCCCCGACACGTCATTAATTTTTTCCTTTTAACTCCTTCTAAATTAAAAAACAACCGAAACAATAATTTAGGTTGATGAGATAATAATTTATGACATGGTAACCAGTTACACTTTGATAAGGGTTCTTCCGGTTAAGGACAAAGAAGTATATAACACTATAAAGGGCTTCTCCGAAGTAAAAGAGATCATAATGACTTACGGTGAATATGATCTCATAATCAAAGTGGAGTTGCCTTCTCTGGACAGTCTTGATAATTTTATCTTCAACAAGCTAAGGTCGATCGACGGGTTGACAGCTACCACGACTCTCCTTGAGGCAAAACCGAAGTCTATTTCTAATGAACCGAGGTGTTCGCCATGATGAAGTTCCCCTCTTACGTTGGCGATGCTATGAGCAGCCCAGTAATAACAGTAAACGAGGAAACAAACGTCAGGGACTCGGCCATATTGATGACGGACAAGGGGATAGGATCCTTGATCGTTTTAGAGGACGGGAAACCGGTCGGCATTGTCACGAAAAGGGATATGATCAAAAGGATCGTTTCCGAATGCAAGGATCCGTGCGGGACTAAGATCAGAGACATAATGACTTCCCCAGTCATCACCACGAGTAAAGATGTTGGAATACTCTCAGCCATGAGAACGATGAGAGAGCACCAAATATCACAACTGTTAGTGTTGGACGGGGATAGAATGGTCGGCGTCATATCTGAAAGAGATCTCATCAAGGCTGTTTCATACGCCTCATTGGCTTCCTTCACGCCTTTAATGAGAGGAAAAAAATAGACGCTCATGCATTTTCTTCAATGATTGGGATTATTGAACGAGCTGAGATTCACGACGAACTCGGAAAAATCGATCTCGACTCATACTATCGTGGGATGAACTGCGCCATATGCGGAAAATTTTTAATGGGAAGACATCCCATATAGGTGAACCGTTGTGATGAAGAAAGTCACCATAATCACGCTTCCAGAGCACGAAGGCCTAGCCCTTGAGGCCATTGGAAGGGCGGGGGTAACGCAGTTCAAACCTTCCACTGGTTCAGAGTTTGAGGCTCTAAAGGGAAAAGGAGGGCAGCAAGTCGATTGGAAAGGTCTCTATTCTAAGATCCACACACGATTCACCGAGCTTAAAAATCTCGGGAACCTCAGAATAGAGTACTCCATACCAGACGCCGAGGGGATGAAGAGATTCATTCTCGACCCCGATTCAGTCATCAGCAGCGTGACAGAAGACCTTGATGGGTTGATAGTTGAGCTTAAGGATAAGCATGAGGAAAAGTTCGGGGTTGGAAACAAGCTTGTGGAGGAGCTCCAGTCAAAGATAATGCAGGAGAGCAAGGCCTACGAGGAGCAGAGGAGGGAGTATGTAGACGAGCAGCGTGGCCTCATGGCTAGACTGGAGTCCGTCCAGGCCTTGGAGCCTGAGGAGCTCAAAAAATGCTTCGCCGTGGGAGTCGTGAAGAACGAGATCGTCCCCCAGATGGAGGAGTACCTGAAACGGTATCCGGATGTCTTCTCCAAAGCCGTTAAGATCTCTGATGAAGAGGGCTTTCTATTCGTGTTCGGCTCCGAGGAGAGCCGTCAGTGGGTCGAAGCCCTCTTCTTGGTATTTGATGTGAAGGACATTTTCGATGTGCTAGAATCTACAGACATCCTCCTAGTTCTTGACCCAAAGAAGAGGCAGGAGACCATTAAGAAATACAGGGAGGAACTGGAAAAGCTCAAGAGAAAAGGAACAGGCGAGGACTCCGAAGACAAGATTAAAAGGCTTGATGAAGAGCACAGGAAAAAGATCGAGAGCTTAAAGGCTGATTATGACAAGAAGATCAAAGAAAACGAGGACAGGTATACGAGGGAGCTAGACACACTAAGGAAGGCGCAGGGGGAGATTTTAGGCAAGGTCGCATATTACGACCAACTCCTCGCCAACTATGTTGATGATCGTGTGAAGGTCCTAAGAAGCAAGGTGATAAGCGTGCTACAGGGATACACGCCGGAGAGCAAGATCCCTGAACTTAGGGCGGCTATCACGGCGGTCGAGGAGAAGCTAGGGGAGAAGTTCTTCCTTCAGGTTGAGGACCCTGGTCCAGAAGATCATAACGTGCCGACGCCTCCGACGGATTTTAAGCCCGCATTCCTGCAGCCCCTCTGGACCCTTACGTCCTTGAGAGGGTGGCCCTCATCCAACGAGATCAACCCCGGTTACATCACGATTCTTGTCTTCTGCTTCCAATTCGGCCTGATGTTCGGGGACATAGGTCAGGGACTGATATTTCTGCTCCTGGGTATATTCCTCTCCAAGAGGTTCAAGAGGGGGATGATGTCGAAGTTGGGGACACTTTTCGTCCCTATGGGGATCTCAGCGATCATCTTCGGCTTCCTCTATGATTCGATCTTCCTGATCGAGGGCCTACTTTACCACCACCACACGGTCCTGAGCGTGAAGATCCCCGCCCCGATATACGTGTTGCTCACGGTCCCGCTCCCGAACCCGATCACGAACACGACGGGCCTACTAAAGCTGGTCTTCATGATAGCCGTCATCGAGATCATCGTCGGTCTAGTATTAGGGGCGATAAACCAGATCAAGAAGGGAAACCCCGTCGGCGCCCTTGGCGAGCACGGCCTTGGCATGATCCTCTATATCGTTGGCCTATACCTCTCAGCTATGTACTTCATACAGATAGGTATGAACTTCATGGCGGTCCTCAGCCACTGGACCTTCTACTTGATGCTCAGCGGGATGGCGCTCAGCTTCCTTGAACCTATAATCCACTCGATCCAGCACGGGCATGGCATCGGCGTGGAGCCCATAGGGGAAGGCGTCGGAGGCATGCTGATGACCTTCGTTGAGGGCCTCGCCAACCTCTTCAGCTTCCTACGTATCGCGGCGTTCGCACTCGCCCACGCGAGCCTCGCTGTCGCGGCCGAAGCCCTCACGGAAGCCCTTGGCATCATGGGGATCGGCCTGGTTATCATGAACGTCATCGCGTTGAGCTTCGAGTTCGTCTCGAGCTCGGTGCAGTCGCTGAGGCTGCTGTACTACGAGTTCATGGGCAAGTTCTTCACGGGTGGAGGGGAGCCTTTCAGGCCCTTCACGGTTAGAAGGAGAGAATAACACTCTCCCGATAACCATCCAGGATCCCCCAATTTTCAACTTTCTCTTGGCCAAAGAAACTGTACGCCTGTATTGTGGATGCTGGAAGAAAGAGGTAAATGACCTCAGGGAGACGCAATTCGTCTTGTGAATCTGGTTGAGAAAATAATGGTGAGAGCTGGAGATGTCAGGGTTTCAGGAGTGGCTGTGCTCACGATGGTCTTGGGATGACAACGTATTTCATGAGATCCTGGGAGGAGATCCCCTGGTCCTTCCCCCAGCCGACGCCGACGAGGTTGTCCTTCTCGATCTCGCTGTAGACCAGGTACGCCATGATCACGTTGAAACCGAACGCGTTTGTGGCCTTGCCGCTGGTGACGGTCTCGTATTTGTGCCTTCTCAGGCCTGTCCTGATCAGGGCGACGTCTCCCGTGTATATCGGTGAGAGGACCTTAGCGTAGCTTTCCCCGAGGCTCTCTATCACCTTCTTGAGGTCCTTGGTCTCGATGACCTCCCTGAGCTTCTCCAGTGAGATGCTGTAAGTGGCCGGGAACATCTCCTCGAGGTTTGCCCCGCTCTTTGATCCCTGCCTCTGCTTCATCGCCACGAGGAAGTTCTCTATGTCAGCCTCGTACTCGACTATGTTGTAGACGATGCGCCTATCCCTCTCGGGGAGAGTCTTCACGGCCTCGAAGATGGCCTTCGCGAAGACGTGGTTGAGGGCCAGCTCCAGTGGCCATATGGCCTCGTGTTGCTCGTACAGTTTGAGCTTTGTGATGACCTCTGAGTATGGTGTCCCCTTGAGGCGGTTCACGGCCTCGCCTACAGAGGCTGAATCAGCCAGCTCCTTGTAGCTTGGGACGAGGTACGGGTTGATGGGCACGAGGGACTCCATGATCTTCTCGGAGGTTAGGCCGCTGAACTTCCCCCTGATGATTCTCTTAAGATTCAGGGTCTCGAACCTGAGGTAGTAGTAGGTCTGGAGGAAGTCGCCGATCTTCTGGGGCGTGAGGTCAACTATCTTGAGGACCCTCTCCAGGAACTTCTCGTAGAAGACCCTCTCGAGGGCGATGGGCACCACGCTGGCGCCCTCGACGGTAATCCGACCGTATGGCGTCTCTGCGAGCCTCTCCAGGAACTCCTCGACGTCCTTGGACTCCGCCAGCCTCTGGGTCTGTGCTTGGCTCAGGAGGTTGGCGATGAGGGCGTGGGTCCTGATGACCACGTAGGAGAGGCCCAGCTTTATTCCCTTCGAGATGCCAGTGCACCTCCGATGCGCTTCATCCTGACGAGCTCCTCTAGGCTCTCCTCGTCCAGCTTGCTCTCGATGAATTTGATGACCTGCCTGTAGGACGGGATCACCATGTTCTCGAGGGCGTTAACCTTCCTGTTCGTCTTCCCCAGCTCGTCCGCGATCCTCTCAACCCGCGCCTCGAACTCCGCCAACTGTATGATCGCCTCGAGGATCTCGTATACCTTCCCCGAGGCGTGTGCCAGTGTTATGTCCAGCTCCGCCGTGACCTGCGGCTTGGAGAGGATCTTCACGTACGGGTAGCGGACCCCCATGACGCTCATGGGCAGGACCTCCAGCTTGAGGGCGCTCTTGACCGAGCTGGCCTGACTCTCCACCTCTGTGGGGCCAAGGGAGATGTAAGCCGCGGTCAGGGCGTCGTACGCCTCCTTAAGGTTGTTGAGGAGGAGGCTCCGCCTGCCCTTGAGTATATCGATGGAGGCGGTCAGCTCCTTGGCGAGGTGGTCCCTCTTCAGCTTGAGGAACTCGCATCCTCGCTCAATGAAGCCTATACGTCTCTTCATCTCCATGAGATAGCCCTTTGTGGGCCGGACTCCGCTCATCATGGACAATTTTATCCTTCTCTCTTATGGGCAGGGTGGAACTCCTTGATGTACGACTCCCTGATCCTGATCAGGTCCTCCTCGGGGAGGATGGACAGTAGATCCCAAGCTATGTCGAGGGTCTGCTCGATGCTCCTGTTCTCGTAGGGCCCCTGGTTGACGAACCTCTGCTCGAACTGGTCAGCGAACTCAAGCCAGGTCCTCTCCCTGTCGCTGAGACCCACTACTCCGACGATCCTTACGAGGCCCCTGGCGCGGGTTCCCTCGGCGTAGGCCATGTATAGCTGATTTGAGACGTCGCTGTGGTCCTTCCTCGTCGTCTTGGCGCCTATGCCGTCCTTCATCAGCCTAGATAGACTCGGAAGGACGTTCATTGGGGGATAGATCCCCCTCAAGGCAAGATCCCTCTGGAGTATGAGCTGCCCCTCTGTGATGTACCCCGTGAGATCTGGGACAGGGTGAGTGATGTCGCCAGCGGGCATGGAGAGGATGGGCATGAGGGTCACCGACCCCGGCTTGCCCTTGATCGTGCCTGCCCTCTCGTATATCGTGGCCAAGTCGCTGTAGAGGTACCCGGGGTAGCCCTTCCTCGTCGGGATCTCCTCCCTGGCGATGCTGATGCTGCGCAGCGCCTCCGCGTAGTTCGTCATGTCGGTCATGGTGACGAGGACGTGCATCCCCATGTCGAAGGCGAGGTACTCAGCGATGGTCTGAGCTATCTTGGGGGTGACCAACCTCTCGATGGACGGGTCATCAGCTAGGTTGAGTATCATCACCGTCTTGCTTAGGGCGCCCGTCTTCTCGAACTCCGTCCTGAAGTAGTCAGCCTCCTCGTTCTTGATGCCCATGGCGGCGAAGACGATGGCGAACTCCTCCTCCTTTCCGGGGATCGTGGCCTGCCTGGCGATCTGGGCGGCGAGCTGGTTGTGGGGGAGCCCCGACTCGCTGAAGATGGGAAGCTTCTGCCCCCTAACGAGGCTGTTCATGCCGTCTATGGCGGAGATCCCTGTCTGGATGAACTCGCTCGGCACGTCCCTTGCCGCGGGGTTGATGGTCCCGCCGTTTACGTCCCTTACGTCTGTGCTCAGAGGCGCCGGCATACCGTCGAGGGGCCTGAAGCTGCCACTGAAGACCCTGCCGATGAGCTCGTCGGATACGGGGATCCTGAGGACGTCGCCGGTGAACCTGATGTCGACGTTCATGTCGAGGCCGCTGGTGCTACCGAAGCACTGGATCATGGCCCAATCCTTCGATACGTCGAGGACCGAGCCCGTGATCTCCTCGCCTGTTGGCCTCCTGATCCTTACGACCTCGTCGTAGGAGACTCCCCTCACGTTCTGGACCATGAGGATGGGCCCCTTTATCTCGCTCGTGGTCTTGTAGATGAGTCCGGACTCTTCAACAGTCAATTCTATTTCACCTCGTACTCCATTGCCAGCCCGTCTATCTGCTTCCTCATCTCGATGCGGGCTTTACTGATGGGTTCCACGCCCCTCTCCTCCTTGAGCCTCATCAGGGTCTTCACGATGCCGAGGTCCCTTACCTTCTCGATGGGTATCCCCTTCCTGATGAGTGGGTCGACGAGGTCGTAGAATTCGATCATTATCTTGAGGAGCTTCGCCTGCTTCTCGGCCTCGCAGTAGGTGTCGACCTCGTGGAAGGAACTCTGGACCAGAAACCCTTCCCTGAACAGCTCGGCCATGAGCAGGACCAGCCTCTGCTCGTCGGGAAGCGCCTTCTCCCCTATTATGCGGGCGGTCTCCTCGATCTGTGAGGCCTCCTCGAGGAGGCCCAGAGCCTTCGCCCTCATCTCCTCCCAACCGCGGTCCTGGTTGGACCACCATTCTGAGGCGACGCCCATGTACCTCGTGAAGCTCCTGAGCCAGTTGATTGCGGGGAAGTGGCGCCTGTAGGCGAGCTCGCTGTCCAGAGCCCAAAAGGTTCCGATGAATCTCAGGGTGTTGGTGGTGACGGGCTCGCTGAAGTCGCTCCCAGGCGGAGATACAGCCCCGATCAACGTTAGGCTGCCGAGCCTCTCGTCAGTCCCCAGAGTCTGTACCCTCCCGGCCCTCTCGTAGATTTCGGCGATCCTATCAGCTAGGTAGGCAGGGAAGCCGGCCTCGGCGGGGATCTCCTCGAGGCGGCCCGATATGTCCCTGAGTGCCTCGGCCCACCTCGAGGTCGAGTCTGCGAGGACGACAACGTCGTAGCCCATGTCCCTGTAGTACTCGCCGAGGGTGAGACCCATGTAGATGCTCGCCTCCCTGGCGCTGACGGGCATGTTGCTGACGTTGGCGACGATGATGGTCCTCTCGATGAGCTTCCTACCGCTTCTCGGGTCGGTTATCTCCGGGAAGTGGGTGACGACATCAGCCATCTCGTTTCCACGCTCCCCGCATCCGACGAGGACGATGATGTCGGCGTCAGCCCACTTGCTGATCTGCTGTAAGGTGACGGTCTTGCCGGTCCCGAATCCGCCCGGGATCGCAGCGGCCCCGCCCTTCGCGCAGGGGAAGAAGGTGTCGATCACCCTCTGACCCGTCAGGAGGGGCTGGTTCAGGGGTAGTCTCTCCCTGATGGGCCTCGGGCGCCTCACTGGCCACCGCTGCATCATGGTGATATCCACCGGACCCGTATCGGTCTCCATCTCACCTATGACGTCCACGACGGTGAACTCCCCGGACTTTATTGATTTGATCGTCCCGGTTTGTCCTGGGGGCACCATGATGCGGTGCTCAAAGGAGGCGGTCTCCTGGAGGGTGCCTAGGACATCGCCCTCAACGACCCTGTCGCCGGCCTTCACCTTCGCCTTGAAATTCCACTTCTTCTCCCTGTCGAGGGGGGCGATGTTTGTACCCCTGGAGACGAAGGGTCCGGTCAGGTCCCAGAGCTTAGTCTCGGAGCGCTCGATGCCGTCCACGATGGTGCCCATGAGCCCAGGGCCCAGCTCGGCTATCAGCGGCGAGCCCATGTCGATGACAGGCTCCCCGGGCCTCAGGCCACTTGTCGCCTCGTAGCACTGGATGTAGGCGGTCTCCTCGCTCAGGCGAACTATCTCGCCCATCAGCTTCAGGTTCCCGACCTCTATGAGGTCACCCATCCTGGGCTCCTCGTCGAACTTCGAAACCACGAGGGAGCCGTTGATCCTCTCTATTCTTCCTTCAAGCGGCATCTTTAGATCACCCCAAGCATCTTGGCGACCCTTGCCTCCATAGTCCTCCTAACCCTCTCGAGCCGCCCCTCGAGGGTGTTGTAATAGACCTTGTCTCCCGTGGGATTCTTGACCACAACTCCGCCGAGGATTTCCACGGGCTTTTCGTCGAGCTTAAGAGTTGTGCCTTCGAGAGTTTCTCCTATCTTCTTCAGGTTCTTCCTCAGATACTCCAGGTCCCTCTTGTTGGCGGAGACGATGAACTCGTTTCCCCCGATGGCCAAGACGCCCTCCTTGATGAGCTTGTTAAGGATGATGCCGTAGTCGTGATCCTCGGATTTTACCTCAACTACATCCTTTAGCCTGTTCTCCACTTGGCTATACACTTTGGACAGCATCTCGGCCCTGGCTGTCATGAGGACCTTCCTGCCCTCAAGCTCCGCCTGCCCGATGATCCTGTCCCTCACAGTCTTGAGCTCGGATCCCATGAGCTGTAGGATCTGCCTGTCGGTCTCCGTGTTTATCCTCTCCCTCTCTGCTTCCGCTGCCTTGAGGACCTCCTCGGCCCTCTTCTCGGCGTCGGCCAGTATCTTGTTCCTCTTCTGTACGGTCTTCTCTATGAGGCCGGTTTCCATCCCGATTGACTTGCTCACTATGGCAGCACCTCCTTTAGGACAAGATCGGTGGCCTCGTCCATCCTCTTTTTAGGGATCTTCATGAGTTCCTTCACCTTCTTCACGTAGTCTTCAGATATCTTCTCCGCCTCTTTCTTGGCCCTCTTCTCCTCAGCTGCAATGAAATCGTCGATGCCTGTACCCCTCTGGGCTCTACTCCGTCTATAATCGGCGTCCACCTTTGCCGAAGTTACTAACTCCTCGGCCTTCCGCCTAGCCTCCGAGATCTTCCTCTTGGCCTCAGCATCTGCATCGTCCAGAAGTTTCTGGAGGCGTCCTCCGATTGAAAGAATTCTCTCCATCTCCATTTTCTACAACTCCAACTTTGTGCCAATGGCTAACGAGACAACCGCCTGGAGCTCCTCCATCCTCATCCCTGTCTCCATTGTAAAATCGGGCACGAGGGCGAACACCGGCGTTATATCTCCCCTCTTCATGACCTCCTCCCGGGTAGAGTAGGTATCCTTAGCGAAACGCTCAGGTATTAAAATAAGGTTGAACCTGCTCTCTTCGATGAGTCTCTGGAGGATTTCTGCCACGTCCTTTCCCGTGCTCGCATCATAACCTCTGGCTCCGATAAGCTCGAATGCCGTGATGAAAGAAGGGGGACCTATGACAGCGACGCTCATTTCCTAATTGTGAAGGGCTCTAGATTAAAAAAACTTATTGTAAGCGATAGTCAATCGGTTGGCTGCGCACATATAGCGCGCAGTTGATAAGAAAAAAGGGGCTTATATCAGTGAAAGATATGTTCTATAAACACGTCTATTGGCTCTGTTATTGACGCTGGCCAAATACCTAAGGCAATGGATAGAGCCCCCAAAGCTATTAAAGCTACAGCCATTGTTGTTGGAATACCCGCTATGCTCTTGAGGTTTTCAGGTAGCTTTCCGTAGTAGACTCTCCAGATGGTACGGAACTCATATCCGAGCGTCACTAATGTTGCCAAGGTTCCAGCAAGGATGGCGATACCCAACTCTAGGTTTGAAGAGTGTAGCCCCCTCTCGAAGGCGCCGCTTAGGAGGATGAACTTTGACTTGAAGCCGACTGCGGGAGGTACTCCACCGATTGTTAGGAAACCCGCTAGTGTCGCTAGGAGCACGATGGGTAACTGTTCTCCGAGCCCGCCCATCTTGTTCATGTCCCGGGTCCCGGTCCTATACAGGAGTGCACCAGATACAAGGAATAAGAGCGCTATGGCGATCCCGTGACTTATACTGTATGAAACTGCTCCGAGGACTCCGTAGGGGACATACGCGAATACGCCAAGGGAACAGTAGTTCATCTGGCTCTGGCTTAGGTAAGCTACCAGTCTCTTCGTGTCCTTTTGGTTTAGTGCCATCACTCCTGCGTAGAGGATCGTTAAAAGAGACCAGAGCATTAGCCACCCGCTTACACCGTATAGGGCTTCATAGAAATACGGCATAAGTCTCGCTAGAGAGTAGGTACCTAGCATTACTGATGTAGCGCCTAATACTGCACTGACTGGTGCGGGTGACTCTGAGTAAGTATCGGGCATCCATCCATGTAGTCCAAGGGCGCCCATCTTTACGAATAGACCAATAGTGATAGCGAGCCCAATCCAGAACGCGTAAGGGTTAGAAGTGATGTTAACTAGATCTGCAATCTCGAAGCTACCAGTAGCCCAATTGGCGCCTAAGATACCTACTAGAATGGTTGCTCCTCCGAGCTGTGTCCATAGGAAGTACAGCATAGAGTTTTTCTTCCGATCCCCGTAGCCATAGAGCATCACTAGGAGCCATGAGAATACAAGTGCCATTTCGTAGAACATATAGAACGCTATCAGGTTGGTGGAGAGCATGGATCCTGCTACGCTAGCGGCGTAGAGCAGGAAGAAGGTATAGAATTTTGCGTATTGTTCATTATTGTTCTCTAGGTCACCGAAGCTAAACCGCTTTTCCATGTAGGAGGCGCTAAAAAGCACGGTAAAAGCAAAGATAAAGAGGTACGTAAAGATCATGGGAACGCTGAGCCCATCGGCTAACAGCCCGAAGGTCAATTTCACTGGAGAGGCTACCCAACTGTACTCCTCGAGCACCACGTCGTGTTGCATTGCGGGGATCAGCCACGCGAACACCATAGAGACCGTGAGAAGCACACCGAAGACTATCCAACTGACCTTTTTACCGACCTTTTTAGCGGTGAAGTAGACTAAGGGAGCTGCAAGGAACGTTGCCACAATCATTAGTATGAGCAAATTGTTGGTCATTATCATCACCTCACACTAGTAACGCGGCTACCGCCTTGAGTAGTGGATCAATTATGGGTGAAGGGTATATGCCAAGCAACAGGGATAAGAGGCATAGCAGTATCATGGGGAGGGTCATAAGATGAGGTGGCTCCTTAACGTTCTTAAGATGCTCAGGTAATGGACCGTAAAAGATTCTTTTCATCATCCACAAAGTGTAGCCTATAGTTAGAATGGTGGATACGAGCGCAACTAAGGCAACCAGAAACTCGGTTGACATCATGTTGACTCCGGGGCCGAAGGCGCCCAAGAAGATCATCATTTTGGATACGAATCCGACGGTCGGTGGGATACCTGAGATGTTAAGAGCGCCAATTAGGAAGGCTAGTGCAGTAATTGGCATCTTTGAGGCTAGGCCGCCGAGTTGGCGTATGTCTCTGATTCCGGTTTGATGCATGATTGCACCTACGCAAAGGAACATAACGGCCTTCCCCAGACCGTGACTGATATAATGCAGCATTGATCCGCTGACGCCTAGGGAAGTGTAGCTGGCGATGCCTATGAAGAGGTAGCCCATTTGGCTCATGCTTGAGTAGGCAAGTAGTCTCTTGATATCCGTCTGAGCGAGTACCATCATGCCACCGTAGACTATTGTTATCAAGCCCCATACGATGGTGAGTAGGAAACTAGTGTCCATTACGCCTTTAATGGGAAGTAGTAGCCTCACAATGGCGTAAGCTGCTAAACCAATCATTGCTGGACTCAGAAGAGCACTTATGGGCGTTGGAGCCTCAGCGTGGGCAAAGGGTAACCAAACATGAAGCCCAAACATAGCCATCTTTACACATAGACCAACGAGCATGGTACCTACGACGAATCCAACCCAGGGGGATCCAATCAACTTTACCAAGGATGAGATCTCGTATGACCCAGTGATAGCGAAAGCCGTGAATGTTCCCGTTACGAAGATGACTGCGCCCACGATTGACCAGAGTAGGTACATTAAGGCTATCTTTTCTCTTTCACCCGAACCATAGACGTTGATTAGAGCCCATGATGGGATGATCATCAACTCGAAGAAAAGGTAGAACTGGAATAGATTTGTAGAAAGCGCGACGCCCAGCATACTTGCGGTGTAAATCAGGTATAAGGCGTAATAGGTCGCGTGAGCTTTATTGTTCTCGCCGTGGTATTGCTCATGGATGCTGTGATCCATGTAGGGCTGTGAGTAGATAACAATAATTGCGGACAAAACTGACACTGTAAGCGCGATTGGCAAACTTAGACCATCTGCTAAAAGCCCGAAACGTATTCCAGGGAGCCAGTAGAAGTACTCTCCCACTGCATTGTTACCAATATCTCCTATTAGGCTCGCGAGACAGGCGGTACTAAAGAGCAGGGGAAGAAGAGCCACCCAACTAATGCGTTTCCCATATTGTTTACCAAGAAGGTATACAATGGGTACGAAGAGCACGGGGACCAGAATTGTTAACCAGAGTGAACCAAACATCTCATATACCTCCTAAAATTGACATGCCGATAAGCAGAGCCAGCAACAGAATTATCACATATATGAGGTTAATCCTCAATAGACCCGTTTGAATTTGTTTAATTCGGCTATTCATACCGAGGACTAATTTGGGTACGCTATTGTTGACATTGTCGAGTATGATTTTCTCCTCAAGGAAGCCATACAGGGTGCTGCTGAAAGATTGGGATATATTTGCGACTTTATCACTTAGAGGGATCATTATTTTAACTTCGAAGTGTTCGTAGATGAACTGCTTCAGCATCAGTGTACCGCCCACGAAAACTACGTAGTAAAGATCATTAATGTACCATCTATTCCAGAGGAAGCTGTGAATTGGTTTCAGAATCGAGTTACTTGTGATGAACTTCCAAGAGTTTATTTTTCTTGCCCAGTAGAACATCCAAGCGGTTACCCCTCCTAAGAGGATTATCGCGCCAGAACTAGCATAGGCTGAGAACTTGATACTCGACTCTACACTAGTATGTGGGAGCTCAACATTAAGATTCTCTAGAGTTGCTGCCATCTGATGTTCGATAAATGACTCGGGGTTAAGGCTTGGGATAAACAGCCCTGCAAGTCCTAGTATGCTAATACCTAACATTATAACAACAAGGACTGCGATAGGCGCCCACATAATTTTTGGGGCCTCATGGAGATGGTGACCATGGTGCTCGAGTTCATTGATGAATGTGCTCTTTTCTCCGTAGAATACCATGCAGATATAACGAACACTATAAACGAGAGTGATGATTGCTGTGATTGCTGCGACGCCGTAGAGAACCATTGCGAGGGGCGATCCTACGACAAGTCCTGCTACGAAGATAGCATCCTTGCTCCAGAAGCCGACAAATGGAGGAATTCCAGCCAGACTTAATGTTGCGAGAAGCATTAAAATTTTAGTAATCGGCATTGCTTTACCGAGGCCACCCATATTATTCATGTAGAGTGTCTCTACCGCGTGGATCACTGATCCAGCGCAGAGGAATAGCGCAGCTTTGAATAATGCATGGCTAACGAGGTGGTATATTCCCGCGGTAAGCCCTACGAGTAAAGCACCTTCACTGAGTCCAGCCAATCCAAGGCTTAACATCATGAAACCTATCTGACTCACAGTAGAGTAGGCGAGTACCTTTTTCAGCTCCAACGCGACCAAAGCTTGGGATGCAGCTAGGAATGCTGTGAAAGCGCCTATGCAAGCAATAGCTATGAAGTATACCTGTGCTTCTGGTAAATGAAGATTCCAGGTACCGATGAAAAAGATTGGGCTCATTCTCGCAACTAGATAAACACCCGCTTTTACCATAGTAGCGGCGTGGATGAGGGCGGAGACGCTGGTTGGACCAGCCATGGCTTCAGGAAGCCACTCGTGGAATGGGAACTGGGCGGATTTACCGAATGGCCCCCCTAGCAGACATAGAGCCATAAGGGAGATGAGACCGGGAACAGCAGCCATGTTGTGAAGCCATTCCTCGGAATGGGTAATGAGTTCAACATAGTTGAAAGTACCTGCGTAGTTATATAGAATGAAGATGGATGCTAAGAGGAAGACATCGCCGATGCCAGTAACCACAAAGGCTTTCATTCCGGCATGACTTGGCGGATACATCTTAGTGGGTGCAGGGCCGCCTACCCACCTATCTTTGGAGTCGCGGTAATAGTATCCGATTAACCCGTAGCTGCATAGGCCAACCCCTTCCCATCCGATTAAAGTCATAAAAAGGTTGTCGGCTAACACTAACAACAGCATGTTTCCGATGAAGAAGAGGAACAGGAACCAGTATCTGTCGAGATGAGGGTCTCCGTGCATATATGATATCGAGTAGACGGTAATTAGGAAGCTGATTAAAGCCACAACGTTACAGATGATTATACTAAGAGGATCGACGAGGACTCCGAAGTCGAGTGGGGTTCCGTTAGGTAAAGTGATCCATGTGAGGAGTCTTATGTCTCCCGGGGTATTTGACGCAAATAAGGAAGGAATCATGGAAACGGATGCTAATAAAGCTGAAAAAGCGAAGGCCACCGCTCCATAGTCCCTAAGCTTCTGGTTTATCCTTCCGAGGACGGGCATTATAACCGCCCCTAATATCGGCAGCATCCAGGCAAGCCAGGGGCCAGGGTAATTCATTATTATCTCGATTAGACTCATCTGATAACCACTCCTATGTAATTGGCCAAGCCCTCAATGAGAGCCTTGGAGGCGTCGGAGGCGAAACTCAATATCAGGTCTGGGTACACTCCGAACGCGATAATAAGCAGGGTCATAACCACTGGGACTGCCACCATTAAGAATGGGGCTTCCTTGACAACAATTCCTTCTGAGGTTTTTGTGCCTAGAAGGGTGATAATAACCCTGAGGTAATAAGCCATGCTTAGTGTTGAGTTTAGGACGCCTATTATAGCAAGAATTGATAGATTTGCTTCTAGCGCTGAGCTAAAAAGAATGAACTTGCTGATAAATCCGCTTGTTCCTGGGACACCACCTAAACCCAATAGAGAGACGCTGAGCGCTAAAGTTGTTATAGGCATCATCCTGCCGAGCCCTTGCATCTTGTCCAAATCCCGGCTACCAGTTCTGTGGATCAGGTTGCCTACAGAGAGGAAAGCCACACCTTTCATCAGCATGTGATTGAAGATATGAAGGAATGTTCCAAGTAAACCATAGACTAGACCTGTGGAAATACCTATGAGTATGTAACCGATTTGGGCTATGCTTGAGTAAGCTAGCATGCGTTTCAAATCATTCTGACGTAAAGCCATTAGATTTCCCAGAGTCATGGTTATTACAGCTAGCACTACGAAGGGTAGGGCGAAGGTACTTGGTTCGTAAATAAGATAGGCTACTCTAATAAACCCGTAGAGCGCGGTTTCGATGAGTATGCCGGACAGCATGGCACTGATTGGACTAGGAGCCTCGGAGTGGGCGTCGGGCAGCCAGGTATGCATCGGGACAATCGCAGACTTTATACCAAAACCGACAACCAGCACAGCGAATACGAGGTAGAGCCACAGGCTCATGGGCTGTCCACGGAGAGCCGTGGATATTTGGGCGAAGTTTACGGTTCCAGCCAGTCCATATATAAGAGCTATCCCAATGAGCAGCAGGGTGGAGCCCACGGCACCCATGACCATATACTTGAAGCCGGCCTCTATGGACCCCCAGTTTTCCTTCCTGAAGGCTACTAGGACATAGCTTGTTATTCCCATTAGCTCCCAGAAGACGAAAAGAGTGAAGAAGTCGCCCGCGAAGCTCACGCCGATGATGCCTACCACGAGGGCGGACAGCAGCGTGTAGTACTCGGTGAGACGCGTGTCGTGCGCCATATAGCTGTAGCTGTAGATCGTGGCGAAGAGGCCTAGTAGCGCCGCGCTGAACGCCATGTAGAGGCTTAGCATGTCGATCTCGAAGCAGGCCCCGAGCGGCGGGGCGCCGCCAAGGGTCACGACGAGAATCTTCGTCGGGCTCGCCTGCAGCATCGTGTAGAGCTGCCAGACGCTGAAGAGGCTGAAGGCACTCAGCAGGATCGCTACGCTCTCCTTGAGCTTGGCGACCTTGAACCTCTCCGAGAGTAGCCCGAACAGTACAACGGCGAAGGGGCTGAACATGAATAGGAGCTCTAAGCCCATCACCATTTCAGCCTCCTCATCTCGTCGACATCAGTGGTCTTAAACTGCTTGTAGGCGTTGACGATCAGTGCTAGACCGACGGCGATGATGCTGCCGCCTAGGATTATCGACATGAACGCTAGGCTCTGACCGAGGGGGTCGACGAATCCCTGGGCGACATGGTAGGATGCGAAGTATACGATAGCGAAGTTCCCGGCGTTGAGAATGATCTCGACTCCGAGGAGTATACGAATCATGCTCTTCTGCGTTACGCAGTAGAGCCCGATGCACATCATCGCGAAGATTGCGCCAATGAAGATTACGTCGTTTGTCATCAGGGTTTCTCCTCCCTTAGGAGCGCCAGGCAGCTTATCGCTGTGGCGAAGAGTATCAGGGTCTGCATCACGAGGTCGAGCCCCCTGAAGTCCCAGAGGAAGTTGCTCATCTCGCCGCCCAGCGCGTCCGCCAGCTCGATGGGGAGCAGCTCCCTGCTACGGTAAGAGGCGTGTGGGAACGGGGTGGCCGAGACCACGTAGAGGAGCGAGAGGAAGAGTAGGCCAGTGACGATGAGGCCAGCGACCTTTACCGCGCCGTTATTGTCACTCATTGCCCTTCAATCCTCACGAACATTATAACGGTGACGAAAAGAACCACGACGGCGCCTCCGTAGATGAGCATCTGGAAGAGACCCACATAGGGCGCGTAGAGCGTCCAATACAGGGCGCCCAGGCAGAGGCACATCGCGCCTAGGCTCAGGGCCGCGTAGAGCAGGTTCTTGAGCCCCGCCGCGCCGAGGGCGAAGGCGATGGTCGCCGCGAGTATGCCGAACTGGATTAGCTCGGACGCCATCACTTCTTCACCTCCACGGGTGCCGCGGGCTTCGCGGCAGGCACCGCGGGAGCCCTCGGAGTCCTCTTAAAATCGAGGATCCCATCAGCCTTGTTTATCACGGCGAGCTCGTACGCCGTCGTGAGCCAGATGGCCCCGGTGGGGCAGCTCTCCTCACACTGCTGGCAGAAGAGACAGGCCCCGAGGTTGACCCTCAGCCCCTCGCACTTGGGGCCGAGGCCCTTGAGTTCGATAGCGAAGCTCGGGCAGACACGGCTACACATGCCGCAGCCCGTGCACTTCGCCTCATCGTAATCGTGCTTGCCGCGTGAACCCTTCGGCATCTCCCTCTTCTCAAACGGGTAGATGAGGGTGCAGGGCTTGCTCGCGGCGTTCTT
>Ga0315273_10003782_pt1 | contig 18301 bp, 16 predicted proteins | sample YL17G02_0_MG_FD_205753 | JGI IMG/M metagenome (GOLD analysis project Ga0315273, IMG submission 205753) | Sediment microbial communities from Yellowstone Lake, YNP, Wyoming, USA - YL17G02_0 | ecosystem: Environmental > Aquatic > Freshwater > Lake > Sediment | place: USA: Wyoming | collected...
TGCGCAAACAGCAGGCTCTCACGAAGTCCGAAAAATTCACCCCTGACCCCGCCAATACCCTTTTCTATGCCACCGCATAGAGCCAAACTCGAGCCACGGGTCTTCAGACCCGTGCGAGGGTGGCCGCCAGGCTCAACCTTCTGTATTGTTTCCGGGGTCCGGTTTCCACCATTTTGGACCATGGTGAACGGCTATCGTCGGCATTTCTCGGGGCTTGAGGGGGTAGAATGATCATGAACTCCAAGAGGCGATATCTTCAACTGGCGTGGCTGCACTCTGTGGCGGTCCTGGGCGCGTTTCTCGGCACATCTTCTGCCGCCTGCGGTGCCGAGCCAATCCCCCCCGTGATGAAAACCCTTCTCGAAGTCTTCCCGGAGCAGAACGGGTGGTTTGTCGAAGGTCCCGTGGGGACGGTGCCCGGAATTCCGGAGGAGGCGCGCGCCTTCTTCGAGTGCCCACGGGTCCTTGTGCCAGGGTTCAACCAGATCGATCTGGCGGCAGGCAAGGTGCTGGCCGCAGGGTTGAAGTTGCCGGTAAGAAAGATCACGCGTTATGATCGCAAACCCGGCGCGGTGGGCCTGCCGGGGTTTCGCGGAGTCTGGTGTGCGACCGAGGACAAGTCCGAGGCCGGCTTCCTGCTCTTGACTCCCAATCAGAATCGGTATCTGCTTTGGGCGCGCCATTCCTTCTACCCGGCGTTCGCCGTGGACAGCATCCCGGGCAAGATTCGCGACTGGTACGCGCGCTCGGTGGCGGACCATCTGGCTTCGGTGGATTATGGCGTGCCGGCGACCGTACCGCCCCAGGCAGCGGAGCGCAACCTGCCTGGGTGGATGGATCTGTACCCTGATACGCCATCGGGTTCAGTGGAACAGACCGCCGAATTCGATTCGCTGATGGCTGCATCAAGAGAGATCAGAATATGGGAATGCGCAGGACTTATTGAATTCGTTCCCACGTCTGCGACAATCGACCGGTTCATTTCTGCCGCCGCCGAGACGCTGTTTGAGAACCAGCGTGCCACACAACTGCAGGACGAGTATCGCGATTTCATCGAGACCAGCGGCAAGACCTCCCCGGTCAGTGCCCTCACAAGCAAAGGGTTCGATACACTTGCACCGGGATGGTACATCTGCGCCGTCGACAAGTACGGCAGAGTACGTATCGCCCCCACCGGAGAGCCCGGCGGCGGGAAGGCAGCCATCGACCAGACCCCAAAACGCCCCTCCCTCTCCAACCACGCTCTCCTGTTTCCGGATCAGCCTTTGCTGACAGCCGGACGATTTGAAGTGATTCTCCAAGGGGGTCGTCGAGCCATCCAGACGATCATCGGATGGTCGGACCATTTCTTCTACTCGCCGTTCTCCACCTCATTACAGCAGGATATCACCAGCCACTCGGACGAGTACTTGGTGACGCTGGGACATTTCTTTGCGAATCTGAAGGGAATCGGCGTGCCGCTGGACGATGTGCGGATCCGCAAGTTCTGAGGGCCCAGTATGCGCGATGAGGGTACACCTCTCTTCCCGAATGCTCCAGCAGACCAGGTCGGCGCACATGAGCCGTTGGCGTTCCGCATGCGTCCCCGGAAGCTGGATGAATTCGTCGGGCAATCCCACCTGCTCGGTGTGGGGAAACCGCTACGCCGCGCGATCGAAGGCGACCACATCGTCTCCATGATCTTCTGGGGACCACCCGGCAGCGGCAAGACCACCCTCGCCCACGTTGTCGCGCAGTACACCGGATCGGACTTCGTTTTCTTCTCAGCGGTCCTCTCCGGCATCAAGGAGGTTCGCGAAGCAGTGGACCATGCTCAGAAGCGGCGTGCCTTCGACGGCGGCCGGACAATCCTCTTCGTGGATGAGATCCATCGCTTCAACAAGGCCCAGCAGGACGCATTTCTCCCCCATGTCGAGCAGGGGGCACTCATTCTCATCGGAGCCACAACCGAGAATCCCTCGTTCGAGGTCAATCCGGCGTTGATGTCGCGGATGACCTTGCATGTGCTCCAGCCCCTGTCGCAGGAGGAGATCGCCGCCATCCTGCGCGCCGCCCTGGCCGATGCGGAGCGGGGGTTGGGGAAACAGTCTCTGGAAGTATCGAATGCGGTTCTGGAGTTGATCGCCGTGCTGTCCAACGGCGACGCGCGACGGGCGCTGACCATCATCGAGACCGCGGCGGCGGACCTTTCTCGTCAGGGGACTGCCGCGCAGAGCATAACCGCCGACCTGATCCGTGACATTGTCCAGCGCAAGACCGAACTATACGACAAATCCGGTGAGGAGCATTTCAACCAGATCTCGGCCTTGCACAAGTCACTGCGGGGCTCTGATCCCGACGCGGCCCTCTACTGGCTGTACCGCATGTTGGAGGGTGGCGAAGATCCGTTGTACCTGGCACGCCGCATGGTGCGGTTTGCCGTGGAGGATATCGGTCTGGCCGATCCACGGGCGCTCGATGTCGCGCTGGCCGCCAAGGAGGCATACCATTTCCTGGGAACTCCGGAGGGAGAGTTGGCATTGGCCCAGGCTGCTGTCTATCTCGCGGTCGCTCCCAAGTCCAATGCGGTTTACGAGGCGGAGCACGCGGTCAAAGAGGCCATCCGGGATCACCCCTATCTGCCTGTGCCCCTGTGGATTCGAAATGCCGTGACGCGGCTGATGAAGAAAATCGGCTATGGACGAGGTTACGTTTACCCCCACGACTATGAAGGGGCCGTAGTCGATCAGGATTATCTGCCTGAGCGCTTGCAGGGCAAACGCTTCTACAACCCCACCGACCGTGGTCTGGAAGAAAAGATTGCTGCACGCCTGGCGGAGTGGCGCCGGATCAAAACCGAGCTGCGGGAGCGCGGAAAGCAGGCAGACGTCAGGGAAAACGGCCGATAAGATCAATTGTGATCCGGGAATCAATGCCCTCGTTTATGAGACAAGCGACCGGCAGGACCCCGGAAAATTGCGCGAGACCCGGTTTCTGGAGATTTTGTTCTGGACGTAGCGGATGGTTCGATGGTAGCTTTTTCGCGGGGCGCGGTGGGCAGGTTGCGATTTGCTGCGTAGGGGGATGGAAAGGTGGATGCGATCATGGCCGTTTTCAGACCCAAGGACGAAGATGCTGGAATGCCTGAGGCAGGGGGAGACAAAGTGAATACTCTCATCGGCAAAGACACTGTATTCACCGGGACATTGCAGGTGGCGGGGACACTGCGGGTCGACGGCGTGCTCAAAGGTGAAGTCTCCGTTTCGGACACAATCGCGATCGGGCCGACCGGTGAGGTCGACGCCAACGTCAAGACGAAAAACGCGATCGTCTCCGGCAGCGTGAAGGGGAATATCTACGCGACCGAGCGTGTCGAACTTCAGGCGAAAGCCGATATCTCGGGCGATCTCACGACCAAATCCCTCGTGATTGAGCAGGGAGCCGTGTTCCACGGCAACTGCAACATGAAGACGCCCGCCTCACAAGTCCAAATGGGCCCAAAGACTGAGCAACCCAAGCCCGCAATACAGACTAAAGCCCCCCTCGAATCAGCCGAAAAAATACGACAAGGGGCATTTGGCTCCTCGACCGCCGGGTAAAATGTTCAAAACAACCGGCGTTCTGTGGAAAAGCGCCTAATCGGCTGATAGACAACAGGTTTCGATATCCGATTGGCTTTGCCGAAAACGCGGTTTTCCACGTTAGTTGTGGAAATCCCTCTGGGACACATCCACTTGGAAGGCACCAGTGCTGTCCGAAGTCATCCTCCCAGTGATCGCAGCCGCCTTTTTTCTTGTCGGGGTGGCGATATTGCTGTTTTTGATCCTCAACATCGTTCGGGCCATGAGAGTGGACCTTCGAGGACGGAGGCGTGATTCCCCCCGCTTGGTCGTGGACTTGCGACGCGCACTGGCACTTCTCGCCGCTCTGACACTCATCGGAGCAGCCAATTTGACGTTTTGGGTGAACACTCAGTTGAGACTCTACTCTCCGGTCACGCCCGGTATTCCGCTCGGCACGATCTCAATTTTCAATGACAAGGGCGGTACTCCCCGCATCGTTTGCACGTCCCTGGACCGCAAGGGGCACGAGGCGCTGGAAGTGTTCCCGGTACGTGACGCCGGCTATGCCCTTGAAGGAGAGCGAATCCAATGGTCTTCGTCACTGCGGTTTCTTGGGCTGGATGACCACTTCAAGTTAAGTCGCATTGAGTTTTTCCCGCGCCACGCATCCGACTCCAGCCATTCGAGCTTCATCGTGGACGTGAGACAGGGATCGACCGCTCTGTTCCGCTATGCCCGCGACTACCGACGGTGGCTTCCGTTCGTGCAGGTGGAACTGGTTCAAACCGAGTGGAACGATGCCACCTGCGAGTATTCCCGCTACCTCTACCTGGACTCCGGACGAATCGTGGTCCGATAGACTCAGAAGACCCTCATGGAACCGTCCGCTGCGGGGCGCGTACCATGATCGTGGCAGTTGCCGCAAATCGGTTGACTCTGTGGGGTTTGCGTCTCCATACTGTCTGTTTGCGCCTTCGTGAACTGGTCCGGGGCGTCTCAATTGACCTGCAAAGGAGCCAAGCGCACCCATGTCCGAAAATGACCTGAAGGCCGTCGAAGACTTGAAATCCGGATACCGTTCGATGCAGGCCGAAATCGGCAAGGTGATCATCGGCCAATCCGAGGTGATCGAGCAGTTGCTGATCGCGCTTTTGTCCAACGGGCACTGTCTTTTGGTCGGTGTGCCGGGGCTGGCCAAGACACTCCTGATTTCAACTGTCGCGCGGGTGCTGGATCTGAAGTTTTCCCGCATCCAATTCACACCTGATCTGATGCCCTCCGACATCACCGGCACCGAGATTCTGGAGGAAGATCACACCACGGGCAAACGGATGTTCCGCTTCGTCAAGGGTCCGGTCTTCGCCAACATTGTCCTGGCCGACGAAATCAACCGCACGCCGCCCAAGACCCAGGCCGCACTCTTGCAGGCGATGCAGGAGCACGAAGTCACCGCCGGTGGTGAGACATTCAGCCTCGACGAGCCGTTCTTTGTGCTGGCGACTCAGAACCCGATCGAGCAGGAGGGGACCTACCCGTTACCCGAGGCGCAACTCGATCGTTTCATGTTCAATGTTTACGTCGACTACCCCAGCGAGACCGAGGAGAACATGATCGTCAAAGCGACGACCTCCGCGATGGTCGCTGACGTGCGCAAGGCTCTCGATGCGGCCAAGATCAAGTCGCTGCAACAGCTCGTCCGCCGGGTACCGGTCTCCGATCACGTTGTCTCGTACGCGGTCAACCTCGCGCGGGCTACACGTCCCAACGAGAATTCGCCCTTGCCCTACATCAAGGACTGGGTCTCCTGGGGCGCCGGGCCGCGTGCCTCGCAGTATCTGGTCCTCGGCGCAAAGTGCCGGGCGATCCTTGACGGCCGCCCCACTCCTTCGGTCGAGGATGTCCGCATCGTCGCCCGCCCGGTGCTGCGGCACCGTATTGTTACCTCGTTCAACGCCGAAGCCGATGGCGTCGGGGCGCTGGACATCATCGTGCGGCTGCTGGGGGATGTGAAGGAGAAGGGGTGAGCGCTGAAATGATCACCCTTGGTAATGGGGCCTGCGTAGAAACAGATGGAGAGGTACAAGAACCCCGGCGCGGAGTTGAATCATGAAGGCCAAGTGGATTGAAGTGGTTTCGCTTAGGTTCGAGGGTCCGCAGTTCGCAAATCATGCCATCGATCTTGATACGCTTGCAGGGCTTACCAGATTTCAGACACTTCTCACGACGCTTGCGAAGGATGCATGGCGAGATCGGCACCTTGACAGGAAGAATGTGCCTCGCAATTTCGAGAGGCAACTGCGACTCTGCCTCTACCAAATCAAGCGAGGTAGTGTCGTCGTCCCGCTTTACGTACGTAGCGAGCCGTCACCGAACGAGGAGTTGTTTGAAGACATGGACACCGTTATCCATCAGGCGGCCGGGCTTGTAGTGAAAGCCGTGGGGGCTCTCGGCAAGCAGGAGCCCCTCCCAGAGCGCTTCCCACGTTCGCTCATCCCAGCGCTCTTGGATTGGGCCAGTTTCGAGAGCGAGGAAGATCTCATCGAAATTCATGTTCCACGGCGGAAGCCTGTTAAATACAATAGATTCGTGAGGAATCGCCTGGAGGCATTGCTCGCAGAGCCCCATGTGACGCCAGTGCAGATTACAGGGGAGATTTTTGAGGCAAACGTCCGAGCACGCCGATCACTGATGTCGCTCCCCGACGGAACGGAAGTCTCTGTGACCTTCAGCCCAGATCAGGAAGAAGCCATAACATCTGCACTCAAGGATCACTCCCTCTGCAGAGTCCACGTTTCGGGTGTCGGGCATTATTCATCCTCAGGTTCGCTCAGCAAAATTGTGGATGTCACGGAATTGACGGTCAAGTCGGTCCATGATTCTCAGAGAATTGGCTCTATGGACTCGTTCTGGGCTGAGCTGGACGAACTGTCGCAATTGGTGCCGGACGAGGAGTGGCGTAAGCTTCCGACCGATCTCTCTTCCAACCTCGATCACTACCTCTACGGTCACAAGAAGAGATGAACAAGGTTTTCGCTGACACCTCGTTCTGGGTTGCCGCGATCGATCCCCATGACCAGTGGCATCCACGAGCAGTTACTGAGCGCAGTAATCTGCGTCAATCGATGATCGTAACCACGGACGAGGTCCTCTTGGCGTTTCTGAACATGTTCTGCGAGAAGGGACAGTGGTTCCGGGAGATGGCCACCCGCTTCGTACGCCGGACAATGGATACCGCCGGCGTGATCGTCTATCCACAGACGCGGGATTCGCTCCTGGCAGGCTTGAAGTTCTATGAGTCCAGGAGGGACAAGGAGTACAGCCTCACGGATTGCATCTCAATGGTGGTGATGCGCCGCGAGGGAATTCAGGAGGTCCTGACCACGGATCACCACTTCGAACAGGAGCAGCTCATCTGCCTATTGAAGTGAGGCACCTGTCGCGTGCCTGATGAATGAATCCCATGTCCACCGCCGAATACCGCCAGTTCCTGAAACCCGAGGTCATCTCCCGGCTTAAGTCGATGGAGATGAAGGCACGCCTCGTGGTGGAAGGCTTCATCACGGGCTTGCATAAGTCGCCGTACCACGGATTCTCGGTCGAATTCGCTGAGCATCGCCAGTACATGCCCGGTGATCCGATCCGTAACATCGACTGGAAGGTCTTCGCCAAGTCTGACCGGTACTTTGTGAAGGAATTCGAGGAAGAGACAAATCTCAAGTCGTACATCCTGCTCGACTCTTCCGCCTCGATGTCATACACCTCGGGGAAGATCACGAAGTTCGAGTACGCCTCGCAGCTTGCCGCGGCGTTGATGTTTCTGATGCTCAAGCAGCGCGATGCGGTCGGGCTGGTCGCGTTTGATGAGAAGATCAGGACGTATATCCCGCCCAAGTCGGCGTCGGTGCATCTGCACGCGCTCCTGTCCACTCTGGCCGGAGTCACGCCCGCAGCCCGAACACATGCCGGGACCGCGCTCCACGAGATGGCCGAACGCATCAAGCGGCGCGGACTGATCATCCTTCTGTCCGACCTCTGGGAGGACCCATCGAGTGTCCTGACCGGTCTCAAACATTTCCGCCACCGCAAGCACGAGGTCATTGTCTTTCACATTCTCGATCCGAAAGAACGAGACTTCACGTTTCCGGAAGAGGCTTTGTTCAAGGACATGGAAACAGGTGAGGAGATTTCGACTCTGCCGTGGCAGATTCGCTCGGAGTATCAGCGAACCATGGGTGCGCACACCGGCCGTTACAAGCGGGAATGCCGTCAGTCTTTCGTGGACTACGTCCCGGTCGACACGTCCGTTCCATATGACTACGCGCTGTTCTCATACCTTGCGAAGAGGGCGCGTTTGTACTGACCCGCGTCTGACCGGAATGATCAACGTTTTGGACGCGTACCAGGCAAAGTGCAGTGGCGGGTAGATCGGAGCCACTGCTCACCTTGAACCAGCCATGCCAAAGAAAACTGACGACCTACTGATCGGCTCGCACATGTCGATCGCCGGTGGCCTGCACAACGCGTTAATTCACGCGGAGAAGGCCGGCTGCCGATGCGTGCAACTGTTCGTCAAGTCCTCCAACCAATGGCGGGCCAAGCCGCTTACGGATGGGGACATCGCACAGTTCCAGGCGGAGCAGAAACGCACAGGGATCGCCCCGGCCATCGCCCACTCATCGTACCTCATCAACGTCGGCAGCCCCGATCAAGCGCTCTATGAGAAATCACGCGAGGCTCTGCTGGTCGAGTACAAACGTTGCGTCCAGCTTGGCGTAGAGTCGCTTGTGTTTCATCCGGGCGCTCACGTGGGATCTGGCGTCCAGGCCGGCATCGAACGGATCGCTGGTGCCATCGACTGGGTGCTCGGCAAGATCCCCGACGGGAGAACGCTGCTGCTTCTGGAGACAACGGCCGGCATGGGCTCGCACATCGGCTCGACGTTTGAGGAACTCAGGGAAATCCTCGACCGGCTGGACAACGCTGACCGCACGGGAGTGTGTTTCGACACCTGCCATGTCTTCGCCGCCGGCTATGACATCCGCACTGAGACTGGCTACAAAGATACCATGAGGCAATTCGACAGCATCCTTGGCCGGTCGAATCTGAAAGCAATCCATTTCAATGATTCGAAGTACGATTGGGGAACTCACAGAGACCGGCACGAGCACATCGGCGAAGGGTTCATCGGGGCGGATGCCTTCGGATTTTTCATGCGTGATCCGAAACTCAGCGGCGTGCCCAAGATTCTGGAAACACCCAAGGACGATGCCGGAAAGTACGACAAGATGAATCTCGCGCTCTTGCGCAAGCTCGCGGTGGAATGAAAGATGATGAACCGGCGCTCCTCTTTATCCCGCATCGTGGCCGCATCTATCATTACGCTGGCCGTGATACTCGCGGTCTGGAAGGTACCCAGTTCGGCCGCGCAAACCGATTCGGCCGACGGCGTACGTCTGAACATCACCATGCGAGAGACTCTCCAGTCTGATCCCCCGGAGACAACGATCGTCGACACGCTGGGTGTGTCTCTTGCCTTTGAGCACGAGACAACACTGCGGATCGGGAGCACGGTTCTCTACGTGACCGCACGTCCCGGCGGAAGCGCGGGCGGGACGTCCGCCGTCCACCTGACATATGCTCTATTCGTCACGGGCCCAGTCCCTGAACATCGCAGCGATGCTGCGCTCGTCGAATATGGTGCACCGCTGGTCGTGGACAACATCAGAGGCAAAGGGAAATCGACGTATCGCGTGCTGATCGTGCCGCATCCGGCATCTGCGCCATCGGGCAACTTCCTCCCGATCGATTCGACAAAGGCAAACGTAATCCCCTCGGCATTCTACCTTTTCCACCTGGATCCCCGCTCCCGCGCGATGTTCCACTTCCGCGAATTGCGCAATGCGCTGGAATCTGAATTCGAAGGCATCCGGGATATATTTGGATTCACAGAGCCGGGCCGCGTGAACTACCACTTTTTCGAGGGCCCTTGTGCGGATGTTCCCTTCGACCCGCGGTTCGACTATGCGGTCGATCCGTCACGCAACCGCGTTGTCGCCCGTTACGACCGGGAATACTCCGGTGTCGATGCTGAGGGAGCGCTGCTCCTGAGTCTTTATCGCTGGTGGGGATATGCTCCCGAGCTATTGGCGCTTGGGGCCGCGGGTTATCTTTCGTCTGCTGACCTCGATGTAATCGACGATCGCGACAGCGGACGTGCGATCCCGCTCGATTCTCTCGCACAGACCTTCACGTTCAAGCGCCAGCCGTTTCCGGCGTCGCTTCACCACGCGGCATCGTTTGTTCACTGGCTGATCACTTCGCGTGGCATGGCGGCCTTCCACGACGTCTATTCGAGAGCGACCGATCTGTCATTGGAACGCGCCCTCTGGTCCGTCTACGGAAAGACGCTGAAGGAACTGGAAACCGAGTGGCTCGCGTACTTGAAGAAACGCCAGTTCAGCCCGGCCGAGTTGTATCGCTGGGCCACCCGGGCAGGCGCCTACCACCGATACGCCGGGCACTACGACCTGCTGCGGCGCGCGACCACAGGCGTGGATTCCATCCCCGCCGCGATTTACAACCAACTGGGACTGGCGGCGGGACAACTGGGGCGCTGGTCCGATGCAGTCAAGTATCTTCTGACGTTGTTCAAGATGTACCCCAACGACCGGAACTCGATCAATCTTCTCGCCGAGGCACTCTGGGCCAACGGCCAGGTGCCCGATGCAGAGTATCACTTGAGACGCCTCATCTCGATCGACAGCAGCGATGCCCGTGCCTACCTCCTCTTGGGCGACATCCAGCAACTCCAGCGACGGGCCGACTCGGCAGCGGCGCTGTGGCGGCGGGGGCTGGTGGTGCCCGAAGCGGGTCCCGTAACGGTCGATCTGCTCATCCGGCTCGGAAACTATGAGCGGCGCCGGTACCCGGATTCCTCTCGCGCACACCTGCTGCGCGCAAAGGCGGACGCAGACCGGTTTTTGGTGACGTCGCGCGCAGACCCCCTGACCTTGATCCGCAACGGGGAAGCACTGCTGGCCACTGACAGTACGGACATCGCTCTCGCTTATCTGCGTTTTGCCGCCTACGTGGCGGATTCACCACAGGAGATGGGCCGGATCTACCTTGCGATCGGCCAGTGCCATGACCTTGCGCGACGGCGCCAGGACGCGGTTAAAGCCTATGGGGACGTCTTCAAGATCCCGTCGGCGTACTATGATTCGGAGACGGCCAAGTACTACATCAACCACATCTACAAACACTGATGCGACGCGGCTACGAGCGAGATTCTGACGTGATGGGGCTGCCATGAACTTCCTGAATTCGGCGATCCTGGCGGGATTGGCAGCGGCCCTCGGGCCGCTACTGATCCATCTGCTCAATCGCCGCCGCGTGCGCACCATCGAGTTCTCGTCGGTCATGTTCCTGCGCGACCTGCGGCGTACACGCATGCGCCGCCTCCAACTGCGCCGCTGGCTGCTCCTGATCATCCGCACACTCATCGTGGCGCTGGCCGTCCTCGCGTTCGCACGTCCCGCACTTAAGGGCGGCATCTTCGCTGCGCTCGGATCACGTGCGCGCACGACTGCGGTCATCGCGCTCGATCGCTCCGCCTCGATGGCCCAGGAAACGGTGAATGGATCCGCATATGAACGCGGGCAGAAACGTGTGCGAGAGATCGCTGATCTGGTGGGCGAAGGAGACCAGGTGATCGGTCTCCCCTTTTCCGGTCCTTCCGCACCGGTTGCCGATCCGCCCACTGCCGATGTCTCGCGGCTGGTAAAGCACGTGGCCGAACTCCCGGTCAGTTATGGCAGCACGGACGCCGGACTCGCCCTCAACGAGGCTTTGAAGTCGGCCGGGTCGGGAGGAAATCTTAATCGCGAAGTTTATCTCATCAGCGACATGCGACGTGAAGGGTTCACCAAGACTGTTGTGCCTCCTGCCGATGCCGATCGAGCCAGCGTTACAATCTATGTCGTCGATGTGGGCGGGGAGAAAGGGTATGACCTTGGGGTCAGCGAGATCAAGGTGGGCGACCAGCTCATCAGCGTCGGTCTGCCCTTCGATTTGACGGCGACAATTACCAACAACAGCGACCAAGCTGTCGATCAGCTGCTCGTCAGCCTGTTCATCGATGGGCGGCGCGTGGCGCAGCGAGAAGTGTCACTGGATGCGCGCGGCACGGCGTCGGCGCCCTTCACCGCCACCGTTGAGACCGGGGGCATGCACTCCGGATTTGTCGAGATTTCCGCCGACGATAACCCTCTGAACAACCGGCGGTACTTCGCCATTTCCATCGCCAGCGAAATCAGGATTCTGTTGTCGTCGGATTACCCATCGTCGAGAACCGCCGCGCGTCTGACCCTGGCGTCGCAACCCGAATCGGCCAAGCGGTTCCTGATCACAGAAACCGATTCCGATGGTTTGCTCCGTCAGAACTTCTTCGACTATGACTGTGTCATTGTGACCGAATGGCGAAAACCCGATGCGGCGGTGGCCGACCAGCTCGTCCGGTTTGCACGGGGTGGCGGCGGGATTTTTCTGGCGCCGGCGGCGGACGCCGACACTACAGCGTGGAACAACCTGATTGCCGGGCCGCGCTTTGGGCTGCATCTCGGCCCGAATCCCGCGGCGCCGAATCCCGAGCGCTATTTCGTTTGGGATCGCTTCGTTTGGGACCATCCGATCTGGGCGGTGTACCGGCAAGTGCCCCGCGACAAGATTCCTGAGATCCGCTGGTATTCCATCTTCAAGGTCAGTGGAAACTCTCTTGGCCGGCCGGTCGTGGATTTCTCCGGCGGCTGGCCATCCTGGACCGAGGTGCGCGAGGGCTCCGGTAAGATTATCGTGTCGTGGGCGCCGCCGAATGCTCCCTACACCGATCTGACTCTCCGTTCATTGTTCGTCCCGCTCATGCATCGTTTGGTTGAGTATCTGGCAGCGGACTTAAGCGAGCGGCGCGGCGATTATCTTGTCGGCGAGCCAATTGCCCGCGAGCCATCGCGTGCGATTACAGCCAATGCCGATCTTCAGCTTGCTGGACCGGAGGGCAAACTGCTCCGGCCGGCTCTAGACTGGACCGGGGGACAAGTGAAAGTCAAGATCGGCGGGGTCGAACGGCCGGGCGTTTATACGCTCGTAGCCAATGACAAACCCATCGATGTCTTTTCCGTCAACGTTGACCCCTTGGAAACTGCGCCGGACCGCATCGGGCGTGATGAACTCGCACGCCGCTGGCCGGGACACAAGCTTGTGTTTGTCGATGGAAACGAACCACTCGCCCAGTTGGTCAAGCAAACACGATACGGAACCGAGATCCGGAGCACTTTCCTCTGGGCAGTGATGGGCTTATTCCTGCTTGAGATGTTTGTCGCCCGCACGCGCCGCAAGGAGATTCCACAGGAAAGTGACACTGCGGCGCCCCCAATGGCGAAACGATCTGCGGCGGCGGGTTGAGATCCTGCCATGAGCCGGCCTGATCCGAAATCGAGCGTCCCCATCCGTCCGGGAGGGTTCAACAAGCCAGGATTGCCGCACGACCGCACGGACAAGGGTGTCCGTCCTACCAAGGAAATCTCATCTTGGTAGATACCGTTTGGTAGGCCGGACACTCCTGTCCGGCCTTCCTCAACACTCCAACCAGACTGACCACCCATGATCCTCGTTGCACTTCATGGCGTCACCAAGGGATTCCCCACCGGGGATGTCTTGAAGGGTGTCGATTGGGAAATCCGCTCGGGTGAGAAGATCGCCTTCCTCGGACGCAACGGGTCGGGGAAATCGACGCTGCTCGGAATTATCAATTCACGCGTGACCGCTGATTCTGGCTCTCGAACCTTGGGGCGCGGAGTTCAAATCGCCGAGATGGGCCAGATTCCGGAGCGTACCGAAGACATCTCGCTGTTCGACTACCTGGTCGCCGCGCGTGAAGATTTGCAGATGCTCCGTCAGCGTGTGGCGGAGTTGTCCGATGCGGTCGCAGAGTCTCCGCACGATACCGAATTGCAGACTCGTCTTGGCACCGCACAATCTGACCTTGAGAATGCCGGAGGATACCAGCTCGAGCAACAGGTGCAGACTGTTCTGACCGGCCTGGGATTCTCGCGATTCCAGTGGGAGCAGCCACTGGCGTTGTTTTCCGGTGGCGAGCGCACACGGATCGAATTGGGGCGGCTGCTTCTGACCCCATCCGATCTCTGGCTTCTGGACGAGCCCACCAATCATCTGGATATCCCCGCCGTCGAGTGGCTGGAGGAATTTCTCGCCAAGAGTCCGGTGGCGTGCGTGCTGGTTTCGCACGATCGCGTGCTCTTGGAACGTTTCGGCGGGCACATAGTGGAGCTGGTCGATGGGAAACTCGAACGGTACGATGGCGACTACCGATACTACCGCACCGAACAGCCACTGCGTCTGGCCCGTCGGCAGAAAGCCTATGATCTCCAGAAGGCGGAGATTGCGCGCATCGAAGACTTCATCGTGCGTAACATCGCCGGGCAGAAGACACGCCAGGCGCAGTCGAAACGTCTGGCACTCAGCAAGGTTGAACGACTTAGGGCGCCGAAACGCGACGGCCGCGCCCTGAAACTGGAATTCCAGACTCAGCGCTCGTCATACCGCGACGTCCTGATCGTCAATGATTTCAGCAAGCGTTTCGGGGAACGAATCATCCTGAGTCCGCTGAGCTTCGGCTGCGAGCGGGGCGACAAAATCGGCGTGATTGGCCCCAATGGCGCCGGCAAGACGTCGCTGTTGTGCGCGATTGTCGGATTGGATGATTCGTATTCCGGCGAGATCCGCATCGGCGAACGTGTCGAGATGGCGTATTTCGATCAGCACCTCGAGATTCTGACCGGCCAGGGAAGTGTGATCGAGGAAATCTGGGACGAGCACGAATACTTCACCGCTGGCGAGCTGCGCTCGTACCTCGCACGTTTCTTGTTTTCCGGCGATGACGTGTTCAAACCGGTGAGCGCGCTCTCCGGCGGGGAGCGCTCGCGTCTGGCCCTGGCAAAGCTGATGCTGACTAAGGCCAATTTCCTGGTTCTCGACGAGCCGACCAACCACCTCGACATCAACTCCCGCGAGGTGCTCGAAGAAGCGCTGGCCGAATTCGAAGGCACAGCGCTGGTAGTCAGCCACGACAGGCGCTTCCTCGATCGCTTCACCAGCAAGATTCTCTATGTTGCCGATAGTACAGCCGTTCTTAGCCTGGGGCATTACTCCGACTGGGCCGCGCGTCAGATCGCCATAGCAGATGGCAGACCCCAGCACGCATCGGCGGACGCGTCTATCGCGTCCGAATCCGCCAGCGACTGGCAAACACGCAAAACCCGCCGCGCTCAAGAGCAAAAACTCCAGCGCCGTAAACAGAAACTGGAAGAGGAAATCGCGACTCTGGAGCGCCAGGTCCAATCAATCGAAACCGAACTCTCCGACGAAACAGTCGCCCACGAGTGGAAGCGCCTCGCCGACCTCACCGCCGAACGGGGCAAACTCTACGACCGGCTGACGGCGCTGTATGAGGAGTTGGATGGGCTGCCGGAGGGGGGGGAGGGCGACTGATGTGCACCTAGGTCCTCGGTTGCCGAATCGGTATCTTCCCCGCCCGCTGATGCCAGGTTTATCCTTTGCTGAATGGCTCATTTAGCTCCCGCCAGACCCTTGACGGAAATGATATACAAACAAGGCAAAGGGAGCGTAATATGGTAGCCGAACCGGTTCGGCAGGGAGGTACGAGATGGCCAAAGCACCAGTACGGCAAGGGAAGACTTGGACCACGTCTGAGATCACAAGACTGGAACAGTTGGCTACACAAAACACGCCAACCCGTCTAATCGCCTATAAGCTGGAGCGTTCCGAGGACGCGGTCAGATCGAAGGCGAGCGACACAGGAATCTCTCTCAAGCCAGTGAACCAGACCCCGTACAATCGCCGGAAGCGATAAATCATGGCCCGGCGCCCGTGCCGCCAGCATGTTGGCATCGACCGCCCTGTCCTCGTTGCCAGAAGTCTGAGGCGCGAGGACGTCTTGAGTTTTGGGCGCCGCCGCAGTTAGACCTTGACGCACCACTTTCGGGGGTTGATGTTGGCGGGCGGAGACGCGGGCTATGGTCGACGACAGTCACGCCAGTCTGGCACGATACCTGGAAGAGAATGTACTGGGGCGACCTGCGTATTCGCGGGCAATGGCCGCTCGCCTTGTTGGCCTCACCGAACAACGAGTGTCACGTTGGCTCAAGGGCTATTCCTATGACTATGCCCCCGCTCCAGGCCGAGCACCAGTTCGTCGAAGCCAACAGCCGGTCATCCATACCACAGGTATGGAGGGCCCGCTGTTCGCTTCCTTCCTTGATGTAGTCGATCTTCTTTTCGTAAAAGCGTTCCTGGGCAAAGGGATCTCCCTTCAGCGGCTTCGGCAGGCATTAGTGGAGGCAGAGAGGATCCTTGGAAGGCCTCGTTTCGCCTATAGGGAGTTTTGGACGGATGGAAGGAACATCTACCTAGAGGTGAAGAACCAAGGCGACGCCCTGCTTCAGCTGCTCTCCGGTGGGCAGTGGACCTTCGCTGAGATTATCTGCCAAATCGCCAGCCATATGGATTTTGACGAGGCAACAGGTTTCACGGAGAGGTGGTTTCCACTCGGTCGCGAGACTCCCGTTGTGATTGATCCTAAGATTTCGTTCGGAGCGCCCACTGTGTTTCGACGTGGGATCGCGACGGCCAACGTCTATGACATGTATCTAGCGGAGGACAAGAATCCTCGTCGAGTGTGCTCGTGGTTTGATCTGCGGCGCGGTGAGGTTGAGGCAGCTGTCGAATTCGAAACGAGGCTCGCAGCCGCATGATGTTCTTCTTTGACAACAATCTCAGCAGTAAGCTGCCAGCCGGATTGCGCGGATTCGGAGAAAAAGCAACCCACTTGCAGGATCACTTCGCCGGAGACACCCCCGACGCCAAGTGGATTACAGATATTGCGGCGTGGGGGTGGATTCTCGTCACTCGAGACCTGCGCATCAAGCGAAACCCCGCAGAGAAGGGAGCTCTCCGTGAGGGACGGCTTGGCGCGTTCTTCCTTTCGGGCAAGAACCGAACCCACTGTCAGTTGATCCAGCAAGTTGTACGACATTGGCCCCAAATGAAGGTCTTGGCTTCGAAAACTCCCAAACCCTTCGCTTTCAGGGTCCCTCCCACCGGGACGAAGATCGATCCGATTGCTCTCTAGTTAGCAGCAGCGGGCGTCTCTCCGTACCGCAAGATGCGCGGCGCAGCCCTGGCCAGCCAGCGCCCCCACGTCCCTCATTTCCTGACAGCCCCCCGCTTGACTTCCGAACCGAGCGGGGCGTTTTTGCGGCCTGATTTTGCGCGAGGTTGCGAATGGACAAACTCATCTATCTCGACAGCGGCGCGACCACCTTCCCCAAGCCGGAGGAAGTATATCGGCAGATGGACCGATTCTACCGGGACTACGGGGTCAACCCTGGGCGCTCCGGTTACGATCTGTGCATGATTGCGGTCACCATGGTGGAGGAGACACGCAAGCTGCTGACCAGGTTCTTCAACGGCACCGATTACAACCGGCTAATTTTCTCTCTCAATGGCACTGATGCTCTGAACCTTGCCATCTTCGGCCTGCTGGAGGATGGGGACCACGCCATCACCACGACCGTCGAGCACAACTCCGTCCTCCGCCCTCTGTACCACCTGAGCCGGGACAGCAATGTCGAGGTCGATCACATCCCATTTGACAGCCGGGGATTCGTTGATCCCGATGCGATCAAACGGAAGATGAAGAAGAACACCCGGATGGTGGTGGTCAATCACGGCTCAAACGTCATCGGCACGGTGCAACCGATCAAGGAGATCGGCGCTCTCTGCCGCGAGCGCGGAATCACCTTCCTGGTCGATACGGCGCAGACGGCCGGCAAGATCCCAATCGACATGGAGGCGATGAACATCGACGTCGTAGCATTTACCGGCCACAAGTCGCTCATGGGACCAATGGGAACCGGCGGACTGTATGTGCGCGAGGGAGTCGAGGTCCGGCATACGCGCGCGGGAGGCACCGGTGTCCGCTCGGCGATTCGGGCGCACCTCGACGAATACCCGTACCGGCTCGAGTACGGCACCGGGAATCTCCCGGGAATCGCCGGGCTGAACGCCGGAGTAAAGTGGGTCGAGGAAAAGGGGCTTCACGCGATACACGCGCATGAGAGCAAGCTGCTGCGAATGCTGCGCGACGGTTTGAGAGAAATTGACGGTGTCACTCTATACTGCCAGGATGATCTGACAGACCACATCGCCGTGCTGGCTTTCAATGTCGATGGTCTTGAGGCCATGGACACCGGGACCATGCTCGATGTTGACTACAACATCGCCTGCCGAACCGGACTTCACTGCGCGCCCATGGTACATGAACAACTCGGCACCGACAAGATTCACGGCACGGTCCGCTTCGGCCTCGGGCCATTCAACACGGAAGAAGACATCGCGACAGCCGTTCAGGCAGTCGGAGAGATCGTGCGGAGCAGGACCGGCGTTCACGCACGATGAACATCCTCAGTCAGGCTTACCGCTATTCGGAATTGCGCCAGAAATGCACGACTCGCCGATCCTTGCCGGCAGAGCGGAGTTTGTAGCAACTGTGTTCTATTTTCACACCGCGCGAGCGTAATCGTTTTGCCAATGCGTTCCTTGTCTGACCATTGCGTTCAGAATTACCAGCAGCTTGCGCATGCAGGCGACCTGGGCGACCTTGA